>Ga0079305_1002567_pt1 | contig 15222 bp, 11 predicted proteins | sample LMS_cellobiose_e_FD_79183 | JGI IMG/M metagenome (GOLD analysis project Ga0079305, IMG submission 79183) | Rumen-fistulated moose microbial communities from Alaska, USA - LMS_cellobiose_enrichment | ecosystem: Host-associated > Mammals > Digestive system > Stomach > Rumen fluid ... | reverse complement strand
CTGGGTCCTGCGCAATGAGATGCCGCGAACCGTGTCAGGTCCGGAAGGAAGCAGCAATAAGTGGATTTTCCCATGTGCCGCAGACAAGCCTTCTCCATTCCTGCGGAGCTGTCAAAGGGCGATCTTTATGAGGAAAACCGGCCGCCGTGTGCGGCCTTAAGAGAAAGAGCCGGCCGCCACATGTGCGGCCTCGAGAGGTGCCCCGATGTATCAGGCGCTTTACAGGACTGAGAGACCTGAGGATTTCAGCAGGGTCCTGGGCCAGGAACACATAGTAAGAATACTGAAGAACCAGATCAGGAACGGCACGACTTCACACGCCTATCTCTTCTGCGGGACCCGCGGCACCGGAAAGACCACGGTCGCAAGGATCCTCGCCAAGGCGGTGAACTGCACCGGGGAAGGCGAGAAGCCCTGCTGCGAATGCCCGAACTGCAGAGCTATCCGCGATGGGAACTTCATGGACATGATCGAGATCGACGCCGCGTCGAACAACGGCGTCGACAACGTCCGTGAGCTGCGTGAGAGTGTGAACTATCCGCCTTCGCAGGGAAAGAAGAAGGTCTATATAATCGACGAAGTCCACATGCTCTCCAACGCGGCGTTCAACGCTCTCCTCAAGACTCTGGAGGAGCCGCCCGAGAGCGTGATGTTCATACTGGCGACCACGGATCCCCAAAGGCTTCCGGCCACCGTGCTCTCACGGTGCCTGAGGCTCGATTTCCGAAGGATCCCGGCCGCGGCCCTCGCGGAGCGCATGCGCGAGATCTGTGGATCGCGGGGTGTCGAAGTGACCAATGAAGCACTGCAGATACTCGCGGCGGCATCTGACGGCTCGGTCAGAGACGGCCTGAGCATTCTGGACAGATGTCTGGCGGGATCGGAGAAGACGCTCGACGGACCTGCGGTGATCGAGTATCTCGGCACGGCGCCGACGGGTTTCTTCATCGAGCTGACCGACAGGATAAGCTCCGGAGACATCGCGGGGGCTCTCACACTGCTCGACAGGGTCCTGCGCGAAGGCAAGGACGTCAAGCAGATCCTGGGAGACTGGCTGGCTCATTACAGATCGCTCCTCATCGCGAAATATGTGAGTGAACCCGGCGAGATGCTGGCGGTATCGGCAGAGAAGGCCGCTGCGCTTGCGGAACAAAGCCGTCGGCTCAGCCTGAAGGAGATAAATAACGCCATCGTGACCGTTGCCAAGGTCCTGAACGACGCGAGGTATTCCACCCAACCCAGAGTCCTGATGGAGCTCGCCATCGTGACCCTGGCCGGAGGTTCGGCGGGAGGCCAGACGGCACCCGCAGCGCCTGCCGCCAAACCGCAGGCCAGGCAGAACGCCCCCGCAGGCGAACTATTGCGGCACACCGCAACAGTTCAGGAAAAGATGGCGGCCCCCGCAGGCGAACTATTGCGGCACACCGCAACAGTTCAGGAAAAGACGCCAGCACCCGCTGTCAAGCCGCAGGCCGACGCACCCGAGGCACCCGCGGCAAAACCGCAGACCGGGCCGGATACCCCCGCCGCGCCGGAACCCGAGATGAAGGTCTCAGACCCGCCGGAGGCGATCTGGGAGCGGATCTGGGACTATATCCCCGAGAGCGGCAGCATCAACATGCTCAAGGGCAGCGCGAACCTGACGTATATAGACGAAAAGATAATGGAGATCCAGGTGGACGGCGAGATGATGTACAGGATCGCCGAACGCAGCCAGAAGACCCTTTCGGATGCAGCGAAGGAAGTCGTTGGCGGTAACCCTAAAGTCATTCTCAGGAAGGCTCCGCAGGGCGGAAACGCGCAGATGAGCTTCATGGACGTGACCTCAGAAGCGCCTGCGTACGACGGACCGAAAGCCGGACCTGTAGGCGGAACGGAAGACAGGCCGAAAGAAGGCCCGGAAGACGTGGAAGCTATCGCCAGGGCGCTGGAGGAAAAGCTCCATATCAAACCGACCATAGAGAAATAGAAGATAATATAAGGAAATAGAAACGACCGGAGGAACAAGATGGGAAAAGGAATGAAAGCGGGCAAGAAGCCCAAAGCCAATAAGCCGATGGGCGGAGGAAACATGCAGAAACAGCTCCAGCAGGCTCAGGCTCTCCAGAGACAGATGGAGCAGATGCAGGCTGAGCTCGAGGAGAAGGAATTCACCGCGACCGCCGGAGGTGGAGCGATCTCCGTTAAGGCAAACGGCCGCAAGGAGATACTCTCTCTCACAATAGATAAGGAAGTCGTCGATCCCGATGACGTCGAGATGCTTCAGGATCTCATCATCGCAGCGGTGAACGAAGCTATGCGTCAGGTCGACGCCGCGTCTGAGTCCGAGATGGGCAAGCTGACCGGCGGCCTCAACATCCCCGGGATCATGTGATCCGATATGAGACAGTATGCGAGACCCCTTGCAAAGCTGATAAGCGAGTTTTCCAAACTTCCGGGCATTGGTGACAAGATGGCCCAGAGGCTCGCTTTTCATGTGCTGTCGCTCGAGGACAGAGAAGCGGAGACGCTCGCCGACGCGATCGTGGAGGCGAAGCACAGCATGCACTACTGCTCCTGCTGCGGCAATCTCACCGATAAGGATCCCTGCGATATCTGCAGCGACCCGTCGCGCCGCGACGACGTGATCTGCGTGGTGGAGAGCCCCAAGGACGTCATGGCCATGGAGAGGGTACGCGAGTTCGACGGAAGATATCACGTCCTCAACGGAGTGATCTCCCCGATGGAGGGGATCGGACCCGAGGACATCAATCTGAAGTCTTTGATCGTCAGGCTCCAGGGGAGCGACGTCAAAGAGCTGATCATCGCGACCAACCCTAACATCGAGGGCGAGGCGACAGCCATGTATATAGCGCGCCTGATCAAACCCTCCGGCATCAAAGTCTCAAGGATCGCGAACGGCATACCCGTGGGAGGCGACCTGGAATACGCCGATGAGGTGACGCTCCTGAAAGCCCTCGAGGGAAGACGGGAGATATAGATAGTATAAAGTAAAAAGGGACTGCCCGAACCGTTATCGGTTTAGAGCCGGTCCCTTTTTTATTGTTGCAACGGTCACATCAGTGCTCTTTGATTTTTGCTATCATAAGCGGCAGGACTTCAGCGGCGTCGCCGACAATGCCGATATCCGCAAGCGAGAAGATCTTCGCGTCAGGATCTTTGTTGACCGCGAGAATGAAGCCGGAACCCATGATGCCGGAAACGTGCTGTATGGTTCCGGATATACCAAAAGCGATGTATAACTTAGGCGCGACTATCTTCCCTGACTGGCCGATCTGGCGGTTGCGGGGAAGCCAGTTTTCATCTATTGCCGGTCTGCTTCCGCCTACTGCGCCACCCAAAAGGTCAGCTAGTTCTTTCAACTTGCCGAAATTCTCGGCATTTCCCATCCCTCTGCCTCCGGCGATGATGACATCTGCATCGTCGAGGTTATCCTCATCGGCCGGCTCAGGTATTTCTTCGAGCACCCTACAACGTGGAGCAGGGATATCGATGTTTTCCCGTTCGATCTGAACCGACCCTTCGCGGGCAGCGGGTATTTCGAAAAAGCCGGGGCGTATCGATACTATAGCAGGCATTTCAGCCTGAACTGTCTCAAGCAGTGCACCTCCGTATATGGAGCGTGTCATGGATCCTTCCGACGATACGGATCTTACGTCGCTTATATAGCAGGCACCTGTACGTGCTGCGACCCTGACGGCGATTTCTTTACCGTCGCTTGTCGAAGCAACCACCACGCAGAACGCTTTTCTTTCTTTGAACAGCGTAGCGAGAGCGTTGGAAATGGTCTCGGGATAATTATCCTCTGAAGGAACAAAGATGATCAGATCCACAACAGAAGAAACCTGATCAACTTGTTCAGGGCTATCGCCAACCATAACAGCGGCTATCCTTTTCCCAAAAACCGCCCCCAACTGAGCCGCTGCTGTGATTGCTTCCAGAGATTCTTTGCAGATGGTTTTTCCGATTATTTCAAGGTATACCAATATGATATCTCTGTCCATTTCATGTCTCCTTAAATAACGTTTTGTTCAAACAGGATAGAGAGCGCCTTATTTACGGACTCCTCAGCTGTCTCTTCGCTGATCAGAACGCCGCCGCTTCGCTGGGGAGGGAGGCTTACAGCTACTCTCCGGGTCTTCCCAATAGATGATGGGCAACCGTTATCGTCGATCAGACCGGACGATCCAATCAAAGTGATCGCGCTCTTGCGGGCAGCGATCTTGCTTTTTATTGTCGGATATCTGGGTTCGTAATCCGGCTTGGAAAAAGTAAGGACACATGGTGTTGGTACTTCTATCCTGCGGTGACAGGTTTCCGTCTCCTGGATTAGCATCAGTTTGCCATTGGCCTGAGCTTCAACGGAGACTACCCTGGTCACAATCGGAAGATCGAGATACTCTGCAAGCGCTATTCCAGTTTCTCCGTATGATATGTCAGATGACTCGATCCCGCAGATGATCACATCAAAAGGAGCGTAGGGAAGTGCCTTTGAGGCGCATCCCAGAAGGGACCACTTTTCACGCTCTTCATTGGCATCCTCCTGCACTACGGCAGCGTCATCTGCCCCAACTGAAAGACAGCTGCGCAATACAGGTGTCGCGGCATCATAGTCGCTGACACTGATGACAGACACGGTTCCGCCAACGGACTCTTTGATCCTTACCGCTGCTTCCAAAGCATATCTATCGTAAGAATTGACTACTATAGACGCATCGGAAAAGACGACACTGTTGTCTTTGTCCAGAGATACGTCAACGGACTCATCCGGAACCGGTTTGATACAGACTAATATATTCATAGGCGTGCTCCTCTTATACTGATCCTTGTCGGCAGGGCAATCTACATGCAGACCTTACCGGGGTTGAGAATCAGATTCGGGTCAAAGGCTTTTTTGATATCCTGCATGAGCCTCATATTTACCGGGCCTACGGACTTGCGCAGGTAATTGATCTTTGCCACACCGATTCCGTGCTCTCCGGATACCTGGCCACCCCTTTCCGCCGCCTTGCTGTAGACGCGGTCCATAAAATCCGCTGCCTTCAGGATAAAGGCTGTTTCATCGAGATGATTGCTGCAGCAGTAAATGTGGATATTGCCGTCGCCTGCATGGCCAAAGCTCTTGATCTGCAGGCCGGTTATCGCCTCGAGGCTATTGACATATTTCAGGAAATCGGAGATTTCTGTGACGGGAACAACCACGTCGCATTCATCCAGCAATTTGGTGTCTGCCATGATTGCCTCAAGGAAACTGCTCCGTGCGGCCCATGCGTTTTGTTTCAGTGCAGCAGTATCTGCAACGAAGACATCGAGGGCTCCCGCCTCGAGCAATATCTCGCCTGCGGTCTCACAAACGGATTCCAGAGCCTCGGCGGAGTCGCCATCAAAGGTGGTTAGCAGATATGCCTGAACCTCAACGCCGTCAACGGAGCGGGGAAAGACCTGCTTCCCCACAAATGCCTCTGAGGAATCAACGATGGTCCTGTCCATAAACTCAAGAGCCTGGGGGTTAAGGTGGTTTTTAAAGAATAGCGGAACAGCACTGATACAGGAATCCATATCCTCAAAGGGAATTATCAGGCTTACAGTCTCTTTTGGCCTGGGGATGAGCTTCAGAGTGAGCTCTGTTATCACTCCGAGCGTTCCTTCGGACCCGATCAAAAGGTGGAGCAGGCTGTATCCGGAACTGTTTTTGGAAACGGCTCCGCCGACATGTATTATTTCCCCTGTGGGCAATACGACGGTCATCTCCTTAACGTAGTCCCGGGTGCATCCGTATTTAACGGCCCGCATGCCACCGGCGTTTGTCGAGACGTTACCCCCTAGAGTAGCGAATTTTTCACCTGGGTCAGGCGGATAAAGCAACCCGCGGGATAGCGCGTCCTCATTCAGATCGTTCAGAAGGACGCCGGGCTGCACAGTCACAGTAAGATTGTCAAGGTCATAGGAAATGATCCTGTTCATGCGTGTAAGAACAAGCAGGACGCCCCCATAGACCGGTACTGCGCCGCCAACCAGACCTGTTCCCGCACCACGCGGCGTGATGGGAATGCGGTTTTCGTTACAAAGACGCATGATATCCGCAATCTCCTCTGTCGTAAGCGGCTCTACCACAACGTCAGGAATGTGTTTTCCGTATATTGGCATTTCATCGTGTGAATAGTCGCTGTTGATCTCGCCGTTTACAAACACACGCTTTGGCGCGATCTCGTTCAAAGCGTCTATTATCTCAGGCGTAACCGCATTGTAATTCGATTGATCCATATGCTATCTCCTTTGCGTTATTACCGCATTGCGATAGAGACCTCAGCCTCCGCAACGATCTCACCATTCACGTACGCCGACCCTTTGCCGGTTGCTATCGCTTTGTCGGCACGCTCTTTTATTATCTCCGAATGCAACTCGAGAGTATCTCCGGGCAACACCTTTTTCCAGAAGCGAACATTGTTGATGCCGAGGAATAGAGGCACTTTTCCGGCGTAAGCGGGCTTTGTCATCAGAATGATATCCGTAGCCTGAGCGATAGCTTCGATGGTATAGAGTCCTGGAAAGATCGGATCACCGGGGAAGTGCCCCCTGAAAACATCGCGGTCGGGCGAGACCCAGACCGAAGCGATAATGCGCTCGCCGGGCACAAGTTCGAGCACAGTGTCGATCATTAGCATTGGATCGCGATGGGGAATGATTTCCATCACTTCCTCATGTGACAAAGCCGTTGGAATCGTTTTTTCTCCGTTCAAACAGATCCACCTCCTATTTCAGTCAAATTGCTGGGATAGCCGCAGATACCTGTTATATCTCTCTTTAGCGCCTTGCTCTGCTTCTTTGAAGAGTTTCGCCGCAACATCGGGGAACTTTGCTTCCAGAGACGCATATCTGCGCTCTGATTTGATGAATGACATATAGTCAAGTTTGGGTTCTTTGGAGTCGAGGATAAATGGGTTCTTGCCCTCTGCGCGCAGCGCGGGGTTGTAACGGAACAGATGCCAGTATCCGCTTTCGACCGCGCGTTTCATCTCTTCCTGAGTATTGGTCATACCTCCCGGTATACCATGCACTACACATGGCGCGTAGCAGATCACAACAGCAGGACCGGGGTAGGCTTCTGCTTCGCGCAGCGCTCTGAGTGTTTGCGCGGGATCAGCGCCCATAGCGCACTGAGCGACATAGATATACCCGTAGCTCATCAGCATCGTGCCCAGGTCTTTCTTTCGGGTGCGTTTTCCTCCCGCGGCGAACTGGGCAACAGCTCCGATATTCGTTGCCTTTGACGCTTGTCCACCCGTATTGGAATACACCTCTGTGTCAAGAACGATCATGTTTATATCCAATCCTGAGGCGAGGACGTGGTCAACACCGCCGAACCCGATGTCGTAAGCCCAGCCATCTCCGCCGAGAGCCCAGATGGATTTCTTGCTCAGAAAATCACTGTTTTCCAAAACAAAATCCACATCCGGAGAGGCATCTTCATATTTGAGTGCAGCAAGCAGATCATCAGTCACTTTCCGCGTGACGGTCGAGTCGCCGTTCCCTTTAAGATATGCATCGCATGCTTCAACAGCTATACCGCTCCCACGCAGCCTTACGACTGCATCGATCAGTTCTCCTTTGATTGCTTCATGTGCATTTAGGAAGCCAAATGCGAATTCTGCATTATCCTCAAACAGGGACTGTTCCCAAGGCGGGCCAAAGCCTCTGGCGTCCTTACAGAAAGGAGTCGACGGAAGTGATCCTCCGTGTGCGGCTGTACATCCGGATGCGTTTGCAATATACATGTGGTCTCCGAACAGTTGGGTAAGGAGCCTGATATAAGAAGTTTCTCCGCAGCCTGCGCACGAAGGCGGGAATTCGTAATGGGGCCTTGCGAACTGGCTGCCTCTTACTGTCTTAAAATCTATGGCGTCTGCTTTCTCTGTGACGGTATTGACGTAATAATCCCAGTTTTCGGCCTGTTGTTCCTGGGTATGAAGCGGTTCCATGGTAAGTGCCGGTATCTTTGCTACACAGGAATTAGCGCAGCATCCGCAGCCCAGACAATCGTAAGGCGAGACCTGGATCCTGAAGCTGTACTGAGACGCACCGCGTGCAGGTATAGTTATGAAACCCGAAGGAGCAGATGCCATTTCAGCCTCATCGGCGAGAACGGCACGTATTGCGGCGTGAGGACAGACAAATGAGCAAAGATTGCACTGTATGCATTTCTCCGGATGCCACGTTGGAACATTGATCGCGTCTGCACGCTTATCGTATTTTGATGTGCCCGCTTCCCAGGTCCCGTCCTCAGTGCCGTATTTTTTGAAAACGGATACCGGGATGGCGTCTCCCTGCATTTTGTTCATCGGTATTACGATATCGTTAAGGAAACTGTGTTCTGAAGAAACCGTTTCGTCGACAGTAATGTTGAGCCATGCGTCGGGCACCTCTATCTTCTGGACCATACTGATCCCCGCATCCACGGCTGCGCAGTTCATATCGACCACTTTTTCGCCCGCTTTGATCAGATATGTATCGCGGATAGCCTTTTTCATTTCCGCTATGGCGGTATCCAGAGGGATGATATTGGTTAGTTTGAAGAACGCCCCCTGGAGAATCGAGTTTGTTCTATTACCCAGACCCAGTTCCATCGCGATCTTAGTTGCGTCGATCACATAGAAATCCGCATGCTTTTCAGCAAGATCCCGTTTCAGTTTTGCGGGAAGATGCGATTCGAGAGAATCATCTGACCAGCTGCAGTTAAGGAGGAATGTGCCACCGTCCTTGAGATCTGCGCCTATATCGAATTTCTGCAAATAAGCGGAATTGTGTACCGCTACGCAATCAGCGTTATCGACCAGATAGGTCGCGTGTATCGGATTGGGACCGAAGCGCAGATGGGATTGAGTCACACCGCTTGACTTCTTGGCGTCGTACAGGAAGTATGCCTGAACATATTGATCGGTAGTGCTTCCTATTATCTTGGCGGAGTTCTTGTTTGCTCCTACTGTGCCGTCTCCGCCCGTGCCCCATATCTTGACGGATATTTCACCGTCTTTCTTAAGATAGGTCTCGGTCCAGGGAAGTGAAGTGAAGGTCACGTCATCGCATATTCCCACAGTAAAGTTGTTTCTTGGCGAGGAAGCAAGCATATCGTATACGGAGATCATATGTCCGGGGGTCGTGTTCTTTCCGGACAGACCGAACCTGCCGCCTACTACCGCCTCGAACTCGCGGCCGGAATCCGAAAGCGCAGCCTTTACATCGAGATAAAGCGGTTCGCCCAGGGCCCCCGAATCTTTCATGCGATCCAAAACGGCGACGCGTTTCACAGAGGCGGGAATGGCTGACAGGAGATGCTTTGCTGAGAAAGGCCTGAAAAGATGGACAGAGACCATTCCGACTTTACGGCCATGGCTGTTCAAATAGTCCACGGCTTCTCTAAGGGTCTCTGTGCCGGAGCCCATCGCCATTACGATCTCGACAGCATCTTCAGCTCCGTAATAGTCATATAGTTTGTAATTTTTTCCGGTCAGCTTATTAATATCGTCCATACATCCCTGAACGATATCGGGAAGACTGTCAAAATGCTCGTTGCGGGCTTCAGCACATTGGAAAAAAGTCTCTCCCGTGTGGGTGGTGCCTCTCGCGAAAGGATGCTCAGGATTAAGGCTGTGACGTCTGAAGGCGTTGATCTGATCCATGTCAACAAGAGGCCGCAGATCCTCGTAATCAAGAACATCTATCTTCTGCATTTCATGGGAAGTGCGGAAGCCGTCGAAGAAATGCATGAATGGATGTCTGGCTTTTATGGCGGCCAGATGAGCGACCGCGCCGAGATCCATGCATTCCTGCGGGCTTGAAGAAGCGAGCATCGCAAGCCCGATCGATCTGCATGCCATAACATCAGACTGGTCGCCGTTTATTGACCACATGTTTGTGGCTACTGTCCTTGCAGATACATGAAAGACACCGGGAAGAAACTCACCAGCTATTCGGTACATGGGCGAGATCATCAGCATAAGCCCTTGAGAAGAGGTGTAGGACGTTGTCAGTGCACCGGCCTGAAGAGAACCGTGGCAAGTGCCGGCAGCTCCGCCTTCAGACTGCATTTCGATGACCTTTACAGGCTTGCCAAAAAGATTGAGTCTGCCTTGTGAGGCCCAGTCGTCAACAGCTTCCGCCATCTGCGAGGATGGAGTGATGGGATAGATAGCGGCAACCTCGGTGAAAGCATATGAGATATATGCAGTCGCGTTGTTGCCATCCATTACTTCCTGTCTTTTCATTTTTCGTCAAACCTCATTTCCATATAATCCAACTATGCCAATACATGAACAAAGCAATACAATACAGATATATAGAAAATAATGCAATAATCATGCCACAGGGGAAATGGGACTGCGAGAATGCCCCATAATGGCGCATCTACACTGATAAGGCTGGTGTGTCTAAGGATGTATTGAGTTTGGATCGTACGGTAAACGTATCTGCTGTTGTAGCATTTTACAATGATACGAAACAGTTGACACATATGAGACTGTTGTTTAGAATGTGAATACATAATAGTAACATTTGTGTAATTGCGTTTGCAGCGGTGGGGGGAGAAGAGAGAAATGAAAGACACGCTTAAAATCATAGTACTCGCGCCAGTGAGCAGATGGGAAGAGCTGTTTAAGTCAGCTTTTGGTGTGCATAGCGATTACAGCGAGCAGCTGTGGGCGAATAGAACGGGATATAAATACGACCTGAAAGTTCTGACTCAAAAAGAACGTTCCGATTTCTCCGATTATGATTTTTCCTCCATGGACGCGGATGTATTCATCTCACGCGGTACTGTCGCAGAGGCGATGAGACAGCGTACGAGCGTGCCTATTGTACAGATCCCATATACTCAGAGTAGTTTTGAAGAATCAATTGCCCGGGCTGCGGAAAACTATAACGCTAAGAAAATTGCCGCTATCGGTTACAATCTGTCGGTCTTCTCACAGAAACTGAGTTATAATGACAGCATTGATCTGAAGATCTTCGACCTGTTCCAAGCGGGAAGCACATCCATGGAAATGGAGCTCCCATCAGTACGGGAAAAGATCGAAAACGTGATGGATACGGCCTGGGAAGAGGGGTATCAGGCATTCGTCTGCGGCTCATACGGAATGGAATATGCCAGAAGAAAAGGATATCCTGCCGAGATCTTCGACATTGATTTCCAGCAGGCGTACGATGCGCTGGAAAGCGCCATTTCAAGTGCCAGCCTTTATCGCGGTCAGAAATTCCAGAATGACCTTTGCAGGGATATCCTGAACTACTCGTTCGAAGCGATAGTATCGATCGGGCAGGATTTCACTGTGGAAGTGTACAACAGCGCTGCAATACACATGCTCTTAAAAGACAATGCCGATTCGGAAAGACTTATTCCAGAAAGGCTCGCGAGCAAACTTGAGAAGATGGGGATTCTGAATCTCGCAAGGACCAAGTCAGTTTACAAGGATTACATCATAGAGTACAAAAGAGACTTTTATGTGGTAAACATAGTGCCAAATCTTACTGCACAGGGTTGCAGCGGCCATGTCATCCTTTTGCAGAACCTTACAAGGATGGATAAACTTAACGCGACCCAGGGAGTAAAGGTAAGGGCAGCGCAGTTGAATGCCAAATATCATTTCAGCGATATAATCGGCGAGAGCAGCGCTATGAGCGAATCCATAAGGGTCGCTGAAACATATGCCAAAAACCATATGAATATACTTATAGTCGGCCAGACCGGTACGGGTAAGGAACTGTTCGCCCAGAGCATTCATAACGCCAGCCCTAGAAGCAAGGGCCCGTTTGTAGCCATCAACTGTGCCGCACTTCCGGAGTCGCTGCTTGAAAGTGAGCTGTTCGGATATGTTGACGGCGCGTTCACCGGAGCAGCCAAAGGCGGAAGGAAAGGCTTTTTTGAGCTTGCTCACGGAGGGACATTGTTCCTCGACGAGATAGGAGAGGTCCCTCTTAGAATTCAGAGCAAGCTTCTGCGCACACTTCAGGAAAAGGAGATCATCAGGCTGGGTGACAACCGGTCCACTTATGTTGATGTTCGGATAATCAGCGCTACAAACCGCCCGATGGAGCAAATGGTACAGGCAGGGAAATTCAGGGAAGATTTGTATTACAGACTCGATGTTCTGAGGATCAATATCCCGACTCTGGAAGAGAGAAAAGAAGATATACCGAATATCGTGAAGCGGTTCTTCGCGGAATACAACGATGAATACGGCACATCGTTGAGGGTTGACAAGTCTGCTTTGCGCTGTCTTAAGGAAAAGTCCTGGCCGGGGAATATCCGTCAACTGAGGAATGTCTGTATGAGAGCAGCAGTGCTTGCAGATGACGATTTGGTCAATCGTGAAGTCATCGAAAAAGCATTGTATACTCCTGAGAGCAAAAGCAGCGCGGATGAGACCTCGCCGGAGGTTTCGATTGATCCGGGTTATCGGAAGATCACCAAAGAGTCGCTCCTTAATGCTTTAAGGGAAAACAAAGGAAATCGCACTGAGGCAGCAAAGGCTCTGGGTATAAGCAGAGCGACTCTGTACAGGAAAATAAGGGAGTTCAAAGAAATGTAATCGCATTCTATCAGGATTCGAATTCGTAAAAAACACGCAGCTGTATTGGACAGGCTGCGTGTTTTTGTTTATGTTTTCACAGAGGTCGCTGCTGCTGTATCTTTTGTGTCATATGTGTCTCTATCGATACAATTATCACCAAAAAACACAGTTTGCCGGATAAAATATACAGAACCGAATAAGTAAAAGGCATTAGTGGATCAAAAAACGCATTTGTTCGGGGCTCCAATTATTATGAATAGTTTTTTGAAAAATCAGTATAATTGGCGGGTAAACGGACAAATGTAAAGCGTTTGTATGAAGATGTTGCGATCTTTTCTGAGAGGATGGCACAATAATTGCTTGTTCTTTGTTACGAAGAGAAATCATGCAGTAATTACAGTTTTCCGATCAATAAGGAGGAGAACATGAATTTCAACTTATCTGATTTAGAACAAGACATAAGAGATATCGCAAGAGAATGTGCGAAAAAGTTTATCCAGCCTAACATCGACAAGATCGAGAACGCGGATGTGTTTCCTGAAGATATCTTCAAGCAGATGTCTCAGATGGGCCTTCTGGGCATACCATATCCCGAAGAATACGGCGGGATCGGCGCTGGATATCTTGCCACTTCGATAGCTCTCGAAGAAATAGCGAGAGTTTCCGCCAGCGCTGCGACTTTGCTGACGGTCTGCTTTCTGCCGTTGGATGCTTTTCACCTATACGCAAACGAGGAGCAGCTTCAGAAATACCTTGTGCCCGGCATAGCGGGGGAGTACAGAGGCTCCTTTGCTTTTACCGAACCGGACACGGGAAGCGATCCGAAGCAATTGACTACCATAGCGAGAAAAGAGGGAGATAAATACTATTTGACCGGTTGCAAGCGGTTTATTTCAAATGCCGCGTACAACGGCCCGATGGTCGTTTTCGCAAAGGAGAAAGAAACAGAGGAATGCACCGCCTTTATTCTTCAGAAAGGCTGCAAGGGATATAGCCTTTCGACGCCTTATGAGAAATGCAGTCTGCAAGGCAGTCATGTGTTTGACGTTTTCCTGGATGATGTTGTTGTCGGCGAGGAAGATGTACTCGGACAGCATGGACAGGGGTTCGACATCCTGATCGGAACTACGGCATATGGCAAACTTGCCTTTTCTGCGGTGTTCACCGGCACTATGCATGGCGCATATGACATAGCAGTGCAGTATGTCAAGGAAAAGACTCACAGAGACAAGCCGATCGGCATTAAATTCCCGACCGTTCAGTCGAGGATCGCGCAGATTGCCGCGAATGTTTTGTCGGCCAGGCTATGCCTTTTCAAAGCAGCGTCAGACGCGGACGAATATGCGGGAGATATACGCAAGATTCAGTGCAGTACGGCATTGATCAAAGGATATATTTCCGATCTTGCCGTTGAGACCAATGTAATGGCCTTGAATGTCTTCGGCGCGTATGGTGTCTGCAAAGACTTCGGCGTTGAGCGGATGCTGCGGGATTCACTCGTTGCTCCGAATATTGAGGGCGCTGCTGACATTCAGCGTATCATAGCTGGAAGCTATATCGTCCGCAGCGATAAGAATTATTTTGACTGATACAGTTCCGGATCGTTTTCTGTTGATCGACCGTAAAGAAAGGAGCGTCTCAAATGCCGTATGAAACAATTCTTTATTCTGTAGAGGACAATATCGCAACAATAACTCTTCATAGACCGGAGAACATGAACTCATACAACAACACCATGTGCAAGGAGATCAATCTTGCGCTGGATGAAGCGGATAATGACCCGCAGGTACGCGCGGTGATTTTCACCGGCGGCGGGGGAACGAAAAAACCCGTTTTCTGCGCGGGATTCGACCTGACAGGCGGCAAACCGTTCGATTTCTCTGCGGAGGATATTCATGAGACGCGTGATACGGGAGGAACAAACGCACTTCGCATCTACGCCATGAAGAAGCCGGTCATCGCGGCAATAAACGGATCTGCTGTCGGCATCGGAGCGACGATCACACTTCCCATGGACATCAGGATAATGTCCGAGACAGCCAAACTCGGGTTCGTATTTGCAAAAAGAGGTTTCGTAAACGAGGCGTGCTCCAGTTGGTTCCTGCCGAGAATAGTAGGCGTATCAAAAGCAGCAGAGCTTGTGATGACCGGAAGAATAATCACTGCGAAGGAAGCCTATGATTGCCGACTGGTAACGGAGGTGACTGAGCCGGATAAGGTCTATTCCAGGGCAAGAGAGATCGCGCGTGAGATCGCTGAAAACTGCGCGCCTGTTTCGGTAGCACTGTGCAGACAGATGATGTATCAGATGGCAGGCGCGAGATGGCCTATGACTGCACATAAACTTGAATCTTCCAGTTATCACTATATAGGCATATCACCGGACGCTCTGGAAGGAGCCGCTTCGTTCCTGGAGAAACGCCCACCGGAATGGAAGATGAACCCCGCAACGGATATGCCGCCTGAATACCCGTGGTTCCCGGAGCAGCCATTCCCAAGAAACATTCAGGAATAGGAAGCGGAGATCTGCAGAGGCAGGTGGATAGATATGAAGATCACTTGGCTGGGTCAATCCGGCGCACGAATCGAAACAGATGATGGCAGGGTATTGTTCTTTGACCCCTATCTTTCGGATTCACTCGGAAAGAATCAGCCTCCT
>Ga0079305_1002565_pt1 | contig 15242 bp, 13 predicted proteins | sample LMS_cellobiose_e_FD_79183 | JGI IMG/M metagenome (GOLD analysis project Ga0079305, IMG submission 79183) | Rumen-fistulated moose microbial communities from Alaska, USA - LMS_cellobiose_enrichment | ecosystem: Host-associated > Mammals > Digestive system > Stomach > Rumen fluid ... | reverse complement strand
CTCGATGCCCTCATAGTCGTCACGTGCGAGCATATCCCTGTTGACGATGGACACGCCCGTGCCAACGCCCTGCACCCCGTGCTTCAAAAACTTGGGGATGGTCTCGGTGTTCACTCCGCCGGTAGCTAGCAGGGGGATGTGGGGCAGCGGCCCGCGGAGATTCCAGATATAGTGATAACCCAAGTCGTCCGCAGGAAACAGCTTCACGATGTCCGCCCCCAGCTTCCAAGCGCTGGCGACCTCCGAGGGGGTCATGGCGCCGGGGATGGATACCATTCCCAGCTGACGCGTGGCGCAAATCACATCTGCGTCGGTGTTGGGAGAGATAATATACCCCGCGCCGGCTTCGTGGGCGGCGCGCACCTGCTCCTCGGTCAGCACTGTACCCGCTCCCAGGCAGAGCTTCTCGCCCACGCTCTGGCGGATAGCTTCGATGGAACGCTTATATTCCACCACTGGATCGGAGGCCTGCTGATCAAAGGTCACCTCCAAAAGGCGGATGCCGCCGCGTACAAGTGCCTCTGCCAGTCGTCCCACCTTCTCCCGTGGGACTTTGCGGAATATAACAATCAATTTTTCTTGCATGATGAGCGCCTTGATCTGTTCGCTGGTCATGACGGGTGCTTCCTTTCCTCTTTTTTATTATTGTTTTTCGGCTTTATTGTTTTTTCAGCAGGTTCTCCACGGCGCTTACCCAGTCATGGTCCGGGTCGTTGGAGCGGAAAAAGCCTTGGTGCTCGCCGGCCATTAACCACAGAAAGTAGGTGTTATATCCGGGGGCGCTCACTGTTGTGTGATATCCCCGGGGGAATTCCACCAGGTCGTCAGATTTTACCCGGTAACACTCGTCTATCTCCCCGTCAGTGGTATACATGCACTGGATACCGAACCCCTGCTGCGGCTGAAACAGGAAGTAATAAATCTCTTCCAGGATCCCCTCTGCGGGCATGTTGTCCACATCATGCTTGTGGGGCGGGAATCCTGCCCAGTTGCCGGGAGTGACAAAGGCCTCGCCGATGGTCAGCCGCCGTGCGTTGGTGTTCTGGTCGATGATGAAGTGGGTGTCCCGCTCCCATGGTTTTACGCCAAGCATCACTGAGCGAACCCGGTCCGGGCCGATGAGCTCTGGTTCCGTATCCTCCTCCAAAGGCGTGGCGCACACGGCAATCTTCACGCTCCATGGTGTAGAGATGGTCACTTTTTTATGCCGAGGCATATAGACGCTGTGTGCTTTCCCGTCGAAAACACTCCGGCGTCCGCCCACATCCTTCCAAACAGTGCTGTCAAAGGCGAAATCACATTTGCCTCCCAGTAAGATGAAGGCGGTTTCCTTTTCGCCGGTGTAAAACTCAATGCTCATATCCTTGCCCAGCTCAATGATACCGAACTCCAGCATTTTTAAAGAGCATTCTCCGATCTTGCACAGCGGCGTATACCCCCTCCGGGGCGTATAGGTCTTCTTGTAATTCATGGGTCCTCTCCTTTCTGTTGTTCCAAAGAATTTATCAACGCTTCTACGAAAGTCTCCCAGGATGAGATCACGCCGAAATCAGCGTACTGAAAGATCGGCGCCTTGGGATCATGATTCACGGCAAGCAGTGTGCCGCCGCGGATTCCTGCCATATGCTGTACCGCGCCGGAAATGCCCAGCGCCACATAGATTCGGGGAGACACAGCCGCACCCGTCTGCCCCACCTGCCTGAAATAGGGCGCATAACCGCTGTCCACTGCGGACCGGGAGGCGCACACCCCCGCGCCGAGGCGCTTTCCTATCGCTTCCAAACGCTCAAAAGCAGCCCGGCTGCCGATCCCCTTCCCTCCGGACAAGATCCATTCCGCGTCTCCGGGAGGAACATTGTGCGACGTCTCCCGGCCCAACAGTGTTACCTGCCCTTCATCCTTCAGGAAAAGTGTCTTTGGGTTCCCGGGGAGCTCACCGGTGGAAAATATCCCCGGTCTGACAGAGGCCATACATAACTCCCCCCGGCAGACGATCTCGGCCAGGAGCGTACCGCTGAAAGCGGGCCGCACCATATAAAGCCGCCCTTCTTTGGCGTGGAGCTCCGTACAATCGGCCGTCAATCCTGCGCCGAGCATAGCGGCGCACATGGGGGCCAGATTTCGCCCCCGGACGGTGGCGGGAAACAGCACCGCGTAGGGGTGCTGGGCACGAATTTCTTCTGCAATGGCCTGCGCGATCCGCACCTCATCTCGGCTGGCAGTATCCACCTGCAGGAATGAGACCGTCTCAAACAGTTCCTTCGCTTTACCCAGCAGCTCCCCTGCGGTGCGCTCCGTGGCAGCATCGCGGCGCAGAGAGATCACCATAGCGCTTTTTGCTAGGCATTCCTGCTCTTTTCGCCCCCCGCTCCTTTTCCCCTGGGGCCTGTTTTTCGCCTGGAGCAATATCTCCACGGCCTCCTGCGCGCTGAGAAAGCGGCAGTGCGCCCGTGGTTGAGGGACGGGAATTGTCCTTTCCACAACAGTGGGTGAACCGATAATGCCCACCGTCTCCTCCGGCAGATCCAATACTCTGTTATCCAGGCGCTCCACTGTTTTTTTCTTGGCAAGCCGCATATCCGCCAAGGAGGGCGGCGGCAGCTCGTGTCCGCCTCGGACGGTCAGCACGCAGGGCAACTGGATGCGCAGCGTTTCCACGGCGTCCTCCAGAAGTCTTTTGCAAATAACTGTCCCGTACTCGACTGTCAACTCCGTCACGCTGCTGACGCAGCCAAGACCGTGCAGGACCGCCAGCTCTGCCCCCACATGACCCGTCTCTCCGTCCGAAGAGCGCATACCCGTTAATATCAGGTCGAAAGCTCCCAGCTGTTCCACGCATCGGTCCAAAATCCGGGCTGTGGAGAGGGTGTCGCTGCCACGAAATGCCTCTTCACACACTAAAATCACCCGGTCCGCCCCATAGAGGAACAGATCTTGCAGAGTGTCCTCCCCGGCTGCAGGCCCCATAGAGAGCACCACAAGCTCGGCTCCCTCCGCTTTTTTTATCTCCAATGCCTTTCGCAGCGCTCCGCGGTCAGCCGCATTGATGACTAAGGAACCATCTCTGGAAACGACATTTTTGCCCTCGTCCCAGGCTGTTTTCTCCGGGACCAGCTTCACACAACAGAGGATTCTTTTCATCCGTTCAATCGGTCATAGATCCCGGCCAACGCGTCATGGATCTCCTGATACAGGCAATAGCCATCGTCATAGACGCCTCTGTTTTCCTCCCTGGGCTCCACCAGCTCTCCCGTGCGGCTGCAGATCTCCACTCCTTGGGCAAAATCGGCAAACACACCGGAGGCGACCCCGGCCAACAAAGCCGAACCGATGGAGGAATCGTCAGTCAACGATCTCCGCAGCGGGATGCCCAGTACATCGGCGATGATCTGCCGCCACAGAGCAGACTTGCTGCCGCCGCCGATAAGGCGTACCTCATCGGAGATCTCCACACCCATTCTTTTGAGAGCGTCCAAACAGCCCCTCATGGAATAAGCCACGCCCTCCATTACAGAGCGGTCAAAGTGTCCTTTGGTGTGAAAGCTGGACACATTGGTAAAGCTGGCCCGCAGCGCCGGATCGGGATAGGGCGTGATCTCCCCCTGCAGGTAGGGGTGGAAGATCAATCCGTCGCTCCCGGGCGGAACCTTCAAAGCGGCCATATCTATAAGATGATAGGCATCTTCGCCGCTCTTAGCAGCTCGCAGCTGCTCTCCTTCGCCCAGCACATCCCTATACCAGCGCATGGCAGCGGCGCAGGTCTTGGTGGCCGTTCCGGGGTACCAGAGCCCCGGCACCACATGGCGGTAACATACCAGCAGAGGATCCACAATGGGTTGATTCGTTATGACGCAGATCCTTCCCGCCGTGGCCAGCTTCAGCGTCGCCTGTCCCCGGCGGATAGCGCCAGAGGCGGTAACCTCCATAACCGTGTCCGTCGCACCGATACATATGGACGTCTCCGGAGAAAGGCCGGTTTCAGCGCACGCTTCCGCTTGCAGCCGTCCCGCTGCGTCTGTGGGGCGGCGCACTTGCGGTAGCCAGTCGATATTAATCCCCGCCAATTCGCACAGCCAGGGGTCCCACGTCTCCCTTTCGCAATCGTACAGCAGGGCGCCCATGGCCTCAATAGAATCGGTGGCGTACTCCCCCGTCAGGCGAAACCGGATATAATCCTTCAAAAACAGAATATGACGGATCCGGCGAAAATTCTCCGGCTCCTCGGTGCGGATCCACATCAGCTGCGGCAACGTCCAGAGCGGTCCGGGAACGTTGAAGCTCTTTTGCATGATCTCCTCTCTGAACGGCTGCAGCAGCTGGCATTGGCGGACAGACCGGATATCGGACCAGTAGATGGCTGGACGGATCACCCGGTCCCACTCATCCAGCAAAACGGCGATATGGGTGCCTCCGTCCAGCGCAATAGCGGCAATATCCCCGCTTTGAACGCCGGAGACAGACAATATCCGCCGGATATTGTCTGCGAAAGCGCGATACAGCTCCTCCGGATCCTGTTCGGCCCAGCCGGGATGCGGATAATACATGGGATACTCAGCAGTGGATGTGCACACAATCTCCCCTTTTTCGTTCAGGAGCGTCGCCTTGGATGCCCCTCCGCCGAAATCCACACCAAGCAAATGCCTCATTGCTTTCCCCCCAACGCGCCCTATGGCAGGAGAGGTCTCTCCTGCCATAAGCGGTTATTGTTCACTGGCCTCTGCCAACAGCTGATATATATCCTCTTGGCAATATCCCTCCGGGGTATTTTCCCCCAAGATCCGCGCGCAGCCCGGGCAAGCGGTGATCATGGTCTCCGCGCCCGCTCTGGCAGCGTCGTCCCAGCGAGCAAGGGCCATCTTCGCCGTGATCTCCGGATAGGTTTCTCGCAGCACAGGGCCGCCGCAGCACTTGCTCATATTGCCTGTCAGGAACATTTCCTTTATCTCGATTCCCATCGCGCCCAGCAGTTCCCGGGCACAGTCTGTCTCCCCCAAGTCTCTGGCCAAATGACAGGGATCATGGAAGGTGGCGGTGCCGCCCAACGCGCGCAGCTTCAGCCGTCCCTCCTTGACCAGCTCGGCGCAGAAGGCCGTAGCTGTGACCATTGCCGTCTCTGGCAGAAGCTCCCACTCTGCACACTGGTGCCGGAAAAAGCTCAGACAGAACGGGTCCAAAACCACCACGGTGGAGGGTCCTGCCGCTTTTATGGCGTCCAGACACAATTTGGCCGCCTGCCGCACCTCCTCCACATAGCCGATGAGGTCCCCCAGCCGTGCGCCGCTGTCAGGCTCGTCTTTTAACACCGTGAAGGAAATACCCGCCGCCTTCAGCACCTTGAACAGCGCCAAGGCAGATTTCCCTTCTTTCCGGGCGTCGCCGCCCAAATACACCAACACCTCCGCCGTCTCCGGCAAAGTCTCTATCGCTTCTTTCAGCGTCCTGTCTACAGCCGTAGGCTCGCCGGCAAGTGCTCTGTCCACCGCCGCTCGCACCGGCGATGGTAGCAGCCCACTTGCTGTGGCCTGTGCGCGACCTTCGCGTATATACAGCCGCGGATCATAGCCCGTAACGCAGTCGCTGGCGCAGGCGCCGCAGAGACTGCACTGGTACATCAGCTCCATGCCGTCCTCTTCCAAAGGGAAGCCTCTGACGTCCATGGACACCAGCAGCCCCTTGGCCCGGGGAGTATTCCCCTCCCGGCCCGTAACCAGGCCCACCGGGCAGATATGCCGGCACATCCAGCAAAAGCGGCAGGCGTCCGCTGTTTCTTTCGCCCTTTTTGTAAACATGGCTGTCTCCTCCCCTGTCAAAGTCCCAGCTTATAAGGATTCATGATGCCGTTGGGGTCCAGAGTTTTTTTGATCCCCTCCAACACCTGCATGGCGGGACCATATTGCTCCTTCATCAGACGAGACAACTTCAAGCCGATTCCGTGATGATCGTTGATCACGCCGCCGTTAGCCATGGCTGCCCGAACTCCGGCGTTCCAGATCTGATTGTGCAGACGGATTGCCTCCTCCGGGTTTTCGGGGGGCTTGTCCATGATGAACCGGTCATAGATCATAGTGCCCCACTCATACCAGTGCGAGCAATGGGCGATAAAGCGCACATTGGGGAAATTGTCCTCCACCGCGTGTTTCATGGCCCAGTAAATCTTTTCAATGTTGTCGAACACCGCTACCGTATCCATGGTACCGAACATTTGCGGGTTGTTCATGATATGGCCAGGGTAGAAGAAGGTGATTCTGTTCTCGTACCATTTTTCACCATATTCGCTGCCCAAATCCTGACCGCTATGTCGCGCGCAGATTTCCTTTGTGATTTCCATTTCAATCTCAGTGATACGCTTGTCGCCCTCCAATGTCACATTGAGGAAAGAGCCCTTTTTCTCAAAGCCCAGCACGTCCTTGATGATGGAGATCGTCTCCTCCTCGTCGAACAGACGCATGATTGAGGGCTTGATATGTTGAACGATCTCCCGCCCGGCCTCCAGCCCGTCGTGGAAACTCTGGAACAGGAAGGCTCGATGGATACGCGTTTCCGGGAGATGACAGAGCTTGAACGTAGCCTTGGTGATCACGCCCAGTGTCCCTTCAGAGCCGATGAATATCTGATTCAAGTCCGGCCCCGCCGCGTGCTTGGGTACCGGTAGGGTATGGATGATGTCGCCGTTGGGCAGGCAAACCTCCATGCTGACGGTCATATCGTCGATCTTCCCGTATTTGGTAGATAGGATGCCGATACCCCGGTGCGCCAGGGCTCCGCCCACGGTACCACAGGTGAGGCAGCTGGGGATATGCATGATAGAATAGTTTTTCTGGTTAGCATACCATTCCAGCGTCTGAAACACCATGCCTGTCTCCGCGGTGATGGTCATAGATCTCTCGTCGATTTCTATGAGGCGATTCATGCGCTTTGTATCCAGCAATATGCCGCCTGCCATGGGAAGGGCGCTGCCTTGGGAGCCGCTCCCGCCGCCCCAAGTCTGCACGGGGATTTTGTAGTAATTGGCGATCTTGAGCACCTTGGAGACTTCTTCGGCGCTGCCGGGACAGACAATGTAATCAGCCTCTGGGGGGCGGCAGCCTTTGTCCGCCCACATACGGGACACCCAGAAATAGTCCACCCCATAGATAATTTTGTCGGCCTCCCGGATACTTACATTCTCCACCCCGACGGCGTCCTCCAGTTCACTGAGAACCATATTAAACATAAACGCTTTACGTTCCACTTGCCCTCACTCCCATCAACAAGAATTGGATGGCTTTCATTCTGCCGACCCTCAAGGCCGGAGGATGGTCCAAAAGTGTAAAACAACGAAAAAATTTTTGATTTTCCAGGAAAGCAATGATAGAATGTTTTTAAACAAAGATGGCCTGGGAAGACCATCCTTTCGGGAGGTCGCTTATGTCTGAAATAAAAAACCGTGCTCATATCATGCGGGATCTGGCGTTGAATCCCTCCTTGAGCCGTTCCGAGCGCCAGGTAGCCAATTTTATCTGTGAAAACCCAGACGAGGTCATTCGTCTCAGCGTAGCCGGTCTTGCTGAGGCCAGCGGTACCAGCGAGGCTACTGTGATCCGCATGGCGCACCACATCGGTCTGGACGGTTATCAGGATCTGAAAATCACTTTGGCCCAAAGCCTGGTGACGTCTCTGCAGGCGATCCACGAGGATATCACCGACCAGGACGCCCCGTCCGACATCGTGGACAAGGTGTTCCAGAGCAGCGTCCACGCGCTGAACTTCACCCGGGAGGTAATCCGTATCGAAGATCTCCAGCGGGCCGCCGACATGATCCGCGACGCCTCTACCGTGATGATCGTCGGCGTGGGCAGTTCTTTCCCCACTGTACTGGATCTGCAGCACAAGCTGATGCGCATCGGCATCCGTGCATGCACCTACTCTGATCCGAACTTCGATACCATAGCCGCTACAGCCTTGGGGATAAAGGACGTGCTGATCGCTGTCTCTCACTCCGGTAGCTCGCGAAACATTGTCGACTGCGCACAGTTGGCCAAAAGCAAGGGCTGCCCCGTCATTTCCATCACCAGCCTGGGCACTTCGCCTCTGTCCAAGATCTCCGATATATCTTTGCACACCGCCAGTAATGAGACCAAATACCGCATCGTCGCCATGAGCTCGCGCATCGCACAGATGGCTATTATCGATTCCCTCTATACCCTCATCTCCACCAGCGAAAAGCAGATCGCCGTGGAACATTTCCACGAGGTGGAGGATGCGCTGAAAGGAACTAAATACTGACTATTATCCGATGCTCTCAGGGAGAAACGAGAAGTTTCTCCCTATTTTATTTCTCTTCCCCCTTCGCCGCTTCCTTGGCGATCCGGTCTCCCTTGATGGTGCGGATCAGGTTCAGTGCGATGGGCACCACCAGGCAGCCCACCGTGATGATCAGAAATACGCAGGACACCGGGCGGGTGATAAAGATTTTCAGAGAACCCTTGGAGAGCGCGAGACAGCGCCGCAGGTTCTCCTCCGCCATGGGCGCCAGGATCAATGCCAGCAACAGCGGGGTCGTGGGCATCTTGAATCGGACCATGAAATAACCCACCAGGGTGAAAAACAGCATGACATATACGTCGTAGGCCGAGTTGTTCACCGAGAAGCCGCCCACCACACACAGCACCACCAGAATGCAGGAAAGCAGATTGGTGGGGATGCGGGTGATGTGGATAAAGGCCTTGAGCAGCACCTTGCCCTGCAGCAGCATGAACAGGTTGACAAAGATCAAGCCCACCATAATGGTGTACATCAGCTCCGCCTGGTATTTAAACAGGTTTGGTCCTGGGGTCAGTCCCTGCATCATCAGCGCGCCCAGCATGACCGCCGTAACGGAGTCGCCGGGGATGCCCAGCGTCAGCAGCGGGATCAGCGTGGCGCCTGTGACACCGTTGTTGCCGGCCTCGGAGGCGGCAACGCCGTTGATATGGCCGGTGCCGAATTTTTCCGGCGTCTTGGAGGAACGCCTGGCCTCCAGATAGCTCAGGAAGGAGGCTGTTGTAGCGCCGGTGCCCGGGATCGCGCCAATCACTGTGCCGATGGCACTGGACTTGATGATATCCTTAAAGCAGGATCGGAACTGGGCAAAGGTCATGTGCTCCTTGGGCATCTGCACCTCGTTCACCTTCTGGTCGCCAACGTATACCTTGTTGAGAATCTCCGTAATGGCGAACAGACCGATTAGGCACGGAATGATGTTAATGCCGGTCTGCAGCCGGTTCACCCCGAAAGTGAACCGCGGCAGGCCTTCGATGGGGTCCAGGCCGATGCACGCCGCCAGCAGTCCCACAGAGGCGGAAAGCAGCCCCTTGAACACATGCTTGCCGGAAATCGTGCAGATGATGGAAAGGCCAAAGAAAGCCAGCATGAATTTTTCAGCCGATGTAAATTTCACCGCTACCCGGGCCAATTGCGGTGCTCCCACCAACAGAACCAGTGCCGAAAAAATGCCGCCCACGGTGGAGGCCATCAGCGCTGTATCCAGAGCAAGAGCGGGGTGCCCCTGCTGCGCCATGGGATATCCGTCCAGCACTGTAGCAGCTGACGCCGGCGTGCCAGGTGTGCGGATCAGGATTGCGGTGATGGACCCGCCGTAGATTCCGCCGCAGTATATGCCCAACAACAGCATCATAGCCGGGATGGGGTCCATGGAAAACGTTACCGGAAGGAAAAGCGCCACGCCCATGGTGGCGGTCAAACCAGGCAGGGAGCCGAACACTACACCCACAAACAATCCAATATTGATCCAAAGCAAACTGCTGAGAGTAAACGTATTAGAAAGACCGGCAAAAATATTACCCAGTATCTGCATCTATTGTCCCCCTCTCAGAAGATCCAGAGCTTGATCCGGGGAAGATGAACATAAAGCATATATCGGAACGCGTAAAACACGATAAAGCACGCCACGATAGCAATCGCGTAGTTCCACCATTTTTTTACGCCCATCAAAGCCAGGAAAGAAATGACAAAGACGACTGATGCAAAGAAAAAGCCGATGATGCCGCATAGAATAGTGTATAGGATCATCAGGAGAAAGATAAGCAGCACCTTCCCCTCGCGCTTCTTATCACGCTCTTCAAATTCCTCATCCGAGTTCTTGTTCTTGATATGCATCAGCGAATCGATAAACTCACACACTGCCATTACAATGGTGAACCACCCCACGAATTTGGGAAAGGTAGCGGGGACCATGCCGTTAAAGGTGCTTGAGACCGCAGTAACTTCCAGCGGAGTGATGATAAGGATGGCGATGCCGAACAAGAGGAAGAAGATGGAGATGCCAATGTTGATCTTGTTCATTTTCATGGTAACTCATTCTCCTTCAATTACCGTGCTGTTTCGGTGGAAAAAGGCAAGCTTTTCACAAGAAAGCCCTCTATGGTCCTGTCACAGGGGCGCAAGGCCCCTGTGACAGGAAAACAGTATGAAAAGGGAAACTCCAAAATCGATCAGAATGTAGGCTGCTCGACGCCCGGCTTCAGAATATTGAACTCGACCATCATGGGCCAGAGGGTCGTGATTTCGTTCTTCATGCGGTCCACCATGCCTTGGCCGGACAGTGGCTGCAGGAAAATGCCGTTGTCATTGAGGAACTGCTCCCATTCAGGATCGGCGAACATCTCGGTGAAACGGCCCTCCAGCCACTCCACGATGGCGGGATCAGTGCCAGCGGGCACTACAAGGCCCTTATAGGTCTCGCAAAACACCTCGCCAAAGCCCTGCTCCTGGATGGTCTTTACGCCGGGGAAGGCTTCCAACTCGCCAGTGGAGAAAAGCGCGATGCACTTGATATCACCGGATTCGATGGTGGCCAGGCATTGGCCGGGCTGCACGATGATCATGGGCACCTCTCCACCCAGCAGGGCAGCGATGGCGCCGGATGCGCCTGAATAAGGCACAATTTGCTGCTCCACGCCCATGTTCTCAAACATGACGATGGACCACATGTGGTTGGTGCCATTGGAGCCGGACTGGCCGTGGATGACGATCTCGCCAGTGGCCTTATAGTAGTCCACCACATCCTGCAGAGAGTTCCATTCGCTGTCTGCCGGAACCAGCACGCCTAGCGGCTCGGAGCTGACGCCTTTGAGGAATTCAAAGGAATCCATGGTGTAGGCAACGTCCTGGGTATAGGGCATGGTAGTAAAGTTGCCCGCGGAGTACAGGGAGATGGTGTAGCCGTCGGCCTCGGTATTGTTGGCCACCTCGCCCAGGGCCACGGAGCCATTGCCGCCCTCCACGTTGGTGACGTTCATCTCAACGCCCAGATATTTCTTGGACATCTCGCTGATCTTGCGGCACATCAAGTCAGAGCTGCCGCCCGCAGCCCAGGGGCAATACAGGTTGATCGTTTCGCTGGGATATACGGTCCCATCCGCAAGCGTTACATGCATGGAATCGGCGGGAGCTTCAGCCGGAGCTGAGGGAGCAGCTGGGGCAGCCGGCTCCGCTGCTTGCTGGGGCGTGTTTTGCTGAGGTGTGCTCTGCTGGGCAGAGCCGCACGCTGCCAAAGAGAACACCATCAGCGTCGCCAGGATGATCGCAAACGCACGTTTCATCTTCATAACCTCCTATTTTGCTTTTATTTATTGAGACTCCTGTCTCCGGTTTTCTCTTCAACCCTTCAAGGATACTGCGCTCTTCCACTCCGGGTTCATCCCCAACTCTGCGCCGTTCACCACATTATTGCAGGGCAGATTTTCCAGAATGCAGATGATATTGTCCGCAGCGACGCGCGCAGTCTCCGAAATAGATTCCTGGGAATTGCCGCCGATATGCGAGCACTGAAGATAATTTTCGCAGTCCAGCAGCTTATTGCGCTCAACCGGGGGTTCCACTTCCAACACATCCGCTGCAGCTCCGCCCAGATGCCCGCTCAGGAGGGCTTCATACAGATCATTCTCGTTGACGATCCCGCCTCGGGAGCAATTGATCAGGAACGCACCCTTCTTCATCCTCGCCAAGCGCTTTGCCTCGAACATATTGACAGTCTCGGCGGTCTTATGCACGTGGATGGTGATATAATCGCAAATCTCCGTAATCTCATCCAGCGTGGAAATATGCACACCCAACTCTTTCGCCCGCTCTTCGTTCATATAGGGATCATAGGCGTAGATTTCCATCTCAAAGGCCCGCGCCCGCTGGGCTACCTGCTGGCCGATCCGTCCGAAGCCGACGATGCCAAGCTTCTTGCGAAAAATGTCGTGGCCCCGGTCCACCGGCCAAAGTCCGCTCATCACACGCCGGTTGTTGACCATGATAAGCTTGCTGATGCACAGCATCATGCCTATGGTCAACTCCGCTACCGGCACCGCCGTGGTTCCCGGCACGTTCACAACGGCAATTCCCCGTTTCGTGCACTCCGGGATATCGATGTTGTCCACGCCGATACCGGATTTGGCAATAACCTTCAGTCTGTCCGCGTGATCCAAAACTCGCTTTGTCATGCGGTCGTTGCCCACCAGGATCGCATCTACTCCGCCGATGACCGCACATAGTTCATCTTCGTTTGGCATCCTGTCGAGAAACTTATAGGGGTTTTCTGCAATCTCGTATCCCCGCTCCCGAAAGTAACGATAATCGTCCGTTATTTTTCCGAAATTCCTTCCCGTAACCAACACCCTGTACATGACACCGCCTCCTATAGATAGAGTGCCGTACCGTTCACGGCAAATTATGAAGTTTTTCTTCATAATTGCCATTATAGCGCTCAACGCTCTCCTTGGCAAGAAGAAATTGAGGAATACTTCACTAAATAAATCAAAAAGAATTCGTTAAGTTGCACAATATTTCTGTTCTTTTTCCTGGAATAATAAATTATAATACCCTTTAATATTTGTTTTTTGCAAATAGATAGTTGCTTTCATAGGAAAAACATCGTATAATGAGGACGTCAAGGAATTTGGAGTAAAATTTCGCTCCATATTTTTGGAAAAGAAAGGAAGTACTGCTATGAACATGAAGCACAACTACCTGCGAGAGCTTCTGGATGAGCGTCGCCCCTCTGTCTCCACGCGGCTGTGGAGCACCAATCCGTTCTTTACCGAGGCTGTCGGCTCCACAGGTAACTACGATTACGTTGAATTCGTTGCGGAATATGCTCCCTTTACCCAACTGGAATTGGAAAACCTGGCCCGTGCCGCTGAGCTCCACGGTATGGGCACCATGATCAAGCTCGACTATCAGAACCGGGCATATGTGGCGCAGAAAGCCATCGGCTCAGGCTTCCAAGCCATCATGTTCACCGACCACCAGACGCCCGAGCAGGTGGCCGAGTCCGTCCATCTGGTCCGAAGCGAGACCCCGGAGATGAGCGGCAGATTCGGTTATCCCAATAAACGCTTTATCGGCTTTCAGCCTCGTATCCCCCAGATGGAGCATGCCAAACGCCTGGACGAGATCGTTCTCTGCTTTATGATCGAAAAGGCCGTGGCGGTGGACAACATCGAAAAGATCTGCCAAATTCCCGGTGTAGATATGATCCAGTTCGGCCCCTCGGATTATTGCATGAGCCGCGGCTGGAACGCCAAGGACCACGGGGCGGACGCCAAGGCCGCCGAGCGTCACTGTATTGAGGTAGCTCTGAAAAACGGCGTACAACCCCGCTGCGAGATACAGTCGGTGGAGGCGGCACAGTATTACATCGACTTGGGCGTGCGCCACTTTTCTTTGGGCGACCAGTTCGTGCAGCTGATCAACTCCTGGACAAACGACGGCGGAAAAATGCGTGTGCTGGCGGATTCGTTGAAATGACCTTCCTTTTAAAAAATCATCGGTCAGGTTGCTTGACCAGTACACTTGGTAAGATGAAAGTAGACACTGAAAAAGTGCCTACTTTCATTTTTATTCTAAAGTTAAGAGCAAAAGAGTGAGGAAACGGAAAAGAAAGGTACGCCGCATTGTATAGGAGCAATTCGATAAACGAGACGGAGAGGCTGCGCCTAATCGTAGCAAAGCAATATGTCTTTATGTCTTTTACTAACCCCTAATAGAAATCTTTAAATCTTTTCGAGACAGAATCGTGCAAAACCTCGTTATTGCCCTTGGGAATATACAAAGTATTCCCAAGGGCAATGCCTCGCCTGGTACGATTCTGCCTCGGAAATCTTTTAAAGCTTCTTATCAGGGATTAGTATCATTTTTCAATAACCAACGGCGGCAAGCCGCTCTGGATCACAAAAGCCCGGTTCAATACAGGATCGAACCGGGCTTTTAACGACAATTCTTATTTGCTGTCTGCTTTTCCTTGACAGATACACAGGTTGCTTGATCTGGCCGGTCGCTTTTTATTTCTCGTATTGTCAGCCGTCTGTGTCTGAGCGCCGGCGCTCTGGGTGATCACGTAATAGTGGGCGTTGCCGAAGGCGCCGCCGTTTACCTCCTGCCAGCCGGCATAGATGTCATAGACCCGATCCGGCTCCAAAAGCAGGGTCCTCTCCCCGGCGTCCGTCTCGGTCAGAGCGGCGTCACGCAAAAAAGCGTCCGGCTCCTCCCCGCCGGCGCTCTCCGACGCGTAGACCGCCGTGTCCCAGGCCGTGACCGTCACGCTCTGGGCCGGGGGATCGTCCCACACCAGCTACACGCGCAGAGGCTCATACAGCGCTATGGCCTCCTGCGTCTCCCGGAGCGCCGGGTCGGTGGGCCCCATGCCGCAGGCCTCCACCGCCCGGTATTCATCCGCCCCCGTGGGCCAGGACCAGGAATAGTTGCCAGAGGAATACGTTGCGCTCCCCATCACCGCGCCCCCCTCTCCGACAAGGGTCAGCGCCGGGGGCTGCTCCGGAACACGCGCGTCCGCGCCCTGTCCGCCCGCCGCGGCCCGGCCGCAGGCCGGGAGCGCGCCCAGGCAGAGCGCCGTCAAAACAATCATGGCAAATACTTTTTTCATCGCGGCGTCCTCCTCGCTTTCGGGAAATCCTCTTCCTGTATATTTATGACGCTCTCCCTCCCGGAAGGTTCCCGCATGCATGGCATTTACGTGTGAAAATGCTCGCATGACGCACAACGGTATCCCTGTCCGGTCTAATGCGCAGCATAAAACATCGTCTCCCAATAAGAAACATACAGCCCTCCCGTCCCCGATGCAAGCGCGTTCTCCGTAAAAAAGGCAGACGCCGCGGTTTCCCGCGGGTCTGCCTTTTTCCCCGCCGCTCCGGCGGGCAGTTTATGTTCTGATGCTGTTCCCTGATAGAATGGCGAAGGGAAGAGTATCACGTCCG
>Ga0079305_1002564_pt1 | contig 15250 bp, 14 predicted proteins | sample LMS_cellobiose_e_FD_79183 | JGI IMG/M metagenome (GOLD analysis project Ga0079305, IMG submission 79183) | Rumen-fistulated moose microbial communities from Alaska, USA - LMS_cellobiose_enrichment | ecosystem: Host-associated > Mammals > Digestive system > Stomach > Rumen fluid ... | reverse complement strand
TTGATTTTGCCGGCCATGACAAGGTTATACATTTCCACGCACTGGGCAGGCGCCAGCAGCGGCGTAACACCCATGAAGCCGGTGCAGCCAGCTGCGATCAGGGGCACGAACTGACGGTCCCAGGCACACAGAACGCCAAAGGTATCGTTTTTTTGCTCGTCGATTTTATGGATCAGAGACATGATCTCGTCGCTCTCAACTACATCCTTCACGCCGACGACATTGTCGATCTGGGCCAGTTCAGCAATCTCAGCGGGGCTGAGCTGGACCCCGAAATAGCCGGGATAGTGATAGATGACAACGCCGCCCTCGGCCTCTTCGGCGCACTTCTTGAAATGCTCGACAGTGCCCTTGAAATCGGTGGGCATGTCATAGGGAACTGTGATCGCCACATACTCAGTACCTGCCTTGTTGGCTGCATCGATAATTTCAAGAGTGCCCTTGGTCGTGTTGGCTGTGCAGCAGGGACAAAGCTTGAGCCCGTGCTCATTAATCCTGGCAACTTCGGCAATCAGTTCTTTGCGCTCATTGGGCTCGATCATGGGGAATTCACCGGTATTGCCCGCCAGAAGAATACCGTCCACCTTTGCGGCGGCGAGGTAATCCATAATTCTTTTCATGGCGTCGTAATCAAAGCTCTCGTCGGCCTTGAAGGGAGTAATGGACGCAGCGTAAACACCAGAGATCTTCGGGTTGTTTTTCATAATGACGTATCCTTTCTTTTTGCAAATGTTGAATATTTACTCCGATGAGTTTACATAACAACTATTTGAGATGACAGCATGGGAAGCGGACAGCCGAGAACATGGAATTCTTTTATGAACACAGCTGTCCGCCACCAAAAGGAAGAAGAAAATGAAGCAATCTAAATTCTTACAGCATGAATGTCGATATACCCGGGAAATAGGTAATCAGGGCCAATAGAAGCAGCAGTCCAACCAGATAAGGAATTACATATTTCAGCATTCGCTCCATCTTCACGCCGGAGATTGCGGTGGCCACGAACAGATCTGCACCGTAGGGCGGCGTAATCAGGCCGATCGTGGTGTTAAAGGAAATCATAATGCCGAACTGGATAGGTGTCAGCCCGCAGGCCATGGCCAGCGGCAGGAAAATTGGGGCGAGGATCGTGATGATCACAATGTTCTCACACAGGCAGCCCAGGAAGAGCAGGATCGCGTTCATGACCAGCAAAATGAGAATCTTGCTTTGGGTCATTCTCATGATCATGGAGGTAACCAGCGTGGGAATCTGGGCAAAGCTCAGATATTTGGCAAAGGCCGTGGCAGTGCCTACCATGAACATAGTGAGGCCGTTGAGCTTCATTGCCTCAATCAGGCCGTCCCAGAGGTCCTTCCAGGTCATCTCCCGATAGATGAACAGGCCAACGATGATAGAGTAAACGCAGGCAACGACTGCCGCCTCTGTGGGGGTAAAGAAACCGCTATAAATCCCGCCAAGAATGATGATCGGCGTAATCAGTGCCCACTTGGCATCCCACAGCACGGGGAACAGATTCTTTATCGGTTGCTTCTCCGCCACCGGGAAGCCTTCCTTTTTGCAGATTCTGTAACTGATGATGCACATAATCAGCGTCATCAGAACGCCGGGAACGATATCTGCAATGAACAGGTCGCCGATAGAAGTATTGGTCACAACACCATAAATGACCAGGGAAAGGCTGGGCGGGATGACAATACCGATGGTTCCGGCGCAGGCGGCAACGGCGGCGGAAAACTCCTCCTTATAGCCGCAGCGCTTCATCTCCGGGATCATGAAACCGCCGATGGAAGATACGGTGGCGACGGCGCTGCCGGAGATGGCGCCAAAGAACATGCAGGCGACAGTGGTGACCATGGCCAAGCCCCCCACAAGGTGGCCGACGCAGCACTGGGCTACGTTGACCAATCGTTTCGCAACGCCGCCGCGTCCCATCAACACGCCTGCCAGCATAAAAAACGGGACCGCCAAAATGGGGAAAGAATCCAGGCCGGTAACGGAGGTCTGCGCACAGAGGATCAGATCCACATCAGTGAAGAAATAGAATGTCGCCGCTGTGACGAGCATCAGGGAAAAGCCAATCGGGACGCCCAGAAACAGGACAACGATCAGCCCAACGAACAAAAACAGCGCACCGTTCATCAAACCACCTCAACCTTTCCTCGCGCGATGCCGATAAAGCGGGCAATCAGTCGGATGCAGTAGACTGCGCAGCTGACCGGCAGAGACAGGTACAGAAGCCACATGGGGATTTTATTCGCGGGAGACGTGGCGCCGGTCCCCATGAAGAAGCCGACGACCTTGAAGCCATACAGCATAAGGAAAATTGCCGTGCCGAAGGTCAAAATCATAACAATATATTCCAAAATCTTTTTCGCTCGAGGAGACAGGAAATTTTTGACGATCTCAATGCGGATGTGAGAATTGTCCCGTTCTGCCAGACTCAGCCCAAGCCAGGACTGCCAGACAAAGATGTAACGGGCAAGTTCCTCACTCCAGGACAGAGAAGAATTCAGCACTGTTCTGCAAAAGACCTGCACAAAAATCAGTACCAGAGTAAACGCGAGGGAAAGCCCCAGCAGTGCGGCTTCAAACTTGTTGTAATATTCACCAAGCTTTTTCATAGTTCACTCCCGGATGCTTTTATTTGCCTATAATCTGAAAAACTTCCTCACCCATGGCAGCGCGATACTTGTCTGCAACGTCGGCGACACTCGCCTTAAACATCTCATACTCCTCATCCGTAAGGCGCGTGATGGAAACACCGGCCTTAATCATGGTGTCATACGCGGCTTCCTCAGCGGCCGCGGTGTCCTCCCAAGTCTTATGCTCCAGCATCTCCAAGCCGTCGGCGATCACTGCTGCAATGTCCTCGGGGAACTTATCCAGATAGCCGGCTCTCATATAGGTGAGAGAGTTGCAGTATGTGTGTCCCAGGAAAGTGTAATAGGGCTGAACCTCGTAGAACTTCACGGAAACGGTGATGTTGGCAGGGTTGTCCTGACCATCAATAGTACCCTGCTGCAGTCCGGTATAAACCTCAGAGAAGCTCATCGGGGTAGGATTGGCGCCCATGGCAGTAAAGGTATCGATGAACAGCGGAGACTCCATAACACGAATCTTCAGTCCCTTCATATCATCGGGGGTATGCACGTCCCGCTTGCTGTTGGAGAGGCCGCGGCCGCCCAGAGTGGCCATGCCCCGAACCTCCAGCTTCTGTGAGGCCAGCTCCTTGTTGTAATACTCTTCCAGACCGTTTTCCCAGACCTGATGCAGCTCATCCTCGCTGCGGAACAGGAAGGGAATGTTGATGACGCCGAACTGATCGCCGAACTGACTAAGTACGGCCGCTTCGCCAGAGCATATGTCCAATGTGCCCATCTGGACGCTGGAAAGCATCTCGGACTCTCCACCCATAACAGCGTTGTGGAACAGCTGGACTTCGACCTTGCCGTTAGTATTGGTCTCTACGTACTCTTTGAATGCCTCAAACGCGGTACCCAGCAGAGAGTCCTGGGTATCTGCCTGTCCCATTTTGATGACGTAATGCTCATCCGCGGGGGCGGCGGAACTGGTTCCTGGATTAGCGCTGGCCGCAGTCGATGTTTTCCCTCCGCCGCAGGCAACCAAGGACAGAATCATCGCAAGAGCGAGAGCCAATGATACGATTTTTTTCATTTTTATTCCTCCTAATTATTTCTGTGCGCAGTTGCACATACGCACACAAAAGTATATAGCACGAATCATGCCAAGTTATGTCCTTTTCTGATTTTTTCAAATATTTAAAGACTCTAACAAAATTGATTTTGGGAGATTGACAATAATAAACTAAATTTATGTTAAAATCCCATAAATTATAAAGTTTTCTTTCCGCTTTTCAAGATATATTGTCTGTTTTTTAACGGATGTGTTCATTTTTGCATTTCTATTTGCATTTCTGCTCAAATCTGTTTTTTTGCACCAAAGTGTTGATTCTGTTGTTTTTTTGCATTATAATTAAAATTGAGTAAACTGAAAAAGGCGGAGTTGCTATGAGCCGATATTGTTTATACAAGAAAAAATACACAAATTATTTGAACGCGGACGAGTCTGACAAGCGCTCCATTCTGAAAGCCTTTGAAATCAGCTTCTCCTTTCACCTGCCGGTTGTGCGTGACAGAATGCTGCTCGGTATAGTATGTATATTCGACATTACCCGCAGTCCAGATTCAGAAATTGAGCTTACTGACTTTCTGCAGACTGACTGCTATGTAGCGGCAGCCGATACATTGGATATTTTCAGCTTCAGTCAAAAAGAGCAAACCATTGTGCCCTTTGTGGATGAGGCCGGTCACTTTCTTTATTTTATAAACAGAATTGCCAGCCGATGCTTTCTGCCGAATCGGGAATATCTTCATAAGATCGAAGACTGCTCTGATCGAATCACGGACAGCCAATTACTCTCTGCCATTAACGTTCATCTACAGCATGATCCTGATTTTCTTCTGATTTTGTCTCCCGAGCACGGCGCAGTACTTTCCGGCGACTCGGCAGATACCGCTCCCCTGCGGCGCAGTTTCGTTCGCGTATTCCAGGCCATTCAGACCCGCAAGGAGCTCACGCTTTACCGAATCGCAGAGCCGAAGCATTACGTTCAGTATGATCTCGATGAGATGCGGCAGGAACTGGTTGATTTTGATGCGCTTGCCAAAACCTATCGACGGCAATTCTTAAATGTCCACAGCGGTGTAATCCGGGGCAAGCACATCGTCTTTCAGAGTCCACAAAGCAAACAGGCTTTCAGACGCGCCGTCAATGTGGCCCGGTTTGACTCGACTGTATTGCTGCTGGGCGAGTCCGGTGTCGGCAAAAGTCTGTTTGCCTCCATTATACACGAAAATTCTTCGCGCAGGAACGCCCCCTTTCTCACAATCGACTGCGCATCGCTTCCTTCGAGCCTGATTGAATCCGAGCTTTTTGGCTATGAGCCGGGCTCCTTTACAGACGCGAAAAAAAGCGGAAAAGAAGGCCTTGTGGAACTGGCAAACGGAGGGACCCTCTTTCTGGACGAAATCAGCGAATTGCCGTTGGAACTTCAGGGAAAGCTCCTGCGGCTGATTCAAGAAAGGCGTTTTTATCGGATCGGCAGTACGACGCCCACTGAGGTGGACATCCGAATCATTACTGCCACAAATCGGGATCTGCGCAAAATGGTCGACGCAGGGACTTTTCGCAAGGACCTCTATTTCCGAATCAGCGTAATCCCCATTATCATTCCCCGACTGCGTGAAAGGCAGGAGGATATTATTCCGTTAATCAATAATATACTCCATGATTTAAACAAAAAATACGGTATGTCAAAAACAATTCATCCCAGCGCTTACCAGCGCCTGACCAGCTATACATGGCCGGGCAATATCCGGGAGCTCGAAAATACGATAGAGTATATGTTTGTAGTATCTGAGGGGGAGACAATTTCTGCGGACGCCTTTGCACGCGTAAAAAAGCCGCAGGAAAAGGATTTAGCCGCCACTATAGAGGGAGCGTCCTTCAGTGAGGCCGCAGAGGAACATGAAAAAAAATATCTGGAATTGGCTCATCAGCGCTGCAAGGATATCCCCGCTCTGGCTGAGAAGCTCTCCGTGAACCGCAGTACAGTCATACGAAAGCTGATGAAGCATGGGATTTACAAAAAATAAGGCCATTATCATCCAAAGGAGCATAGAACATGCGATACTCAGGAGCACCTGAATTCTCCTTTCACCTTCATCCCGATGAGACTCGTAAGCACATTATTGTGGATCTTTTTGAAAGAACACAAGCGTTTGAGATTCCAGTGGTAAGTCGGGAGGCTGTCTTGGGTGTTGTCTCTTTATTTGATGTCGTCAACTACCCTTCCGACTCCGTCAACCTGATGGAAATTCTCAAAACCGATATATACGTCGCCGGAAGAGCGCCGGGCACATTCTCCTTTGCTGAGAGCGGTCAATCTATTCTTCCCTTTGTTGATCAGGACGGCAAATATATAACCTTCATCAACCGTGAAACAGTCAAGTGTTATTTACCGAGCAAAGAATATATCCAAATGCTGGATGCTGAAAGCTCCGGGGAAAACTCAGATGCAAATTCAATCGATGTTTTGTTCGAAAATAGTGAGAGCTGTCATTTTATCACCACATCGCCCGGGCAGACGATTCAATACAGCCCCGATGCGATCCTGATGCACAATGTAACGAATATTCAGAAAATGGAAATCGACTTGGAGGATATCTGTCTGTTCACCACGGGATATTCCTCTTCAGTCGAACTGCATGCAGGTGCATTATCAAAAAGACAGCCTCGAAAGGAGCTCACACTTTATCGTGTGGGAAAGGATGAACGCGATAACCTTTTGGAACTGCGGCAGGGCATCACAAAGGCCAAGGCGCTGACTCGAAAGTACAAGTCCAAGTTGTCAAATATTGAAGGAGAGGCAATTGACTCCAATGAGTTGTCCTTACACAGCGGCTCGAGCAAGCAATTATATAAAACCGTCAAAAGCATTGCCCGTTTTGATTCAACTGTGCTGCTGTTAGGTGAATCCGGCGTCGGTAAAAGTATGTTCGCATCCATCATCCACGAAAACAGTCCCCGCAGCAAGGAAGCCTTTATCACCGTTGACTGCGCCTCGCTGCCGGAATCCCTTTTGGAATCTGAGCTTTTTGGCTATGAGAGCGGCTCTTTTACTGGCGCAAAAGGACAAGGCAGGATCGGCCTGGTAGAGACAGCCAACAAGGGGACTCTCTTTTTAGATGAGATCAGCGAGCTGCCCCTGAATTTACAAGGAAAACTCCTTCGCCTGATTCAGGATAAATGCTTTTATCGGGTCGGTGGAACCGAGCCGATCTATGCGGATGTCCGTATTATTGCGGCCACAAATCGAGATATCCAGAAAATGGTGGAAGAGAAGCTGTTCCGTAAGGATCTATACTTCCGCATCAACGTTGTCCCTGTCTCCATTCCCCCACTGCGGGAGCGCAAGGATGAGCTGGCAACCCTGATCAACATTTTTGTACGTCGGCTCAACACAAAATACGGCATGGAAAAATCACTTCATCCGTATACTTATCAAAGCTTAATGAATTACGAATGGCCAGGCAACATTCGTGAGCTGCAAAATGTTTTGGAATATATGTTTGTCACCTCAATTCAGGATACAATTTATCCGGATGCCTTTTTGCACGCCCAAGGACAAAGTAGCGCAGATGAGAGCGACAGCATGTCCGCTGATTTTGAATTTTTGCCGTTGAGAGAGGTCAATGAGCGGTTTGAAAAGGCCTATTTGGAGAATGCCATCAAACAATGCAAAACCACAACAGAACTGGCAGACAAAATTGGCGTCAACCGAAGCACACTCACGCGTAAGCTGTTAAAGTATAATCTAAAGCTATGATCAAAACTTCCCTTCTACTCACTTTCGGAGCGGTAGTATGCACGATTCGAAGTCTGTCCCACACAGGAGTGTGTCCGCATGGAACTTCAACAGATACAGCAAACTCAGTTAAATCAGCATCAGTTGCAGGGTCTCGCTCTTTTACAGATGAGCGCGCCGGAGCTGGATGCGTACTTACAGGAACTCTCCATGGAAAACCCGTTGGTGGAGCTCACAGAGGCCAATACTTTCGAGCCCTCTGTCTCAGACAATCTGCTGCACAAGCTGCAATGGCTTTTAGAATCCGACTGGCAAAACAGCTATTATCACCAGCCCAAGGATGAAGACGAGTTAGATCCGCTTATGATGGTCGGTACAGACGGCGGCTTTGAGGATACGCTGTTCAGTCACCTCATGCGTCAACTGGCGCAAAAACGCCTGAACCCGCGTCGGGCTCAGGCCGTAATGTATTTGATTCTGTCTCTGGACAGCGATGGGTATCTGCGCACCACGCTCGACGAGCTGGCTGACAATTCCGATTTCAGCGTGGAACAGCTATACACGGCAAAGGAGATTCTTTGCTCCTTTGAACCGGCAGGCGTCGGCGCTGCGGATCTATCCGAATGTCTCATGCTGCAGCTTGATCGGATCGGCGGCAGTGAGGCGGCTGTTCAAATTGTCCGGGAGCACCTCGAGCTATTGGCTCGGGGCAATCTGCACGCTATCGCCAAAAAGCTCGGTATTACTGATTGCGAAGTGGCTGATGCAGTAAAAACGATTCGGGAACTCGATCCAAGACCGGGCGCCGGATTCAAGGACATGCAGCAGACGCAGTTTATTCAGCCCGATCTTTACGTCACCGAAGAGAGCGGTCATCTGGAGATCCATCCCGCCAGAGAGAAGGACCGTCCCTTTGTCATCAATCAGCAATATTTGCGGCTTCTGAAATCTACCACAGATGTGGAGACAAAGAGCTACCTGATGGAAAAGCTGTCGCAGGCCGAGAGCGTTCTGCGCTCTATTGATCAGCGCAAGACCACCGTTCTCCGCTGTGCAGAGAAAATATTGGAGCACCAGGCGGCTTTCTTTCGGCAGGGCGCTGAGGCGCTCTACCCGCTCCGCGTGGAGGATATTGCGGAGGAGCTTGGTGTTCATGGCTCCACAGTCAGCCGGGCGATCCGGGGAAAACATCTGCAGTGCGCCTTCGGCTTGTTCCCTCTGAGCTATTTCTTTATGCAAAGCGCGGGCAAAAAAAATGCCGTAGTAGGCAATACCGCCGCCCGGGCACTTCTGCGCCGGCTGATCGACCAGGAGAATAAAGCCGCTCCGCTGTCGGATCAGAAGCTGTGTGATCTGATGCAGGAAAATGGCTGCGAAATCTCCCGCAGAACAGTAGCCAAATACCGTGAGGAGATGAACATTCCCAGTGCCCACCGGCGGAAACCCTTAAGTAGGTAGTATCCCAAATTCTATGTAAAGTCTAAATTGCGGCGTAGAACAGGGCTGAAATATGGCATATGGCAGGGCGGTATTGGCCGCCCTCCTTGCCAACAATATAAGCGGGAAACGGAACGCATGTCAAGGGCGGCGGCTTTTGGCCGCTGTGACGTGCGGGCCGGTTTGAAGCCATTCGAGTATTTTGTCTCCGAAGAAAATGACCAACTGGGCGTAAATCACGCTCCAATCCTGCCGCCTGCCCGTCTATTAAACTCTGCGATGGTTTCCTTGAGTAGATTCTGGATGTCCTCCATACTGCTGATCTTGCTTTCCTGCAGGAGTTCCCAGATTTTTGCCCGGCACACCTGCTCTTCTGGACTGCGATTCTTTCTTCTGTTCATTGCAAAACCTCCAATGTGGTGCTCCTATTCTGCACCATATCGGAGGTTTACACAATTTTTGGGGTGGTCTCCAGCTTTTTAATTCCACCCACTTTTTATAATAAACTTTAATTATATATAAGTTTAGTAAATATTTGATGGATTAAATAGTAAAATAATAATTCTGCTTTTATGCTTTTTTGTCCACATCGCTTCCCAGAAAAAGCAGAATTATTTATAATTTTGTCTGGGGGCTAGCGAGGTGACAACGCCCCATAACCTTTAGCTTTTTATTATATAGCACCACAGGAAACCCATCACTACAAACCTTAAGACGAAATCCATACTTCCGCCTTGCATTATACAACATCCAAGCAGGACAAGTCTCTGCCGATTTACTTTTTCTAAATTTTTTTGCCATCCTCTCATAAAACAGTGCAGAGAAACCACTTTTCTTTATAATTTGCGTTTTTTAGCTTTAGCAACTATGAAAAAAGCTTGGAAAAATTAAGCCCTCAGTTAAAGTGTTTATTTGTTTGTATTGCATCATATAGCTTAAACGCCTCTTCGAATTTTGTTATGCTCTGATGGATACTGCACCCTCCTCTTTTTGTTATATGCTTCCTTTTTTGTTTGTGCTCCATTTTGCGCCAAAAAAATGAAAAGGACTTGGGAAAAAAATCCTCGGACCAATACCGCCGGACGATGCCCTCTGTCACTTTATCCACTGTTTCAACGCCCATTTGCTCAGTGCACCAGCGTTCAAACAGCCGCAGGGCTTGTTCGTAGCTGTTCATGGTTTTCTCCCTGAACTGCCTGCTTCGGCAATAAATCATGTATTCGCTGATTTGCCAATCAAAAGACTTATCTGACATATAAAAACCTCCAGTTTATGGGTTTGATGTCCACCCAATAAACTGGAGATGTTCATTGCCTCGAGTCAAAAAATTTATGGCTGTAAAAGGCGTTTTCCAATGACGTCTTTACGGAGTTCATGACTATGATGTGGTTTTAACAAACCCAAAATCCCTTGAAGCGTCGGCGTCTTCTCACTTCGTTCCCGTTCTTCTCTGCAAATTCAGGCTATCCGCGATCATGGCGATGAATTCGCTGTTGGTGGGCTTGCCCTTGATGTTGGAAACGGTGTAGCCGAAAAACTTCTGCAGCGTCTCCAGGTCGCCCCGGTCCCAGGCCACCTCAATGGCGTGGCGGATGGCCCGCTCCACCCGGGAGGGCGTGGTGCCGAATTTCCGGGCCACTGCAGGATAGAGCACCTTGGTGACGGCGTTGATGACCTCCATGTCGTTCACCGCCAGGATGATGGCCTCCCGCAGATACTGGTAACCCTTGATATGGGCGGGGACGCCGATCTCATGGATGACCTCTGTGACCACCGCCTCCAGGCTGGGCTCGGACCGTCCCTCCAGCTCCAGAAGCTCCCGGCGGATGGGATTGCGCATATCGCTGGCAAGCCGCAGGCGGCTGAGGATGGTGCCGGTATCGCAGGGCTTGGAGACGAACAGCGTGGCGCCCAACTCCGAGCACTTGGCCATGACGCTGTCCGTGACGAAGGCGCTGGTGACCACCACCGCGGGACGGCACTCCGTTTCCGGCAGCTGCTGCAGCACGCCCAGACCGTCCAGCTTGGGCAGCACCAGGTCCATCAGCAGCACGTCCGGCTTCTGCTCCCGCACCAGGGCCAGGGCCTCCCGGCCGTCTCCGGCGGTGCCCGCCACGGTCATATCCTCCTCATCGCTGACGATCTCCGCCAGGATCCTGCGGAAATCCTCGTTCGCATCCGCGATCACAATGCGCAGCTTGCTTTCCATAGATTAGTTTCTCCTCCGATATTCGATTGACGAACCGCATATCTCTCTCCGACGTACGCCTGTTGTGTCTTTTAATTTATCACATCTTGCGAAGTCTTGCAACAAATATTTGTTGATTTTCACATATTTTTATCTTCATTTTTCGTCAGTTATTTACATATTTTGCGCGATCCAACCCGATTTTCCCCGTATACGGTCGTTCATCGTCGATTTCTGTCTGAGAAAACCGTCGAAAAAAGACGAAGATCCACGCCGTGTCCTCGGCGTGGATCTTCGATTTATTTATGCTTCGCCTTGGTCTCGCAGTAGATGCAGCGGTAGGTGCCCGTGGCCCGGTCCACCAGCTTGAAGGTGTGGGGCAACTCCTGCTCGATGGAGGTGATGCACCGGGGATTGCGGCAGTGGATCACGTTGGTCACCCGCTCTGGCAGCTCCAGGTGCAGGCGCTTGGCCTTGACGCCGTTTTTGATGATGTTCACCGTGATGCCGGGGTCGATGTAGCCCAGAACGTCCAGATCGATGTCGATGAGCTCACCGATCTTGAGGATATCCTTCTTCCCCATTTTGACGCTGTCGGCGTTTTTGATGATGGCCACGGTACAGTCCAGCTTGTCCAGGCCCAGGATCTGATAGATCTCCATGGCCTTGCCCGCCGTGATATGGTCCAGAACGATGCCGTCTGTGATGGGTCCTATAATCATGCCTTCTGCACCCCCAGCATTTTCAGAATCAGGGCCATGCGGATATACCGGCCGCAGAGCACCTGGCGGAAATAGCAGGCCCGGGGATCGTCGTCCACCTCGGTAGAGATCTCGTTCACTCTGGGCAGCGGATGGAGGATGCTCAGGTCTGCCTTGGCGTTTTTCAGCTTGGCCAGATTAAGGATATAGCTATCCTTCAGGCGGATATAGTCCGCCTCGTTGAAGAAGCGTTCCCGCTGCACTCTCGTCATATAAAGAATGTCCAGCTCGGGCATGACGGCCTCCAGGTCCTGGGTCTCCACAAAGTTCACGCCGCTTCTCTGTAAATCATGCCGCAGATACTCCGGCAGCATCAACTCCTGGGGCGAGATGCACACGAATCTCACGCCCTCGTACCGGCTCATGGCGTGGATGAGGGAGTGGACGGTGCGGCCGAACTTCAGATCGCCGCACATGCCGATGGTGAGGTTTCCCAGGCGCCCCTTCTCCCGCTGAATGGTCAGCAGGTCGGTGAGGGTCTGGGTGGGGTGGTTGTGGCCGCCGTCGCCGGCGTTGATGATGGGCACGCCGGACTTCATGGCCGCCACCATGGGCGCGCCCTCCTTGGGATGGCGCATGGCGATGATGTCCGCGTAGCAGCTCACGGTGCGCACCGTGTCGCTGACGCTCTCGCCCTTAGCGGCGGAGGAGGAGCTGGCCTCGGAAAAGCCCAGGACCTCGCCCCCCAGATGGATCATGGCGGACTCAAAGCTCAGCCGCGTGCGGGTGCTGGGCTCGAAGAACAGCGTGGCCAGCACCTTGCCGCGGCAGGCGTCTGCGTATTGTTCGGGATGGGCGGCCACGGCGTTGGCCGTCTCAATGAGGCCGTCGATCTCCTCCACGCTGAGGTCCAGGATGTCAATAAGGTGCTTCATTTCGCGCCTCCGATCCAGCTCTCGTCACTGGGGTCGTCCCGGAAAGCGATGAGCCGCCGGACGTCCGCCGGCTGGATATAGCCCTCCGCGGCGGCCACCTGGGCGATGGTGTCGAAATCCGTGAGACTGTGATTTTCCACCTTGGCTGCCGCCAAGCGGTCCAGCCCCTTCTGCATACCATAGGTGAAGATGCTGACAACGCCCAGCACCTCGGCCCTGGCGGAGCGCAGGGCCTCCACTACCTCGATGACGCTGCCGCCGGTGGAAATCAAGTCCTCCACCACGACCACCTTCTGGCCCGGCAGGAGCTTGCCCTCGATGCGGTTCTGCCGGCCGTGGTCCTTGTTGCCGCTGCGGACATAGCCCATGGGCAAGCCCAGGAGATGGCCCACGATGGCGGCATGGGCGATGCCGGCGGTGGAGGTGCCCATCAGCACCTCGCAGTCGGGGTAAAGCGTCTTGACGTTCTCCGCCAGGGCGTTTTCCACGTCGTTGCGGACCGCCACGTCTGTCAAAGTCAGGCGGTTGTCGCAGTAGACGGGGCTCTTGATGCCGCTGGCCCAGGTGAAGGGCTTGTCGGGGCAGAAAAACACCGCGCCGATGGAGAGCAGGTCTTTGGCGATCAGCTTCTTCATGGAATCGCTCCTATCTATCCTAAAAAGTCTTGAATGCATCTTCTGTAGGCCGCCGCGGGGTCCGCGGCCTTGGTGATGGGGCGTCCCACCACGATATAGTCGCTGCCCAGCTCTCTGGCCCGGGCGGGGGTGGCGACGCGCACTTGGTCCCCAACCTCGCCGTCGGCAAAGCGGACGCCGGGGGTGACGGTCAGGAAATTCGCGCCGCAGCGTTCATGGACGCGGCCCGCCTCCAGGGGGGAGCAGACCACGCCGTCCAGTCCCGCATCCGCGGCGTTTTTGGCGTAGTGCATGACCACCTCGTCCATGGGGCGGGAGATCAGCAGCTCGCTTTCCATCCGCTCCTGGCTGGTGGAGGTGAGCTGGGTCACGGCAATCAGCTTTGGTCGGGTGCCGTCATGGCGCCGCAGGCCCTCCAAAGCGGCCTCCATCATGGCCCGGGTGCCGGCGGCGTGGAGATTCACCATGTCCACATCCAGACCGGAGAGCACGTGCATGGCCTGCCGCACGGTGTTGGGGATGTCATGGAGCTTCAGGTCCAGAAAGATTTTGTGGCCCCGGGCCTTGATCTCCCGGACGATGGGCGCGCCCTCGGCATAGAAGAGCTCCATGCCGATCTTGACGAAGGGCTTTTCCTCCGTGAATTGATCCAGAAAGCCCAGCGTCTCCGCCCCGGAGGCAAAATCACAGGCGATGATGACGTCCTTAGCCATTGTGCGCGCCTCCCACGATGTCGGCGAGGCTGTCCACACCGTACTTGCGCATGGCCTCCGGCAACGCCGCCAGGATCTCCCTGCAGGCGTAGGGATTGACAAGGTTCATGGCGCCGACCTCCACGGCGGAGGCTCCGGCCAGCATCATCTCCACCACGTCCTCGGCGGAGGCGATGCCGCCGATGCCGATGATGGGGAGCTGTACGGCCTCGTAGACCTGGTACACCATCCGCAGCGCCACGGGGAACACCGCAGGGCCGGAGAAGCCGCCCATCCGATTGGCCAGGACGGGCTTTCTGGTCTTCAGGTCGATGCGCATGCCCAGAATGGTGTTGATCATGCTGATGCCGTCGGCCCCGGCGTCGGCGCAGGCCCGGGCCAGCTCCACCACGTCCGTGACGTTGGGGGTGAGCTTGATGAATACCGGCACCTTCGAGACCTTCTTCACCGCGGCAGTGACCGCCGCGATGGACTTTGGGTCCGTGCCGAAGGACATGCCGCCGTTGTGCACGTTGGGGCAGCTGACGTTTATCTCGATGAGGCCGATCTGGGGCTCAGCGCTGATTTTCTCGCAGCAGATGGCATATTCCTCCACGGAGAAGCCGCTGATGTTGGCGATGATGGGTTTACTGAAGCACGCCCGGAGCTTGGGCAGCTCCTCGGCAATGACGTGGTCGATGCCGGGGTTCTGCAGGCCCACGCTGTTGATGATGCCGGAGGTGCACTCGGCGATGCGGGGGGTGGGGTTGCCGAAGCGCTCCTCCAACGTGGTGCCCTTCATGGCCAGACTGCCCAGGCAGTTGAGATCATAGATATCCGCGAACTCATAACCGTAGCCGAAGGTCCCGCTGGCGGGGATGATGGGGTTGTCCAACTCCACGCCGCCCAGAGAAACTTTCATGTTCACCATACCAGCTCCTCCTTCTCAAAGACGGGTCCGTCCTTGCACACCCGCTTGTGGCCCACCACGCTGTGGCAGGTGCAGCCCATGCAGGCGCCGTAGCCGCAGCCCATGTGGGCCTCCAGACTGAACTGGCCGGAGCAGGCGGCGGCCCTGTACACGGCCTGCATCATGGGCTCGGGGCCGCAGGTACAGAAGTAGTCGAACTCTGCCTGGGACAGCGCGTCCGTGACAAAGCCCTTCGTGCCCACGGAGCCGTCCTCCGTGGTGATGAGCACCTTACAGCCCAGATCCTGGAAGGGACGGGCCATCACCGTCTCGCTTTTGTCCTTGAAACCCAGGATGGCGGT
>Ga0079305_1002563_pt1 | contig 15259 bp, 11 predicted proteins | sample LMS_cellobiose_e_FD_79183 | JGI IMG/M metagenome (GOLD analysis project Ga0079305, IMG submission 79183) | Rumen-fistulated moose microbial communities from Alaska, USA - LMS_cellobiose_enrichment | ecosystem: Host-associated > Mammals > Digestive system > Stomach > Rumen fluid ... | reverse complement strand
CTTGGAGAGCGTACGGTTCGCATCCGTAAGGTCAAGGGTTCGAATCCCTCCGTCTCCACCACAATTGAGAAATCCGAACTTCGTTCCCATCGGGACGGCGTTCGGATTTCTTGTTTTTATCGAGGATATCAAAAATATATGATACATAGCCCGGAGGATGCCTGCATTTTTGCGAGGTCCTCCGGGCTTTTTTGTTTTCGTACATTCGTCTTTTGAGGAAAATGCTGATACGATGTTCTCACAAAAAGCGAGGAGGTGCCGATATGGGCAAGTTAAAGCGGCTGACGCTGGATCGGTATGAGCATGGCCTGCTGGTCCGGGCGCTGTATGAAGAATGGCAGCGCATGCAGACAGAGGGAAAGCCGACGGAGGATATGGAGGATGTGATGTTAAAGGTCATTGATGCGCCGGCGAAAAAACGATTTGGGAGGTTTATATGATGAATGAACTGACATACCACCGCGAGGGCGATTATCTGCTCCCGGACCTGATTCCCCCGGAGGCTCCCCGGATAGGGATATGGGGCATGAGGCGGCGAGATTTCTTGAGAAAGCACCATGACGGCATATACACCGGCCTGCTCCTCAGCGGGAAGCTGAACTCCCATCTGGAGGAAATCGACCGGGCAGCCATTGAGATGTATGACCTGCTGATCGAGCAGTACGCCGAGCGCCAAGGCGTGACTGAGGAACTCAAAGCACCAGATCAGATGGAGTGGGTGCGTCGAATGAACAGTATTAGAGACCGAGTAGAGACCTATATAAGAAATGAGTTGATCTGCAGCTGTTGAATGGCCACAGAATGCAGGGCGGGCATACAAAGCCGCCCTGCATTTTCACTATCTTACTATCACAACAATGCTCTGCAGACGATCCGCTGCACTCTGCTAAATGGGTGGATAGTCAGGATCTCGAACCTCGAGTTTGCCACTATCAGGAATTCGTTTTCATCAAGGCGATCATAGCTTGCATAATTTGACACAAATGCTCCAGCCAACCCTTTTGGCAGGAGAATCATGAGAATACAAGGACAATTATGTTCCTTGGAAAAATCAAGAACAGATGACCGAACAAGCGAAGTACTGGCAAATGCTTTCTCCTTGAATACGACTCCCTTTCTAGGAACGCCTTTACACAAACTGAACAATGAGCGCCATGTGATTGCCCGATAGGCAACAATGTTTTCTTTCAGTGGAAACTGACTGAGGGTATCATACAGGAGCATAATGTCATCTCTATAATCCTCATAATCCCCAAAGTCGCATTTATCATAAGCTTCGCTTCCATAATCCGGAGCAACACGCAAAACACTATTAATGGGGACATATGTGTTTCCGGTATACTCAATAATCTTGGCTCTGGCTTCACTAAATCTGTCCTCATACATAAGGCCAGAATAGTGTTCATTGGCCCAAGCATGCGCTTCTTCTGATGTGGCAAGCTCACGGTAGTCCATGAAAGTTTCATTGTGCATCACTCACAGCTCCGATTCCATGTAATCCAGCGTGCTGTCATTCAGCCCTTTCCTTATATCGCGCCAGTAGGGCATGAATATGTCAAGGATAGCGGTGAACTCCGGCCCGTGATCCTTCACGCGGAGGTGGGCAAGCTCGTGGAGTAATACATAATCGAGGCACTCAAACGGTTTCTTTGCCAGTTGAAGATTGATCCAAATCTTGCCTGTTTTTGTGTTGCAGGTGCCCCACTTGGTCGTCATGTATTTTGTCTGCCAGCTGCTGCAATGCAGACCGGTGAGCGTTTCCCATTTGGGCAGCCTCTTCTCGATCTCGGACTTCAGCCGTTCCCGATACCATTCGTTTACGTAGTTTTCCCGCTGCTGGGGAGTACTCTCTTTACGCACAGTGAGGATTGCCTTATCCCCAGACAGCTCCAACGCATTTCCGCGATTGCTGTACTCGACCTGCAGGAAAAACTGCTTTCCCCAGACATACAGCGTTTCGCCGGAGATGAATTCTCGCTCTGTCTGCCGGGGCTGGACGCGAAACTTCTCTTGCTGCTTCTTGATCCAACCGACGCGCGTCCGGATGAACATGGCAATGCTATCATCAGACAGATGCTGCGGAGCCGAAACCTCCACATGGCCGTCCGGCGGCTTGACATAGAGGTGCATATTTTTGATGTCTTTTTTTATGATTCTGACGGGTATCCCCGAGATCTCCAGCTCCATCAATACTCCTCTTGTTCAACTGCCAGCTTATAGATCCGCTCAACCTCATCCTCATTACCGAGAACTTTATACAGTTCCTGCTTGATCCGATTTTCTTTCACAGGATTGTTGCGGAAGCCGTCCTGCTTTCTGGCACGGATCGCCTTGTCCAGCCGAATGGCAAGCGCCTCATCTTCGCCGCAGTTGTCATACAAGGCCCGCAGCGCTCCACTCCCACGGATGCTCTCAGGATAGCGGGTATTGTCCTCTGGCTTGGTGACATTGGTCGCCAGCTCTACATACCGTGCCAGCAGCTCTTGATAAGCCAGCACACCCCGGCGGCGCTCCAGAATCAGCTGCTCCAGCACCTCGGACATTTTGGCATAATAGGCGGGGTTGATGGTAATGCGCTCGACGACCTTTTTGCGGATGTTGTTCTCGATCGTCTCGGCGGCGCTCTCTTTCGTGCCATCCGGCGTGTCTTTTACAAAAGCGTCGGACTGCGCAAGAATGAAATCCAGCAGCGTGAAATCATCAAACATGCCGATCTTACGCGCTTCTTCCGCGGAAATGTAGTTGTCGATCAGATAACGCATGCCGGGCTCGTATGCCTTCAGATCGATGAAATCCCCGCTGGCGCGGCCGATGGTTTCTTTCAGCGCCACATAGAAGTTGACCCGCTCTTCCCGCTTCTCCTGCTGCTCGGCGGAATACCCTGCCTCACTCATGCGGGGCTTTAATTCCGCATAAGCCCGCACCAGGCGGGAGGTGAGCTTATACAGCTTTTCCCGTGCACGGGCAAAAGCCTCATCCGCGTCCTGATCTACGCCGCTTTCGCCGCAGAAATAATGAATGTACTGCAGCTCCGCGCGCGGCGCATCAACCCCTTCACACAGCTCGTCCAGTGCGTCCAGCGTTTCCTCAAAATAGTTCTTTGCCTCGGAGGTGCGGTCTTTCAAGAGTCCTTCCACATCCTCGGCGTCAAATGCTTCAAAGGCGCCGCTGGTATACTTGTTCATGGCGTCGGCCAAATCGCCGAACAGCTCTTTGTAGTCGACAATATAGCCGAAGCCTTTGGTCTCATCGTCCAGACGGTTCACGCGACAAATCGCCTGGAAAAGGCCGTGGTCATGCATCGCCTTGTCGATGTAGAGATAGGTGCAGGGCGGTGCATCAAAGCCGGTCAGCAGCTTGTCCACTACGATGAGCAGCTTCATGTTCGCTGGCTCATCGACGAATTTCCGCTTGGCCTCGGTTTCAAACTCCTCCACCTTTTTGGCAATACATGTCTTGTCATCGTCAGGATTAACGCCGATCATGCGCAGGTAGGTGGAATACTTCTCAAAGGTCTCGGTGTCCTCGTCGTCGCTGACCGTGTCCGTGCGCAGATCTCCAGCCTGCGGTACATAGGAGGAGATAATCGCACACTTGCGAAAGCCCTTGCTCTGGAAGATCTCATAATACTTGCAGGCGGCATATACCGATCCGGCGACAAGGATCGCGTTGCCGGCACCGTCCATCAGGCGGGCCTTCGTCTCAAAGTCGAAGATGATGTCGTTTGCGATCTTCTCCAGGCGGGAGCGGGAGGAAAAGACCTTTTGCAGATTGCCCCAATGCGCTTTCAGCCGGGCTTTGGCCCGCGGCATGAGCCCCACTGTTTTGGCGTCAAACCAAGCATCGACCCGTTCCTGGGAGGTGATATCCTGTGGGATGTCCCGCGCCTCATAGCGCAGATCCAGGATCACGCCATCCCGGACACCCTCATCGAATTTATAGGTGTGGATATATCCGCCGAAGACCTCCAGGCTGGTCTGCTTATCCTTTTTCAGCAGCGGCGTGCCGGTAAAGCCGATGAAGATCGCCTTGGGCAGGATCGCTTCCATGGCCTTGTGCAGCTTGCCGGACTGGGTGCGGTGGCACTCGTCCACGAAGACCGTGATATTCCCCTTCGCGGAGAAGTCAGCAGGCAAAGAGGCCAGCAGATCCTCCACATACTTGTCGTAATCCTGTTCGGAGGCTTCGCTGCCCCGTTTGCCGAATTTGTGGATCAGCGAGCAGATCAGCCGATCCTCCACCTTGTTCAGCCGCTTGATCAGGTCGTCGCCGCTTTTGGTGCGGACGATCTTCTCTCCCACGCCGATAAAGAGCTTTTCGATCTGGTCATCCAGTTCTTCGCGGTCGGTGATGATCAGCACCCGGGCATTGGGGTCGTTGGCCAGGATCCACTTGGACAGCCACACCATGGTCAAAGACTTGCCGCTGCCCTGGGTGTGCCAGATGATGCCACCCTGCTTCTTCTGCATCAGACGGCTCTGAGCGCGCCGAATAGCGTAATACTGGTTATAGCGGCAGACCTTTTTCCGGCCTTTGTCGAAGATAATAAAGTTGTGGATCAGATCGAGAAAGCGGGTCTTCTGGAACATGGCATAGAGCTGCCGGTCCAGTTTTTCCTCCAGCCCGGCGCAGACATCCGCAATGTCCAGATCGTTGAGCGAAAGCTCCTCCAGGTGATACTCGAAGCCATCCTCTTTCCATTCCAGGTATTTCTTCTCCGGTGTCATCAGGGTGCCGTAGCGCAGGCCCTCGCTGGTGTTGCCGGCCATACAGTATTGGACGGTGGTAAAGAAGCGGTCGATGAAATGCTCCCGCTGGTTGGTCAGATTCTGGCGGATGCCGTCAGAGACGGAGATCGTGCTTTTTTTCAGTTCCAGCACCGCCAGGGCGATCCCATTGACATACACCACCAGATCCGGGCGCTTGGTGTTGCTCATGACCACCGTGACCTCTTCCGCGATGGCAAAATCGTTCTTTCCCGGCTCGTCGAAGTCCAGGAAATACACCGTCACCGGCTGGCCGTTGTCGTCGTTGACCTTGGCGCCGTATTTCAGCAGAGAATAGACCTGCTGATTGGCATAGTACAGCCCCTGACTGAGATCGTTGGCCGCACGCTGCAGCTGGTCGATGGCGCCGTTAACAAGCCGCTCCGAGTACCCACGTCCGGACAGCCAGGCCTGCAGCCGCTCGGGCATGATATTGTTGTTCTCCCGGTCATGCAGATCGCCCAGATATGTATAGTGCAGCTTGTCCGAAAAGAAGCGGATCACATGATTCTGTGTCACCCGCTCCGGGGCATTGATGGAAGACATTGACGTCACCTCTGGTAATCATATTAATCCCTGTATTTCTTGTTTTATCGTTTCAATAATGCAGGCTATCAGTTCTCTGCCTTGTGTGGACAAGTGGACGCCATCAGAAAGCACCATGCCTAGCACACCCTGCTTGATTGTGTCAATATCGGCGCTAGTGAGTACTCTTCCCGTTAGGCCAGCAAGCTCTTCAATTCTTTTTGACCACTTTTTGCTAGCGTTTCTAAATTGGCCCCTTGTTATATCAATCTGATATTCATTTTTTAGATATTCTTCATATACTGCAGGATCATAAAGATCTTCTAATTCTGACTCTCGCATTCCACTTGCAATAAAATATCGAAACCTATCATTTGCGATTCCTAACTGTTCGTTTGCCTCTTTTGCCTTGCTTTTTCCTGCTTCATCATTGTCCAGTAGTACAATGTAGTGACACAGATAACGCTCCAAACTATACAATTCAGGTTTAAGGTTATTGACCCCTGCTATGGGTCTGACAGTAATTGTATTGTTGTGCAAAAGCGGTGCTATGTCGTCGTCTTCTTCCAGTGCTTTTACCACAAGATCCCTATCAGTTAAACCCTCAACTACAATCACATAATCTGAATAAACCATGTTATCTGATATCATGACGCCCAACAGTTTTCGAATATCATCGATTCTGCTCGCTGGCCTCGCCTCGTTCTTGTCAACAATTATATTTGCTTGAACATTACTGCGATTAACAAACAGAGGGCTATGTGTTGAAATAATGATTTGATTCTCCTTAGATAGGCCATACAATACTTGACGTAGGTATCTAATTGCTTCTGGGTGCAGGTGATTTTCTGGTTCGTCGACAATAATTATTCGGTTTTTGGCTTTTGTCTGACTTAAAATAGCCATGGTGGTGAGACTTTTCACCCCATCGCCCTTTTGCGATAACCTTGTCTTTACACCATCGTCCATCTCAACTACAACATTTTTATCATATAAGAACGAACGGCGCCGTAGCCTGGTTTCTATTGTCAGATCCACACTCCTAATTTTGGGCATAAAATTTGAAAGAGGCGTTTTTATTCTCTCAGACAACTCTTTAAGCTTTTTGCGCCGGTAGTTTTCTATATATTCCTCAGCTCTTTTATATTCCGGGTCATCGGTGGCTGAAAACTCAGATTCAACTATCTCGTTAATAACCTCATACGCATCCGACTCTGAACGAATTGCAGGAATGTACTGAAGCTTAATATTTTCGTAGATAAACTTTGCGATCTCTGCAAATCTTTGCGTCAAGGCAGTGGCATTCTTTCCCCGTTTAGGGATTGTAAAAGACAGCGTTCCATCTTGCCTAATGCTTATGAAAACTGACAGTTCCCCGTTTATTGTTGAGCCGACCACATCTCGTAAGCGCTGAATTTCTGTTGCATCCAGCGAGAAGTCCAAGCGAAAGTCGGTCGTCTTTTTCTTTATCCGTTTCTTACTTTGAAGCTGCAACGGAAAGTCATTTGACCAATTGTAGCTTCGCGGGGGGATTACTTTTCTTTGAAAATACCCAACATAGTGTATTATCTCCATGGCCAACTTGAGTGCATTAATGAGGTTTGATTTCCCCTCATTATTCTTTCCAAGCACGACAGTTGCATCTTTCAGCTCCAGCTTATACGCGTTTGTTATACTCCGATAGTTTGAAACCGTGAAAAAGGTCAGCCTCATTCTTTTCCTCTCTTTCTTTTATGGAAAAGTCCTTTATACCAATCTTATTTTTCCCGTCAAAAGCTGCTGCATCATGCCTTGTTTGATCTGTCGCGCCTTTGTGACCTCTGTTTCGAGCAAGTCTATTTCTCGATCTGTTGAAAGCAAAGCTTCTGCAATGGCAGTCTGTTCCTCGTAATCGGGTATTGTTACTCTTATCTTCGATAAAGAATCGGCATGAATATGGACGATAGCATCTCCTTGCCCCCACTGTGCTTTTTGCTTACAAACTTCCGGCGTGTTGAGAAGTGTTCCAAAGAACACAGGATGTATGGGTTTATCGGGCACAAAGATAAGAATATCTCCGCCAGCATATACAATGTGATCATCAATTATTGCTGCACATTTACCGATTTCTTCCTTCGTCTCACCGGAGGCAGCAAATAAGATAGCCCCATATGTTACCGGCACGGCAGTTTGAGCAACATCGAAAGAAATATGCGAATAGTATTCTTTCACATAGTTACCATGCTTTGTGTAGAGTTCACCATATCTGACAGCTGGAAGCTTACCACTGTTTGCATCTGCACGGTTTATGCCAGTACCTTTTTTGAAATGTCCGATTTCAGACAGGAATAATATCTTCCACTCTCCGCTGAACCCCGGCAACCTGCGCTTGCCGGTCAGCAGTTCTTGCATGGCGCCCTGCTTGACGGCTTTTTTCTTGGCAATCAGCTTTTCCAACGAGGCAATCAGCTCATCCATATCGGACAGCGCTTCGGCAATGCGCTGTTGGTCGGATAGTTGAGGCAGGCATACAGAAAAGCTCGAAAGAAGCTTTGTGTTGAGCGAAGCCATAGTCTGACCAACAGCGATTTCTCGAACTTTCGATTTGATCCGTGTGTCCTTGAAAAAGAAAGACAAATACTTTGAAATACAACGAGTGTCGGATACTCTAATTCTGAGAAGACGCCCAGAAAACAGCCATCCGTCTTCTGCTTCAGTAACATACGCATTGCGATCTACAGAACCAACACGGCTAAAAACAATATCTCCCGTATGAAGTGTATATGCCGATAAACGTTTTTTGTCTTCGTCAGAGACCAAGGGGAGATTTTGCCGGCTGATACAACTCTCGCCAAGGTGTTCAACAGTTATAATTGGGGTTCCTGATTGAACGTAGTCTTCTGCATGTAGGGCAGAACCGAAAGGCCCTGTTTTAACACTTGCAATTTCGCCAAGGGATATCACTTCCCAATCCTCCGGGATTATGCCAATCTCAGTTTGTTTATATCCCGGCTTTACCATTGAAACCCCATCCTTTCCAGATGCTCGCGGACCTTGGCCTCGTAGTCGGTGACCTCCTGTTCCAGCTGCGGCAGGGTGTTCTCATAGCGCTCGGCGAGCTGGGTAATGCGATTTGCCATGCTGTGGGAGGCGGTGACATACAGGGCCTTGATCCCGGCGAAGAGGGAATAGTACCACTTGCGGTTGACCAGCAGTTCCTTGATCTCTTCGTCGCTCAGCACCGCATATTTTGCCTGCAGGGCGGCCTCCAGCGCGGCGTTGAGCTCCTTGACCAGCTTGCTCTGCTTCTTCAGACGATCCGCCAACTCCGACCATGCGGCCAGTACCCGGGCTTCTTCACTGTCGACTTTGGCCTTTTTGAGTTCCTTCATGCGGGCGGCGACCTGTTTGGCCTCCACCTTGTCCTTGTCGTTGAGGTAGTCTTTCAGATACCCATCGTCCCCGGTCTGCTCCTCAGTCAGCTCATCCAGACGGCTCTGGGTCTCCTCCACAACGGCCTGCGCCTCGTCGATTGCCTTGCGCTCTTTGGCAAAGAACATCTGCTCCACCAGGGCCTTGGGGATCAGCTTGCCCTCCCAGCCCTTGATCTTCTCCTTGCGCTCGCCCTTCTTGTTCTCGGTAACCTCGATGATGTTTTCCCACTCGCGCCCGGCCTCATAGCCATAGTACTTCAAGACAAACACATCGTCAGACATGGTCTCCTGCCAGTAGGAGAGCAGCACCTCGTACACGTCATACTTGTCTACCAGCTCCAGATCTGCAAACTGCGCGATCAAAAGCTCCGCCAGTTCAACGATATAGCGCTTTACGTCCACATCGCTGTCAATGCTCCGCAAACCCTCGTCCACCTGCTCTTTCCATGCGTCGAAGGCCAGGTCGATCCGCTCGGCATAGGCGGAGAATTCCTCATCATTGTAAATACAGCCGCGAATGTCCTCTTTGGGAATATTTAGCGTATAGTAGCCCTCCCGGAGAACGGAAAACAGACTGGCTTTGAGACCTGGAAACAGATCCCAGTATTTCGCCATGGAGTCCACATCCGCCGCAGGGATGCCGCCGTGCAGGTGGGCCTCGATATCCTGCTGGTCCTCCGGCACCGTGCTGTCGATATAGCGTGGGATGTTCAGGTTGTAGTCGTTTTTGACCTTGATCTCTGCATTGGGAACAAAGCGGGCGTACTTGCGGTCGTCCTCGATCTGTTGGTTGAAGGTCGTAACGATCTTGTAAATATCCTCTTCCCGCAGGCGGTTCTTGTTGCCGTCCTTCACATAACCGTGGCTGGCGTCAATCATGAAAATGCCTTGTTTATTCTTCGTTTCTTCCTCGCAGCGGCTTTGAAAAGCCACGTTATCCAAGCTCTTATACTCCTCCGCAGTACCTGATCTTCCGTCCGAGCTTTCCTTGTCAATCACAAGAATGCAGGCAGGGATGCCAGTGCCATAAAAGAGATTTGCAGGCAAACCGATAATGCCCTTAATATAGCCCTTGTCAATGATGGCGCGGCGAATCGTTGCCTCCGCGTTGCCGCGGAACAGCACGCCGTGGGGCAGGATCACTGCGGCCTTGCCGGTGCTTTTCAGAGATTTCAGAATGTGCATCAGCCAGGCGAAGTCACCATTCTTTTCCGGCGGGCGGTCGCCGTAGCCGTCAAAGCGGCCGTACTCCTTCAGACCGTCCGTCCAGTTTTTCAATGAGAAGGGCGGATTGGACACGGCAAAATCAAAGCGACGAAGCACGTCCTCGCTCTTGGGATCTTTATAATGGGGATCGGAGAAGGTGTTGCCTGCGACGATCTCGCCCGCGGCCTTGTTGTGCAGCACCAGGTTCATCTTGGCAAGGCCCGCGGTGGTGACTTCCTTTTCCTGCCCGTAGATGGCGATCTCAAAGGGAGCTTCGTTGGCTGCCTTAATGAGCAGCGCGCCCGAGCCGCAGGCGGGATCGTAAACCGACCAGTCCTCGTCCCGTTCCTGGATACGGTCAATGCCGATCACCTTGACCAGAATACGGGAGACCTCCGCCGGAGTATAAAACTGCCCCTTGCTCTTTCCGCTCTCGGTGGCAAAATTGCGCATCAGATATTCGTAGGCGTCACCCAGAATATCGTCGCCGCCGGTCTTGTTGGTGCGGAAGTCAAACTCCGGACGCTGGAAAATGGCGATCAGCCCTGTGAGCTTGTCCACCATCTCCTGACCTTTGCCCAGCTTGGTTTCGTCGTTAAAGTGGGCGTTATCGATCACGCCGCGGAGCTGGTTGTTCCCGGCTTCGGCCAGCTTGGCAATCACCTTGTCCATGCCCTCGCCGATGTTCTTGGTGCCCTTCAGCGCGACCATATCATCGAAACTGCCGCCTTCAGGTACAGTGATGTCGGCATATTTCACGCCCTTGAATTTGTCCGTAACGTACTTCACGAACAGCAGGGTCAGAATATAATCCTTGTACTGCGAAGCGTCCATGCCGCCGCGCAGTTTGTCACAGCTTGCCCAGAGGGAGCTGTATATTTCATTTTTCTTTATTGCCATGCCACCAACCTCGGCTTTTCAAGATGCCCTTTCTGGGAAATTCAAAGCGCCCAATAGTACACTTTGATTTTTTGCGACATCAGCTTTCTGCGCTCCTCCAGGAAATCAGGATAGCTGCTGATATCCATGCGCTCGAAACCGGCGGGGATACAGCTCTGCCGGAGATTTTCGGTCAGCTCGTCTTTATCAACGATTCCGCCGTATACTGGCTCCTTTGTCTCGCACTGCCGATAAACTTCCTGCATATATTCACAGGGAGCCTTGTCGGCGATTTTAATGTTGATCTCCTGCTGCAGAAAGACATAGTTTGCAATTTGATTGTACTGTGCCTGGGGAATGCCTCTCTTGGTAAGATAGTTCTTCGGGAACAGGTGGTGAATATCCCCGCGATTTTCCAGCATGGCTTCCACGTCAATCTGGGTGGAAAGAAATCCTTTGTCGTGTGCTTTGACCTGTGCAACCAGGAACATATTGAAGTAGGGACTGCTGGCAACCGAAGTATTCAGACGCTGCACCAGGTTGACCGACCAGAACGCATCCGATAGTTCACCGGCTTCCGTAAGCTCCAAGAACTCCATCGGATCGTCACAAGCGGAAAAGCGCTTGATATCATAGTCAAAGCTCGATTCCGGCGAGCCGGAATAACGTCCGGTCAGGATGGTCAATGCAATCCAACGGCGGACAACCTTCTCGATCTTATTGCTGTCAATATTGCGCCCACGCAGGGCAAGGTACAGGGCGTAGCCGAAGTTCAAAACGTTCTGTGAACGGATAAGGGTTTTTCTGACGATACCGGTGGAGCGAACAATCATCAGATAGCGCTCATAATTCGTTTGGTTGACTGCCTGTAGAACAGCCTCGTGAAGCTGGCGGAAGGAATCTTCCTCAATTTCGATCTTGAATTCCCGGGTCTCAAAATCGCGGCCGGAAAGCAAGCTGACCAGATCAGCCAGCCGCCCACGCTTGAACTTGTATGTAAACGCTACACGCAGAATATCCGTATAGGATGTTTTGTAAATCGGTGATGATTTTCCTGCCACCCATTTGATAGCATCGAACTCCGGCCTTGCGGAAAATGCTGCGTCGTTTTTCTGGATATCCTTCAGATCCTCAGGCGACTCCAGCAAATGACAAAAGTAGTCGATGGTTTTTCGGGTGATGTTTCCGCCGAAAGTCTCATTTGAGGAGATTTTGGACATGGCGAAATCCGCTTGGGACAGGACGACACCTTTTGAGTTGATGCGGATAAAGATCTCGGTTACGCTGTCAATATCCAGGTCGTTTGCCAATGTGATAACGCCCAAGCTGTTATTCTGAATTCCACGGAGCTTGTTGACGATCGCGTTGATCTGGGACATTTGCTCCGGGATCTCATTTTTCTGGCAATACTCCATCACAAAGGAGAAGGTATCAAAGGCCGGTTCCAATACGGGAGCAATATCCGGAATCCATTTGCTGCTGTTCCGGATCGCATTGTTGGACACCTCGAATTTCTCTTCCAGGGGATTGAAGGCAATTGCAATCCGCTTCCATTTGTAATGGTCATCCAATACCTCGTTGCCGACAATCGCCGCCGCCATCGCGGTGATGCGCTGTTGCCCGTCAATTAGAACCTGCTTGCCAACGGAAACGGTTCCGTCTTTCAGCTTAACGTCCGGGTTCTGCCAAACAATGATATAGCCCACAGGAAAACCTTTATAGAGCGAGTCGATCAGATCACGCACTTTCGACCCATCCCAAACAAAAGGCCGCTGCATTTCCGGAATAGCCACACTGCCGGCTTTAATACTGGCCAATAAGGTCTCAACGGTGTAATTGTTTACGCTATATCTTGCCATTTCTCTATCTCCTTAGAAAGCCCAAATTAAAACAAGAGTGCCTTAATGGGGCTGATATTTTGAAAATGGGGTTGAGTTATTGCCCATTCCACTTGGTCTCAGCTGCATGCCAATTCTGCGCCATCGTATCGCCTGAGATCATGGCGTCCCACACTGGCTGCAGGAACGCCCCAATAGCATCTGTGACTCTCTGAAAGCCAAGTTCTGGGCTGCCGAGCGTCCGAAGGAAGTGCCGCCACTTCACATTCATGCCTTCATCCTCGGCAAGAGCGAGGACGCGGGTGAAGCTGTCCTCTCCGTAGGGAGTGCCGCGGTTCTGCAGCGTCTTCTGAAGCGCGGTTTTCAGCTTTTCTCCCTCAAAGTCAAAGGTCCGGGAGAGATAATAAATGTCATAGAAATCCTTCATCCGGCTGGTCAGCTCAAAGCGCTGCAGAATCGCGTCGAGCTTTTCCGCCACGGTGCTTTCCAGCGAGTAGGTCAGAATCTCTGGCGCGTCGAAGCCATCCAACTGGGTCTGCATGGTGCGTTCACTCGTTCCAGGGACGATGATATCTCCAACGCCAATGTCGACCGAGAAGGGGACACGGACATTTTTGATGTAGCCGGTGATTTGGGTGCTGATCCCGTGATACTCTCGCTGCATGGCGATCGGCGCTGTGGGCTTTGCCTCGAAGCGGACATAATCATTCCCCGTTGGCACGGCCAGGATCTCGGCGATGATCTCATCCATGCGGGCCATATCGTTGCTCAGCCCGCGCAGCAGAAAATCCACATCTACCGTCGCGCGGCTTTCGAAGTTGGTCAGCGTATAGATGAACAGACCGCCCTTGAGAATGAAGTTGTTTTTGTATGGAGAGGCGGCCAGTTTACGCAGAAACTCTTCCTGGAAGAAGAGCTGCAGGCATTGCTGATAGCTGGTGCCGCTGGCCTTTGCTTTGTTTTTCAGTCTCGCAAGTACAGATGCTGCCTGGTCTGCCATTACAGCCACACTCCTATCAGATCTCGAACCGGCTTTGCCACGCGTAGAGGCTTGGCATAGGCCATTAGGTTCGGAATACTTTTCTCGGGATCGGCGATATAACTTTGGATCGCTTTGTTGAAAATCTCCCGATCCATCTTGTTGCGGTATCGGAGGCAATCACAGATTGCACGCTCTTTATCTACAATGCGGGCGGAGACTCCATCTATTTCGCATGAGGTAAGGCCGAGTTCAAGGAGATCCGGCTCCACAAAGTAGGGCTTTACAAAAGGATAGTCAATATGGAAACGGGTCTTATTGGAATCCTTGCTCACTGCAATGTGCCATTCCGCCGGTGTCCGGTTGCTGTACCCGTAATGTCGGAGCGCCGTATCCATACACAGGATTCCGTCGGGAAAGAGGCGGACAATGGTGCTCAGCTCGCTGGGATCGGTATTTTTGACCCACTGATAATACCCGGTACGAACTTTCTCAATGTATCCTTCGCGGATCAGCCACTGAATATCGGCATAATAAATTTTTTCACGGCTCAGATCCCCGGTGCGCATCATGCCGTCATGGGCATCAAACACCGATCGGATCGTATCAATATTTCGCATCGCGGCCACCTTATAAGTTTCAGCTAATCTTTTATTTGAAGCGGATAATTTACTACAATAAATAGTATACCCTGTTTTGAATCTTGTCAATATAAATTTGCACGAGAATAATTATGAAGCGGATGATTTAGTATTAACTGCTTCGATGTTTCATTCTATTGTCCTTTCAATGGGACAGAGACGTGGTGTATAATGTTTGCTGCTTGAAAATATTTTTCTAAACTCAGGAACAATTTGATCATCGCCGTGTCGTAATATAATAGAGAGTTGCTTCCCTCGGAAAGGAGGTGGCAAAAATGCCAATCAAATTGAAGCGACCCGACGGCTCGGTGACGCCGTACAAAAACGCCGAATATATCCCCGCGTATCTGTTCCTCCCCGCCGCGATTCTGGACCACTGTCCGCAGGAGCTTCATCTTCCACGAACTGTTGCGTCCTATTTCCACGACTGGAACGCGATCTCTACGGTCGAGAGCGATCTGTTCATTGAGCTGATCATGGACGGCTTCGCCCATCTGGTCTGGCCGTATCTGGGCGTCAGCGGGTATATGGAGAATTATTCCGGCTATGATCCCGTGTATATCATCGCTCACAGCCCGGCCTTCTGGGTGCAGACGCTGCAGGATGAGGGGATCATCCCCAAGGTCGAAGACCTGATGCGCTACGGGCAGGGAGAGATCATGGGACTTCTCCCGGAGGCGGAGGTTTCCGCCTGCTTTGAACAGATCTTTCCCCTCGCCATGGATCGATACAGGCTGTTCGACGTGATCGAAGCCGTGAAGGAGATGCGCTGCCCGGAGGACTATGACTTTCGCCGCAGCCATGTGAGGACCGACTTCATTCGCAAATGGTATCACACGCGGACGAAGCACGCGGAGTTTTCACTGGACGCATGGAATGAGAAGAGATGGCGGCAGTATGAGACGCAGGGCATCGACATCCCGGACACATGCCAGGACATGGAAGGAGCGGCCATAACCCAGGCCGACGCAGAGCGTTTCCTCTCGGAACTGCCCGAAAAGGACAGACAGAT
>Ga0079305_1002562_pt1 | contig 15282 bp, 11 predicted proteins | sample LMS_cellobiose_e_FD_79183 | JGI IMG/M metagenome (GOLD analysis project Ga0079305, IMG submission 79183) | Rumen-fistulated moose microbial communities from Alaska, USA - LMS_cellobiose_enrichment | ecosystem: Host-associated > Mammals > Digestive system > Stomach > Rumen fluid ... | reverse complement strand
TCACGTAGCCGGTGAGTCCGCCGTAGGCGGTCTTGCACCAGGCGTCGCCCTTCTCCAGGATGGCAATGGTTTCGTATTGGGGAATGGTGCGCAGCACCCGGGCATTGCTCCTGGGGCTTTCCCGCAGGTTCAAACTGCCCTGGGCGGTGGTGACCCGGGCGTACAGGCCCCCCGCCGGGGCGGTGGGGGCCTGGGTGGGCGCGGCAGAAGGCATGTCGGTAGGGGCCAAAGGGAGGGTGCCGGTTTGGAAGGTCAAAAAGCCCGTCATCACGTAGCCGGTGAGTCCGCCGTAGGCGGTCTTGCACCAGGCGTCGCCCTTCTCCAGGATGGCAATGGTTTCGTATTGGGGAATGGTGCGCAGCACCCGGGCGCTGCTCCTGGGGCTTTCCCGCAGGTTCAAACTGCCCTGGGCGGTGGTGACCCGGGCGTACAGGCCCCCCGCCGGGGCGGAAGGGGCCACAGTGGGCGCGTCGGTCTGGAGGGGGGCGGGGGCCTCGGTGATATACTGCTCCTGGCTGGGCTGGCCGGAAATGACGGGGCTCAAAATAGAGCGCGTCAGGGTGTACTGCATTTGCGTGCAGCCTTCAAAATAGAAGCCCAGGATCTGGGCGCAGGAATAGCCCATTTTCGCCATCTGCATGGCGCCCCGCTGGCTCATGCCCAGGCCGTGGCCATAGCGCCGGGCCGTGACGGTAAAGCCCCCGGCCGACGCGGCGGCGGACCACAGTTCATTGCTGCCGGAATTGATGCTCATGCCCAGGGGGCCCTCCAGTTCGCTGAATATATCGAAGGTGAGCACCCCGGTATAGGCCGCGCCGCCGCGCTGGTACGCCACGGAAAAATCCAGCTTGGTATACAATTTGCTGGGGGCGGCGTATTTGGGGGAGTGCGGCGTTACGGCGGTGACGGCGGTGACGGCGGCGCCGCTGCCGAAAACGGACTGGGCTTTCCGGCTCAGCAAATTTCCCAGGATGCCGTTGCTCTGCGTGCCGGCGGCGCTGACGAAAAAGGAAGCCTTCCGGGCATCGGGGCTGGCCAGGTCGTAGGGGTCGTCCTTCACGGAGAGATAGGGATAGCCGCTGACGCCCCAGGCGTTTTTGATGGATTCGGTCTGCCCGCCGTTGGAGGCGGTGTAATAGGCGGCGGCGAAGGAGGAGGCATACCTGAGGGCGATGCCCCGGGTTTCGTCCACCGCCCGGACGCAGGCGGCGCTGCCGGAGGGCGTGCCGTTATACACCTGATCGGCGGTGGTGTCCACCACGTCATAGAGGGAGGAGGCGGCATAGGCCATGGCCCGCATGGTATAGGTGCGGGCGGCGATGGCCTGGGCCTTCAGGGACTCCAGCGGGGAGGACGCGCCCATCTCATAGGGCAGCACGCCGTAGAGGTAGTCTTCCATATAAATGTAGGCAATGATATACAATACGCCGTTTTTTACCGTGAACTGGAAATCCCCGGGATACAGGTTGCCCGGCACGCGCCCCTGGGCGATCTTCACGCCGTTCTGTCCGCCGGTCTGGTGCCGGCGCAGCTTGAAGGCACTGCCCATGGAGGCGGTGACGCCCCCCGCCGTCAGCGACAGGGAGCCGGAGGCGGCGTTATAGCGCACCGTGACGGAGGAGCCGCTGCTCAGGGTCTTGTCCGTTTGTCCGTTGACGGTATAGCTGCCGTACACGGTCAGGTTCAGCGCGGCGGGAGAGCCCAGGGAGGAAAGCCGCACCCGCACCATGCCGTTTTGCGTGGCCCCGGCGGTGAGCGGGGCGCTGGCAGGGACATCCGCCCGGGCGGCGGGCGCAAAAGCCCCAAGCGCCAGCGCGCAAATCAAAAGATATGCCGCGGTCTTTGCCATCGCCCTGCGCCTGACCATGAGGGGATTCCTCCTTCGGTAGCTTCGTAACACTTTTGTAACTATTTGCAGTGTACCATATTCGGCCGGATTTGTCTATACTTTCGCGCTGGAAATGCGTGGGGAAAATGGCAGGTTTTCAAACGGGGCGGGATGTGGTAAAATAAAGCGGCAAAGAAAAAAGCGAGGCAGGAAACCAATGATCGTAGTGGTAGCCGAAAAGCCCAGCGTGGGGCGGGATATTGCCCGGGTGCTCAAATGCGGTGAGCGCGGCGAGGGCTTTTTGAAGGGCGAAAAATACCTGGTCACCTGGGCCGTGGGCCATCTGGTGACGCTGTGCGAGCCCGACGAGATCGACGAAAAATATAAAAAATGGCGGATGGAGGATCTGCCCATCCTGCCGGACACCATCCCCACCAAGGTGATATCCAAAACCAAGTCCCAGTTTTCCATCGTAAAAAAGCTGATGAACGACAGGGAAACGGAATCCCTCATCTGCGCCACCGACGCCGGGCGGGAGGGCGAACTGATTTTCCGCCTGATTTACGAGCAGGCGAAATGCGCAAAGCCCGTGCAGCGCCTGTGGATTTCCTCCATGACGGACGAGGCCATCCGGGAGGGCTTCGCCGCCCTTAAGCCCGCGTCGGAATACGACGGGCTGTACCGCAGCGCCCAATGCCGCGCCCAGGCGGATTGGCTGGTGGGCATGAACGCCAGCCGGGCGTTCACGCTGCGCTTTGACGCGCTTTTGTCCATCGGCCGGGTGCAGACGCCCACGCTGGCCATCCTGGTGAAAAGATACCACGAAATCGCCGGCTTCAAGCCGGAGGAATACTTCACCGTCACCGCCGATTTCGGGGATTACACGGGCCAGTGGTTCGACGAAAAAACGGAGGACGAAAAAAAGGCCGCCCGCATCCCGTCAAAAGAACAGGCCGATGAGATCGCCCGGGCGGTAAAGGGCAAGGCGGCACGGGTGAAAAGCGTATCCGCCGAGGAAAAGAAGGATCTGCCGCCCCCATTGTACGACCTCACCTCCCTCCAGCGGGACGCCAATAAAAAGCTGGGCTTCACGGCGGATAAAACGCTGAAAACCGCCCAGGAATTATACGAAAAATGGAAGGCCGTCACCTATCCCCGCACCGACAGCCGCTATCTGCCCATGGATATGATTCCCCGGGTGAAGCAGACGCTGCAGAAGCTGCCGGAGGAATACCGGCCCTTTGCGGAGGGCATCCCCTGGAAGGAGGGCGGCAAGCTGCCCATTTCCAAACGGATATTCGATAACGCCAAAATATCCGATCACCACGCCCTCATCCCCACGCCCCAGACCGCGCCCTTGGAAAAGCTGCCCCCGGACGCCCGGAAGCTGTATGACATGATCGCCCGGCGGCTCATCGCGGCCTTTTATCCCGCCCATGAGTACGACGCCATCCGGGTGGTGACGGGCTGCCAGGGGCATGCCTTCAAATCCACCGGCCGGGTGGTGAAGGTGAACGGCTGGAAGGACGTGTATCCCGCCGACGAAAAAGAAACGGACGCCCTTCCCGCCCTCAGGGAGGGGGACGGGCGCACGGTATCCAGGGCGGCGGTGAAAAAAGAGAGCACCAAGCCCCCCGCCCCGCACACCGACGCGTCGCTCCTGTCCGCCATGGAAAACGCCGGGCGGGAGCTGGAGGATGAAAAGCTCCGGGAGCAGATGAAGGGGTCCGGCCTGGGCACCCCCGCCACCCGCGCCGCCATCATCGAGCGGCTCATCCAGGTGGGCTATGCCGCCCGCCGGGGCCGGGCCATCCAGGCCACGGAAAAGGGCGTCAGCCTCATCGCCATCGCCCCGGAGGAGATCGCCTCCCCCGAAACCACGGGCAAATGGGAGCTGGCCCTGGACGAGATCGCCAAAAACCAGCGGGATACGGAAAGGTTCATGCAGGGCATCCGCAATTTGACCTCCTTCCTGATCCAATACGCCCGGGACACGAAAACGCAGGCCGATTTTCCCCAGGATATGCGCCGGGGAGGGAAGGGAAGCAAAAAAAGCGCCGGCGCGAAAGCCGTGGAGGGCATCCGGTGCCCGCTGTGCGGAAAGCCCGTGCAGGAGAATACGAAAGCCTTTGGCTGCTCCGCCTGGCGGGAGGGCTGCCGCTTCACGCTGTGGAAGGACGGCCTCAAGCGCGGGGGCGGGCCGGCATTGAATGAAAAGCTGGTGCGGCTATTGCTTTCAAACGGCACGGTGAAGGGCTCCACCGGGGTGATTTCCCTGGAAGGGGGGCAAATATCCTTTACACCCAGCGGAGCGGAGGCCCCCAGCGTCAGCCAGGCTGTCACCTATCAGAAAAAATGAAAGAAAAACCGGGCAATTCTCATCGTTTTCTAATCATTTTTCCCCTGCGCCTTTCATTTTCGGGCGATATGATAGGGTCGTCCCGAGGGGGAAAGAAAAAACGAAAGGCGAAACGCCAAGGAGGAAATACAGATGGATCATATGGAAATGGTGGAAAAGCTGCGGGCCAAGGCCAACGTGAGCTATGAGGAAGCCAGGAACGCCCTGGAAAAGAACGACTGGGATATGCTGGACGCGCTGGTGATGCTGGAGGGCGAGGGCAAGACCAAGGCCGATGAAAAGGCCGCGGAGTTCACCACCCAGGAAACGAAGCAATACACCTGGGAAAGCAGGAACGGCCATTTGAACGTGCAGGTGGCGCCCGGCGCCCGGCGGCTGTGGGACTGGATCAAATCCATGGTGCGCAAGGGCAACAAGAACCAGTTTGTCATCGCCCGGAAGGGCGAAGAGATCATCGCCATGCCCATCACGGTGATGGTGCTGCTGGTGCTGATCCCCCGGGTGGGGCTGCCCACCATCCTGGTGGCCCTGTTCGTGGGCCTGCTGCTGGGCGCCCGGTATTCCTTCCGGGGGCCGGACATCAGCACGAAGGTCAACGACGTGATGAATTCCGCCCAGGAAAAGGCGGCCCACGCGGTGGAGGTCCGCAAGAATGAAAACGAGGAAGGCCCCAAAGACGATCAGGAATGACCGCACGGGAAAACAGGGAGAGGCGGACCGCATCGGCGCGCCTCTCCCATATGCGTATCAGGAGGGCGGGAACATGACGAAGATCCTGCTGGTGGAGGACGAAGAAAAGCTGGCCCGGTTCGTGGAGCTGGAACTGACCCACGAGGGGTATCAGGTGGAAAAGGCCTTTGACGGCCGGACGGGCCTGGAAAAAGCGGAAGCGGGCGGGCATGACCTGGTGCTGCTGGATATCATGCTGCCGGAATTGAACGGCCTGGAGGTGCTTCGCCGGCTGCGGAAAGAGGGACACGGCGTGCCCGTCATCATGCTCACCGCCCGGGACGCGGTGATGGACAAGGTGACGGGCCTGGATATGGGGGCCGACGACTATATCACCAAGCCTTTTTCCATTGAGGAGCTGCTGGCCCGCATCCGCGCCGCCCTGCGCAAGCAGTCCGCCCAGAAGAAGGAGGAAAGCGTGCTCTCCTGCGGCGGCCTTACGGTGGATATTTCCCGCCATCGGGTCACGCGGGCCCGCCGGGAAATCGAACTGACCAGCCGGGAATTTTCCCTTTTGCAGTATTTCATGGAAAACAAGACCATCGTGCTCACGCGGGATCAGCTGCTGGAACGGGTATGGGGCTATGAGTATCTGGGGGAAACCAACGTGGTGGACGTGTACGTGCGCTATCTGCGGGGCAAGATCGACGAGGGATATGACCTCAAGCTGCTCCAGACCGTGCGGGGCGTGGGCTACGTATTGAGGGACGACGCATGAAGGACGAAAAGCGCATGAACTCCATCGCCCGGAAAATGAACCGCTATTGGGTGCGGCGGACGCTGCTGGTGTTCCTGCTGGCGGACGCGGTGATAGGCGCCCTGGTGGCCGGGGGATGGATCGCCATCACCAACCCGGCATTCTGGGGGATCCTGGGGGGCGCGGAAGGGCTGCTTTTGCTGCTTCAGGGCCGGGTGGGCAAGGAAAAGGCCCGCAGGCTCATGGAGCCCCTGGAGCGCATGGCCCTGACGGCGGAGCAATTGAGCCGGTTTGACCCGGAAAAGCTGCACCATCTGGAGGACGCCATCGGCACCGTCAGCCCCCTGTCGCCCGACGCCCGGGTATCCACCGGCGACCGGGAAACCCAGGGCCTGGAAAACGCCATCAACAGCATGCTGGACCGGACAAGGGAATCCTACCGGGAGCAGACCCGCTTCGTTTCCGACGCCTCCCATGAGCTGCGCACGCCCATCGCCGTCATCCAGGGCTATGCCGATATGCTGCAGCGGTGGGGCAAGGATGACGAAACCGTGCTGGAGGAGGGCATCACCGCCATCCAGACCGAATCCGCCCACATGAAAAAGCTCATCGAGCAGCTTTTGTTCCTGGCCCGGGGCGACAGCGGCCGCAGCCAGATGGTTTATGAGGAATTCGACCTGTCCCTGATGCTGCGGGAGGTGTATGAGGAATCGCAGATGATCCACCCGGAGCGGCAGTGGCGCCTGGAGGCGGAGGAGGGCGTGCGCGTCACCGGCGACGCCGCCATGCTCAAGCAGACCGCCCGCATCCTGGTGGACAACGCGGTCAAGTATACCGCGGACGGCGATAAGATCACCCTGCGGGTCCGCTATAAGGACGGCAGCCCCTGCTTTGAGGTGCAGGACAACGGCATCGGCATCAAGCAGGAGGACCTGGAGCATATCTTTGACCGCTTCTTCCGCTCCGATCCCGCCCGGAACCGGGCCACCGGCGGCACGGGCCTGGGGCTGTCCATCGCCAAATGGATCGTGGAAAGGCACAAGGGATATTTCGACGTGTTCTCCCGGGAGGAAATCGGCACCCGCATCGCCGTGGTGCTGCCCCAGAAGAGCGCGCAGTGACGCGGCCGCAAACCGCCAAAATGGACGCAAAAAAAGGCTTTTCATTCCGAAAAGCCTTTTTTTACGCCAGCAAACCCGTTATTCTTCCGCGGGCGATTCCGCCGGCTGGGCCTTGGCCGCGGCGATCATATCCTGATCGTACTGCACATCGTGCTCCTTCAGCCAGCCATCCAGCACCTCGCTGAACACCGCGCTGGTTTTCTGGCTGGCCAGGTACTGTTCAATGGTGCTGCTGATTTCATCGGACAATTCCACATTGCCGCCGGGGATGTCCCGCAGGTAATGCAGCACGTGCACGCCGAAGCTGGTGACGATGGGGTCGGAGGTGTCGCCGGGCTTCTGCATTTTATTGCTGAACGCGCCGGAGGTGAAATCGGCGTCCCACAGGATGCTTTCAGGATGGACGGCATAGCCCTCCTTCAGGTTGGCCTCCGACTGCATGCCAGGGTCCTGGCCGTACTGGGCGATCAGGGCCTCAAAATCCTCGCCGTTTTCCAGCCGGGCGTAAATATCGTCGATTTCGGCCTTTTTGCTGGCGAGGATGTTCTGGAGCGCCTCATCCCGGGCGGCGCGCAGCGCACTGTCGCCCTCGGGCTGCTCCTCGGTGACGCTTTCTTCAAACTGTGCCTGGGCGGTGCGGTAGGCGGTGAGCAATTCTTCATCCACCGTCAGGAGGATGTGGGTGATGCCCCGGTAGCCATCCGGCGTGTAAAAGCTTTCGCCGCTGTAATACTTGTTGATTTCATACCCGCCCACGTCGTTTTCATACTTCTCCTTCTGCTGGGCGGCCACATCCTCGAACACCTGGCGGATCTCCTCGGCGGAAACGGAAACGTCCCGGCCCTCCAGCACCTTCTTTTCCAGCAGGTCATAGCTGGCGCTGCGCTTCTGCTCGTCGGCCAGCACCTCCACGCTGTAGCCCAGGGAACGGAAATAGGCCTCGGCGTTTTCCCTGGCCTGGGCCCGGGCCTCGTCGGTATCCTCGGAAAGGAAATAGCTGGCATAGGAGGAAATCGCGTCGTCCCACTGCTTCTGGGCGTCCGCCAGGAAGGCTTCTTCCTCCTCGGCGGTGAACTGGTCCAGCTGGAACTCCTTGATTTTTTCTTCTATCACCCGGCTTTGGATCAGGTAATCCAGGGCGTCCTCATAATCATTTTCATCGGTGAGATAGCCGCCGTCCAGCAGGCTGTTCAGCATGGCCCGGACCTCGGACAGGGTGATGGGCCTGCCGTCCATGGTGGCCAGGGGGGTATCGTCGGCCAGGGCGGCGGCGGGAGCGGAGGCTTCCTCCGCGGGAGCGTCGGTGGGCTGCTCCGCGGGAGCGTCGGTGGGCTGCTCCGCGGGGGCGTCGGTGGGCTGCTCCGCGGGGGCGTCGGCGGGCTGCTCCGCGGGAGCGTCGGTGGGCTGCTCCGCGGGAGCGTCGGTGGGCTGCTCCGTGGGGATATCGGTGGCTTCCTCGGCAGGGGCCAGGGTGACGGCCGCGTCAGGGGCCTCCGGGGCCTTGCCGCCAAATACGTCAGTAAACTGCCAGAGGGCCAGGATGCCCGCAATAAGCAGCACGATCAGCGCGATAACCAGGACGCGGGAAGATTTTTTCATGGTGGATTCATCCTCGTTTTCTTCCGCCGAAGCGGAGTGATTGCGTTTATATTATGGCACAATTTCCGACCGGCCGCAAGGTTTTTCCCCGCGGCGGCAAAGAATGTTACATCCCATTCACGATTTGGCCACATTTGCGCCGCGCCGCGGCGCTGCCGCGCCGCGCCGCGCGCGCTGCGCGCTTGCCAGCGCCGGGGGAAAGTGGTATACTAATCGCGGCGCTTTTTTTCAAAAAACGATTGCAGCAGCCCGGCGCACGCCGCCTCCATCACGCCGCCCGTGCAGCGGACATGATGGAAAAAGGCGGGGTCCTCCGGCAGGGCGTAGACGCTGCCGCAGCAGCCCTGGCGGGGGTCATAGGCCCCGAACACGCACGCCTCCATTTCCGATAGGACCAGCGCCCCGGCGCACATGGGGCAGGGCTCCAGGGTGACATACAGGGTGCACCCGTGCAGCCGCCGCGTCCCCAGTGCGCGGCAGGCCCGCTCCATGGCCAGCATTTCGGCGTGGGCAAAGGGCTTGCCCTGCTCCCGCTCGTTGTGGGCACGGGCAATGATTTTCCCGTCCCTGACCACCACCGCGCCCACCGGCACCTCGTTTTCGTCCGCCTGTGCCTCCAGCAGGGCTTCGCGCATGAATGCTTCCGCTTCCAGCATGCCGCTCACACTCCGTTTCCTTAAACGTATTATACGCCAAACGCAGCCCCGTTACAAGAAGGAGGAAAAACCATGAAAAATGAGACCCTGTCCCTGATTTCGTCCCGTCGGAGCCACCGGGCCTACGAAAAAACGCCCCTGACGGAGGAGCAGTTGGACGCCATCCTGCAATCGGCGGTGGAAAGCCCCTCCGCCGTGAACCGCCAGCCCTGGCATTTTACCGTGGTGCGCAATCAGGCGCTATTGGATGAAATGAACAGGGCGGTGTGGGAGCAGATGATGCTGCGCAGCCCCGAAAAGCGCAGCCAACGCTTTGCCGACCGGGATTTCCACGTGTTCTACCACGCCCCGGCGGTGATCTTCATTTCCGGCATGCCGGACAACCATTACACGCCCATCGACGGCGGCATCGCGGCGGAAAACATCGTGCTGGCCGCCGAAAGCCTGGGCCTGGGCAGCGTGATTCTGGGCATGCCCGGGGAAGCCTTTGCGGGCAGCCGGGCGGATGAATTCCGCCGGGCGCTGCAGTTCCCCGAGGGCTGGGATTTCGTCATCGCGGTGGCCCTGGGCGTGCCCGCGGATACCAAGGAGGCCCATCCCGTGAAGCCGGACAGGGTTTCATACGTGGATTGAAAAAAGGCCCGGCGGACGGGCCCTGGCAAAGAGGGACAAGACCATGCAGACCACTGTGACGCTTTCCGCGCCGCGCACAGGCGGCAACGAAAACACGGGGCTTCTCAAGGTGATCGCCCTGGTGTTTATGGTGATCGACCACTGCGGGGTGGTGTTTTTCCCCGGCGTAAGGGAAATGCGGCTGCTGGGGCGCATCGCGTTTCCGCTGTACGTGTGGTGCCTGTGCGTGGGCGCGGAATACACGAGGAATATCTGGAAATACGCCCTGCGGCTGCTGGCGGTGGGCATCATCGCCCAGCCCTGCTTCATGCTGGGGCTGGGGCACGCGTGGCATGAATTGAGCGTGTACGCCACGCTTTTCGTCGGCCTCATGGGCATCGCCGCCATCCGGGCCAACCGCCTGGGCAGCCGCTATTGGGGCCCGGCGCTGGCGATCCTGACTGCCTGCGCGGTGGAAATGGATTACGGCTGGCAGGGCGTGTGCTTCATCCTCCTGCTCTACGGCTGCCGCAGGCAGCGTTCCGCCATCGCGGCGCTGATGATCGCTTTTTGCCTGTATTACGGGCATTACACCTTCACCATGAACAGCTATTTCGGCATTCCCGCGGTGAAGGAGATTGCCTTCCTGCCGGAGGGAAGATCGCTGCTTTCGGATATCAACCGGGTGCAGTTCTGGGCCATCCTTTCGCTGCCGCTGATGATCTGGCCCATGAAAAGCCGCCTGCGCCTGCCCAAGTGGGCGGGCTACGCCGCATATCCGGGGCATCTCATGGTGATCGGCGTGATCCGGCACTGGGCCGAGATCGAAGGCTTCTTCAGGCGCCTGATGTAGACTGGAACGCGCCGGCCCGCTTCATGGCCTGGCGGTGGCGGGAAAGCACCTGGTCCAATTCCGCGTGGCGCGTGGGCGCGGACAGGGGCATGTTGGGCAGCCGCAGCGCGCCCTGGGCGCCCCTGGACGGCGGCGCGGGCGGCGCTTCCTCCGCGGGGCGGTAATCCAATTGACGGGACCGCCATTCCATCCAGCGGCGCTGCTGCTCCTCATAACTGAGAGCAGCAAAGGGCGATTCGCTTTTTTCCTGACTCATAGGGCACGCCTCCTTCGGGAAATATTCCTTATCAGGATATGCCCGGGGGCGGAGGGCGTGCTTTTTTTATGCCCGCCGGGCTTGCGGCAAAGGCGATTTGAGTATATAGTATCAGGGACAGGCGTATCCTGCACGAAGGAGGCCCCGGGATGGATTTCATGTACCTGTTTTATTTTCTGCTGGCTGCGCTGCTCTTTTTCGGGGCGCGGGCATTTGGAAGGGGCGAGTGGAACGGGGAATACACGTCCCTTAGGCAGACCAAGGCCCTTCAGGGCTTCACGGCCCTGGGCATCGCGCTGCACCATATGGCGCAGAAGACCTGCGCCCCCTGGCATCCCCGGCAGTATACCGTGCACGGGCTGGATTTCTTCATCCCCATGGGCTACATGTTCGTGGCGGTGTTTCTGTTCTGCAGCGGGCTGGGGCTGTACAAAAGCTGGAAAACCAAAAAGGATTACCTGCGCGGCTTTGTGCGCAGGCGCATTTTGCCCATCGTCATCGCCTTTTACCTTTCCGAGATCATTTATCTGCTGGTGCGCCTGGCCATGGGCGAAAAAATGGGCGCCGTGCAGGTGATCTGGTATCTTTCCGGGCTGCACATGGCCAATTTCAACGCCTGGTACGTGATCGTGATCCCCTTTTTCTACCTGGCCTTTTACTTTGCCTTCAGGTATTGCAAAAAGGACGGCGCCGCCATTTTGCTGGTCACGGCGTTCACGCTGCTCTACACGCTGGCGGGCGCCTTTGTGGACCACCAGAACGACTGGTGGATGCGGGGGGAATGGTGGTACAACAGCATCATCCTCTTCCCGCTGGGGCTGCTCTTTGGCAAGTATGAGGAAAAAGTGACGGCCTTTTTCAAAAAGGGCTATTGGTTTTATCTCCTGTTCTCCTTCGCGGCCGTTTTCGTTCTGTTCCATTATTCCCAACTGATCACGGACCAGTGGTGGGGCTATTACGGCGAAACCTGGGGCGACCCGCTCAAGATCGTCCACCGGCTGGGCTGCGCCGCGTCCCAATGGCTGGTGAGCATCGCGTATGTGGCCTTCTGCTTCCTGCTGATGATGAAGGTGCGCATCGGCAATCGGGCCCTTTCCTTCCTGGGGGCCGTCACGCTGGAGTTTTATTTGATGCACGGCATTTTTGTGGAGCTGTTCGGGTATAATTTCCTGGATTTGGCCAGGAGCATCGTGTATATCAAAAGCGTGCCGCTCTATATCCTCACGGTGCTGGCCTGCTCTGTTCCGGCGGCGCTGCTGTTTCGGCTTTTATGGCGGGGCGTAATGAAGCTGCCGGGCCTGCGGCGGAATCCGCCCGCCGAAGGGTAACGCCTCAGTCCCCCGACTGCCAGAAGAGGGAAAGCGCGTCCGCGGTGTTTGGGTTTTCGGTGGGGGCGGCGCCGAACAAGAGCCCGGTGATGTCCCGCCAAAGGCTGCCCGCGGCGTTTGGCGCCTTGGCCTGGGCGATCTGCACCGCCTGCCTGCCCTCCAGCAGCACCCCGTTGTTGAGCAGTTCCGCGTTGATGGGGATGATCCGGTACGTATAGACCACGCCCACTTTGGCCTTCTGGTCGGTGTAATACAGGGTTTCCCCGGCGTTTCCGTACAGCTCGTTCAGGATGATGCATTCGCCCACGGCGTCCCTTTGGATGCGGTACAGCCCCCTGTCCGCCGCGGTGATGACCAGCACGGGATTGCCCTGGCTGTTGTGGGTCACGTAAAAGGCGCTGGGCGTCCGGGGCGCGGCCCAGACGCTGGAATCCTTGGTGGGGCGGTTGGAGGATAAGAACACCTCCGAATACGTGTAATTCTTCGGCGTGACGGACGTGGCCAGCATGGGCTCGCCCGCCCACTCGATGGATTTCGTGTCGATCTTCAGCCACACCATGCCGTCCGCCTGCAAAAAGGCGGGCTTTTCTTTTCCGGAATAATACGCCTGAAAGAATTTCGCGGCCATGGCGGCGGTGTAATCCCCGCCGGATACCCAGGACTGCAGCTTGTGGTTTTTGTCCGGCTCGTCAAAGCCCATCCAGAAGACGGTGGAAATCTCGCTGTTGTACGCCGCCATCCAGATATCCCGGTTGCCGCCGCCCGTCATGTTCACCGTGCCCGTTTTTCCGGCCACCGGCGTGCCCGCCCGGGACAGCTTGGCCCCGGTGCCGGAGGAGGTGACGGATTGAAGCAGGCTGGTCATCAAAAAGGCGGTCTGGGGGGAAATCACCCGCCTTTCCTCCGTTTCGTGCCGATAAACGACGCGGCCGGCGGCGTCCTCAATGCGCTCGATGAAGTAGGGCGGGTGGAACGTGCCGCCGTTGGCGAAGGGGGCGTAGGCGGCGGCAAGCTGCACCGGGGATACCCCGTAGGTCATGGCCCCCAGCGCCAGGGAAAGGTTCCAGTCCCGGTCGGTGAGCTCAATGCCCGTTTTTTGCAGGTAATCCCGGGCGGCGGCCACGCCGATTCTGTTCAGCAGCGACACCGCCGCCACGTTCAGGCTGTTTTTCAGCGCCGTGCGGACGGTGACGTTGCCGTAATAGAGGTTGCCGCTGTTCCGGGGGGAATAATTGCCGAATTTCTGGGGCGTGTCGCTCAGGACGCTGGCGGTCATATACCCAAAGGATTCAATGGCCGGGGCGTACACCGCCAGGGGCTTCAGGCTGGACCCCGGCTGCCGCCGCATCTGCGTGGCGCGGTTCAATCCCCGCTGCACCAGGTATTCCCTGCCGCCCACCGCGGCGCGCACCGCGCCGGTCCGCACGTCCACCGATGCCATGGCGGACTGCGCCGGGGTGCCGTCGGCGGCGTCGGCGGGGAAATTGCCGGCGGATTCGTACAGCGCGTCCACGATCTGCTGCTGCTCCGGGTCAAAGGCGGTGTAGATATGGTATCCGCCCCCCAGCACCGCTTCGCCCTGGAGGGAAAGCAGGCGCTCCGCCTCATCCAGCACCGCGTCAAAATACCAGCCGTAGGGCTGCTGCTCCTTTTCCTGCTCAATGGGCGCCACTTCCTGGGCCAGGGCGGCGCGATAGGCGTCCTCCGCCAGCAGGCCGTTTTCCTGCATGGTGCGCAGGATGTATTCCCGCCGCTGCCGGTTGGCCTGGGGATGCAGGTGGGGCGCGTAGGCGGAGGGGGCCTTCACGATGGCGGCCAGGCACGCGCCCTGGGCGAGGGTCAGCTCCGCGGCGTGCACGCCGAAATACGCCCGCGCCGCGGCCTCGATGCCGTAGGCGCCCCGGCCGAAGTAAACATAGTTCAGATACATTTCCAGGATCTCGTCCTTGCTGGCCCGGGCCTCCAGCTGCAGCGCCAGATACATTTCCTCCAGCTTCCTGGCGATGGTTTTCTGGGTGCTCAGGTGGCTGAGCTTGACCAGCTGCTGGGTGATGGTGCTGGCCCCCTCGGCATAGCTGCCGGAGCGCAGATTGGCAAACAGCGCCCCCAGGATGCGCACCGGATCGATGCCGAAATGATTGTAAAAGCGCAGGTCCTCCGCCGCCAGGAAGGCGGACTGCACCTCCTTGGGCACCTGATTCAGGGGGATGCTCACCCGGTTCTGGGCGGATTGGATGCGGGCCACGAACTGGCCGTTCCTGTCGTATACGGCCCCGGTCTGGGGCAGGCTGACGATTTTGCCGATGTCCAGCCGCTGCCAGGAGGCCGCGTCAAAAAACAGGAACAGCGCCGCTATGGACGCCGCCGCCAGGCCGCCCAGGACCATCAGCGCCCGGCGGCCCCTCTTCCGGCGCGGCGCCTCCAGGGCCCGCAGATCTTTTTTGTCCAGGCGCTCCATTTGCCCGTTCATCCGGCGGATGCTGCGCCCCGCTTTGCCTGTGCGCACTGCCTGCACGCCTCCTTCGCCTGTTCTTCCCTTCATTCTTTCCAGGCGAATGTCCTTGCAAAACCGGCATTTTCTGGCAGACAGCAAGAAATTACCATGGACGGAGCCGCCGGGAGACGGTATACTGTTGCCGTACACAAAAGCGAAAAAGAATCATACGCGGAGGCGGAGAACGGTGAAAAAACGGCGCTGGATGAGCGCGGCGGTGTTTGCCATGCTGGGCGCGCTGCTGCTTTTGTGTTTTTTGCGGGGCGCGGAGGAGACGCCCCGGGAGTTGAGCTATCCGGCATTCTGGAAAATGGCGGAAAACGGCGAAATCGAAAAAGTGGCCATGGGCGAAGGGGATATGTGGCGCGTGACGCTCACGGACGGCACCGCCGCCGTGACCCCGGACCCCCGGGCCGCGGACGGGAAGGAGCGGCTGTTGGCCCTGGGCATTTCCGTAACGGAAAGGGACAGTGCCGTGCCCGGCGCGCTGTTTGCCGCGCTGGCGGTGGCGGGCGGGCTGCTTTTGCTGCGCGGCCGGGACAGAAGCGGCGCCGCGGGATTGCAGAAATACGCCGCCGTGCAGGCGGAAAGGAGCATCCCGGACGTGACCTTTGACGACGTGATCGTTTCCGGTGAAACGCTGCAGAGCATGCGCGACCTGGTGGGCTTTCTGCGCTCGCCCCAGCCCTATGAGCGCCTGGGGGCGCGGCGGCCACGGGGCGTGATGCTCTACGGCCCGCCCGGTACCGG
>Ga0079305_1002561_pt1 | contig 15286 bp, 11 predicted proteins | sample LMS_cellobiose_e_FD_79183 | JGI IMG/M metagenome (GOLD analysis project Ga0079305, IMG submission 79183) | Rumen-fistulated moose microbial communities from Alaska, USA - LMS_cellobiose_enrichment | ecosystem: Host-associated > Mammals > Digestive system > Stomach > Rumen fluid ... | reverse complement strand
GGAGGAGGCCGCATCCCAGCTCAGCTATCAATCGCCCGCCATTCCCCGGCTGAACATTCCCTCCTACAACTGGTGGAATGAGGTGCTGCACGGCGTCGCCCGCGCCGGCATGGCCACCATGTTTCCGCAGGCCATTGGCATGGCCGCTGCCTTTGACCCTGAACTGGTACAGGAACTGGGCGATATAGCCGCCACGGAGGGCCGGGCTAAGTACAACGCCGCTTCCCGCCACGGGGATACAGACATTTATAAAGGGCTCACCTTCTGGTCGCCCAACATCAATATCTTCCGCGATCCCCGCTGGGGCCGCGGCCAGGAAACGTTCGGGGAGGACCCCATGCTCACCGGCGAAATCGGCGCCGCCTATGTGCGGGGATTGCAGGGCGATGGAGAAACCATGAAGGCCGCCGCCTGTGCCAAGCATTTTGCCGCCCATTCCGGGCCGGAAGAGCTGCGCCATCATTTTGACGCCGTTGCCAGCAAAAAGGATATGGCGGAAACCTATCTGCCCGCCTTTGAAAAGCTGGTGAGGGAGGCCAAGGTGGAATCGGTCATGGGCGCATATAACCGCACCAACGGCGAGCCCTGCTGCGCTTCTGAAACGCTGATGGGCCATCTGCGGGATGAATGGGGCTTTGAGGGGCATTTCGTATCCGACTGCTGGGCCATCAGGGACTTTCACGAAGGGCACCATGTGACGGAAAACGCCGTTCAGTCCGCCGCCATGGCGCTGAACGCGGGATGCGACCTGAACTGCGGCTGCACGTATGAAAAGCTGATTGCCGCGGTGATGGCAGGGCTGCTGGACGAAAGCAAGATTCGGGAAAGCGCCGTGCGCCTGTTCACCACCCGGTACTTGCTGGGCATCATGGGCCAGGGCAGCGAATACGATCAGATTCCCTACGGCGTCGTGGAGTGCGATGAGCACCTGGCAAAAGCGGCCGAAGCGGCGCGGAAAGGGGCTGTGCTGCTGAAAAACAACGGCATGCTGCCCCTGGATGCAGACAGCATCAAAACCCTGGGCGTGATCGGCCCCAGCGCCGACAGCGTCAATTCCCTGATCGGCAATTATCACGGCTCCGCTTCCCGGTATATCACCGTTCAGCAGGGTCTCCAGGACGCGCTCCAGGGCAAGGCCCGGGTGCTGTGCTCCGAAGGGTGTCATCTGTATATGGATAAAATGTCCGGCCTGTCCCAGTACCAGGATGACCGGCTGTCCGAAGCGGTCACCGTAGCCGAAAACAGCGACGCGGTGGTGCTGGTGGTGGGTCTGGATGAAACCCTGGAGGGCGAACAGGGCGATACCGGCAACCCCTTTGGCTCGGCGGACAAGCTGAATCTGCTCCTGCCCGCGTCCCAGCGGCGGCTGATGAACGCCGTGTTGAAGGTGGGGAAGCCCACCGTGATCGTCCTGACGGCGGGCAGCGCCATCGACCTGGCAGAGGCCGGGGAAGCGGCGGACGCCGTGCTGATGGCCTGGTATCCCGGTTCCCAGGGCGGCAAGGCCGTGGCGGATATCCTGCTGGGCAAGGCGTCTCCCTCCGGCAAGCTGCCCGTCACCTTCTATTACGACCGTCAGCTTGCCGATATGCCTGATTTTACGGATTACAGCATGAAGGGCCGTACCTATCGCTATTTTGCGGGCAAGCCCCTGTATCCCTTCGGCTATGGCCTGACCTACGGCGACGTTGCCGTTCAATGCGCCTCTGCCGCCCAGGAAGACGGGAAGATAAGGATCACCGCCGAGGCCGTGAACCGCGGCAAAAGAGGTACCGAAGACGTGATCCAGGTCTATTGCCAGAACGAGGGCAGCGCGCTTGCGCCTCTGAATCCGCGGCTTTGCGCTTTCAGGCGCGTTTCCGTGCCTGCCGGAGAAACGGTGAAAACGGATATCTGGGTGGATCCGGCGCGCTTCCGGGTGGTCAATGAGGATGGCGAAAAGGTGCAGGAAGGCAAAGTGGTGCTGTATGTGGGCGTTGGGCAGCCTGACGCGCGCACGGAAGAATTGACCGGCAAAAAGGCCATTCGGATCGAAATCTGAAATTTTCTAAAAAAGGCTTTCCGGCATCGCAGAGATGCGGGAAAGCCTTTTTTGATGGCTGAACAGGCCTTTGGCGTCCAAATGATCTTACGGCAGGCCGATTTCTATGCCGCCCGTGCCGGTTACGATTTCACATATGCCGCCGGACACGGTTTGCGGAACGGATACCCTGCCCGTGCCGGACTTGGCCAAAAATACTTTTTCCGTCAGGATCGTGCCGGTCACGCTGCCCGTCCGTTCCTCCGCGTCCTCTTTGGGAAGCCCCTGCAGCCCTTTGCGCAGGGCCGACAGGAAATCCTGCTTATTCATGGCGATGTTCCTCCTTGGTGATGAAGCGATAAATGGAAAGCATTTCTTCCCATTCTTTTTTGAAGTCCTCAATGCGGGCGATTCCTTTATCCGTGATGCGGTAGTATTTTCGCAGCCTGCCGTCATGCTCCGCCGAGCGCACGACCAGCATCCCCGCCCCTTCCAGGCGCTTGAGGATCGTGTGTACAGGGTGGATTCCGACAGCCGCACATAAGGCTTCAAATCCTGGATGATCTGATATCCATACGTATCCCGGCCCCGGATTTCCGCCAGGATGCATACATCCAGCAAACCGCGCTTTAACTGTGTATCCATTCAACACCTCCTGCTGCGATATACATCACAACACGAAGTATTATGCGTATCAAGCAGAAAATATCATTTTTTGCTTGTTTCATTGGTGCGCCGGAAAGACTCCCGAAAACGTTTTTGGCAGCAAAAAAGGGGCTGCTTTTCGCAGCCCCGGAAAAGGGTCTTGGTCAGTTCCCCGCGTTGATGGCCTCATACACGGTCTTGAGCAAATCGGCCAGATCGCCGCGATTGACGATAGCGTCCGGCGTATCGGTGGCAATGCCAAGGCCGACGCCGTCCGCAAGGATGTGGCAGAGGAACTCTTCATTCAAATCGGCATTCAGGTCCTCATCCGCCGCCACAAGCCCGTATCCGGCCAGCCATTCCCGCGCATCCTCAGCGGCATTTGCGGGGCCGCCGAAGCAGGCATACACACCGGCCAGCAGATCGCCCACATTGGCGGCGTCTTCCAGGCCGAAGGCATCGTCGGACTTGGCCGTCATCAGACCGTTTTCAAACACGAACCGGACGGCGTCATAGTATTCATTGCCTTCGGGCACGTCGGAGAATTCCACCTGCGAGGCGTCTTTGGCGTTGAAGGGATTGAGAATCACGTCAAACAGCTCGGCATTGGCGTTGATGGCTGCGGCGCTGCCGGCGGTGGAATGCACGCCGTTTTCCCAGGCCTTCTGATACAGATCGGCCGCGGCCTTTACCGCTTCAGGCGTTACGGCCTTGAGTTGACGCATGTATTCCAGGGGTTTGTCCTGGGGGATGCCGTAGATGGTGCTGGAAATGGCGTTCACCGCGCCCGTCAGTTCGCCGCTGCCCTTGGCATAGCTGACGTAGGAACTGAGGATATATCCATCCAGCGTTTCCTGGTCCACGTCGGCCTGCGCAATCATTTCGGGCAGCTTCGCATACAAATCAAAGGTCTCCTTGACGTTGGGGTCACGGTAGGTGATCAGGTACATGCCGCGGGTGTTGGCTGCGCCGTTCCAGGGGGTATATACGCCGTACTGGTCCCGCAGGATCGGCATGAGGAACGCGTCGGCAACGAAGGCGGTAACGGCGTCCATGCTGGCGTCGTATCCATCCAGACCCATGGCGGCAAAGGAAGCGAACACGTTGTTGAACTGGATGTTGGTGTCGGCGATCAGGGCCTCGTTCTTTGAAGCCACAGGCAGGTCATAGGCGGCGGGCTCCCGCTCCACATGATCCAGCTTTGCCAGGAACGCGTCCGCCAGGGGGCGGTTCGCCTTGATGCTCTCCTCGTTGCCGGCATACGTGGCGATGGCGCCGGCATTGTTGGCAAAGAACGCCTGCAGGCTTTCAAAACGCTTGGCAACCTCGTCGGGGTTTTCCGCCAGCATGGTTTCAAGCTGTTCAATGAAGGAATAGTATTCCAGGTAATTCAGGTAGCTGTAATAGCGCCACCTGGGCACGTCCACGCCAAAGCCGCGCGCCATCATCACGTTGTAGGGGCTGCCGTTGATGCTGGCGCGGACGGAGGCCTTTTCCGCCGCCACCCGGTCCATCAGCTTCTGGGTATCGGTGAACTTGGTATGATAGATCAGTTCATATACCAGATCGTATCCGGCAGCCAGGTCTTCATCCATGGCGATCCATTCCGCCACCAGATAGGGATGATAGCTTTCCCCATTGCCGGCCACATCCACGCCGATGGTCTTGCTGTAAAGGTAGCGGGAGATGAGCACATCCAGCTCTTCCTTTGTGTGGGCGTCGGTATCCAGCTGGCCCAGCAGCCGGGTAAACAGGCGCATCCAGTGGATATCCTCCTGGGGCAGCGCCTGGGCGTCCAGATACAGCCCGGCCTCGCCGATGCCGTCCACGCCGGCCAACGCGTCGATGCGGCGAATGCCATCCTCGCCGATTTCGTCCGTAATGGCGTAGGTCTTGATTTCCTCAGGCAGGCTTTCCACGGAAACGGCCTGAAGCTGGGCGACCAGGGCGCTGGCATCGTCAGCCGTCTTTTCCGCGTTGGTGGCGTCGATGATGGCCTGTTTTTCCTCGTCGGTCATGCCGGCCTTGGTTTCCGCCAGGGCAGCGGCCAGGGCTGCGTCGTGCAGTTCCTTCTTGCCGGGGTCGGGATAGGTGGTGGTCAATGTCCAGGTATTCTTATCCAGCAGCCAGTTGGCAACCGCTTCCTTGTACAGGCCTTCGCTGTTCCATTCCTTGATTTTATCCATGCTTTCGATGGCTTCAAGGTAACTGAAGGGGTCGCCGGTGGTGGCGTAATGATAGGCCAGGCTGTAAATGACGCCTTCCACGGGATCGCTGGATTCAGGGGCCAGCTTCGTGCTGATATTCACGGAAGCCATGGCACTGTCCACCATATCCTCGGGGAAGCCATTGGCGGCCACTTCGCGCAGGGCGGCGTCCACGGTTTCCTTGAAGAGCGGGCCGTCATCCTCATTGACGCTGGACGCAACGAACGCGATGGCATCATCCGGCGCGGCCAGCTCGCGGCCGCAGGAGAAGCTGCCGGCGGGCAGGACGTTTTTCAGGCTCTGCATGAGCACGGAGCTGTTTTCATTGAGCAGCTGGCACATGTTATCAATGATCAGTTCCTGGGTCACGTCGTCCTTCATGCCGGGGCAGACGATGTAATAGTAAATGACGGATTGGTTCGCCACATCGGTGCCTTCCGCCATGGGGAAGGGCGTCTTGGTTTCAACCGGCTCGGCAATGCGCACATATTCGGTTTCCTCGAAATGGAATTCGGCCTTTTCGTAGGGGGAGAAGGCGTCGTCCAGCAGCGCAAGGAACGCCGTGTAATCCTCAAACTGGCCATAAAGGTAAGCGACGCAGTTGGAAGGATGATAGAACTTTTCGTGATACGCCTGCAAATCCTCCCAGGTCATCAGGGGAATAAAGTCGGGATTTCCGCCGTAGCTATAGGTCAGCGAAGCGCCGGGGAAGGTGACGCGGTTGGCGTTATCCAACGCGCCCCGGCTGAGGACATAAGAGCCCTGCATTTCGCTGTAGACCGTGCCTTCCAGCGTCAATTCGTCATCCAGGCTGGCCATGCGGTAGCGCCAGGCTTCCGTGCGGTAGATGCTCTCATCCGTGAGGATATTGGGATGCAGGCAGCTGTCCGTATAGAAATCGGCGTACTTGAGCAATTGAGCCTCGCTCAGGGACGCGATGGGATAGCACGTCATGGCGTCGGTGGTGTAGGCGTTCATGTACGTGTTATACGTCTGGTAGGACAGATTCATAAACAGAGAAGCGGAAGGGTATTTTTCCGATCCACTCAGGGTGGAATGCTCAAACACATGGGGGAGACCCGTATCGTCAATGGGACGGGTGAGGAAGGTGAGCTGGAACGCCCGGTTGGTATCTCCATTGGCGACGTACATCAGCTTTGCACCGGTCTTCTGGTGCTCAAAAAGCACGATCTGTGCGCCGATCATAGGGAATTCACGAATTTCTTTGGCTTCAAAGCCGCAGACCACGTCGCCCACCTGAGGCAGGGCGGCGGGATCGGCCTCCTGCGCGGCAGGCTCCGCCACGGCAGGCGCGGCCCCAAGCAGCAGCGTCAGGGCCAGCAGCAGGGACAGGATTTTTTTCATGGATGCAAACTCCTCCTTCACAGAATATATAATGGATTATAGCACATTCTGCCTTCTTTGTCATAAAAAAACATAAAAAACACCCGAAAGCCGAAGAAACCGCGCTTTCGGGCGTCAGGGTCAATTGAAGGTGATATACTTTTCCCGGGGGCGGGCGGCGGGCTCCGCCCTATCTTCCGTGAACACCACGATGGAGCGGCCGTCGCCGCCCTGCACTTTTTCGCATTTGGCGGTCAGCCGATAGAAATGCCGGGTATCCGGCTTCAGCGTGCCCCGCGTCACCCAGCCCATGGGCTGGATATCGTTGGCGCAGCAGGTCATTGCCAGACGCCCGAAATAATAATACCCCTTGGGGATGCCATTTTCGGGGAAGCATTGGCCCACGATCCGCACGGTTTTGCCGTCATAGCGTTCCGGATGGTCCAGGCTGTCGATATAAAAGATGCCCATCTGATCGTCCGCGATATCAATGATCTCGGCCTTCATATCATAGGGGAGGTCTTCATCCGCGATGCCGTCCTCCGAGGAGCCGTCCGTATTCTCAAAGAGGATATTGGCGCCCTGGTTCAGCGCGCGGATGGCCCGCCGCCACTGGGATTTGGGCATATCCTCCCGACAGCGGTTGAACAGAACCAAATCCGCTTCCTTCATGGGATCGGTCAAAATGGTGCGGACGTTATTCATGTAGTTTTCAAAGGTGGTGGCGTCCACGGTGGTGATGACCTGCACCACCCGCCACAGCGCCGGCATTTCCACCGACCCCAGATAATCAATGCCCCACATGTTATTGTATTCGATGATGACCCTTTCCGGCTGTACTTTGGCGTCCAATTGCCGCAGGCTTTCCTCCGTCCATTGGTCTTTGTCATCCATGGATACCAAGGTGGCGTTGCTTTTCCGGAGCAGCGTGTCATCATACTCCACGATGCCCTCTTCGCAGCTGATAATCAGGGTCTTCTCCCCGTGGGTAAAGCCCGTATCCTCCAGCATGGAATGGATAAGGGTGGTTTTTCCGCTTTCGATGAAGCCCGTGGCGATATAGACGCCCACCAATTTCTGCACTGGTTTCATAGCCGTTTCCTTACACGTTGAACAGCGCCCTGAGCGCCTTTTCGTCGATATGGGTGCCGATGACCACCAGCCGCCCCGCATAATCCGGGCTGCTGGGACGCATCTGCAATTCGCCGGGCACAAAATCAAACTGGAACCAATCGCCCTCCGGAGACTGCAGAATGCCCTTGGCACGCAGGATCAGGCCGTATTCCTCCTCATCCTTGAGCGCGTCCGTCATGCCGCGGATTTCATCCTGCGTAAAGCGCCGGGCCGTTTCGACGCCAATGTTTTCAAAGATTTCATCCGCATCGTGCTCGCCGGGATGGTGGTGATGGTGATGATGATGCTCGTGGTCGTGTTCGTGGTCATGTTCATGGTCGTGATCGTGGCAGGCACAGTCCGGCCCGTGGTCGTGATGATGTTCTTCTTCTTCGTGGTCGTGATGGTGATGCTCATGCGCCTCTTCATCATGCGCGTCATGGTGATGCTCGTGGTGATGCTCGTGCTCATCCTCGTCATCGTCATCGTCCAAATCAAGGTGGATTTCCATGGGCTTGCCGCTTTCGATGACCTCCAGCATGGCATCGGCGTCCAGGTCGTCCCAGGGAGTGGTGATGATCCGGGCGTCCGGATGCTGCTCCAGGATCAGGGCGCGGCTCTTTTCCACCCGGTCAGGAGAAAGAAGCTGGGTGCGGCTGAAAATGATGGTGGCGGCGGATTTCACCTGGTCAATAAAGAATTCGCCAAAGTTTTTCATATACATGCGGCATTTTCCGGCATCCACCACCGTGGCGCAGCCGGCGATAGACAGATCGTCATGCCGGGCCCTGGCCTTCTCCACGGCGGCGATGATTTCGCTCAGCTTGCCCACGCCCGTGGGCTCCACCAGAATGCGGCCCGGATGATAGGTATCGATCAGCTCATCCATGGCTTTCTGAAAATCGCCCGCCAGGGTGCAGCAAATGCAGCCGCTGTTCAGCTCCGTCACTGTGATGCCGGCGTCCTTCATAAAGCCGCCGTCGATGCCGATTTCACCGTACTCGTTTTCCAGCAGGATCACCTTTTCCCCGGCGATCGACCCGCCCAGCAGCTTCTTGATCAGCGTGGTTTTCCCTGCGCCCAGAAAACCGGAAATGATGTTGACCTTCACCATCGTGCATTCTCTCCTTCGTGGGATTGGTTAAGCGCGCGGAATGCATTTCCGCATTTGATATTATAGCAGACGTGTCAAGGCTTTTTGGGCTGTTTTCTTGATTTTCTTGCGGAATTTGAGTATACTTGCTCCACTGGAAGGGAGGGAAGCGCATGGAGGCCGTGCTGCTCAGCATTCAGATGGATCCGGAAAGGGCCATGCGCCTGTCCATGATCGCCCTGTCCTTGGGGGTTCGCTTCCGCCCCGTTTTGGAAGAAGAATGCGAGTTGCCCCTGTCTGCGCTCCTGGGCGGCCCGGGAGAGGGCCGGGGCATGAAAGCGCCGCCCGTTATGGAGCCGATGATCGTCATGGCGCATTTTTCAGACGCCCAGGTCGACGCGCTGCTTCGCGCCGTCAAAGAAAGCGGCATGCGGCCCATCCGCCTGAAAGCGGTACTAACGGATACCAACCGCAGTTGGAGCTGCGGTATGCTCTATGCCGCGCTCAGCCGGGAAAGCGCGTATTTTTCAAAGAATGCCGCGAAAGCCTGAAAATACAGCAAAACAGCGGGCCGCCCCTTTTGAGGCGTCCGCTGTTTCATGCCGGCGGTGGGACTCGAACCCACACGGGTGATGAGCCCAACGGATTTTGAGTCCGTCACGTCTGCCAATTCCATCACGCCGGCACGCGCCGCGTTTACAGCCGCTCCGTTATTATATGCATTTTCCCTTCTTCTGTCAAGACAAAATCCCTGCATCGCCGCCGCGGGGTTTGACTGATGGAAGAAACTGTGCTATAATAACAAATCGATAAGTATAGAACGATTCCTATGGGAGGGATTCATGTATGTCCGGACACTCCAAATGGCATAACATTCAGGCCAAAAAAGGCAAGACCGATGCGGCGCGCGGCAAGATTTTCACCAAGATCGGCCGCGAAATCGCCATTGCCGTCCGTGAAGGGGGGGCGAACCCCGAATCCAACAGCAAATTAAAGGATATCATCGCCAAGGCCAAGGCCAACAATATGCCCAACGACAACATCCAGCGCAGCATCAAAAAGGCCGCCGGTGAGGGCACGGGCGCCAATTATGAAGAAATCACCTATGAAGGCTATGCGCCCGGCGGCGTCGCCATCATCGCCCAGATCGTCACCGACAACCGCAACCGCACATCCAGCGACGTGCGCCATATTTTCGATAAAAACGGCGGCTCCCTGGGCACGCCCGGCTCCGTCAGCTATATGTTCGATCATAAGGGCGTTATCGTGATTGAGCGGGAGCCCGGCATGGATGAGGACGAAATGATGATGACCGCCCTGGACGCCGGCGCCGAGGACATGAAAACGGAGGAGGACGCGTTTGAAATCTATACCGCGCCCAACGATTTTTCCGCTGTTCGCGAATCGCTGGAAAAGGCCGGGTATGCGTTCATTTCCGCCGATAAGCAGATGATCCCCCAGAACACCGTGGCTATTGATGATCTGGATACGCTGAACAAGGTGCAAAAGCTTCTGGACATGCTGGACGACAACGACGACGTAACAGAAGTATACCACAACGCTGAACTGCCAGAGGAAGAAGAGGAAGAATGATTCACGCCTGCCTGCGGCGGGAAAAGGAAGGCTGCATGCGTGTTTTTCTCAGAGGGATTGCGGCGCTGATCTGCATGGGCGTATTCCTCGTGGGAAGCACGCATGTTTGCTTTGCCGACAATATGACGGAAACGGAAATGTTCTTTTCCAACGCGGAAGCATACTCCGGCCTGATCGACGTGCCCGGCAGGGGGCTGATGCGTTATTACGCGCAGAACGATCCCCTCTGGGCAGATCTGGTCTATGAAAAAGGCGACGTATCCACCCACCGCCCGTTCCGCGATTCCGCCTGCGGCCCCACGGCGGGGGCCATGGCCGTTGCTTCACTGGTGCCGGAGGACGAGCTGGACAAAATTGCAGATTATGCGCTGCGGCCCTATTCCCTGTGCCCGTGCAGCCTGAACAAGGCAAAATGCGAAGGGCATCATGCCCGGTACGTTCTCACGTCCAAGCGGGATTTTGTCCGCTTCCTGCCGCTGGTGTTCGGGGATTTTGCCACGGGCAACAATACCTTCGGCGTATTCAGCCGCGGCATCACCCTGGGCACCAATTCCAGCTTCCTGTACCAGATCGCCCAGGTGTACGGCCTGACGCTGACGGCCACGGCGGATTATCGGCAGGCGCTGAAAGCCCTGAAAAACGGCGACGCCGTGATTGCCACGGCGGGCCGGGGCGGGGCGTTCACCAATACGGGACATTATGTGTTCCTGGCCAGCGTGGATGAGGAAAAGCTGTATATCCTCGATCCCCTCTGCAGGGACGCGTATTCCACCCGGCAGGGCAGGAAGGTCGAGATCATCCATCCCGGCCTGGTGGCGCTCACCCATCAAAACGTATCCGCTGCTGCTTTGGGCGGCTTTCTCATTTTTCATAAAGCAGAGGGCCGGTAAACCGGGGGACGGCCGGCGTCCGCGCCCCGGCGTTTATTTATGTGCGCGGACAGGGGATCGTTCCAATGGTCCAGCACCAGATCGCAGATTTCCTTTTCGTCCAGTTCGCCCATGCGGCGCATCCCATCCGGCGACAATACCACCACCAGATGATACCGCCCGCTCCGCATCCGCGGCAGCAGCCGCCGAACCGGCATCTCCGCGCTGACGGCCAGGATTTCCACCGGCAGCGCGCGCCCGTCATCCAGCTTCTTCCGCCGGGCGATCAGCATTGTCAGGTACCGCCCCGGCGCCTGCTTTTCTTCCTGGGATGAAGCGTAAAGCAGGTAAAGCCCGGCCAGCATGGGGGAGAGAATGATCTCGCCCTGCGCCGCGGCAAAGTAAACGGATATGCCGCACAGCGCGGCGGATACGCCCCAGCCCAGCCGCGCAAGGACGCGGCTCAGCACGCCCCAGGGGCAAATGGGGCTGAGCATATGCCGCACCATACACCCGCCATCCAGCGGCAGCACGGGAAGCAGGTTCAGCAGGCAGAGCAGCAGACTGCTCCGAGCCAGTGCCTGGGAAAAATCCGCCGGTGCGCCCAGCTTCAGGCATGCTGATGCAAGAAAGCACCCTCCCGCGCTGAACAGCGGCCCCGCGGCGGCAAGAAAAAAGCCGCCGGCCGCGGAGAGCGATTCCGGATCGTCCAGCATGATCAGCCCGCCGATGGGGGAAAGCTCGATTTCCTGAACGGATATGTGAAGGAACAGTGCAAAAAGCAGATGCCCGCATTCGTGCAAAAGCAGCGCCGACGCGCTTCCCAGGACGCCAGCCGCGTTTCCCCCCAGCGCGGACGCAAGCCATATTACGGGCAGCATGGGATGCACCCGCACGGCGATTCTGCCCGCGTGCAGCGTCATAATGCGCCTGCTTCCCGCGGCTGTATGCAGGCGGAAGGATTGATGCTTCTCCCCGCGCGGCGCACCTCCATCACCGCGTTCCCGCCTGGCATGACGATGCCCAGGCAGGTGTCCTCCGCGACCCGGTCGCCCTCGCTGACAAACACCTCTCCCAGCTCATAATACATCGTTTCCAGACCGTCATCATGGCGCAGACGCAGGACTTTTTCCTCCTCCTGTCCATGAGAAACGGACATGACCTGCCCCTGCAATGCGGCATAGATACGGCGATCCGCCCCGACGCTGTAGGAAAGATACGGCTCATCTTCGCTCCAGACGTGAACGCAGCCGCCCATGCAGGGCGCCGTCATCCTGGGCAGGGCAGCAGTATCAAAGAACACGGCCACCGTTTCCGGGAAGAAATTGCCGACAAAATCAATGGCCCCCAGGCGTTCATCCCACTTGGGCTGGGTAAGCTGCTGCACCGCAGCAAGCACCGTCTGCCCGGTGGGAAGCTGAGCGTTCTTCATCGCCGACAGGACCAGCACCAGCAGCCCCGCCAAGGCCATGTTCCGCGTCAGTTTCTCGGCAAATGTGGGTCTTTCCGCCTTTTTTCGGTATTGCACCTCCGCTTTCCCGAGGGCTGCCGCCGGGGTGTTCTTTTTTATCATCGCATCGCATCCCCTTTCCCTTTATCCTATGAATAGGATGGGCGCATATGACGAAAAGCGCCATGGGGCAATTGCAATTTACCACAAGATATGGTATAGTAACTGCGCAATGTTCCCAAGATCGGAGGCTGAAAGGCCCATGAGCGAAGCCCTCAAAAAAGTGGAGATTTTTACGGACGGCGCCTGCTCCGGCAATCCCGGGCCGGGCGGCTGGGCAGCCATATTGCGCTATGGCGCCCATGAAATGGAAATCAGCGGCAGCATGCCCCAAACCACCAACAACCGTATGGAGGTTTTTGCCCTCATCAGCGCGCTGGGGAAGCTGAAAACCCGCTGCGATGTCACGGTATATTCCGATTCGGCGTATCTTGTGAATGCGTTTAACGAGCATTGGATTGATAACTGGCAGCGCCGGGGATGGAAAAACAGCGAAGGTAAGCCCGTGGAGAATCAGGATTTGTGGCGTCTTTTGCTTTTGACCATCCAACGCAAGGGGCACGCCGTCAAATTCATTAAAGTAAAAGGCCATGCAGACCATCCCGAAAACAACCGGTGCGACGCCATGGCGCGGGATGCCATCAAGCAGTATCTTTCCTATAATCCGGATCTGGGCGACCCGGACCATATGCAGGTGAGCCACGCGGCGGAATGATCGCATTGGACGCGCCGGGCATTCCTTCTGACGGTCCGCGCCTGCCCGCGGCGTCCGCATTCCCATATATAAAAGAATGTACAAATACAACTTCGGTGCCCAATGTTGATACGCGCGCCTGAAGCGCACATATCGCGGGATGCAGAAAAGGATCAGGATCGTTGCCGGATTTGTATTTTCTATGTAACCTTATTTGTAACTTTCAAATAATTTTACAAAGAAATATTGCATTTCATCATTAATAATGATAATATTTTTCTGATAAAGAGATCATATCAATTTCATGCGGATTGTGCTGCCGTTTCATGGACACATAAAACGGAAACGTCCGTGATAGAAAAAGAGAGAATTATCTTCGGCAAGCCGATTCGACCATGCCGAATGCGGGCGAGGAGTGAAGCGATATGAAAAAGACCCTGCGGCAAATCCTTGCCATCCTGTGCGCGGCCGCCATGCTGCTTACCGCGATGCCGGTGTATGCCGAAGACGTGGTCAAACTGACCGCTGATAAAACCATGCAGATCGGGCAGGAAGCGGAAATCAGCCTTGAGGCGGGGCAGCAGTATGCGGTACTTTTGATGGTTGAAAGCGCGCATCTGCTGCGCATCCAGTCAAAGGGCCTCGATGTGCGCCTGAAGATTTATAAGGGCGCGACTACGGCCAAGCAGATGGCCTCTTTCAAAGCCAAGGAAAAGCAATTAAAGGCCGACTGGGATTCCCCCGCCGGCGCTTATATGCTGGTCTTTACTGCGCTTGACGCCGAAACAGGCGGAACGTTCACCTTGAAAATCACTGAAACCGAACCCACGTCCGAGGAGCCAGCCGCTGAGGAACCCAAGGCCGACGAACAGCCGGTTGAAGAACCCAGAGTAGATGAGCAGCCGGTGGAGGAACCCAAGGCCGACGAACAGCCGGTTGAAGAACCCAAAGTAGATGAGCAGCCGGTGGAAGGGCCCAAGTCTGACGAACAGCCAGTGGAGGAACCCAAAGTAGATGAGCAGCCGGTGGAAGGGCCCAAGGCTGACGAACAGCCAGTGGAAGAGACCAAGGCCGACGAACAGCCGGTGGAAGAACCCAAAGTAGATGAGCAGCCGGTGGAAGGGCCCAAGGCTGACGAACAGCCGGTGGAAGAACCTAAAGCAGATGAGCAGCCAGCGGAAGAGCCCAAGGCTGACGAACAGCCGGTGGAAGAACCCAAGACCGACGAACAGCCGGTGGAAGAACCCAAAGTAGATGAGCAGCCAGTGGAGGAACCCAAGGCCGACGAGCAACCTGTCGAAGAACCCAAGGCAGAGGAGCCCGACGCTGAGGAACCCGCTGTTGATGCGGAAGAAGTTAAAGAGCCTGATGTAGAGGAATCTGACGCCGAGGAGCCCGCTGTTGACGCGGAAGAAGTTGAAGCGCCTAAGGCCGAGGAGCCCGACGCTGAGGAATCCGTTGCTGACGCGGAAGAAGCTGAAGAGCCTAAGGCCGAGGAGCCCGACGCCGAGGAGCCCGCTGCTGACGCGGTAGAAGTTGAAGCGCCTGAAGCCGAGGAGATCGACGCTGAGGAGCCCGCTGCAGACGAGGAAGAAGCTGAAGCGCCTGAGGCAGAGGAACCCGACGCCGAGGAATCCGCTGCTGATGCGGAAGAAGTTAAAGAGTCTGATGCAGAGGAATCCGATGCCGAGGAACCCGCTGCTGACGAGGAAGAAGTTAAAGAGTCTGATGTAGAGGAATCCGACGCCGAGGAACCCACTGCTGACGAGGAAGAAGTTAAAGAGTCTGATGTAGAGGAATCCGACGCCGAGGAGCCCGCTGCTGACGAGGAAGAAGTTAAAGAGTCTGATGTAGAGGAATCCGACGCCGAGGACCCCGCTGCTGACGAGGAAGAAGCTGAAGAGCCTAAGGCAGAGGAGCCCGACGCTGATGAGCCCGCTGCTGACGCGGAAGAAGCTGAAGCGCCTGAGGCAGAGGAGCCCGACGCCGAGGAACCAGCTGCTGATGCGGAAGAAGCTGAAGCGCCTGAGGCAGAGGATCCCGATGCCGAGGAACCCGCTGCTGACGCGGAAGAAGCTGAAGCGCCTGAGGCAGAGGAGCCCGATGCCGAGGAGCCCGCTGCTGACGCGGAAGAAGCTGAAGCGCCTGAGGCAGAGGAGCCCGATGCCGAGGAGCCCGCTGCTGACGCGGAAGAAGCT
>Ga0079305_1002559_pt1 | contig 15290 bp, 21 predicted proteins | sample LMS_cellobiose_e_FD_79183 | JGI IMG/M metagenome (GOLD analysis project Ga0079305, IMG submission 79183) | Rumen-fistulated moose microbial communities from Alaska, USA - LMS_cellobiose_enrichment | ecosystem: Host-associated > Mammals > Digestive system > Stomach > Rumen fluid ... | reverse complement strand
ACATACAGGAATGGGCTTAACGGACAGACACTGAAATTCAGTGTGACAATGCGTAAGCAGTGTCGCTTACTGGTCGGTAAGCCCTTTGCCTGTGTACAGTATCACACCGGCCGATGGCGGGTATTGCGAGCAGGGGTCTCTATTTGCTGGGCTTGTATAGATTTTTAAAGTTTTTGAAATTTGTGCAGCAGAAATTGACAAATCACTCTTATTTATGAAATATAAGAAACTAGAATGACTGCAAACAGGAACTTCAAGCTATACTTCCGCTGGGCACTTACCCTATTCCTGATCCCCCTGGGTATATTCTATTTTATTTATCCACCTGCCATGGCCTGGAGCCAGGAGCATATACTGCAGCCATTCTACTTCCACCTTATGGATAAAGGATACGATATAACTTTTGCCATAAATATGCGGATTCTGATCAAGGGTTTAATATTCACTGTACTCCTGGCAGTATGCTGGTTCCCTTTCACACTCCTTATGCGCTACCTATACTACCGTCTGGTGGAGCACAAAAAGCATCCATGCCTCTTTGACGAGAAATAAAACAGGGGCTGAAACAGCCCCTTCTGCTTTTACTTGGTCTGCTGTGGATCTGCAGGTTTCTGTCCGTCCCTGAATCCAGGCTGTTGGAACTGGTGCTCGGGGGGCATCATGTGCCTGGGACCGAAGCCAGGTACGCACTTGTGCATTGGAGCTGCACTCATCATTGGATAAGGATGGGGCTGGCCACCGTGCATAACTGCAGGAATCATAATGAACATCTGCACTACAAGCAGAACCAGAATCACTATGCCGATTGTAAAAATTGCATACAGAAGTTTGTTGTTTTCCATCTTTATACCTCTTTGATTTAATTTATACACATAAAACCGACAAAGAGGATAAACAGTTAATTAAAAACAGATGAAAATATTGTTATATTGACAGGTGCAATAATCGCAACTATCATCAGACTATGAGTGTGTTTCTTGTACTTGCGTTCCTCTTCTTTGTAGGGAGCCTTATAGGATGGGGCATTGAGGTGTTCTGGCGGCGGTTCTTCTCCAAGAACAACCCGGAGCGGAAATGGATAAACCCGGGCTTCCTGAATGGTCCTTATCTGCCGCTGTACGGCTTAAGCCTATGTACTCTGTTCTCCCTTTCCTTTATAAAGGTGACCTGTGTACAGCAAAAGTGGCTTCAGGAGACTATCCTGTTCATAATCATGGCACTGTGCATCACACTCATGGAATACATTGCCGGTCTTATCTTTATAAAAGGGATGAATATCAAGCTGTGGGACTACAGCAGAAACAGATTCAATATACAGGGAATAATCTGTGCCCAGTACACATTCTACTGGTATATTCTCAGTGCTATCTACTATTTTCTTATCCATCCGCGGATACTGGAATGGCTCTACTGGTTCACAGGACACCTGACTTTCAGCTTTGTCATCGGATTCTTCTATGGAGTCTTTACCATGGATGCCTGCTACACATTCAAGATATCCACCAGAATAAGGGAGTTTGCACAGGAGAAGCAGATGCTTATCAAGTACGAGAACCTTAAGGATCAGATGCGTAAACGCCGGGAGGAACTTAAAGAAAAACGCAGTTTCCTGTTCCCACTTAAGTCAAAGCGGAGTTCTATAAGAGAAGATCTGCAGAATATATTCGGGAAGTAAGGCTACTTCTCCCAAGGGAAAACGTACTGCTTAAGCCCAAGCTCGTCGCGGACAGCGGAAATCTCCTTTTGGACAGGCTCGGTTATAGGCACACCCTTGTCCTTGCGCTCCTGCCAGACATCCCATTCCTTCTCGCCTGCGCTGAAGATGCGCTCCGCACCCGGGGCCTTGGTGGAGCTGCGAACCTTGCGGATAATCTCGCCAGCCTTCTTCCGTGCCAGTTCCTCTCCCAGGAAATGACCTGTATCTATAGCCATGAAGAAATGTCCCAGATGGTACGGTCCAGGCTTGCCTATAGGGTCTTTTCCTACCAGCATGGTGCCGTATGCCCCATCCTGCAGTATGGCAGACAGAAGCTCCACGAACATGGCATAGCCATAGCCCTTGTAACCTCCCAGAGCCTCCCCTGCTCCGCCCAGAGGCAGAAGTGCGGCATCGCCCTTGCGGATCATCTTAAGGGCTGTGTCGGCATCGCCTGAGTATTCCTGTCCATCTTTGGTAACTACTGTACCCTGATGTATTGGCTCTCCGGTGCGTATATAGTATTCAAGCTTTCCATTCTGTGTTATTGATGTGGCACAGTCCAAGATAAAGTCGAAATCCTCGTCGGTAGGAACTCCTATGGTCAGAGGATTGGTGCCGAACATTCCATCCACGCCGAAAGTTGGAGCCACCGATGGCCGTGCATTGGTGCCTGTAATGCCGATGCATCCCTGCTTTGTAGCCTGGGTTGCATAGTAGCCTGCTATTCCATAGTGGCAGGAGTTGCGCACAACAGTCATTCCCATGCCATACTTCTTGGCTTTGTCTATAGCCATCTGCATAGCTCTGTATCCGATAACCTGCCCCATGCCGTCGTGGCCATCGATGACAGCGGTGGTCTCGGTCTCCTTTATAACCTCGAAATTGGTCACAGGATTCTGGATTCCAGCCTTGATCCTGTCAAGATAAATAGGTTTGAAACGGTTGCAGCCATGGCTTTCTATACCACGCCGGTCCGATTCCAGAAGTACATCGGCACAGATTCTGGCATCCTCCTCCGGCACGCCATAACCTTTGAATGCATCGATAACAAATGATGTGATTAAATCCCATGAACAGACAACTCTAGCCATAGCAGCCTCCTTTCAAAAAACGTTTCTATTTATATGATACTATAAAGAGTGAGATAAAACAAGGAAATAAATTGTATCAATACATGAATTTATCAATATCGACACCTGTGCAGTACTGGGTTTTGAGCTCCTGAAGCCGGGCAAAGATTTCGGTCTGGCAGTGTGCCTGCTGCAGCTCTGGTTTTGTCCAGCTCTCCACCAGAAGAAGGTCATCCGGCACCTCGGCCGCAAAAAAGTAATTGTAGCCCAGATTGCCTTCCTCTGCCAGGGAGTTATCTCTGATTCCCAGCTGGCAGAGAGCCTGGTAGAAAGCTTCTCTCTGTCCACTTCTGCAGTGGTATGTAACATTCCAGGTCAGCATAGTTACCTCAATCTTTTTTCATGGTCTCCCCACTGTATCTGTATCAACACCGTCACCATAGCAATAACCACCAGCAACTTTGTCAAGAGCTTTCTCGTCAAGTTCAATATCCTCAAGTTCTGCCATGTATGACTCTGCTTCGTCTTTGGTAATATCGAAGCCCTCAATCTTACAAAGTGTCATAAGCTCTTCGGCAGTCTTGCACTCCAATGCTTTATCAAGCATATCCTGTGTTATTTTTGTCTTGTCAATTGGCATAACAGCCTCCTTTATTTGTCGTTTGTCACTTTATGTACATCGTCACCGTAAATAGTCTTAAAATCAGAGCGCATGGAGATTATGCCGATTCCAAGGTCAGAATAGGTCTTTTTCTTTTTTTCTGCATCAGATGCATCGCCGTATTCACGTTCCTCGTCATCTGCCACAACCATATATGCAGCACTTTTCCACCGGTTCCCTGATATTGTGTAGATCTCCATAGCCAAATCGCCTGAGGAATTGCCAAATGCCAGTACCGGCTGCTGCCCTATTTCCCTGACAATGGCATCCACTTTGCTGGTCTTGGCATTCTCTCCATGGTAGCTGCCATCAAAGACAACCTGATCGGAACTCTGGAATGTATAATCGGTATCTGGTGTATCCCCCTGTCCTGTCAGTGTATATCCATACTCTGTGCCTATGACATGTGAGGCTGGAATATCAAGTGTCCCAGCAATCGCTGCCCTGACAATATTCCGCTCTGTTGCAGTCACAATGTAAATGGTGAAATCATTCTGCTTAAGTTTCTCGAAAAGTTCAACCATCGGTTTATAGAATGCCTGGCCGCGCTTCATTCCAGAGAATCCCCAGGCTTCCGAGTCCTTGAAACGATCCACCATCCCGGCCAGACTGTCCATTGTCATTCCTTTATAGGCAATGGCTCCAGCAGCGGCCTGACGAGTGCTCATGCCATCCGGCTTCTTTCCACCTGCGGCATCTATGATCTCCTGTGCCACAGCCCTGACCTCTTCTGTAATTGTACCGCTCCCGCTGTTCAGTGCATAATCGGCAAAAAGCATATATTCAAAGCAGAATGGATAAGTCTCGCACATCAGAGTTCCATCAAGGTCAAACACTGCAATGCGGGACTCGACAGGGATAAAGTCGGGTGAATTTTTATCTGTAACTGCCAGAATATAGTTATTCAGGCTTTCGGCTGCTACAGAGCCTTCTGTCCAGTATTCAGAAAGAATATACTGTTCATTCCTTTTCTCTGCCAGGTTCTCAAGCGCATTTTCCACCAAGGCATTGAACCCGGTCATAGCCAGTTCTGAATCCATATATAGATTTGCATCCTCTGCATTCTCTTTGACTTTGCGCACTGCTATTTCGGGATGATACTGCACGCCTAAGCAGAAGGATTGGTCTTTCCGTTCTATTGCCTCGATTAAAGGCAGGCTGGAGTTTGCGGCAACAGCGGTAACTGTCAATCTGGTGCCAGAGACAGATTCCACCATCTGATGGTGCCAGGATGGACATTTTTCAAGGAGTGTCCTGCCTGTTGTTTTGTATAAAAGTGAGTCTTTTGATATTACTTCTACATCATGGGATGCGAAAATTTTCTTGTTTTTGTCACGATGGCTATTGTCGTAGTCCAGCCCTTTCTGCCCGTAGTAGCGGCCTATGTCCTGAACCATCTTTGCTCCAGAGACCACGGCAAGCATCTGCATTCCCCTGCAGATGCAATAGATGGGAATATTCTTTTCCAAGCAATAAGAAATCAGAAGATAATCTGAGACATCCCTTTCGGCACAATAATCTCCGTCACTTTCAATTCCATGCCATTCCTCCTCATCATAATACAGAGTCGGAGAGATATCCCAACCTCCGGGGAAAATAACACAGTCGATATCTTTCATAACCTCTGCCACATTGGAGTTCAACGCCTTGTTGCACTTGACCAGTTTTGCAGCTTCGCTGGTCAGCATTCCCCTCTGGTCCTTGCCAGAAGTCAAAGAGCCATCTTTATAAGAAAGATCATAGGATTCAACCATGTCTAAAAGTATTACATTGGCCCCTGTCTCCTTTGCAGCTATAATTGTACTTTCGTAGGAGACAGAGTGAGGTGTGTTTGTCCATGCGATGGCCAGATTGATATCTGATTTTGTCCTGACTGTCTTAACGATATTCTTACATGAAGATAGAGAAAGAGCAATAATGACAGTCAGAAAGAATAATGCAAAATTCTTCTTATAGCCAGAGCACATATTGTTTTATTATTTATTTTTCAACTATCTCAGCATCAGCAGAATTTGTTTTTACAGATTCAATTCCATTCATGCAGCCAGCTAATTGAGTATATCCCTCAGAAGCTAAAATATTCTGTCCATTTTTAGCTGTCAATCTGAATCTGAATTCGCCACTTTTATCCTTATATATTTCAAATTTTGGATTTTTTAATTCTGTGAATCCTTCTTTTGTCTGATCCTCAATTCCAGCTGCGGAAGCATTAGTCTTGACACTTTCAATTCCATTCTTACAAGCATCCATTGACTTATAAGTTTGAGAAGTACCAATTACCTGACCATTTCCTGCAACCAAATTAAATCTGCAACCAGCATCTGATGTCTTAATGACAAATTTTCCCATATTTTTACTCCTTTTCAAGCACTTAGAATATGTGCCGTATATGTCATGATTTTATATCTACTTATAAAAAAACACAATAGCAAAGTTTGGTTTTGTTTTTTTACGACCTGATTTTTTTCAGAGAGTTGTAAATCTCAATCGTTATTTTTCTGACGGCAGAATTTCTTGATTTCCCGCTTTACTCCAAAGGCTAGCTTGTAGTCACCCAGTCTGCTGATGGGGATGAACTTCATCTCGGAGAATTCACGAATCTCTGTTGGCACTGGAAAATCAGAAGGAACCTCATACATATAAGTTTTCCATTTAAAGAATGGCAATTTTATATAGTCTGTGACAGTTTCTCCAATCTGCACCGCTTTTACATCGCTGCACAGGTCTAATCCTGTTTCTTCCTTCAATTCCCGCCCTGCAGCCGTAAATAAAGTTAAGTCCTTTAATTCATAACCACCACCGGGAATGGACCATTTGCCTGCCTGCGGCTTATATTTCCGATTGCCCAGCAGAACCTGATATTCACCATCTGCTTTTTTGAACAGTGCAACACCTGCACCTTTGTATGGTTTAAGTTTCATATTTATTATCTTCCTATTATCCTCAAAAACTTTTCCTTAAAATCTTCATTATTCCTGATTTCAAACAGGCTTAAGTGGGGTAATCCAATAAGCAAGGTAGGGCGATTCAAAATAGTGATCCTTGATTCTTTAATACAGAAAGTTCCCTTTAATTTATGAGTTTTAACTACGCCATTATATAAATCAGAAATAAAAAAGAATGCTGATTTATCTTGGTTATTCCCACAGGTTATAATAACATCTGGTTGAACTATGCTTAATGCAAGAAGATGAACACCCCAGCACAGCCCTGCAAGACCAAAGTTGAGAGAATCGGAGTTATTTGTTGTTTTGAAGATAAGATTTGTGGCAAATACATCTCTAAGTTCAGATTTCAATATTTCATTGAATAGATATTTAACACGAAGTTGTAATGGATTTTCCCCGATACTATATGTTCTTCCCTTGGTGTCTCCATTTTTTGTTCTGATTTTTATGTCCCACTTTTCATCAAAAAAGGCGTTACTTGTTCTTTTGGGAAAATTATCTAAATGTTTTCCTATGAAATTTTCCACAACTTCGCCATCAGCGTTAGTAATCTCACCTTCACCCCCAGGATTCAGGCCAAGGAAGTAATAGTAACCTTTTTTTAAGGTATCTTTTGAGCTGTAAATAACTTCACCGTGCTCTTTTTTGATTAGAGAGAGTATGTTATGGGAGTACTCAACAAATTTGCTTATGCCCGATTCTGTGTCTTTTTTATAATATTCTGACAATTCTTTTATGTATTCTTCCAGCATTTTTTCTTTCTCATTATTTTCATTATACCACAGTTTTAGGTTTCTTTTCAAAATCATCTTTATACATTGTCCTGATTAGGACAAAAGCATTTCTGACTTCTGGGTCATGGGGAATGGCATCTGTGGAATAAGCGAGGATACCTGTGCTGGGGACCTCTATTTTCCACCCGAAAAGATCTTCGAGTTCTTTGGCAGTATATCCATTTTCGGCGTGGATCATGATCCGACTTTCGGCCCATCCACCTTCATCATTTGTCCAAAGCCAAGTATTGCCCACCTTGGCGTATAGATTTCTAGATATGAATTGTATTTCTTTGCGCAGAGGAAGCCTCCAACCATTGTTTTTAAGACGGCATTCATAGTTTACACCTCTGATGTCATAATTGTCTTTCAAACCATCCACAACTTCACCATTGAGATAATAGCAAGGCTGCAGTCCTTGCTTCAGACTTAAGTCATTGCAGAATTCTGCGGCAATTGCCCATTTTAAGAGAATAGGCTCATCCAACTTTTCATTTTTATATAATTCTTTATAATCCTCATATAATTCTGCATAATCCCTTTTTGTGACGAAACATCCATTTTTAAGTGTCATTGGTTTCTCCTTTTTGTTTTCTAAGTAAAATATACAGCCTACTCTATATCACTAATGATACGGACTTGAAATTTTTTCAAAAATATTTCAAAATACTCACATGTATTACAATAAAGCACTAAGTGCCGAGCGCAATGCCCGGATAAACAAGCTTATCCGACTTATTCTCACTGCCCAGGCCAGAGGGGAAATCATCAACAAGACTACTCTCAAGAACGCAGATCTTGGAAGCCCTGCCACTTTGGGGAGGGAACTTGCCTTGATAGGAGATGCGGGCGAGCAGATTGTTACATTTGACAAGCATCAGATTACATTCCGTATGAACAAGGACTGGAAGAAATCAAAGCACATCACCGTCGATTCCATGCGGAACTACACTACACTTGCCATTCTTAAGTCACTTCTGAATCAATATCAGAACACACCGGTTTATGATAAGATCATAGGATATATCGAAAATCTTACCGAGATGCCAATATCGGATTTCTCGCGTATTGCGGTCCCTCCAAGGCCGGAATACAACAAGGCTGACCAAGCCAAATTCTCCAGGATTCTTGATTATATGAACCGCAACTGTAAGATTCAGTTCTATTACAAGGGGAAGTATGATAAAGAACGAAAGAACCGCATTGTGCATCCTTATCAACTTCTGCTGGAAGACGGCACTTGCTATCTTTATGGTTATGACGAGACCAGGCAGGATGTCCGCTTGTTTGTTCTCAGACGAATGGAGCAGATACGCTTTGTAGGTAAGACATTTGATCTTCCTGCTGATTTCGAGTTCTCTGTCCGCTATGGCTTCAGCAAGTTCGGAGCTTATACCTTCAAAGAACCAGTGAAATACAAGATTGAGTTCTATAGAGAGGCTCAAGTGTGGGTGGGGGAGAAACAATGGGCAGATGACCAGGTGATAGAAGAGATGAATGGAAAAACAGTCCTATCTTTCACTTCTAGCCAGGATGACAGGATTCTTGCTTGGATTCTCTCCTGTGGGGCAGATGCAAGGCCAGTGGCTCCAAAATATTTTGTTCAGCGCTGGAAAGATAAGATATCTTCTATGTCAAAACTGGCAGGTATTAAAAAGAGGTAATATTCAATGGAATTCCTATTTCCAATTATCATATTTATAATCATTATTTTCATAGCATTTTTATTCAAGCAGATACCAATAGAATCCCCTGAAATGAAGGCTGGAAGGATTGGAGAAATGTATGCGACATCTGTCATAGAAGAGGTGTTGAATGAGAATGATGTCCTGCTGACAAAGGTTGAGATTTCAGTTGATGGAAAGCGGACAGAACTTGATAATCTTGTGATAAATGATAAGGGAGTATTTATTATTGAAGTTAAGAATTATAGTGGTCACCTGTCTGGGAATGTGGATGATTTCGAATGGATTAAAACTAAGGAAACTGAGGCTGGAAACCAATATCAAAAGCTTGTGAAGAATCCTATTAAGCAGGTTAAAAGACAGGAATACATTCTGTCAAAACTGTTGAAGAATCATGGAATTTGTGTATGGGTTAAAGGCTATGTCTTCTTTGTGGAGCGGAACAGTCCTGTAAATAATGATCGTGTCATGGAAACACAGAATGATATTGATGTTGTACTTCATTCCAAATCGCGAGATCATTTGGATAGAAAGAAGATTGAAGAAATAAAAAAACTTTTAAGCTAACGGAATGTCTAAAACTGTAAACTATAATAATTAATCATCTGTTGACTGTAGAATGCCTGCTCCATCGAAGAACATATCCCCCTGAGATCTAAGAATTCCTTATTTGTCGAAAAACATTATTCATTCTCCTTCAAATATATTTTAACATATATTATATATCAAATAATGCTACAAAAGCAAAATTTTATCTGAACAACTTTTTTCTAAACGCCATGATTTCTTCTGCTTTGTCAGGATAATCATCTGCCAGCATTAGTTTTGTTTTACGGTTTTACGACCTTCCGGAATCAGCAGGTCGTCAAAGTGAAGAAGGTCGGGAAGATAGGGACGACGCATATCAGCTAAAGCGATATAAAGAGTATTTAGTTGAACTTGAAACAGTACATGATCAAGAGGCTCTCACGAGTCTCTTTTTTAAGTTCATCATCAAAAAAGATCCTGGATAGCTCCAAGATCTTCTTCTGTAGACTTTCAGATTAATGATTTAAACCTCTATCTCATTTTGGGATAGAGGTTATTTGTGCAAATTTGAATTAGTCAAACTCTCAAACTGAAAGTTTGCTGTCTGAAAACTATTCTTTGACTATACCCATATATACTACAGTTTTATTTGACATAGAAATAATCCCATCAACAGCATACTCATCAAACAATTCTTTTAACTCTGCAACATATTCGTCAAATCCTTCATCATTTGATTTTAATGAATATGAACCAGATAAACTTCTACTGATAAACGTTTCTTTGTCATAAAACAGCGGATTTTCATATTCTAAATATTCATATTTATCAGCAAAAAACTCCTTTATTCTAATATCATCTTTTTGTATTCCGCCACCAAAACCTTTAAATTTAGGACAATATTTTTTATATATATCAAAACATTTTTGAGTCATTTCAGAACTGTTATCTCTTAAATTCCATATAAGGAACACTTTTCCGTTTGGTTTAAGAATTCTAATACACTCACTTTTAAATAGATTAACATTAAACCAATGAAAAGCCTGTGCTGTTGTTATGTAATCAACAGAGTGTTCTTTTAACCCCGTATTTTCTGCACCGCCTGCTATACACTGTTTATTACTATATTTATCTAATACTTTAATGGATTGATTTCGCATATCATCATTTGGCTCAACACAATATACAAAAGAACCCTTTTTTATGATTTGTTCCGCAAACTTACCTGTTCCCGAACCAATATCTGCTACTATAGACTCTGTTGTTATCCCTAATTTGTTGTACAAATCATCAATAAACTTTTCTGCATAAGCTGGTCTACCTTTAACATAAACAGAAGCAATTCCATCAAATTCTTTTGTAGAATCATTTTCTCTTATACTGAAATCACTCATAAAAACCTCCACCAAATTCAAGTACTCCAACTGTTCGCCCAATTCAAGTTTGTGATACTTCTTCATAGTGTGTTGACCGGAGTCGTTCCTTCTTTTCCGTAATGCGATACTGGAATACCTGAAGAAATACAGCCTTCTCGTGATCTTCAAGTGATCCGGCAAGTCCTTTCAGGTGCTTCACCATCCTGTCCGTTGACGAGAAGGGTTTTGGCGGAAGTGTCTTAATGCTCTGTCCGTATTTTACGTTGATTGTTGTCAACGGAGTCTTTACCTCCAAATAGACATCACCGACTTTGAAATCCAGTTTAGAAATTCCCAGATTTACTTCCCTCTGAATCGTTTCGTAGTCAGAGACAATAGCATCCAGCTCGTGCTCGTTGAAAAAATGCTCTACCAGCCTGTTTGATAGTATCTGATTGATTCCCACCCAGTTTTCGTCATCGGAAAGAAGCACTGCCTCGATATCATATTTCAGCTTGCGCTTCGGATTATCGTGATATGACAGCAGACAGGGCAGATTTTTATTTTCTACATCGCCGATACGGTTTGTAGTCGGGATGTGAGCGACCAGTTCTTCTCCGTCTATATCTACCAAAGCGGTGAATTGACTTTTCCTCTTCAGCATTGTCCCTCTGATCAGGGGCTTCTCAAATACATATGCACTCATTTCTTCACCACAATGGTCAGCATGACCAGATCTTCCTCTCCGGTGTTGATGATGCTATGTTCCGAGTCTTTCGGACAGATGTGCATTACGCCCGGCCTCAATTCTTCTTCGATACCGTCGCAGATCGATTTACCTGTTCCGCTGATAATGTAATTCAGGTCATCCCCAGACTCCTGCTTATGAATGCCAATGCTTCCACCCGGATGGATCGTTGTCGGAATGATCCGGTAGAAATCATCGTTATACATTCGAGCGCTCATCGTACCAGTGCCATTGTTCATCCCCGGAATTGTCATTAAGTCTGTTTTGTTAAAATCTATCTGCATAATCACTGCCTCCTCAAATCCCGATTTATCGGAATCTTTTACAAATACGAATCTGTTGATCAGATTTCGACAAAAGACTTGATTTCTTGTTCCAAGAGACGAAATACGTTTGCAACCAGATAGCCATCAGCGATTGCATGATTTAGACGAACGGTCACAGGCATGACAAGCCTACCGTTTTCTTCTCTGTATTTTCCCCAGTTAATGATCGGCGCAAAATATAGATTTCCATCGGGAAGTTCAAGATGAAGTGAATCATAGGAAAGCCAAGATATAAACGACGCATCAAACCAGTTGGGATGGTTCACTATATCCAGACCGTATTCCCTTGTCTTCTTTGCCTCTTCAACATCCAGCAATGCGGCAGCGTAGAACTTTTCATAGTCCTCATCGTATTTCGTATAAACAGGCGTACAGGTTTCCGTATCTTCATGGAAAACATACTGTGTTGGATTGATCACGTCATAGCAGATCAGCTCATCTGTCTGCCAAAGGTATCCCATTCTGTAGTCTTCACGTGAATTCATAACCTTTGAAAGAATATACAGGAAATTGACATAAAACTTCGTTCCTGTGTTCTTTGAATGTGTGACGAGCTCTGTTACGTCTATTCTCGACGTTATCGAGGTTGAGCACTTGCAATCTTCCGTAAAGTGGCGAAATACGCCTTTACGATAATATTTTTCTTTATCTATTACCTTGTAGTTCACAATAATTACCTCCCTTAGAAATTACTATTTATTAAACTAATTTAAATAATTCTTGTTTTACCTTTTCTAAATCACTTGATGTTAATAGTGGTATTAAATTATTTATTTCTTCAATACTTTTATCCCACCATTTTAATTTTTCCATTATATCAATAAGTTCCTCATCAAATCTTTTTCTTATTGGTCTTGCAGGATTTCCTACAACTATTGTATAAGGATTGACATCACTACCAATAACACTATTAGCACCAATTATTGCACCATCTCCAACATGAACTCCTGGAAGTATAGTAGCATTTTGTCCTATCCACACATCATTGCCAATGATAGTATCTCCTTTAATTGGTAAGTCATTTTGTGTTGGTGGTATTTGTTCCCACCCTTCTAAAGTATAAAACGGAAATGTAGAAACTGCATTCATTTGATGATTAGCTCCATTCATAACAAATTCCACTCCTGAAGCAATCTGACAGAACTTTCCTATAATTAGTTTATCTCCAATAAAGTCATAGAAATGTGTTACATGACTTTCAAAATCTGAATCTGCTATATATGAAAAATCTCCTACAATAATATTTTTATTCTTTATTGTTGGCTTTATATATATTTCTTTATCATATCCTGCAATAGGATTTATTGTATTGGGATTAGGTATTTTTTCATCTTTCATACTATCAACCTCACTTAAAAATTACTATTTATCACACACTTATTGTAATTTATCTTTCTTCCATTAAAGTTTTCTCGATAAAATTATCTTATTTTGTTTTACCTGTAATAAGTTTATTTTCCAATAAAGTTTCAAATGTATTAGTTGCTCCTCCATGTTCAATAATTTTTCCGTCTACAACTCTATCTATGTTAATTCCTGTAAAAGTTAAAATTCTATCTGTTGGCTTTATTCCTGCAAATTCTCCCTTATGTGTTCCTTGCATAATAAACTCTGAAACAACATATTCTCCATCTAAATATTGGCGAATAATTTTCATAGTATAATCTGGATAAGTTTTTTTCACATCTTCTAAATGTTTTTTCATACCTTCTAATCCAATATTAACAATATTTTCTCCACTTCTTGAAATACACTCTTTTGATATAAATTGTGATAACTTATCAAGTTCATTTTTTGAAACAATATTTTCATAAAAATATTTTACAAATTCCTTATTATCCATTTTCAATTCTTCTCATAACTTACTATTTGTCTTTCTAATTAATTATATCACACTTTTTCAATTTTTAATTACATCGGAATGTTACTATTTTCCGATTATCATCTATACCTCATAAGTTATATCATAATCTAATGAGTAAAAATCTTTTAATTCTTCTAAATATTCATTTATAGAGTCTTGTGTATATTCATTTTTATATTCTTCGATAGAACTCATATATGTATCTAAATTATTTTCTAACATATCCTTTATTTCAAAATATGATTCAGAATCATTTCTATATTGATCGATATATTCGTAATAATCTAAATCCTTCATTAATTCTATTCCTTCAAATATTAAATAATCCTCTTTAAAAGAATCATCATGTTCAATATTTTTGTCATTTAATTCATCTTTTAATAAACAAAAATCCATATCTGATTCTTTTCCGTATGGTATTGGAGAAAACAACCATTCCTTTTTATCCTCATCATATAAATATGCAAATTCACCTGTACGACCTGCCGAAATCGGAAGGTCGTTTATGTAAGATATGCCTTGGCTGCATTCTCAGCCTCGCCCAGGCGCATATAGGCATTGCCCAGGTTGAAGTAGACATTGGCAAACTCCTTGCGTGATGGTGCAAAGACACAAGAGGAGAGCACACAGGCTGTAAGAAGGAGAAGTATTTTAAGCCTCATATTTTTATTATACCACACTTGTCATAAATTGAAAAGAATTCCAGGAGAACCTGTTTCTGAGATAAATGAGAGCTTGACTGGCCGCTCATCCTGGCTGTAGTGGAAATATGGAACCAGATACCCAACCAGAGTTCCCCAGGCTGCCCCCACCAGCACATCAGAAAGAAAATGGTTTCCAGAGAGGATACGCAGAGCTCCCACTGCAGTTGCCGCAGCAAAGGAGCCGCCTGTCACCAGGCCTTTATATCTGCTGTCCGGATGCATATGGGCATAGAGTGTAGACAGGAATGCAGCAGAGGTAAAGGCTGTGCTGGCATGACCCGACATAAAGGATTTTCCGGAATCATCATCCTTAAGTACACTGTCCCTGGCATCGTAATAGCAGTATGGCCGCCATCTGACCACAAAATCTTTGGTAAGCTCCTTGACGCTGTGGGACAGGAGAAGAGCTTCGGCATACATCACAGCCCCGGTGATTATAGTATCTTTGCTCTGATGTATGGCCAGTGCAAAAGGGGCCGCCATAACACCTGCCAGAAGAATATCGCCAGTCAGATCAAGACTTCTGGAATATGAGCACATAAGTGCCCGGTCCACAAAATTGACATCGCTCTTATGCAGTTTTTCCAGACCGTGATCCTTGGCAGAATCCCTGTCCTGAGTCAAAGATATTGCCAGATGTGTCCCATAGAGGACTGCCGTGCTCCCTCCGATAAGAGCCTCTTTCTTCCAGTCCAGCCGATATGGAAAATCATCTGCTGGAACATTGGAAGCAGAGAATAGAATCAAGAGGGCAAACAATATTTTTCTAACCTGTACGACCTGCCGAAATCGGAAGGTCGTTTATGAAAGTCCGTGGAATGCTCTGCTCTCCCGCTCGTCATTCTTCCGCTGGAGGACAACCTCGTTATCCTTGACTTCTACGGTGATGAGTGGGGACACTGCCTGGCTCAATTTTCCCTTTGGGCCTT
>Ga0079305_1002557_pt1 | contig 15300 bp, 10 predicted proteins | sample LMS_cellobiose_e_FD_79183 | JGI IMG/M metagenome (GOLD analysis project Ga0079305, IMG submission 79183) | Rumen-fistulated moose microbial communities from Alaska, USA - LMS_cellobiose_enrichment | ecosystem: Host-associated > Mammals > Digestive system > Stomach > Rumen fluid ... | reverse complement strand
TAGTCTGATGATTTGTTTTTTCATGAATTTATTCAATGAATACAGAAAAACCGGTTGCTGTCTTTTTTCAGAAAATAATTTCTTCTTTAAAAACGTTACTTTATTGATCTTTCATCCGGTTTTTATTACTTTGTCTCAGTTCACACATTTGAATAGAATCAGCGTTATTTTTAACATGTTTTTTCTGTCAGAATTTTGCTTTTTGACAAAAACAAAATCTCTAAAACAAGGGTAGCATTTATGAAACACACATGTCATTGTTCCTGCGGGTCATCATTAAACAGGCGTCAATTCCTGACCGGGGCAAGCGCCTGTCTTGGAGGTGTCTCCTTTATTTTTTCCGACCGTCTTTCCTTTGCCGAAACGGACAAAACCGGAGCGATGAAAGTCCGGCTTATTTTCGCGGCTCACGGGGAGGTTCAGGACAGGGCGGACTGGCCGAATATCGGGTTTGATTTTGATCCGGTGATGAAGAAGATGAAAGACGCCCTGAACGCCAACGTCGAGGGAATCGAATTTGTTTCCAGTATGTCGACCGGGGCGGAACAGACTCAGCAAATTCTGGAGGAAGACGCGAAACGTGGCGATATTGCCGGATACATGGTCGCTCAGATGAACTGCTGGAATCAGGTGGTACACGTTGCCCTGACATCAACAAAACCGGTTTTATATTATGATTTTCTTTATGCCGGCAGCGGTGGTTATCTGGCTTATACGGCCCAGGCGCTTCAGGATCCCGGCGTGACAAATTTTGCGCATATTTCGTCTGAATCTTTTGATGACGTTGTTGAGGCGGCAAAAGCCTTCCAGTTAATTAAAGCGGGAAAAAGTACGGCTGAGTTCGTTCAGGCGGTCACGGACTATCGAATTGCCCATACAAAAAGAATTGAGTCGTTCGACTGTCTGGAACATAACGTTTCCTGTCTTTCGCCCGATGAGCTTTTAAAAGCGTTACGCGGTTGTAAAATTCTGGCGATCGAGAAACCCTGGGTTGATCTTGAAAAGCAGGCAATGGATGATTTCGGTATTGAAGTGGTGAGGCTCGGATTCGACCAGCTGAATGAGGAGTGGGAAAAAGCGGATCGGGACGAAGCCGCCAAAATTGTCGCTCATTGGAAGGAGACGGCGGAAGCCATCGTTGACGTTTCGGAGGAAGTTCTGATGGATTCCGCGCGAATGTATATTGCCGAACGTGAACTGATGAAAAAACAGAACGCTCAGGGAATCACCGTCGACTGTCTTGGTGGATTTTATGGCGGACATATTCATGCTTATCCGTGTCTTGGATTCTCGGAGCTTTGCAATCAGGGGCTTATCGGCGGTTGCGAGTGTGATATTCGTTCCGCGTTGACCATGCTCATTCTGTCCAAGATGACCGGTGGACAGACCGGGTTTATTTCCGATCCTGTTCTCGACATTTCGACCAAGACCATTATCTATGCGCATTGTGTCGCTTCGTACCGTGCGTTTGGCCCCAATGGTTCCACCAATCCATACACGATTATGACCCATTCGGAAGATCGGCAGGGCGCCGCGGTTCGATCGACCCTTCCTGTCGGCTATATGACAACAACCGTTGAGATCTGCCCGATTACCAAACAAATTCTGTTCCATCAGGCGAAGGCGGTTGGAAACAGCACGAATGATCGCGCCTGCCGGACCAAACTTGTTGCGGAAGTGGTTGGCGATTTTGAGAAACTGTATACTCAATGGGGAAATTGGGGTTGGCATCGCGTGACTGTTTACGGTGATTTGAAGAAAGAGATTTTTGCCCTTGCCGATGCCATTGGTTATAAAATTGTCGAAGAGGCGTGAGACGTCTTTGAATTTGCAGAATCTGTGTACTGATAAAAATTTCAGGCAAAAGGCCTCCTTGTTTTTGCTCAAAGGTCAATAATATCCCATAAGGAAATATCTTATCAATAGCCATCATGGGGACCTGTCGACACGCGGCAAGCAGTCGACAGGTGATCAGCGGGAGACCGAAATATCAGATCCCGTTCAATCACAATTGTTGTGATGGAACGGGATTTTAAACCATTAAGTCCACAAAAAAATAAAAGGGTATCGCAAACGCTTTGCCATACCCTTTATCAAAATTCAATGATTATGAACCAAATAATCAATGAGATTGTCGGGGCTCGGACCCGAGACCTACGGATTAAAAGTCCGTTGCTCTACCAACTGAGCTACAATCCCAACTTTTTGATTACTCAAAAAGATTTATGTCTGTTCAGACTGTTGACATTTATCAGTATCACCTTACTGAACAAGACAAATATCATTATAGGCGGGATTCGGGGGATGTCAAGTGACCAAAAGAAAATTTATTTTACAGGGTGGCTTGATATTTTTCTTTCAGAAGTAAAGAACGTATTGTTTAAAAAATGAAATCGGAGAAGCTCCGGGCGTCAGAGTTGCCGGAGAAGTCAAAAAAGTCGTTCAGAAATCTTCTGAAACGATTCTGTACCGGCGCCGGTTGATATTTCCTGTTCGAGCGCTGCCGTTATGTTTTCTCCGTAACATCTGTTGATCCCGTTGTGCTGGTGTTGCCTGGTTAAAGTGTGTGTCATGGAAAGGATATAAAATTCGTACCGTCGAAGAGTTTTAAATAAAAATTTTTTGGAAATTTCCTCAATGACTACTCGACAGCGGAAAAAAACATGATATAGTACTGATAAAAGAGTAAATGGTTTATAATAAATCATGGATTCTTCTATTATTTGACGCGGGATGGAGCAGTTGGTAGCTCGCGAGGCTCATAACCTTGAGGTCGTAGGTTCAAGTCCTACTCCCGCCACTTATGCGAATAGAAAATAATAAAGTTGATGAACTTATGTTTTCTGTTGAAATGAATTGAGAGAGCCGTTTGTTTTTGACAGACGGCTTTTTTTGTTTTTGTTTCTTCCATTGGAAAGGCCTGACTCCAAAATGACGTCCACTCGACCCGACTTTTTTCATTCCTATCAGACACTGACTTCCGGTTCCGGAAAGTACGGCTATTATCGACTTGCCGCTCTGGAAGAACAGGGGCTGGTACAGCTTAACAGATTACCATATTCAATCCGTATCCTTTTGGAAGCGGTTTTACGGAATTGTGACGGTTTCGAAGTTTCGGAACAGGACGTCAAAAACCTTGCCGGATGGCAACCGGCGGATTCCGGGACGATTGATATCCCCTTCAAACCGGGGCGCGTTATTCTTCAGGATTTTACCGGTGTTCCCGCGGTCGTGGATCTGGCGGTCATGCGTTCCGCCATGAAACGGCTGGGAGGAGATCCTTCCAAAATCAATCCTCTTATCCCCGTTGACCTGGTGATTGACCATTCCGTTCAGACCGATTACTTTGGCACTCCGGATGCGCTGAATAAAAATATCGAACTTGAATTTCACCGGAATCGGGAGCGGTATTCACTGCTGCATTGGGCACAGGCGTCGTTGGACAACTTCAAGGCGATTCCACCCTCCACCGGTATTATTCACCAGATTAACCTGGAATACCTTGGCCGGGTTGTCATGCAGCAGAAGACCTCGGATCCGGACGTTGCCGCGATTCTTTATCCGGATAGTGTTGTCGGAACGGACAGTCACACTGTTATGATCAACGGCCTGGGCGTTCTTGGCTGGGGGGTTGGCGGTATAGAGGCGGAAGCGGTTATGTTGGGACAGCCATATTACATGCTGGTGCCTCAGGTGATCGGATTTGAACTGAAAGGCCGGTTACCGTCCAATGTGACCGCGACGGATCTGGTTCTGACGATTACGGAAATGTTACGTCGGGAAGGGGTTGTCGGAAAGTTTGTTGAGTATTTTGGCGAAGGGGCGATCACGATGCCGGTTGCCGACCGTGCCGTTTTGGCGAACATGGGGCCGGAATATGGGGCAACAATGGGATACTTCCCGGTTGATGAAAAAACGATTGAATTTCTTAAAATGACCGGACGTTCCGCGGAACACGTCCAACTGGTTGAAGATTATTTTAAAGCTCAGGGACTGTTCAGAACAGAGGATGCCCCGACTCCCCACTATACGAAGGTTCTTTCACTTGATTTGTCAACGGTCAGGCCGTCGCTTGCCGGGCCCAAACGGCCTCAGGATCGGATTCCGATTGAAAATATGAAGACCGCTTTCGCGGGTTTTCGGGATCAAATGAAAGTCTCACCCCCGGTTTACGGCGAAAGTGACGCTCTGAAGTTGGAACATGGAGCTGTTGTCATCGCGGCGATTACCAGCTGTACCAACACCAGCAATCCGAATTTAATGATTGCGGCCGGTTTGCTTGCCAAAAAAGCAGTTACCCGTGGACTGCGTTCAAAGCCTTATGTCAAAACAAGTCTGGGGCCGGGCTCCCGGGTTGTCACCGACTATCTGAGGAAAGCGAATCTGTTAGGGTATCTGGAACAGTTGGGCTTTAATGTGGTCGGATACGGTTGCCTGACCTGTATCGGGAACAGCGGTTCTCTTCCGGAAGATGTTGCCAGAGCGATCCTCGAAAAAGACCTGCTTGTTTCCGCCGTTTTGAGCGGAAACCGGAATTTTGAAGGTCGAATCAATCCCCTGGTCAAGGCGAATTATCTCGCCAGTCCGCCGCTTGTCGTCGCCTACGCGATTGCGGGGACAGTTGACATTGATTTGACCCGGGAGCCGCTGGGTATGGACACTGAAGGGAAACCTGTTTATCTTGCCGAACTGTTTCCAACGTCGGAAGAGATTGCGGCTGTTGCGCGGAATGCCGTTGATTCGGAAATGTATCAAAACGCCTACACGGGTGTTTATGAATCGAACTCGCTTTGGAATGCGATTTCAACACCGCCGTCTGAGCTTTACGCCTGGGACGCTGACAGCACTTATATTCAGGAGCCGCCGTTCCTGGCAGAAATGACACGGGAACCGGCGGAAGTTAAACCGATTCGGAACGCCCGTGCTCTTCTGGTTCTTGGTGATTCCGTGACAACGGATCACATTTCGCCGGCAGGTGCGATTAAGAAAGACTCTCCGGCAGGGGAGTTTCTCCTGAGTCATGGCGTTGATTTCGCTGATTTCAACAGTTTTGGTTCCCGTCGTGGGAACGATCGTGTTATGACTCGCGGGACTTTTGGGAATATCCGGATTCGTAACCTTCTGGTTCCCGGTACCGAAGGGGGCGTAACCCGTTATTTGGGGAAATCGGGTTATGATGGGGAATGTATGAGTGTTTATGACGCCGCGGTCAAATATCAGGCGGAGCAGATTCCGCTTGTTGTTTTGGCCGGGAGAGAATATGGAACGGGCAGCAGTCGTGACTGGGCGGCAAAAGGAACGGCGTTGCTGGGGGTCCGGGCTGTTCTGGCTTCGAGCTTTGAACGGATTCACCGTGGTAATCTGGTGGGAATGGGTGTTTTACCATTGGAATTTATGGATGGCGAAAGTCGTGAGTCGCTTGGTCTGGATGGTACGGAAACGTTTACCCTCGACCCTGTTGGGGCAGATTTTGTTCCACGATCGACGATTAACGTTGTGGCGCGATCAACCGATCCGACGATTTCAAAAGAGACAAAATTCAGTGTTCGCGTCCGGATTGATACACCGGTTGAACTCGTTTACTATCTCAACGGCGGAATTTTACAAACGGTCCTGCGAAAACTGATTAAAGAATAGTTTCTCAGGAGTGTCGGATATTTGATTATGTTAAAAGGCGAATGGGAAATTGTCGTTTGCCTTTTTTGTTTTATTGGTCACGATCATGATATAATGATAGATTACCCTTTAATGGATCCTGTTTATCGATTATAATTTTACGTAAATGAAAAAGATGTTATCGGAACGGCAGCTTTTGGACTGGCAACTCCGTTCCCGTTGGATATAATAAATTTTATGCTGGAAAATTCCGGCGTTATTTTCTGTCCGGGATTATTAAGGCGGAAAATGACCGGTTGAAAAGCCTGTTTTCAGATGGGTGTTCCATATACTTTACACGTTGACTATTAAGGAGATTTTATGAAAACCTTCAGGTTGTCCCATGTCGTCTTTTTTGCTTTGGTTGTTATGATATCCGTCTTTTCGACCCGGATTATGGCGGTTGAGAACACGGAAAAACCGATTCGTATGCTTTTGGTTGTTGGCGGTCATGGATACGATCAGGAAAATCTTTTCAGGATGCTGGAGGATATGCCGAACTCAAGTTTCAAAACAATTGAGATTCCACAGGATCAGGATCTTTTAAAACCGGGGCTGGCCAATGATTACGATGTCCTTATTTTTCATGATCAGTCATTTTTTGAGTTGACCGAGGAACAAAAAGCCAATATGGAAGCGCTTTGGACGGAGGGAATGCCGACCGTCATGCTTCATCACGCGCTGATTTCCCATAATGATGTTCCGCTTTTCCGGGAAGTTTATGGAGCAGCCTATTGCGCTCAGGAAATGGAGATTGACGGACGTATCCGGCCGGCGTCGACTTATTTGAAACCGGCGACGTTTACCGTTTATATCGTTGATCAAAAGCATCCGATTACCCAGGGACTTTCCGATTTTACGCTGAACGACGAAGTGTTTGGAAATTTGTATTTTAACCCGAAAGTGAATGTTCTGGCAACCACCGATCATCCGGAATCCTCTGTTCCGATCGTCTGGACCTGGCACTATAAAAACACACCTGTTTTCGGAGTGATTCCCGGTGATAATGGCGGAGCGTTTAACGACCCCAATTATCGTGAAATCTTTTATCGCGGTGTCCGTTGGGCTGTTCAGGAAATGAATCAATAAAATTAACTTGCTGATAAAAATCAGTGCCGGAAAGCCGTGTCTGTTTTTTCCGTTGAGATTTTTTGTTTCGTGCTGTCAAGGGGATCACGGATAATCCGTTCAGGGCGGTTTTTGTAACCTCACTGATGGTTATCAGGTCGGGGGATAACGGGAGCAGACAGAAAAACGGTTAAAAAAAGCAATGAATATCCTGGAAAACAAGGTGGATACTCTGTAAATAAAAAGCGGATGTTCTGTAAATAAAAAGGAGAATGATGAATATTTTACATCATTCTCCTTTTAAGGTAAAGGATTCCTGGTTGTGCCTCGGAATATTTCAGCAGATACGTTTCGTCTGTTTTATATCCTCCTCCGATTGACCGGACTTTATTTCCGATAACGAGGAAGCGGACTTCTTGCGTATAACCGTTACTTCTTTTAACATTTAACGTTAAAAAAAGTCGTTGACGATTATTTTACTGTTAATACTGTGAATGATTTGGTTCCTTAACGATTGAATCGAAAGGTGAACGATGAACGTTTTTTATTCCCGACTCATCGATTCACCTTTTACTTTTTCTGATGAATCAGTCTTTCCGATCATTTCCAGTCAGCCGGATTGATACGAATTGAAATCGTGCTGAAAAGCATGTTGAAGATCAATTCGGCAGGTGTGTATTCGACCAGAACAACATCGTTTGGTTCGATCAGGATTCGTTGATTGGGATTTCGCAACAGTTCCTTCTGAATGATTTTAATGGCGTATTGACGTCCGTTGATTTCACGCAGAACGAGGATCCGGCTTGGAGGCAACAGGGTGCTGATACCTTGGGCGGTTCCATAGGTACTTCCTCCGGCGGAAGCTCCAACGGTTCCTCCAGCTGTTGCGATCGCGCCCAAAACATCCAGGTCATAGTCACGAGGAATCGGGTACACGCCACCTTTGAGTAAACCGCCTGTGTAGAAGATTTCAGCGTCCCGGGACTGGATATAAACCACATCACCATCATACAGCGTTACGTCTTCCGAGGAAAGAAGCGGCGGTTTTTCATTAGCTTCAACCCGCAACGGGATACGAACGATACCAAGTTCGGAATTCGAGCTGATAATTTCGCCGTTTTCGTTATATCGATCCGCAACTGAACTGGACGCAAAGGCCGCGTTCATATCTTTGCCCATGTAATCGCTGTTTCCGAAGGTTTCGGAGTAAAATTTACGCAGGATGATCACTTCGTTCTTGGCGTTCAAACCAGGTAAACCACCGGATCGGCTAAGAGCTTCCAGCAGGTCATTACGATAGGCAGGAAGTTCCAAAGCGACCGCTGTACCACGATTCATGCTGCCCAGATAAGCAGTTCCTTTTCCCTGCAGTGCCGCGGCACTGGAAGCTCGCATATCATCTGAAGTGACATCTTCACGGATGACAGTAACGTGATAGGTCCGACGTTTAATAAGCGAAACCGTGATGTTTGTGTCGGCATTCAGCATTTTCCGTTCAAAGGTGTACGCGGTTCGGATCGCTTCTTCAGCCTTGATCAATGACATGCCCTCAACATAAATCGGTTCAGGCAGCATTGGAAGGGAAATGGTACCGTCCGCACGGACCGTGAACGGATAACCGGAAGCCGGAGCTTCATCCGTTATTTTATCAATATTATGAATCGGAGGAGCTTCATCCATCGGACCTGTGATGCCTGCGATATAAATACCCAAAACATCGTTAGGGCCTAACAGTTCAACGGCGGGTTTGTCCATCCGTAATTTCACAAAATTGATCTGCTCCATACTGCTGCGAGGTCCCACCTGTGACATGTTTTTAAAATGTGTCGGCGAAACTGTTTCACGATCTGGAATACTCAAGCATCCCCCGGCGATTGCACAAACAAACAAGCACGCCAGATACGTCTTTATTGTTTTTCGTTTCATTGTTGTATCCTTACCTTTTCTCGAGATGTCCTTTATAACTCGATAAACAGATGTTTTGTAAAAAATAACTTTTATTTTTCTGGTTATTGTTTTTTTCTGTTTTCTAAAATATCTTACCGGTAATACACCACATGACAATTTTCAGTAATATACTGAATATATGTCCTGTAGTTTTTATTAGTATCATTTTCGGCTATATGACAGGATAGACTTAAAACCTTTTTGTAGTTTTTACCGAGTATTTCGAATTTTTATATTATAATGACAATATGATAGGAATATTTTTGCTTTTATCTTATTTGCTTATTTTTTTTATTTTTCCAAAAGGTCCGAAAATCAGGATTGGAGAGTTGCACAGATTTTCAAAGAAAGAGGGTTTATCTGTATAAATTGGGGTGGTTTTCTTTTTTACCTTATTGTATAATGGAATACGTTTTAATATTGTTTTCCGGTTTTATCCTTAACGGTCCTGATCTATGCATGAACGGATAACGTGATTTGCCCGGAGAATAAATGGATAAATAAAACAGGAATATAATAAAAATCTAATTATTGTACCGTATAATAAAAACTGGAACCGATGAAAATCATCTTTTCATTGTTGTATAAAGTATATTGACGCCCAACTACTTCTGATCGGAGTAAAGATAGATGCCGAATTTTTTTCAGGACAATAAGGATATTCAATTTCTCTTTGATTATTTTGATCTACGGGAGCTTGCAGAAATTCAAGAACGGGAAACGCCAAACGGTCAGGCTGATTATCTTCCCCGGGATATAGACGATGTGATCGATAATTATCGGGCGATACTTAATATAACGGGCGAAATCGCGGCGGAAACACTGGCTCCCAACGCCGAACAGGTTGACTTGGAAGGAAATCAACTCAACGAAGACCAGACGGTGACACTGCACCCGAATGTTCGGAAAAATCTGAGTCGTCTGGCGCAGGCGGATCTGATGGGATTTACTCTGCCACGAAAGTATGGTGGTTTGAATTGTCCTATTTTAATTTACACAATGGCGACAGAAATTGTTTCTCGCGGCGATTGTTCATTTATGAACATGTTTGGTCTGCAGGGAATCGCTGACACTATTTACGCTTTTGCTTCCGATGAAATTCGGGATGAGTACCTTCCGCGTTTTGCCAGTGGAGAGGTGACTGGGGCAATGGTATTAACAGAGCCGGATGCGGGTTCTGATCTTCAGGCTGTCCGGTTGCAGGCCGCACAGGATGAGGACGGTAACTGGTATCTTAACGGGGTAAAACGTTTTATTACCAATGGTTGTGGAGAAGTTTTACTGGTTCTTGCCCGAAGTGAACCGCAAATCAGCGATGGACGGGGATTGAGTCTGTTTATCTGTGATCGAGGGCCAACTGTTAAAGTCCGCCATCTGGAGAGTAAACTGGGGATACATGGTTCACCGACCTGTGAACTCGTTTTCAACAAAACCCCTTGCCGTTTGATTGGGGAACGTCAACGCGGATTGATAACATATGTTCTGGCTCTGATGAATGGAGCGAGACTTGGAATCGCGGCTCAGTCGCTGGGAGTTGCGGAAGCGGCGGCGCGTCTGGCCCGGGAATACGCGCATACCCGGGAACAGTTTGGGGCACCTATTGAGTGTCTGGCCCCGGTCGCGGAGATGGTTGCCGATATGCGGGTTCGGATTGAGGCGGGACGGGCTCTGGCCTATGAGACAGCGCGCATTTGTGACCTTGAAAACAATACAAATCGCCTGCTGGAACGAAACGCCGATGCTTTAACTGACGTGGAAAAGAAATCCATGAAACAGCGTTCCCGGTCATTGAAGAAGCTGAACGCCATGTTGACGCCTATGAGCAAGTATTATTGCAGTGAGATGAGTATTGGTGTAGCGACCGACGCGATTCAGGTTTTGGGCGGGAGCGGTTATATGAAGGATTACGCCGCTGAGCGTTACCTGCGGGACGCCCGAATCACGACGATTTATGAAGGGACATCTCAACTTCAGGTTGTCGCCGCGATTCGTGGACTGACATCCGGCGTGTTCCAGAATTATGTTGGTGAATTTGAGGCCGCTGATTTAGGTGATGAGGGCTTGAATCGACTGCGTGATATGTTGGTTGAATCCCGTCAGGAACTGGATGACGCGGTGACTTTTGCCCGTGGCGAAGGGGGTGGGTATATTGACCTGGTTGCCCGTAGGCTGGTTGACGTGGGTGTTTCCATATTAATGGGGCATTATTTATTGGCTCAGGCGGTAAAGTGCGACCGGAAAAAACGGATTGTTCAATATTATATTGAGAAACAGAAACCGATCATTACCATGAATTGCAGTCTGGTGAAAAACGGGAATACTCAGGTGATTGACGAGTATTTGCTTTTTGCCGGCGATCCGACAGAAAAATAGAAGAGAAATTTATATTTTGCAGCCGATTTGCCCGAATCATGTCCAGCCAACCCTGAAAAGCAATTTTTAGAGGTTGGCTTTTGTTTTGTCGTTCTGATTTAATAAAGATTTAATAAAATAGTCCGGGAAAAATTAAAAAAAAGGGAAAAAATGGCAAGAGAGAATTGGAGTCCCCCTTGTTTATTAACAAAATTCCGGTTTAATTGATTTTTTAAAGTATTACTATTGTGCTGTGTTGTAAAGGGCTGGAGTTTTATTCTTCAGTGATTCTCCCGTTTGTAAAAAAGAGTAAAATGCCCCCGGAACGGCCACAATTTTTGCATAACTTGATGAATAGCCTGTCTGAATTAAGGCAGGCGCCCCTCGAAATACATTTACTAGAGAAATATTAAGATAGGTTGACGCATGGATAAATCATTCATGGATAAATCATTTATGGCTAAGCCCGGCGATGTTGAGCAAAAATGGTGGGTTGTAGACGCGACGGATAAGGTCGTTGGACGCCTTGCAAGTGACATTGCAATGATTTTAATGGGAAAACACCGTCCCACATATACGCCTCATGTTGACACAGGTGATTATGTAATCGTTACCAATGTTGATAAAGTTGTGTTCACGGGTAAAAAGTGGAGTCAGAAGCGGTATACCTGGAATACCGGTTATCCGAGACTTCGCAGTGAAACAGCGGAGGAACGTCTGGAAAAGAAGCCGGAGCTGATTCTTAAAGAAGCGGTTCGCCGTATGCTTCCGAAAAACAAACTTGCGGTTCAGATGTTGAACAAGCTCAAGCTCTACACGAGTGATGAGCAGCATCCTCATCAGGCACAAAATCCGCAGGTTCTGGAACTGGCCAAGAAATAAAACGAGAATATAAACAGGAATAGAAGTCCAATGATTAAACGCGGTAATTTTGTAATTGAGGGTAATGGTAAAAACGACAAACTCGGAACCGGTCGGCGTAAGACGGCGGTTGCGCGGGTTCGTATTCGTGCCGGTCAGGGACGTATCAGCATCAATGATCGTGAATTTGATGAGTTCTTCCGGACAGCGCAGCTTCGCGCTGCTGTTCTTGCTCCGTTGCTCGTAACGGAAAAGAAAGATTCCGTTGACGTTATCATTACGGTCAGTGGCGGTGGTCCGAACGGTCAGGCTGACGCCTGCAAGCATGGTATTGCCCGTGCTCTGAAAGAATATGATCCGGAGGTCGAAACGATTCTCCGTGAAAAGAGTCTGCTTACCCGTGATGCCCGTGAAGTTGAACGTAAGAAGTACGGTCTCCGTAAAGCTCGTCGGGGTACTCAGTTCTCGAAACGTTAATTCAGTTTATATTATTTTGAAATCGGATTATTTCCCACCTGAATTTGTCCGGGGACAGGTTCAGGTGTTTTATTTCGGATCTGGCAAGTGATAACCTCATCAGACATTCCGGTTTTTCCGGACGTCTGATGAGGTTATTGTTTTTTAGTTGACAAGAGGATAAGATTGAGGGTATAATAAATTCATGTTACCAGTTCTGTTATGTCAGGATATCTGAGGTCAGTGTTCAGATAATGTTATTCTATCGAAAGGTTTCTGTTGGAAATGCAGCCTGCGTCTTATTCCCACCTGAGTTTTATCCAGAGTGAAGATTCTGAATGGGTCTGTTCCCAAGTCGATCATCAGGGTACTGTTTTTTATTATACCGTTGTTTTTCCGGAAACAACGGGGGATTGCCGGACTCAGGTTTTATCGCTTATTCAACGTCTGGATTCGTTTCTTAAACAGAGACAGTTATCATGTGTGATTCTTCAGCAGACGGTGTTTTTGAGAAATATTGGCGATAAACAACTTGTCCGGCAGCTGATGTTGGAATATTATGGAGAGCATTGTCCGGCGATAACCTATGTTGCGCAGGCGCCCTGTGATCCCTCGGCCTGTTTGACGGTGGAGTTGATTGCGGTCAAAGGTTCGGTTCATATTGATCATCTGAATGAAAAAGTCGTCCGGTTTGAATGGAATGAGATAAATTTTTGTCTTATTGGCGATGAGACTCCGGAAGAACATCCGGCAGGTGCTTACCGAAGGTCCTACAGCGCGTTTGAACGGATGAAGAGGGATTTAAAGAACGGTCACTTCGATATCGGGGATATTTTCCGAACCTGGATTTATCAGGGGCATATTGTTCTTCCGGAAGGTGATACCCAACGATATAAGGAATTGAACCGGGCCCGGACTGATTTTTTTGAAGGGGTCACTTTTTTACCTCATACTTATCCGGGCCCGAAAAACCGGGCGATCTATCCGGCGAGTACCGGAATCGGAATGAACGACACGGATGTTGTGATCGGTTGTTTTGCTTTGCAGACACAAAGGCCCGATGTTTACACAATTCCTCTCGAAAATCCTCAGCAGACTTCCGCGTTTAATTACGAAGAGTGTTACAGTCCGCAAAGTCCCAAATTTGCGCGGGCAATGGCTGTTGGTTGCGATCAATACTGTGATATTTTTGTGTCCGGGACGGCAAGTATTGTTGATTCCGCAACGGTTCATCCGGATGATCCGGAGGGGCAGACGAATCAGACGTTGGATAATATCAGGGCGTTAATCGCCGGAGGAAATCTGGCGCGTCATGGAATTGGGGGGTTCGACGCGACACTTGATAATTTGGTTCTTGCCCGGGTGTATGTCAAGTATCCGGAACATCGGGACAGAATCCTTGCCCTTTGCCGAACCCGGCTTCCACACGTTCCACTGGTGGCGACTTATGCCGACGTTTGCCGGGATGATCTTCTGGTTGAAATTGAAGGGATTGTTTCCTGTAGCCGGAAATGAGGATTTTCCCTAAAGAGGAACTGTCGGAGTCTCTTCAGAAAAAAGTACATCTCTTAACGGGCTTTCTGATATTAAGACGTTGTTATTAAAAGGAGATCGGTTTCTGACGCGAAAGTTGTCCTTGTCTCATCGAGCTGTCCTTGTTCCGGACGGATGATAAAACAGACAATCAATGGCGATCCGATGTCAGAGTTCCTTTATATCTGCCACGGGAACGGGAAACCAATCTGTCGTTATTCGCAAAGCAGGAAGGCGATTACCAGCCGACGGGTGATAACCGTCAGATAAGCGGTCAGTGTACAGCGGCAGGAGAATTCGCGGAGCAGCTGGAAATCATTGTATCGGAAGGAGCGAAAGACCGCTTCACAGAGTTCTGTTTTTTCTGTTTCATCTAGCGGGACGGCTCGAATATTACTGGTATGCTCGATGACGTGCAACACCAATCCGACGAATCGATCGACAAAATCTTCCCAGGCATACTTTTCCTGATTAATACATCGTCGGAGTAATGGACGATCTAATTCCTGAAGCGACATAAGGACCACCTTCCTTTCAATGAACCGGGAGCCCTTACCAACGCAATTTCAATCCGGCAGAGCCGTAATTATCGCGGAAATATTTATTGGCCAGATAGTCATAATTGGCAAAAATCTGGAATGCCGGAATAATGGTCCATTCGACGCCTGCCCCGGCCAGTCCCCAGTCACGTCCCATGGTATTTCCCTGAATGACGAAGTCACCCGCGGTTGTCGGCATGGAAACGAAACTCGAATTTGTCTTACCGTAACCTCCGTTGAGGAATTCGTGATTCCAGTTTGCCCGCAGGACAAACCGGAGCTGTTGACTTCCCGGGTAAAGGTCGAGAATTAACCGGCCGCCGAGTTCCGATCTCAGGCTGTGATCTCCTTTGCTTTTTACCATAAGAGCCAAACCGGTATCATTGGTCGAAGATTCGGTAAATTTCTGATGACTCAAATAAGTATAATGCAGGGCACCATAGGGAGAAAGGATAAATGGGGCCAGTTTGAAGTTGGCGCCGCGTTCAAAATCAGCGCCGGCGTTCCAGCCATTGTATTTTGCTTTTAGCGTGTCTGCCATTGATCCGACCTCAATCGAACGATCGCTCTTGTAACGATCGTAACCGGCCCGCAACATGGCGATATTATAGACAAACTCATCTCCGAATTGATGATAGATTCCCAACAGATGATCCTGTGTGTCCAGTTTTCCATAGTAGGATGGGGTTTTTCGTATCTGATCTTTTTGATAACTGTAAAAAACCCCGAAACGGCAGTCGGTACAGCCAAACAGATCCATTCCGACGACGGCCCCGGCCTGTTTCGTGTCATAACCGAGCTGGTCGACATGCTCTTTGACCGTCCCTGTTGAGCCAAGTACGTTGAACCAGGCGGAATAAATAAGCGTGCCGGGATCACCGTACTGAGC
>Ga0079305_1002556_pt1 | contig 15303 bp, 8 predicted proteins | sample LMS_cellobiose_e_FD_79183 | JGI IMG/M metagenome (GOLD analysis project Ga0079305, IMG submission 79183) | Rumen-fistulated moose microbial communities from Alaska, USA - LMS_cellobiose_enrichment | ecosystem: Host-associated > Mammals > Digestive system > Stomach > Rumen fluid ... | reverse complement strand
CACTATGAACAGAGTCTGCGGGTCGTGGACCGCATCGAAAAGGACGCCCACGGCCTCAATCTCTGCTATGAGACGCGCATGGGCATCCTCAATCATACCTACGGCGCGCCGGACGACACGCGCGAAGCCACGGTCGTGCGGCTGTGCGACCGCATCGCATACCTCAATCATGACCTGGACGACGCAATCCGCGCCGGGATCCTCACCGCGGAGGATGTTCCCGCCCACATCCGGGCTGCCATCGGCGACCGGACCAGCGCGCGCCTCAACACCATTCTCAGCGATCTGATCTCGAACAGTGAAAACGGCGAGATCCGCATGAGCGACGCCATGGCCTCGGTATTTGACGATTTCCATAATTACATGTTCGACGCCGTCTACCGCAATCCCACCGCAAAGGGCGAGGAGAACAAGGTCAAGGGCATCCTCAGCGGGATTTTCGATTATTATGTCGCGCATCCGGACCGTCTCCCCGATGAATATGCCGAGATCGCGCACGCCGACGGGCTTCGCCGCGCCGTTTGCGATTACGTCGCGGGCATGACGGACGGTTACGCAATGGAGGTCTACGGCGACATCTTTATCCCCGTGGCCTGGAGCATGAAATAGCCGCGGACGACCCGCTGCACGCGCCGGAGCTTCCGCCGCGGCGGTCTGCGGAGGACGGAGAGAGATCCCTTTGCCGCTGCGGCGGCAGAGCCTACGGGGCAACTGCGCCGATGAACGGAGGTGATGCGCACCGATGCCTCAGTTTTCCGAATCATTCCTGCAGGAGCTTGCAGAGAGGAACGAGATCGTGGACGTCGTGAGCTCCTATGTCCGGCTCACAAAGCGCAGCGGCGCGAATCTCTTCGGCCTCTGTCCGTTCCACAGCGAAAAAACGCCGTCGTTCTCCGTTGCGCCGGACAAGCAGATCTATCACTGCTTCGGCTGCGGCAAGGGCGGCAGCGTCATCAATTTCATCATGGAGATCGAGAATCTCTCCTTCCCGGACGCAGTGGAATTTCTGGCGCGCCGGGCCGGTATGGAGATTCCGGACGACGGGGACAAGGCGCAGCGGGACCGGCGCGGCCGCCTTCTGAATCTGAACCGGGAAGCCGCCCGCTTCTTCTATGCCGCGCTGATCGCGCCGGGCGGGAAGAGCGCGCAGGAGTATATGCTCCGCCGCGAGATCGCGCCCGCGACGGCGAAAAACTTCGGCCTCGGCTTTGCGGCGGACAGCTTTTACGCGCTGACCGACGCGATGCACGACAAGGGCTATCAGGATTCCGAGCTGATCGATGCGGGGCTCGCCAACGCAAACAAGAGCGGCCGCGGAGTGCACGATGTTTTCCGCAACCGGCTCATGTTCCCCGTCATCGACGTCCGCGGCAACGTCATCGGGTTTTCCGGGCGTATTCTCGGCGACGGGGAACCAAAGTACTTAAACAGCCGCGAAACGCCGGTATTCAGCAAAAGCCGCAATCTGTTCGCCCTGAATCTGGCGAAAAAGTCCAGGAATGGATACATTTTGCTGACAGAGGGCAATATAGATGTGGTTTCGCTGCACCAGGCGGGCTTCGACTCCGCCGTGGCCTCCCTCGGCACCTCGCTGACGCCGGAGCAGGCGCGGCTCATTTCCCGTTACACGCACGAGGTCGTCATCGCCTACGACAACGACGCCGCGGGCCAGAAAGCGGCGCAGCGCGCCATCGGGATCCTGGAGCCTCTGGATCTGAAGGTCAGGGTCCTGCAGATGGAGGGCGCCAAGGACCCGGACGAATATATCAAGGCCCGCGGGCGGGACGCCTTTGCCAACCTTCTCAGCGCGTCGGAAAACCACATCGAATACCGGCTCGCCGTCGTGGCGCGGAAGCATGACCTGCACACGGACGAGGGTAAGGTAGCTTTTCTGAAGGAGGCCTCCGGCGTGATCGCCGAACTGCCCTCCCCGGTGGAGCGGGACGTCTACGGCAAGCGCGTCGCGGAGCAGACCGGCGTCGACGGCTCCGTGGTAGCCGACGAGATCAAGCGTGCCCGCGCAAAACGTCTGAAGACCGCCCGGCAAAAGGAAGAGAAGCGCATCGTGCAGGACACCCGCACCTCCGCTCAGCCGAGAGAGCGTTCCCTCCGCTACGAAAATCCCCGCTCCGCTCTGGCGGAGGAGGGCGTGATCCGTCTTTTGATGGCCGATCCGTCACTGCTGGACGGAAGCGATCTGCAGCCGGAGGAATTCTCCAGCCCCCTGCTGGGACGGCTGTTCGGTGTCCTGAAGGAAAAAGCCGCATCGCAGGCATCGCTGAACCCCGCGGTGCTCAGCGCCTGTCTTTCCCCGGAGGAATTCGAGCATCTCACCGCACTGAACCAGAAGCCGGAGTCCAAAGACAATCCCGGTCGGAAAAAAGCGCTGGAGGATTACATCGAACGCATCCGCGAAGCGCGGAGGCCGCAGGACCCCCTGGCGGTAGCAGAACGCAAAAGAAATAAAAAAGGGTATGGTGGATAAGCATGGCTGACAAAAAGAAGAACCCGGAAAACATCGATCTTCAGGAGCCGCAGGATCTGGAGGCGCTGGCCGATCAGATCCTCGCCGAGGCGGCGGAGACACCGGAAACCGAACCGTTCACGCTCATCGAGCTGCCGCCGGAGAGCGCCAAAAAGAAGTCCAAAAAGAGCGCCAGGCAGAAGAACAAGCAGCCGGAGCAGAATCCCGACATTGCGGACAAGCCGCCGGAGGAAGTGCTGAACGCGCTGCTGGAAAAAGGCAAAAAGGCTGGCCAGCTCACGAACAAGGAGCTGGAAGTCCTTGAGCGGCTGAATCTGGATGCCGAGGCGACGGACAAGTTCTATGAGACGCTGGAGGCCTCCGGCATCGAGACCATCATCGAAGAGGATGATTTCCTCCCGCCCATCGACGACGACATTCTCCCCGAGCTCAACGAGATCGAGGAGTTTGAAGAGGTCACCGAGGAGGAAATGATGGACACCGACGCCATGGTGGATTCCTTCTCCACCGACGACCCGGTGCGCATGTATCTCAAGGAGATCGGCAAGGTAGCCCTGCTCACCCCCGAGGAGGAGGTCGATCTCGCCACGCGGATGGCCGAAGGCGACGAGGACGCCAAGCGCCGGATGGCCGAGGCCAACCTGCGTCTCGTGGTCTCCATCGCAAAGCGTTATGTGGGCCGCGGCATGCTCTTCCTCGATCTGATTCAGGAGGGCAATCTGGGCCTCATCAAGGCGGTGGACAAGTTCGACTATACCAAGGGCTACAAGTTCTCCACCTATGCGACCTGGTGGATCCGTCAGGCCATTACTCGCGCCATTGCCGATCAGGCGCGCACGATCCGCATCCCCGTCCACATGGTTGAGACCATCAACAAGGTCATCCGCGTCTCCCGCCAGCTTCTGCAGGAGCTTGGCCACGACCCCAGCGCCGAGGAGATCGCCGAGGAGATGGGCATGCCCGTCGACAAGGTCCGCGACATCCTCAAGATCGCGCAGGAGCCCGTCAGTCTGGAAACGCCCATCGGCGAGGAAGAGGACAGTCATCTGGCCGACTTCATTCCCGACGAGGACGCCAGCGAGCCCGCGGAGGCCGCCTCCTTCACGCTTCTGAAGGAGCAGCTCATGGACGTGCTGAGCACGCTGACGCCCCGGGAGGAAAAGGTTCTGCGCCTCCGTTTCGGTCTCGAGGACGGCCGCACCCGCACGCTGGAGGAGGTCGGCAAGGAGTTCAACGTCACCCGTGAGCGCATCCGCCAGATCGAGGCAAAGGCGCTGCGCAAGCTGCGCCACCCCTCCCGCAGCAAGAAGCTCCGGGATTTCCTGAACTGAGCGCATTTCCCAAAGCAGCAAGCCCGGGGGGCAGCCGCACGGCTGCCCCCCGGGCGTTTGATATTCCATTGGATACGGAATCCCCGCCGCCTCCGCGGCTCAGAGGTATCCCGCCGCGGACAGCGCGCCGGAAGTGGCGGCCTTGACGTTTCCGCCGGGATAGAGACAGTCGCCGATCAGGAAGCCGAAGGTTCCCTCGCAGGCCTGGCGCAGTTCGTTGGCCTCGTCCCATTTTGCCTTCAGGCCGACGGCCAGCAGCACCGTGTCCGCCGGGAGGCGCAGCCGCTCCCCGGTCTTCACATTCTCACACAGCACGTCCGTGGGCGTGATCTCCAGCAGTTTGTGGCTCAGTCGGACGTCCAGCCGCATCGCGTCGATGAGGCGTAGGAACTCCGACGCGCCGGCGTTGCCGCTCTGCCGAAGGCTGACGTAATCGTCCGTCAGCTCGATGACCGTGACGTCCTTCCCCTCGCGCTGCAGATCGATGGCGGCCTCCAGCCCGACGGCGCCGGCCCCCACCACCACGACCTTCCGGCCGCATGGCTTTTCTCCGGCGTCGGCTTCCGGCGCCCAGCAGACGTGGGGCAGGTCCGCGCCGGGGATCTTCGGGATCACGGGTTCGGCGCCGATGGCGACGATCACCGCGTCATAGCCCTCCTGTTCCAGTTTTTCCCGCGTGGCCTCGGTGTTCAGCAGGATCTTCGCGCCGCACTTGTACGCCTGGCGGCGCAGATAGTCCAGATAGTCCGCGAGGTCGCGCTTGAACTCAGGAAGGACGGCGTAGTTGAGCGCTCCGCCCAGCCGTCCGCTCTTTTCGTAAAGCGTGACGTCATGTCCGCGGCGGCAGGCGATCATCGCGGCGGTGATGCCGCCGGGGCCGCCGCCCACGACGGCGACCTTGCGCCGGGTCTCCGCCTTCGGCACCTTTCCCAGCGGGAACTCCCGCTCCCGCCCCAGGAAGGGGTTGACGGAGCAGGAAATCACCCGGTGCTCGTCGCCGGCGCAGCGCTGGCAGCGCAGGCAGGGGCGGTGGTCGTCCTCCCGGCCCTCGGCAAACTTCCGGGGCATGTCCGGGTCGGCCAGCAGCGGGCGGCACATGGAGACGAAGTCCGCTTTCCCGCTGGCGATGATCTCCTCGGCGCGGTCGATGCTCTTGATGCTGCCGACCGTGTTGATGAGAAGATCCGGGAATTCCTTCTTGATGGACGCGGCGTAATGCACGTTGAACTCCCGGTCCATCATATAGTTCTGCCACCAGTTGCGCATATAGCCGAACTCCCCGTGGACGCCGGCGGACACATGGAGAATGTCGATCCTGTCCCGGATGAGGGCGATATATTTCAGCGTTTCGGCATAGTCCATGCCGCCGGGGATGATCTCGTCGGCGGAAATGCGCGCTTCGATGACGAAGTCCTCCCCGCACAGCTCGCGCACCCGGTCGAGCACTTCGACGGTAAACCGGGCGCGGTTTTCCAGGGAGCCGCCGTATTCGTCCGTCCGGCGGTTATAGAGCGGGCTGGCAAACTGGCTGATCAGGTTGGCGTGGCCGCAGTGGATCATCGCCATGCGCATGCCCGCCTTCTTGGCCCGCAGCGTGGCCTGGCCGAATTTTTCCACGGTCTCGTGGATCTTGTCGACGCTCATCTCGATGGTTTTTACCGGCTCCCGGCCCATCTGCTTCGCGCTGGCCAGCTCCCAGCTGGAATAATAGGCGCTGGGCGCAAAGGCGGGCTTTCCCGTACGGAAAAACTGGCTGTCCTTGCCGCCATGGTTGATCTCCAGCGAGGCATGCGCGCCGAAGCCCTCGCACATCAAAGCGAACTTGCTCATCGGTAGGATGCAGTCGTCGCTGCTCATGTCCAGCTGGAGCTCCTCGTTCATGCAGTCGTCGATGTCCACCATCACATTGCCCACGGTGAGGATCGCCGCGCCGCCCCAGGCAATGGAGCGGTTCAGATCCACGAAGGCGTCCGTAACCAGATGATCCGGACTGCACAGATTCAGCGAGGGCGGCGCCAGTTCAATGCGGTTTTTGAAGTCCACGCCGCGGATGCGGATGGGAGAAAAAACATGGGGATATCGGGTGGGCATAGTGTTCTTCCTTTCTGATGATTCTCTTCCTTCCGTATCGGGGAATGCCGCGCCGGCAAACGCGGCACAGGCCGCGGGTGATGCGCGCGGACGGCGCGACTGCGAAATCCCGTTTCGCAATGGATGATCTCAGCCGCGTCCGTGGCCTCTCCAGTCCTTGCCCTGCTCCATGCCCCACTCGGCGAAGACCTCGTTGTAGAACGGCGGGCGCGGGAAGTCGAAGCTCATCTCCGGGAACATGTCGCGATACCCCATGTTGCGCATTTCCATGAAATCCAGGCCTTCCATCAGGTCGTCCAGCTTTTCCACGGGCACCGCCATGATGATCTCGTTCCGGTCGCTGAGCGCGCGCTCCTGATCGCCGGGGTCGGGGACGGCGACGGTATATTCCTTCCGGAGCATGGCCGCCACCAGTGTGTGGACGCAGGAATCCACCGGGTCAAGATGGACGTCCAGCAGCTTGCCGGTCTTGAATTTGATCGCCGAGAGCAGGGAGCGGAGCTGGAAATTGTTGTCGCAGTTCACCAGGAGCACGTCCGGCGTGAACTCCACCTCAGTGGCCGGTCCCAGAAGCACGCCCTGATACTTTCCCACCGGCAGGCGAGGAAAGTCGGCGAAGAATTTTTCCGCCCGCTCCGGGTCCTGGATACCCAGCAGTCGGCTGATAACCCGGAAGGAGCCCGTTCCGGGAGAGCTGTCGCCGTAGCCCAGGCCCACAACCGGCGCCCAGCACCACTCCGAGCTTTTGTCCGTGTAGAGCGTCTTCCCCTGCCGTTTGACCAACGCGAAGGCCTGGCAGAGGGAGAGGTGGCCGAACGCCTCCCGCGCGTTCTCGGCATCTGCCGGAACATCGGCAGGATCCTCGATCAGCCTGACGGCCTGAATGTTCAGCTTCAGATCCAGAAAATCCTTGAGACGCAGCGCGGCCTCGTTATACTTTGTCATCATTCTGCCTCCTCATGCTTTGATTGCCGGTCGGCGTACCGTCCGGCGCATATCTGTTTCTATCTTATATCAAACCTGTGGTTTGCTCAATATGGATTCCGACCGGATGGCAGGAACCCGCGCCCCGCCCGGAACCGTTTCATCGGACGGGGCAGCGGCGTGCGGCTTCCGGCGCGGATCGCGGCGCTGCGGCGCTTTCGTCGCCTGCGCGCGGGAATAGGCGAACATGTACTGCTGACAGACGCCGTTGTATGGGGTGTAGCGGTCGAAGGGATATCCCTCCGGGTACTCCTGCGCCAGGACCCGCCGGATCCAGACATCCCGGGGAAACGCGTCGGTATGGTGCAGGCCGAACAGCGAAACGCAGCCGGCCACCTTTGCGCCCACGCCGTACAGGCCGGTGAGTGCCGCGACCGTGGTCTCCTCGTCGGCGTTTTTCAGGCGCTCCAGGTCGATTTTGCCCGCCAAAACCGCCACTGCGGCGGCATGGACGTAAGCGCAGCGGTAACCGAGGCCGCAGCGCCGCAGCGCTTCGGCGTCCATCGCGGCGACTTCCGCCGGCCCCGGGAACGCATAATATGCCGCGCCGGAGCGATCCTCCAGCCGCATGCCGCAGGTCTCCGCCAGCAGCGCAACCGAGCGCCGGATGGCGGGGATATTCTTGTTCTGGGAGATGAGAAAGCAAACGAGCGCTTCCCACGGGTCCTGCCGGAGAATGCGGATGCCCTTCTGCTGCTCCGCCGCGGCGAAAAGGAAGGGGTCGACCGCCGGGTCGATCCGCATCCGGATCCGGCGGTAATCTTCGTCCAGGTCGAAATAGTCCCGCCACACCGCGCCATATTCCGCGGCGCCGCAGTCCAGTTCGAACGCATTCCTGGCCAGCGCGCGGATGCGGAGACAGCGCGCGCCGTGAAGCACCCGGTACGCCCCCGCGCCGACACGCTCCCACCGGAAGCACTGGCCGCTGTCCGCGATGGCGTCGAGGTCAAAATCGTCGTCGATCGTCACAATCACGGCGTCCGCGCCCCTTCATGGGGATCCTCCGCGCTCCGCAGGACGCGGCAGGGGTTCCCCACCGCCACCACGCCGGCCGGGATATCCCTCGTCACGACGCTGCCCGCGCCGATCACGCTGTTGTCCCCTACGGTCACGCCGGGCAGGATGACCGCTCCGGCGCCGATCCAGCAGTTTCTTCCGATGCGCACGGGTTTGTTGTACTGCAGTCCCTTTTCCCGCAGCGCCGCGCCGATGGGGTGCGCCGCCGTGGCAATCGTGACGTTCGGGCCGAACATCGTGCAGTCCCCCACATAGATGTGGGTGTCGTCCACGCACGTCAGATTGAAGTTTGCATAAACCCGCGCGCCGAAATGACAGTGCCGTCCGCCGAAATTCGCATGGAAGGGCGGTTCGATGTACGTCCCCTCCCCGATCTCGGCAAACATCTCCCGCAGGAGCTGCTGCCGGCGCTCCGCCTCATGGGGGCGCGTCCGGTTATACTCGAAGAGCATTTCCAGGCATTGCCGCTGGACGGCCATGATCTCCTGGTCGTCCGGCGGATACAGCTCCCCCGTATGCAGCTTGTCAAGCATCCGTTTTCCCTCCCGGTTCACAGCCGGTTTTCCGTCCTGCGGATCAGGTCGTTCTGGCAGTCGTGGCTCAGTTCGACAAAGTAGGCGGAATAGCCCGCGATGCGAACCACAAGATCGCGATAGGTCTGCGGGTCGGCCTGCGCCGCGCGCATGGTGTCTGCGGAGACGATGTTGTACTGCACCTCCATCCCGCCGTGATCCATATAGGTCCGGGTCAGGGCGCGGAGCTTTGCCGGCCCGTCGTCGCGGCTCAGGGCGGAGGGGTGGATACGGAGGTTGAGGGCAAGACCGTTCATAAAGCGGCCATGATCGAAGCAGAGCGCGCTGTTCAGCACGCAGGTCGGGCCGTTTACGTCGCGCCCCTGGGCCGGGGACGCCGCGTCGGCGATGGGCTCGCCCGTCAGCCGCCCGTCCGGCGTCGCCCAGGTGGTGTAGCCCTGCGCGACGTGGCTGGCCGCGGAGTACATGCCGCCCTTGAAGATACGGCAGCGGCGGCTGTAGCACTCCGCGCAGATCGCGCGGTAAGTGTCCACGACCCACTTCATCTGCTCGTCGGCATAGGGATCGTTGTTGCCGTAATGCGGCACCCGGTGCATCACGATCTGCCGCAGCTCCTCATATCCCTCCCAGTTCGCCATGAAGGCGTCGTAGACCTCCCGGGTGGAATACAGCTTTTTGTCAAAGCAGAGCCAGCGGATGGCGGTCAGCGAGTCGGCCACCGTGGCGAGCCCGACGGCGGTAGAGCCGTATGAGTTGTATTTTGCGCCGCCGCAGACGACGTCCACGCCGCTTTCCATACAGCCTTCCATGCTGATGGAGAGGATCGGATGCGTGTCATAGTGCATGAAGATCTCTTCAATATAGTTCTCCAGTGTCACCTGCGCCTTGAGGACATAGCGGGCCAGCTTCTCCCACGCCGCCTTGACTTCCTCCAGCGACTGCATCTCATAGAGATAGCCGGTGTGGATGCTGCACTGGGCGCCGTTGAAGGGGTTGCAGCCGTCGTTCAGCGCCATGTCAAGGATGGTGCTGTACTGCGTATACGCCTCCGGCGGGGTGGTGCCGTTTCCTGCGGCATAGTCGTTGCCGGAGCCGGTGATCTCCTGGCATCCGATCAGCGCGTAGTCCCGGGCGTCCCGGAGCGTAAAGCCCAGCTCCCGCATGGCGTTGGGGATGATGACCTCGTCGTTCTGGTACAGCGGGAGGCCTCCCACCAGGCGGTTCACCTCGATGGCGCAGTCCCACAGCGCCTCCGGCGTCCCCTTGTGGACGCGCAGCGAGATCGTGGGGTCGTGCAGGCTCAGCCGGCCCAGCGTTTCCAGCGTCATGAAGGTCACGGGGTTGCTGGCGTCCTCCCCGGTGTCGGGATCGACGCCGCCGATAGTGGTGTGGAGATAGGTGTTGCCGATGCCGATGATCACGGTCAGCGGGCCGACGCCGCCGTTGTAGAAGCTGTTGATCTTCATGAAGAAGCAGTCGGTGATCTCCTGCGCCTCGTCCATCGTCAGGCGTCCAGCCTCCAGATCGGCCTTCAGGTACGGCCATGTGTACTGATCGAAGCGCCCGAAGGATCCGATGTCCACCACGCCGGACATGGAGACCATCATCTGATAGAGCAGCGTCGCCTGACAGGCCTGTCGGTAGGTTTTGACCGGGTGCTCCGCGATCCAGAACAGATCTTCACCCATACCGTGCAGTTCGTCGGAACGCTTCGCGTCGCTGCAGTTCTCCGCTTCGTCAAGGCACAGCTGGCCGTAGCGTCGCAGCAGCGTCATCGCGCCCTCGCAGACGATCTCCACCGAGGCATAGAACATATACTTGTTGACATCGTCGCCCATGAGGTCGTTCCGGTGGGCGTCCATCCAGCCGCGCGCCTGCTGCCGGATCGCGGCGTAGCCGGTCTCGAGGATCTTTCGGTAACCGGGGGTGGAGTGGCCCGCCGGCATCATCACAAGCGGCATATTCGCGCCGAAGGAGCGGACGCCGAGCCGGTTCAGCTCGTCAAAGCCCTCCGGCTGCCAGGCCGAGGCCATGTCGGAAATGGTGCGCCCCTTCCAATAGCCGCGCATCTCGCGCAGCGCCTCGAAATCCTCCGGGGCCATGACAAGACGCAACTCGTCCGTGGGCGGGTTGTGATACAGCCCGTCGGCTTCCATCGTCCACTTGCCCTCCTCCACGAGGCGGACATAGAGGTCGCCGCCGCCCCAGCGCGGATCCAGGCGCACGCCGCAGAAAAAGCGTGTGTTGTTCGCCACAAGGATCTCGTGCGGCTCGACGCGCACCGTCATCTCCTCGCACATCGCCTTGAAGATCATGGCGTTGCGGATCACGGGGATCACGCTTTCCCAGCGCTTGTTCGCCTCCGTCACGATCCGGCAGCGCTCGGAATCGACATGGTACAGGCGCTCCCGGACGCGTTCGTGCATGGTTCGCATCCGCTCGGTCACCGATCGGAACTGGTACATAGGTGTTACCTCCCGCCGTGTGGTTTCATGATGAATTCAGTATACCAATCAAACTTCGGAAATACAAGGCCCCCTGCCCGCTCAGCGCGGACAGGGGGTCGGAGGATCTATGGCTTCATCGCCCGTCGGGCCGATGAAGCAATGATGAATCAGCCCTTGTCGTTGGCGTGGCCTTCGCGGATCAGACGCTGCTCAAGCTCGTCGTCGATCGGCAGACCTGCGGCCTCACGCAGCTTGTTGTCATAGGCGATGATGCCGCGCGGGTTGAAGGCACGGTTGCAGATGATGCAGATCACGGCCAGGATTGCGACGAACGCAAACGCAGCCTTGTAGCCGCCGAACGAAGCCGCGATGGAGGACACGATGAAGGGCAGCGTAGAGCCGATCACGGTGCCCAGCGGGGGAGCGCCGGAATAGACCGCCGGGAAGTCCTCATGACGCCAGTAGCGGACGATGGAGCTCAGGCCGAAGTTGGAGGACGCGCCCATAAACAGACCCAGCAGCCAGGTGGCGGCAACGGTGCACCAGACGTTGTTGAACAAGCCGAGGATACCGGAAATGAGCATCAGAATGGCAGTAATCAGCACCGCGGTGCGGACGCCCTTCCTGGTATCGAGAACGCCGAGCAGCCAGCTGCCGAGGCAGGCAAAGATCGCCAGGCCGAACAGAACGGCCGTGGCGCCGTCCGCCATCAGTGAGAATCCGGGGACGGCCAGGACGGAGAGCTCTTCGGCATGCTCGTTCAGGACCGGCATGATCTGAACCATAAAGGCCATGGCGGCGGACAGCAGCACGCTGGTCGGGATGGCCTGCAGCCACCAGTCCTTGCAGCCCCAGATCTTGGAGCGCTTCCAGACGGATTTTTCGCGGAGCTCCATCTCCTTGACGAGCATCTGGTTCGCCATTTCGGGGGTGAAGGTGCGGTCGTTGTCGCGGTAAGCGCCGCACTGCTCGGGGAAGTCCTTCAGGAAGAAGACGCAGATCAGCATACCGACAACCATCAGGATCCAGTATGGGGCAAACAGCATGACCGCCTTGGAAGTGACAACCTTGTCGACGGCGACGCCGGCGGCAATGTTGGGATCCTGGAACGCGCCGGAAGCCATCAGCTCGCCGACCTTTGCGCCCATTTTGGCCTCAAAGTCGCCGAAGAACAGGCTGGCGAAGATGCCCAGGCAGATACCGGTGACGATCGGGAAGGCCATCGTGACAATGCCCATGACCGTGCCCTTTCTGCGGGGGAACCAGTTGCCGATCAGCAGCGTGACAAAGAAGCAGCCCCAGAGCTGAGTGGTGATCAGCGTCAGGACAAAGAAGACAGCCCAAAGCCCGGACTTGGAGGGAGGCGTCACGCAGATCAGCGCGCAGCAGATCAGCGCGACGATGCCGATGTACAGCCCGGTGCGCTTGGCAGACTTGATCTTACCGATGCGCGGGGCGACGACGAAGTAGGTGATCAGATAGCCGATGATGCCGCCGATCATGTTCAGAAGGGTCATCCTCTGCGTGCCGCCGTAAAAGCTGTTCAGGATGTTCTGCGGGAAGTTTGTGAATGCAGTGTACCCTGCATAGGCCAGGATCTGATAGATCATCAGCAGCCAGCCGCGGGCACCAAAGCCGAGGCGTTGGTTTTGATTCATGTTTACACTTCTCCTTGTTTTGGTTTAGATCGCTGTGATAAGGATCATGCGCCGACCGCGATCCGCGGTCACACTTCGGGATCGCACAATGGTGATTGGCACACACCTCCTTAATAAAATATAGTAACATCGTGTGATTATCTGTTGCTATATCATTATCGCCTTTTGTTCACAATTTGTCAATATTTTTCCGATGTCCGCCGCGCTTTTCCGTCATATTGTCCGAAACCGGGTAACGGAACTGTGCAGAATAATTATAAAATGATTTCCCTCCCCCGGAGGTTCGGGGGAGGGAAATCATTTGTCGGTGGAATTGTCAGACTTGCTGTTCCGTTCGGGTAATGAAATCGTCCTGCGTGGCCTTGTCGAGGGTCACGAAATAGGTGGAGAATCCGGCGATGCGGACGATCAGCGTCTGATAGTCCTGCGGCTTCTCCTGCGCCGCGCGCAGCTCCTCAGTGCCGACGACGTTGAACTGCACCTGCATGCCGCCGAGCTTGAAATAGGTGTTGATCAGCGCCTGCAGCTTTTCCGCGCCCACGTCGCCGTCCACGCTGGAGGGCGAGAAGCGGATGTTGAGCTGGTCGCCGTTGGTCAGCGCCCGGTGCGGCAGCTTTGCCGCGCTGGTAAGGTAGGCGATGGGGCCGTTCTTGTCAAAGCCCTGGCGCGGGCTGATGGCGTCGGCCAGCGGCTCGCCCGCCGCACGCCCGTCCGGCGTGGCGGGGGTGTTCTTGCCGTGGCGCAGGTGCATCGTCATGGTGAAGGTACCGCCGGAGAAGTTGCCTCTGGCGTTGGTGGCCTGCGTCATGTGCTCGGCAAACAGATTCAGCGCCCAGGACGCCAGTTCATCCACCTCCGGCTCATTGTTGCCGTAGTGCGGAACCTCTTTGACGATCTTTTCCCGCACCCACTCATAGCCGACCCAGTTGTTGGCCAGCGCGTCGAACATGTCGCGCGTGGAGACGCTCTTGTCGTCGAAGCAGAGCTTCTTGATTGCCATGAGGCTGTCGCCGACATTGGACGTCCCGGTGGCGGTCATGCCCATGCGGTTGTATTTCGCGCCGCCGTGGTTCACGTCCTTGCCGCTTTCGATGCAGCCCTCGATCATCGAGGACGCGACAACGCAGGGGAAGAACGTCCCGTACATCAGCTCAAACAGGTTCGCGTAGCTGATGTTCCAGTCAAGACAGTGGATCATCTGCTTTTCGAAGTTGGCCTTGAACTGCTCGAAGCTCCCGCACTCATAGAGCTTCTCGCAGGGCACGGCCGCGCGGCCGGTTTTCGGATTGACGCCGCCGTTGACGGTCAGAACGATCATCTGCGCCATGTTCCACATGCACTCCGCGCCCACGCAGCCGGCCGCGGTCCATTCGTTGCCGCAGCCGCCGGGCTCGACGCAGCCGACGATGCCGTAATCGCAGGCCTCCTCCTCGGTAAAGCCGAGGTCGCGCATGATGGGGATGATGATCTCGTCGTTCTGCATCTGGGGGATGCCGCCGCAGCGCTTGCTGCTCTCGATGCCGAGGCGCCAGACCTCCTTCGGGGTGCCGGGATGGATGCGGAGGGCAACGGTCGGGTCGGGGAAACGCATCCGGCCGTAAGTCTGCAGGAAACAGATCGTGGCGGGCGTGGTGCAGTCGCTGCCGTCGGCGCGGCGGCCGCCCAGCGTGATGTTGATGCCGGCGGTGGCCGTCAGACCGTTGTACAGAATGCCGTACAGGTTCATGCCCTTTTCCTGCTGCTCGATGATCCGCTCGTTCGGATAGGGGATGCCCGGATGCTCGATCATGTCGCTGAGCTTGAGGATAAAGGCGTCGGTATACTCCTGCGCCTGCTCCATCGTGATGGCGCCCGCGTCCAGCTCGCGCTGCAGCGTCGCGCCGGTGTAATCGTCGATGCGGCCGATGGACTGGCCGTGCTGCTGTCCGTCCGTGGAGAGCATCAGCTGATAGAAGATCGCCGCCTGCAGACCCTCCCAGTAGGTGCGGGCGGGATTCTCCATGATCCAGTCCAGACTGTCCGCCATGCGCTCCAGCTCGGCCTTCCGGGCCGCGTCTGCGGTTTCGGCGGCCTTGGTGCGGCAGGCTTTGGCATAGCCGCGGGACAGCGCCACCGCCGCGTCGCAGATGCGGAGCATGGCCTGATAGAAGACATACTGCGAGGCCTGGTCGCCGTAAATGTGGCCAAGCATGCCGTCCAGCTTTGCCTGAATCTCCCGGCGCACCGCGCCGTAGCCGGTGTTGATGACCTTCCGGAAGTTGGCGATGTAGTGCCCCTGCGGGCGGCCGGAGACCATGCGCGGGATACCGTTCACGCCGGTCTCGCAGAAGCTGCCGTTTCCGGTGTGCTCCCAGAACTCCTCGGTCAGAATGCCCTCGGTCATCTTGGCGATGGTGCGGTTGTCCCAGAATTCATAGGCCTCGCGGAACACCTCCCGCTGCTCGTCGCTCACATAGACGCAGCCGGGGCTCTGGTAGGCCTTGCGGAAAATCTCGTCGGAGCAGTTGATGATGGGCTCGATCCAGCGGTTGGACCAGTCCACATAGGGGTTGAGCTGTCGCTCGCCGGGCCCGAGGGTACCCACGAGGATATCGTCGTCAAACACGTTATATTCCCGCTGCTGCGCCCAGGTCAGCAGCGCGCCGGCGCGCTTGAGGATCGGGTATTCGTTCTCGTGCGCCTTGTAATAGTCGGTATAGATCTTCGTGCGCTCGGAGTTCAGCGACATGCCGATGCCGCTGGTGAAGAGGTTCCGCT
>Ga0079305_1002552_pt1 | contig 15328 bp, 11 predicted proteins | sample LMS_cellobiose_e_FD_79183 | JGI IMG/M metagenome (GOLD analysis project Ga0079305, IMG submission 79183) | Rumen-fistulated moose microbial communities from Alaska, USA - LMS_cellobiose_enrichment | ecosystem: Host-associated > Mammals > Digestive system > Stomach > Rumen fluid ... | reverse complement strand
GACGCGCTCCACGGCGGCGGCAACGTCGGAGAGCTTGCCGACGCCGGAGGGCTCGATGAGGATGCGGTCGGGCGCGAAGTCCTCGATGACCTTTTTGAGCGCCCTGGTGAAGTCGCCCACCAGCGTGCAGCAGATGCAGCCGGAGTTCATCTCCGTGATCTGCACGCCCGCCTCTTTCAGAAAGCCGCCGTCGATGGCGATCTCGCCGAACTCGTTTTCAATGAGCACCAGCTTCTCGCCCGCGTAGCCCTCCGCGATGAGCTTGCGGATGAGCGTGGTCTTGCCCGCGCCGAGAAAGCCGGAAAAAATATCGATCCTTGTCATGGCTAAATTCCTCCACATTTCTTGCTTCTATGACACTCCGATCCCCGGCCCGCGCCTCGCGCGGACCGGGGACGGGACGGATTCAGACCTTAACACAATTGGGACCCTGCGGGCACGCTGTCGTCGAGGATGATGAGGTGCAGCTCCTCCCTGCCGTCCACCTCGCGCTCCGCGCTCAGGAGCATGCCGTTGGACTCCTGCCCCATCATCTTGCGCGGCGGCAGGTTCAAAATGGCGACCACGGTCTTGCCGACGAGCTGCTCCGGCTCGTAGAACTTGTGGATGCCGGAGAGGATTTGGCGCGGCGTGCCGCTGCCGTCGTCGAGCATGAACTTCAGGAGCTTCTCGGACTTCTTCACCGCCTCGCAGGAGAGCACCTTGCACACGCGCATATCGCACTTGCAAAAGTCGTCGATGCTCACGTCCGGCAGCACGGGCTTGACGGCGGGGGCGGCGGGCTTGTCCTTTGCCTGCTCCAGCTCGGCGAGCATTTTGGGCATGTCGATGCGCGGGAAGAGCGTCTCGCCCTTGTGCACGCGCACCGTCGCGGGAAGCACGCCGTAGGACCCGGCCTTCTCCCATGTGCGCGCCTCGCCCTCGGCCCCGATCTGCGCGAAGGCCTTCTCGCAGCTTTCGGGCATGAAGGGAGAGAGCATGACGAGGCTTGCGCGCAGGGCCTCGAGGAGATTGTACATCACGGTCGCGAGCCTGGCCTTCCTGCCCTCGTCCTTCGCGAGCAGCCAGGGCGTGGTCTCGTCGATGTATTTGTTGGCCCGCTGCAGCAGCCGGAAGACCTCCTCGAGCGCGAGATGGAGCTGGAAGGCGTCCATCTGCTTTTCGTAGGCGTCGCGCGTGGAGGCGAGGAGGGAGATGAGCTCGTCGTCGACGGCCTCATGCTCGCGCTCGGCGGGCAGGGCGCCGCCGAAGTACTTCTCGACCATGGCGGTGGTGCGGGAGACGAGGTTGCCGAGGTCGTTGGCGAGGTCGGCGTTGATGGTGGAGATCAGCAGCTCGTTGGAGAAGTTGCCGTCCGTGCCGAAGGGGAAGGTGCGCATGAGGAAGAAGCGCAGCGCGTCCACGCCGAACTTCTCCGCCAGCACGTAGGGGTCGACCACGTTGCCCTTGGACTTGGACATCTTGCCGCCGTCGATGATGAGCCAGCCGTGGCCGTAGACCTTGCGCGGCACCGGCTCGCCCAGGCTCATGAGCATGGCCGGCCAGATGATCGAGTGGAAGCGCACGATCTCCTTGCCCACGATGTGGTGGGCGTAGGGCCAGTATCTGTCATAGTCGTCGTAGCGGTCGTTGAGATAGCCGAGGGCCGTGATGTAGTTCGAGAGCGCGTCCACCCAGACGTAGACCACGTGGCCCGGGTCGAAGTCCACGGGGATGCCCCAGCTGAAGCTGGTGCGCGAGACGCAGAGGTCCTCGAGGCCGGGCTTGATGAAGTTGTTGATCATCTCGTTGACGCGCGTGGCGGGCTCGAGGAAGGTCCCGCTCTCGAGAAGCTCCTGCACGGGCTTTGCGTACTTCGAGAGGCGGAAGAAATAGGCCTCCTCCTCCGCGTCGTGCACCTCGCGTCCGCAGTCGGGGCACTTGCCGTCGACGAGCTGGCTCTCGGTCCAGAAGCTCTCGCAGGGGGTGCAGTACTTGCCCTTGTAGGCGCCCTTGTAGATGTCGCCCTTCTCGTACATCTTGCGGAAAATCCGCTGGATCGAGCGCACATGGTAGTCGTCGGTGGTGCGGATGAAGCGGTCGTTGGAGATGTTCATCAGCTTCCACAGGTCGAGGATGCCGTTGGGGCCGGTGACGATGCGGTCGACGAACTCCTGCGGGCTCACGCCCGCCTCCTTCGCCTTCTCCTCGATCTTCTGGCCGTGCTCGTCGGTGCCGGTCAAAAACATCACGTCATAGCCGCACAGGCGCTTGTAGCGCGCGAGGGTGTCGGTCGCCACGGTGCAGTAGGTGTGGCCGATGTGCAGCTTGTCCGAGGGGTAGTAGATCGGCGTTGTGATATAGAATCTCTTTTCTCTGTTCTCTTCCATGCTCTCTTCCTCCTGTATTTTCAGCGCTTATTCTTCGGCTTTTTTATGGTCGGCCGGCCAGGGGATGTCCTCGTCGTGCTTGTGGTACAGGCCGTCCGGCTCCTCAATGGTCTCGATGAGATTGCCGTCCTTATCGTAGACGTTGCGGTGGCCGTAGACATGCCAGCCGACGATGAGGCCGTACTCGGGCTCGGTGAAGTAGTAGCGGTCATAGGTCAGCTCCACGTAGCTGCCGTCGACGTCGGTGCCCCAGATCTCGATGGTCAGGCTCCCCTCGTCGGCGTTGGCGTTGGCGACGATCTTGACCGGATAGTCTCGACTGTTGCGGAACTTGTAGTCTGGGTTGGGCCAGCTCACCGTCGCGTCGTGCGCGGGCGGCAGGTAGTTGACCATGAAATAGTGCGGCTCGCGCTCGACGGTCTCGAGGTTGGCGAGGAGCGCGGCGCAGTAGAGCGTGGAGGACACCTGGCAGACGCCGCCGCCGATCTCCTGCACGACCTCGCCGTCCTGGTAGGCGGCGGCCTCCCTGAAGCCGGCCTCCCGCGTGCGCTCGCCCACAGTGCCGTTGTAGGAGAAGGTCTCGCCCGGATAAATGATCAGGCCGTTGAGCTTGGAGCAGGCGAGCTGGATGTTGTTGACGCGCTCGGGCGTGCTGCCGCCGAAGAGCGTGGTCTGCGCGCCGAGCTTGTCGCGGAAGAGCATCCCGCGCAGGCTCTCGCCCGTGACCTCGGGATAGGAGATCTTCAGCGGGATCTCGACCGTGGCGGCGGCGGGCGTCTCCACCCAGATCTTTTTCGCCTGCTCCACGTCGAAGGTGCAGCCCACCGTCTCGTCGATCACGTCGAAGCCGCCCTCCACAAAGGCCGCGTCCACCGGCGCGACGTGAAGCTCGGTGTAGAGCGCGTCGAAGTCCGGCATGGGCGGCTGATTGTCAACCTGCAGGTGCTCGAGCGTCTTCTGCTCGCCGCGCAGCGCCGCGCAGATCTCCTCATAGAGCGCCTCCTCGTCAATCTCCATCGCGCCCGCGCCCTTGAGCATGCGCAGCTCCTCATTTTCCTTGTCGATCTCATAGCCCTCGTCCGCCGTGGCCTCCTGGAAGGCCGCGACCGCGTCGGCGATGCTCTCGCGGATATAGTCCTCGTTGAGGCTCGTGAACTTCTGGCTCACATCCGTGATCATCACGAGTCCCTTGAGATAGCGCAGGAGGTTTTCGTACCAGTTGGCGCCGTGGCCGTAGCGGTAGGCGGCCTCCGCGGCCACCTCGCGCGGGAGCACCGCGCCGGACTCGTACATGTCGAGCTCAAAGCTCACGTCCGCCGGCAGCTTCACCGTCAGCGGGACCTCCGCGTTCTCGTCCCAGCCGCTCTCGCCGAGCTTGTCGATGGTCTGCGCGCGCGTCAGGCCGCTCACATCCACCCCGTCGAGAAAGACCTTGGGCAGGTTCGTCTCGCTCTTGGTGACAAAGTAGCCGCCCGCCGTCGCCCCGGCCGCGAGCAGCGCGGCCACGCTGATGAGCACGATCATAAAGATCTTGAAGCCGTGCAGGAACTTCTTCCAGCGCGCCCGGCGGCGCTGCCGCTTCGCCTCGCGCCGGGCCTGTCTCTCGGCCCTTGCCGCGGCCTTTGCGGCCTCGGCGGCCGCCCTCTCGGCTTCGGCGCGCTCCTTCGCGGCGGCCCTCGCCTCGGCGCGCTCGCGCCGCTGCACCTCGCGCTGCGTGTGCGCCGCCGCGCGGACCGGGCGTTCCTCTTCCCCGCCGCGCTCCGAGCGCCTCACGTGCTCCCCGGCGCCGCTGTCGCGCGCCTCGTGGCTGCCTCTTGTATTCCTGTAGTTTTCTTCCACGTGCAAAACCTCAACTCTTTACCTTTTGTTCGTACAGCTCCTGGAAGAGCTCGTCCTCCCCCTTGGGGAGGTGGATCTTTTTCTCCTGCCGGTCGGCCCGGTCCAGCCAGGGCGTGCCCTCGGCATAGCCAGCGGCCTGCGCCTCGAGCAGGATGCCGATGAGGGTGTTGGAGATCAGGAAGCCCGGCACCGTGAAGTGCCAGCGGCCCTCCGTCTGCTCCGCCCAGCCCTTCTCCGCGAAGGCCCGCAGCACCCGGCTGATGGGCTTCCAGTCACACTGGCAGCGCACGCGGTAGTCCTCCTCGGAGATGCCGCGCGAGGTGCGCATGCCCAGCATGATGTACTCCACCGCCCGCTCGAGCGCCTCGACGCGCTGGTACTCGTCCACGATGCTGACCTTCCGGCCCACGCCGTAGATGTATTTTTTCAGGTCCCGGACGAAGCTGTAGCGGAGATTGCCCACGCAGGAGTGGGCCCCCGGGCCGAAGCCCATGTAGTCGTCCAGGTTCCAGTATTTCAGATTGTGCCGGGACTCGAAGCCCGGGGCGCAGAAATTCGAGATCTCATACTGCCGGTAGCCGAAGCGCTCAAGCATCTCCGCGCAGTAGGAGTACATATCCGCCTGCTCGTCCTCGTCCGGCAGGATGGGAGAGCCGTAATAGTCGTCGTACATGGGCGTGCCCGGCTCGAGCTTGAGCCCGTAGCAGGACAGATGCTCCGGGTGCAGCTCCACCGCCCGGGCGAGAGTCTCGGCCCAGTCGCTCTTGGTCTGGCTCGGCAGGCCGTACATGAGATCGATGCTCAGGTTGTCGAAGCCCGCCCTGCGCGCGTCCTCGAAGGCGCGCACCGCCTGCTGGAAGTTGTGCCGGCGGCCGATGAGCTTGAGCAGGTCGTTGTCGCTGCTCTGCACGCCGAGCGACAGCCGCGTCACGCCCTCCTGGCGCAGCAGCTTCATGTCCTGGAGGCTGACCGAGTCGGGGTTGCACTCCACGGTGACCTCCGTGTCCGTGCGCACGTTGCCGTTGGCCTTGAGCGCGTCGAAGATCTCGATCAGGTGCTCCGCCCCGTAGTAGCTGGGCGTGCCGCCGCCGAAGTAGATGCTGTCCACCTCGTAATTCTTGATCGCGTGCGCCGACTCCGCCAGGTGCGCCAGCAGCGCCCTGTGGTACTCCGGCATCAGCTCGTCGCAGCCCGCGAGCGAGTAGAAGTCGCAGTAGCCGCACTTGCTGGCGCAGAAGGGTATATGGATGTAAATGCCAAGGCGTGGTCTCATGCGGGAAAAACTCCTTGCTTCTTCTTAAAACAGATCGCTTACCAATCCTGCGAAGGCGACGGGGTCCTCGAGCTCGAGGCCCGCGCTCAGCTCCGCCAGGGCGTAGAGGATCTTCGACAGGCCCGCGGCCTTTTCCTTATCCGTGTCATAGGCCCCGCGCAGGACCTCCCAGGCGCGGTGCTCGGGATTGAGCTCCAGCACGCGCGTGGCGCGGATCTTGCGCATCTCCTCGCTCGGCCCGTGCCGGAAGTAACGCTCCATTTCGAGCGTCACGCCGCCCTCGGTGGTCAGGCAGCAGGCCTGGCTGGAGAGCTTGCGGGAAAAGCGCACCTTGGAAACTTCCTCTCCGATCGACTCTTTGATGAAGTCGAGGATCTCCTTGTTTTCGATGTCCCGCTCCTCGGCGGCCTTCTTCTCCTCCTCGGTCTCAAAGCCGAGGTCGTCCGTCACGACGTTCAAAAAGCGCTTGCCGTCCTGCTCGCGCAGGCTCTCGAGCACCATCTCGTCGAGCGGGCTCGTCAGATAGATGATCTCGAAGCCGCGGGAGCGGACCTCCTCGCACTGCGGCAGGCTCATGGCGTGCCTGACCGAGTCCGCCGTGGCGAAGTAGATCGCCTTCTGGCTCTCGGGCATGTTCTCGGCGTACTCCTTGAGCGTGACTTGCCGGTCGGCCGAGGTGTAGAAGATCAGCAGGTCGCGCAGGAAGTCCTTGTAGCGGCCGTACTCGTCGCACACGCCCACCTTCAGGTCCGTGCCGAAGTTCGCGTAGAACTGCTCGTACTTCTCCCTGTCGTCGCGCATGAGCTTTTCGAGCTCGCCCTTGATGCGCTTTTCGAGGTTCTGCCCGATGATGCGCAGCTGCCTGTCGTGCTGCAGGAGCTCGCGCGAGATGTTCAGCGACAGGTCCGGCGAGTCGACCACGCCCTTGACGAAGTCGAAGTAGTCGTGCACGAGCTTGTCGCACTTCTCCATGATCATGACGCCGTTGGAGTAGAGCGTGATGCCGCCCTTGTTGTCGCCCGCGAAGGCGTTTTCGTTCTCGTCGCCCGGCACGAACAGTAGCGCCTTGTAGCTCACCGCGCCCTCGGCGCTGATACGCACCAGCGCGCAGGGGTCCTTGCGGCCGTGGTTCTTCTCTTTGTAGAACTGGATGCAGTCGTCGTCCGTGACCTCGCTCTTGCTGCGCTGCCAGATGGGGACCATGCTGTTGACAGTCTCGTTCTCGGTGACGGTGCGGTATTCGTATTTCGGCTGCCCCTCGTCGTTCGTCTCGCCCGTCTCGAAGCGTTCCTGCCGCTCGACGTCCATCTTGATGGGCCAGCGCACGTAGTCGGAGTACTTCTTGATGAGGGCCCGGAGCTTCCAGACCTCGAGGTAGGAGCCGTAGATCTCCTCTTCGGTGTCGGGCTTGAGGTGCATGACGACCTCGGTGCCGACCGTGTCCCTGTCGATCTCGGCGACGGTGTAGCCGTCGGCGCCGCGGCTCTGCCACTGGACGCCCTTTTCCTCGCCGTATCTGCGCGTGAGCACGGTCACCTCGTCGGAGACCATGAACGCGGAGTAAAAGCCCACGCCGAACTGGCCGATGATGCTCAGGTCCTCGCTCTCCGCAGCGGCGGCGTCCATGCTGTCCTTGAACTGGAACGAGCCGCTTTTGGCGATGACGCCGAGATTGTTCTCGGCCTCCTCGCGGCTCATGCCGATGCCGTTGTCGCGCACCGTGATCGTGCGCGCCTGCTTGTCCGGGATAACGTCGATCCTGTAGTCGGCGCGGCTCAGGCCCACCCCCTCGTCCGTCAGGGACAGGTAGCACAGCTTGTCGATGGCGTCCGAGGCGTTGGAGATGATCTCGCGCAGGAAGATCTCCTTGTTCGTATAGATGGAGTTGATCATCAGATCCAGCAGCCGCCTGGATTCCGCCTTAAACTGCTTTTTTCCCATTTCCGCTCGTTTTCCTTCTTTCAAAAGCGCCATGCGCCCAGTATTACAAAGATAGATTATACCACAAATCCCGGCAATTTCAACAGCGGATCCCCAGTTAAATTTCCGTTGCGCCGATTGTTTACACTTCGTCCATGATGTGGCGGCGACAAAGGAAAAGCGAAGAAACGGGAACTTTCGAAAAAGTTCCCGTTTCCGTGTGTGAAACTGTCCGAGGCAGGGGCTTCCTCAGGCCTCGCAGAAGAAGAGCCGAAGGTCCTCGTCCACCGTCGTGATGCCCGCGATGCCGAACTTCTCGGCCAGGAGCCTCGCCACGTTCGGCGAGAGGAAGGCCGGAAGCGTCGGGCCGAGGTGGATGTTCTTCACGCCGAGGTACAGCAGCGCAAGCAGCACGATGACCGCCTTCTGCTCATACCAGGCGATGTTGAAGACCAGCGGGAGATCGTTGACGTCCTCCAGGGCGAACATCTCCTTGAGCTTGAGCGCGATCAGCGCCAGCGAATAGGAGTCGTTGCACTGCCCGGCGTCCAGCACGCGCGGGATGCCTCCGATATCGCCGAGCCCCAGCTTGTTGTACTTGTATTTTGCGCAGCCCGCCGTCAGGATCACGACGTCCTTCGGCAGCTTCCTGGCAAACTCCGTGTAGTACTCCCTCGTCTTATGCCGCCCGTCGCAGCCCGCCATCACGACAAACTTGCGGATCGCGCCGGACTTCACGGCGTCCGCCACAGGCTGCGCAAGCGCGAACAGCTGCGCGTGGGCAAAGCCGCCCGTGATGCTGCCCGTCTCGATCTCGGTGGGCGGGGGGCAGCCCTTGGCCTGCTCGATGATCGCTGAGAAATCCTTCTCCTCCCCGTACGCGCCGTCGATGTGCCTGCAGCCGGGGTAACCCGTCGCCCCGGTCGTCCAGAGGCGGTCCCGGTAGCTGTCTGCGGGCGGGACGATGCAGTTCGTCGTCATCAGGATCGGGCCGTTGAACTTTTCGAATTCCTCCTTCTGCTTCCACCAGGCGTTGCCGTAGTTGCCCGCAAAATGCGGGTATTTCCTGAAGGCCGGGTAGTAGTGCGCCGGGAGCATCTCGGAGTGCGTGTAGACGTCCACGCCGGTCCCGGCCGTCTGCTCCAGGAGCATCTCCAGGTCCCGCAGATCGTGGCCCGAGATCAGGATGCCGGGGTTGCCGCGCACGCCGAGCTCGACCTTGGTGATCTCCGGGTCGCCGTAGGCCCCCGTGTTGGCCTCGTCGAGAAGCGCCATGCCCGCCACGCCGTATTTCCCGGTCTCCAGCACGAGCGCCGTCAGCTCGTCCGCGCCCAGGGAATCGTCCAGCGTCTTCGCCAGGGCGCTCTGGAGGAAGGCGTCCACCTCCTCGCTGTCCTTCAAAAGCGCGTTCGCGTGCTTGGAGTAGGCCGCCAGGCCCTTCAGGCCGTAGGTGATCAGCTCCCGCAGGGAGCGGATGTCCTCGTTTTCCGTAGCCAGGACGCCGACGCCTGCCGCCTTGCCGTCAAACTCGCTCTCCTCGCCGGCCCAGAAGGCCGCCTCCGGAAGCTCTGTCCGGTCCTCGACGCGGGCAAGGAGTTCCTGCTTTGCCGCAATCGTCCTCTTGATGCTTTGGATGATCGCCGCCCTGTCAAAGTTTGCGTTCGTGATGGTGCTGAACAGGTTCAGCGTCACGAGATGATTGACGTCCTTTCCGACTTCCTTTCCTTCGCCGCGAAGCCGCGTTGCAACGGCCGACAGCCCCCTCGTCACATAGATCAGCAGGTCCTGCATGGCCGCAAGCTCCGGTTTCTTTCCGCAGACGCCCGCCACGGTGCAGCCCTGGCCCCTTGCCGTCTCCTGACATTGATAACAAAACATCTTGTTTTCCATGACCGATCTCCTCCTCAAGTCATTTCCGTGTCAAATCCACCGTCCTCCTTCTTCTTTTACTGCCTTCCGGCGCGGCTTCAGTCGAGGATCCTTCCATCTCTGCTGACCGTCACGACCTGCCAGGGGATGAACTTTCCGCTCTCGCGCAGCGCCTGCTCTGCGGCCCGCTGCAGTCCGCCGCAGCAGGGCACCTCCATGCGCACGATCGTCACGCCCCGGACGTCGTTGTCCCGGATGATCTGCGTCAGCTTCTCCGCGTAGTCGACGGCGTCCAGCTTCGGGCAGCCGATCAGGGTGACCTTGCCCTTCATAAAGTCCTCATGCAGGTTCGCGTAGGCGTAGGCCGTGCAGTCGGCCGCGATGAGCAGCTTCGCCCCGTCGTAAAAGGGGGCCTTCACCGGCAGGAGCTTGATCTGGCAGGGCCACTGCCGCAGCCGCGACGCCGGGACTGTGCGCGCCGCCGCCGGGGCCTCTTCCTGCGCCTGTCCGCCGAGCTGCAGGAAGCGCGAGCCCGGGCAGCCGTGCCCTGCCGCGTGCCGCTCCATGTCCCGCATCAGCTTCCCTTCCCGCTCCGTCTGCGGGGCGAGCTCTCCGCCTGCTTCCCTCGCCTTCTTCGCCGCCTCCACCGCGGCTTTGTCGTATTCCGGCGCCTCGCGCTCCTCAAAGCTGATGGCGCCCGTCGGGCAGTTCGGCAGGCAGTCCCCGAAGCCGTCGCAGAAGTTCTCCCTGACCAGCTTCGCCTTGCCGTCCACGATGTCGATCGCGCCCTCATGGCAGGCCTGTGCGCACAGACCGCAGCCGTTGCATTTGTCCTCATCAATGCGAATCATCTGTCGAATCATAGCGATTCCCTCCGTTTCTCTTGTTTTTGTGACACAAATATACTATAATCCAGAACGCAAGTATGTGGTTTTAACCACGTTTTGAAAAATTTTTCAGGATCGGAGCTTTTTATGGACGCACAGATGCTGCACAGCACCCAGCTGTTCGCCGGGATGCGCGAGGACGAATTCCAAAGCGCCCTCAGCGCCCTTCGTGCCGGCGAGAAGGAATACAAAAAGGGGGCGGTCCTCCTGCGCGCAGGCAGCAGCACGCAGCGCATGGGGCTTGTGCTCAAGGGGAGCGTCACCGTGGAGAGCAACGACGTGTGGGGAAACCGCACGATCCTCAGCCTCATCGGGGAGGGGCAGTTCTTTGCGGAGACATACGCCCTGCTGGACGGCGAGCCGCTTCTCGTGGACGTCACAGCAAACGAAAACTGCCGCATCCTTTTCCTCTGGATCGGCGGACTCCGGGCGCTCAGCTTTGCGGGCGAGCCGTGGGCGGCGAAGCTCGTCGCCAACCTGCTCGTGATCTCCGCGCAGAAGAATCTGGCGCTCTCCGGCAGGAGCTTCCACATCTCACCCAAGACCGTGCGCGGGCGCGTCATGGCCTATCTCAACTCCGTATCCCTGCTCAAGGGCAGCCGCCAGTTCGATATCCCCTTCGATCGCCAGCAGCTCGCGGACTACCTGAATGTGGAGCGCACCGCGCTTTCCAAGGAGCTCGGACGGATGCAGAGGGACGGGGTCCTCACGGTCAGAAAAAATCATTTTGCGATCCGCCTCTCCGCGCCCTGAAGCGCGCCCGCGCGCAAAATTTGCCGGGGCGTCCGATTTGCGCCGTTGACTTCCCCGGCGCGCGCTGTTAGAATTATAACGCAATCCCCAAAAGAAAGGATACACGCCATGCAAAAAGTACTCAAGCGCCTGGCGCCGATCGTCGTGACGCTGCTGGTGGTGCTGGCGCTGCTGGGCGGCTCGTTTTACAACGTCAGCGAGCAGCAGAACGCCGTCGTCACCATGTTCGGGGAGATCGTGCGCACCGACACCGCCGGGCTCTATTTCAAGATCCCCCTCCTGCAGCAGGTACATAAGGTGGACATCACCACCCACGGCACCGGCATCGGCTACTCCGTCTCGCCCTACGGGCAGAACATCACCAACACCTTCGACGGCATTATGATCACGAAGGACTTCAACCTCATCAACATCGACTTCTACCTCGAGTACAAGGTCAGCGACCCCGTCGCCTACCTCTACAACTCCAAGGAGCCGGAGGAGATCCTGCGCAACGTCGCGCTCGCCTCCATTCGCTCCACCGTCATCAACTACACCGTCGACGAGGCCATGACCACCGGCAAGAGCGCCATCCAGGCCGAGGTCAAGGAGAAGATGGTGCAGGAGCTGTCGGAGCAGAACATCGGGCTGCAGGTCGTCAACATCACCGTGCAGGACGCCGAGCCCCCCACGGATGAGATCATCCGCGCCTTCAAGGAGGTCGAGACCGCCAAGCAGGCCGCCGAGACCAACATCAACCAGGCCCACAAGTACGCAAACCAGCAGATCCCCGCCGCCGAGGCCGAGGCCGACCGCATCATCCAGAGCGCCCAGGCCCAGAAGGCCACCCGCGTGGCCGAGGCCGAGGGCCAGGTCGCCCGCTTCAACGCCATCTTCGAGCAGTACGTGCTCAACCCGCTCATCACCAAGCAGCGCATGTTCTACGAGGCGCTCGAGGAGCTGCTGCCCGATATGAAGGTCATCATCACCGACGGCACGACTCAGACCCTGCTGCCGCTCGACGACTTTATGCAGTAAAGGAGGCGACGACATGAACGTGAAAAAGATCCTCTCCCGTGTGCTCGCCGTCGTGCTCGTGCTGGCCGTGCTGCTCGTGCTCAGCGGCAGCCTCTACACCGTCGGCCAGAAGCAGTACGTCGCCGTGCGCCAGTTCGGCCGGATCGTGAAGATCGTGGACAAGCCGGGCCTCAAGCTGAAGCTGCCCTTCGTGCAGACCATCCAGCGCATCAGCGCCGCCACCATCCTCTACGACATCCCCGCCTCCGACGTCATCACCAAGGACAAGAAGTCCATGATCTCCGACAACTATGTGCTCTGGCGCGTCGTCAACCCCACCCTCTACATCCAGACCCTCAACGCCGTGGAGTCACGCGCGGAGGAGCGCATCGAGGCCGCCGTCTACAACAGTCTCAAGAAGATCATCTCCTCCATGACGCAGGATGAGATCATCGCCGCGCGCGGCGAGCGGCTCACCGTGCTCATCACCGACGACGCCAACGCCGACATCCAGGTCTACGGTATCGAGATCATCCAGTCCCAGATCAAGGCCCTCGACCTGCCCGACGACAACAAGGAGGCCGTCTTCGCGCGCATGATCTCCGAGCGCGAGAACATTGCCGCCGGCTACACCGCCGAGGGCGAGGCCGAGGCGCAGAAGATCCGCAACGACGCCGACCGCCAGGTCGCCATCATGAAGGCCGAGGCCGAAAAGCAGGCCGCGCAGATCGTCGCCGAGGGCGAGGCCGAGTACATGGCCATCCTCGCCGACGCCTACAACAGCGGGGAAAAAGCGGAGTTCTACAACTTCCTGCGCTCGCTCGACGCGCTCAAGCTCTCCATGAGCGGCGGCGAGAAGACCATCATCCTCGACAAGGATTCGGAGCTGGCGCGGCTGCTGTACGGCAACATCGAGTAAAGGAATCCAACTATATATCAGGAAAGGAAGCGACACGATGCAACTGACACCCGAGCAGCAGGCCCTGCTGGACGGCAGCGAAGGCGAGGTCATGGCCAAGATCGTCAAGACCCTGGTCATGTACGGCGACACCTTCCACGCCGAACGCATGGTGCCTGTCACGAGCACCTACGGGCACACGGTCATCAGCTTCGGTCTGGAGGTCATGAAGCCGGTCTACGACCTCTATGACAAGCTGATCGAGGCGGGACTGCCCGAGGGCCAGAAATTCACCGCCGACCCCAAGCCCCTGGACAAGAACGTCCCCTCCACATTGCTGGACGACCTGGTCTTCAAGCGCATCATGTACACCCAGCAAAAGCGCTACGAGGAGCAGATGCGCAAGCTCGGCATCACCGATGACGACGACTACACCTGCGCCTGCTACCTCGACCAGGTGGGCAACACCCCCAAAAAGGGCGATGTGCTCTCCTGGGCGGAGAGCTCCGCCGTCGTCTACGCAAACTCCGTGCTCGGCGCGCGCTGCAACCGCAACTCCGGCATGATCGAGCTCATGGGCTCCATCGCCGGCTTCGTCCCTGAGTTCGGCCTGCTGACCGACGAGGGGCGCAAGGCCAGCTGGATCGTGGAGGTGCAGTGCCGGGAGAAGCCCGAGGCGCAGCTGCTGGGCTCCGCCATCGGCATGAAGGTCATGGAGGAGGTCCCCTTCGTGCGCGGGCTCGACAAGTGGCTCGGCACGGAGCTCAACGACGAGGCGAAGGCCTACCTCAAGGACTTCGGCGCCGCCACCGCCTCCAACGGCGCGGTGGGCCTGTACCACATCGAGCACCTCACCCCGGAGGCCGTTGAGCAGGGCGACGCGCTCATCGCCGAGGGCGCGAGACTCTACGTCATCGACGACGCCGAGCTGCAGCGCGTCCGGGACAGCTACCCCGTCATCTGGAAAAAGCCCGACGCAAAGCCGGAGCTGGCCTTCGTCGGCTGCCCGCACATGTCCCTCCGGCAGCTCAAGGACTGGACGCTCGCCGTGGAGCGGCGCCTCGAGGAAAACGGCCTGAAACGGGTGGCGGTCCCCACCGTGTTCACCGCGCCCACGCCCGTCATCCGCGAGTTTGAGAAGACGGACCTGTTCAACCGCCTCAAGCGCACCGGCATCGTGCTCAGCTACATCTGCCCGCTCATGTACATGAACAACCCCCTCTGCAAGAAGAAGGCGGTCATCACCTCCTCCAACAAGCTGCGCACCTACACCAGCGCCCGCTATTACACCGAGGCCGAGATCCTCAACATCATTACCGGAGGGAGGACATGACATGAGACAGTTTCAAGGACGCGTCATCGTCCCCGGCACCTGCACGGCCGAGGCCCTGGTCAGCCGCGGCGGCTTCAACACCCTCGCCAGCTACCAGATGGCCCTCATGTTTGGCGACAAGCAGGTCAAGTGCGGGGACCAGAACAACGGCGACCTCTACAAGAAATCCATGATCGGCAAAGCCCTGTGCCTGCCTATGACCATCGGCTCGACCACCGGCGGGATGGTGCTCTACACCGTCTGCGCCCTCGGCAAGCAGCCCGCCTGCATGCTCTTCTCCATGCCCATCGACTCCCTGGCCGCCTCCGGCGCCATCTTGAGCGACGTGTGGACCGAGAGCAAAATGCCCGTGGTGGACATGCTGGGGGACGAATTCCTCGACTTCGTCCAGACCGGCATGACGATCACCGTCGGCGAGGACGGCCTCGTCACGGTGGAATAAGTCAACAACGCGCAGGAGGGGCGGCCGAAGGGCCGTCCCTCTTGACACCCATCTGCGCGGGTGATACATTGGAATGCGCACAGGCCGGTGTGGTGGAATGGCAGACACCAGGGACTTAAAATCCCTTGGGAGCGATCCCGTGCCCGTTCGAGTCGGGTCACCGGCACCACGTCAGAAGAAGCCTGCTCCATTCCGTTTTACGCGGTTTGCGCAAGAGCCGCGAAAACTGCATCTCCGCAGTCTCCTTCTTCCTTTTCAAAATCGGACCCGCTTCGCTGGGCTCCGATTTTGTTTTTTGGGAAGTCCCTCTTTCTGGTGGCCCGCCTGCGGCGGACTATGATCCGCTTCGCTCAAATCCGCGAGAGGGAATACCCAATCCCCTCTCGCGCTCACCTCATGCGCGTTTGATGCCGCTCCGATTTTGTTTTGTGGACGCCTCTTTTCCGGCGCGTGAAATGCATCTTGCTTCGGCCGGGCGCAGGGGGTATAATGCAGGCAGATATTCCCAATCTGCATGCAGGAGGAATCCGCCATGTTCAAAAACCCCGGGGAAAAACTCAAGGGCATCGCGAAGGTGATCTTCTGGATCCTGCTGGTCATCTACATCCTCGCCGGCGTCGCCGTCATGATGGGCATGAGCGTCGGGGAAAGCAACAGTCTGGAGGGCCCCGCCGCGATCGTCGCCGGCGTGCTCATCATCGCCGTCGGCTTCCTGCTCTCCTGGCTCTCTTCCATCGCGATCTACGCCG
>Ga0079305_1002550_pt1 | contig 15355 bp, 13 predicted proteins | sample LMS_cellobiose_e_FD_79183 | JGI IMG/M metagenome (GOLD analysis project Ga0079305, IMG submission 79183) | Rumen-fistulated moose microbial communities from Alaska, USA - LMS_cellobiose_enrichment | ecosystem: Host-associated > Mammals > Digestive system > Stomach > Rumen fluid ... | reverse complement strand
AAAAGCGCTTTCCGGATGTTGATGACGCCGACATAAGGCATGCTTCGGCGATATCGGGCGGGATAGTCGGGAATGCTCTGTCTCTTCTCGAGCGCGGGGCGGGATCTCTTGACGACGGCACCGCTCCCGGATTTGTGCAGGCCGTCTGTTCCAAAGACCGCCTCTCTCTGTTCGAGTTTTTTCTTCCATTTGAAAAAAAAGACCGCCGCGAGTACGCGTCGGCGCTTTCATCGTATTCGTACGCGGTGCGGAACGCGCTTCTCATAAAGGCCGGCATCGCTGAAGAAAATATGGATGGAAACCATATTTCTGAAATGTCTTCCTCTTTTTCCTTAAGGCAGCTTTCTATGATATACGACGCGCTGTACCTTATTTCAGAACGGCTGTCAAACAGCGCGAATCTCGCGGCGGCGACGGGCTCTCTCATATGCGAGCTGTCGCAAATAATATGTGATTGATTTATTGTTTTGACCGCGGCTTTCGGCCGCGCAACAGGGGGTTTTCTTTTGACCGAAGTAATTGGAGTACGTTTTAAAAAAGTTGGAAAGGTATATTATTTCGACCCGAACGGCATATCCGTCTCAAAGGGCGAAAACGTTATCGTCGAAACGGCGAGAGGGCTTGAATTCGGAGAAGTCGTCCAGGGCAATCACGCGGTCGACGACCAGCGCGTCGTCCAGCCGCTGCGGCAGGTCATACGCATTGCGACGCCGGACGATGTTAAAACGATGGAGCAGAACTGCAAAAAAGAGAAGGAAGCTTTTGATCTGTGTCTTAAAAAGATCGAAGAGCATGAGCTCGATATGAGTCTTGTCACGGTAGACTATACCTTTGATTCAAGCAAGATCCTGTTTTATTTCACCGCCGACGGGCGCATCGACTTCAGAGAGCTTGTAAAGGATCTCGCATCTATCTTCCATACGAGGATCGAGCTTCGCCAGATAGGGGTGCGGGACGAGGCGAAAATGGTTGGAGGACTCGGCATCTGCGGGAAGCCGCTGTGCTGCTCGACCTTTCTCGACGAATTTCAGCCGGTCTCCATCAATATGGCAAAGGAGCAAAGCCTGTCCCTTAACCCGACGAAGATATCCGGCACATGCGGAAGGCTTATGTGCTGCCTGAAATACGAGCATGAGGCATATGAGCACCTTTTGAGGACGACGCCGTCGATCGATTCCGTTGTCGACACTCCGCGCGGGCGCGGGGTCGTCGTCGACGTAAGCCTTTTGAAAGGCCTGTGCAAGGTGAAGCTGAACGATAATCCCGATTCGCCGATATGCATACATAAAAGCGAGCTTACGGTGATATCGCACGGCAAGAAAAACAAACACACCGCCGCATATGAAGCCGCCACCGCATATGAAGAAGGCGAGATACTTGAATAATCTTTTGTGAAAAAGCCCCCGGAAACATCTTCGGTGTTTCCGGGGGCTTTGATCTGTTAATATAAGCTTCGCAAAATATATTGTCTTTCTGATCCGCGCGCCCTGACCGGGGGTCTTTTTTTATGATCTTATGCTTTTAAAAAAAGTCGTCAGGATCCCGGCGCAATCATCCTCCATCACCCCGCCGACGATCTGCGGTTTGTGATGAAAATCCTCCTGAAAAAGGTTCAGCACGCTTCCGCAGGCGCCGGCCCTTTTGTCTTTAGCACCGTAAAATATCCTGCTAAGCCTTGAATTTATCACGGCGCCCGCGCACATTGGGCACGGCTCTAATGTCACATACATCTCGCACCCGTCAAGCCGCCAGGTGCCAAGGGTCTCCGACGCGTTTTTCATGGCGTTCATCTCGGCGTGGCTTTGGGCGTTCCGATCTCTTTCCATGCGGTTCTCCCCCGTGCCGACGACCACATCATCCTTGACGATGACGCACCCGACAGGCACTTCCCCGGAATCGGCCGCCTTTTCTGCAAGGTCAAGCGCCATCTTCATGTATTTTTCGCGTCTGTCCATAAACTTCTGCGTCCCCTCCATATTCAGATGATCATCAAATCAGAAGCACTCCGACGGTCGCCAGCGCCTCTATAAGAAAGAATGCCCACAGCGTAACTGAAGCGAAATAATATTTGATGTTCCCGGATCTGATATCGCGATCTTCCCCTTTTATATGGAATATCTTTTCCGGGTCGAAACGGTTGATCTTGAAAAATATGAGAAACGCAAGTCCGCCGAGTATCAGATACGCGCCGCTGTATATCCCGTCCCAGAACGCCATAACATCTTCGGGCAGATATTCGATCCCGATCGAGCTTAAATACGCCGTCAAATTGACCGCAAAATGCGCAAATACGCACGGCCAAAGCGAACCGGATTTCGCGCGCACGAAAGCCGCCAGTATTCCGAACAAAAACGCGAGAGGAAGCGTCAGCGGCGACGCATGCGCGATCGCGAACAGCGCAGCTGTCGCAAATATCGCGAACTTGTATCCCGCGGTATCCGAGATGTGTTTAAAAAGCACCCCTCTAAAGCAAAACTCTTCCACTATCGGGGGGAGAACGCATATCTGCACAAACTGCAGGATGAACCCCGTCATATTTTCAGGGGCGGCTGTTTCGACCGGCATCCCGGAAACCCCGAACAGCTGAAAAACAAATTCCATCGCGTATGCGATATACGCCGCAGCGATCGACAGCCCAAGTGCGGCGCACACGGTAAACACCGTCGTCCCGAAGGGCGGGCGCTCTTCCCTGAATATATTTTTTACGGACATCCTGTTAAAATGCGCAAACAGGCAGAAAGGCACAAGAAACATCAAAAGATACATGACGATCGACAGCGCCGTTTGAACATCCGTGCCGCTGTGCAAAAAGTGCTGCGCCTCGCGAGCGGCGCCGGGGTCAAATCCAAGCGTTTCCATCGCTGCCGGAAGAAGCTCAACTATAGCGGCGACGGCAATAACGATAACAGAGGTCACATATTCCATCCCGAGCATGCCCATAAGAGGCACCCCGGAAAGATTCACCCGACCGATAAGTTGCTTTGCGCGCGCACGCGGCCTTTCCCTCTGCGCGTAATATGCCGGCGGATATCCATATTGAAAACGCGGGTCTATATATTGCCGCATTTTATCACCTCAAGTCTCATAATAACATAACGAAGGTGACATTTGCACCCTTTTAAACAAAATTAAATCCTTCCTATGCCGATCGTTTTCTGATAATATGAGTATATCTTTTTCGGAGGGCGCGTATATGTGGACATATAAAGTAAGCGAAGGACTAAATGATTTCAGCGATGCCATGTCAATAAGGACGGCCGTGTTCATCGAAGAACAGGGGTTTGTAAACGAATTCGACGATATCGACAAATCGGCGACACATATAGTTGTCTACGAAGATCAAGCCCCCTTCGCGACCGGACGGGCGTATCCTTCCCCTGAAAACAAGGGCGAGTATATTATCGGCAGGGTCGCCGTTTTGAAAGGATACCGCGGGCGCGGCGCGGGCGTTTTTCTTATGAAGTGCCTTGAAAAGCATCTCTCATCCGCCGGCGTTAAGTCGATCTCGCTTGGCGCGCAGACCCGCGCTCAGGAATTTTACAAAAAACTCGGGTATGAAAGCTTCGGAGAGGGATTTTTCGACGAGGCCTGCCCGCATATCAGGATGAGAAAAAATCTTTGACGTATATCATTTTTCATACCTAAAGGTCCCTTTTCATATATAAGAAATGCGCGCTTTTCTTCTTATATGTGAAAAGGGGTGTTTTTATATCATGTCCGATTTTTTGACTTTATGCGCAGACGCCCTGTGCGGACCTTTTACGGCGCTGCTGCTGCTTTTTACAGGTATATATTTCACTGTCAAAACCGGATTTTTCCAGATACGCAAGCTGCCATTTATTCTACGCGAGACCGTCAAAACCCTTTTTGTTTTCAAAAAAGGCGGCAAAAAATCCACCGGGATATCCCCGTTTTCCGCGATGAGCACCGCTCTTGCGGGAACGATCGGAACGGGCAATATCGTCGGCGTCGCGACGGCGATCGCAGTGGGCGGGCCCGGCGCGATATTTTGGCTTTGGGTGTGCGCGTTTTTCGGGATGATGACGAAATACGCCGAGATCCTGCTCGCGGTAAAATTTCGTGAAAAGCGCGCAGGCGCGTTTTTCGGCGGACCGATGTATTATATGGAAAAAGGGCTGCACAAAAAACACCTCGGAAGGATATTCGCCTTTTTCTGTCTGCTTGCGTCGCTGTTCATGGGGAATATAACGCAGTCGAACTCTATCGCGGGGGCAGCCGCGAACTCCTTTTCCGTTTCTCCTCATGTCTCAGCGGCCGTTATATGCGTCCTTTGCGCTTTCGCGGTGTTCGGGGGCATAAAGACGATCTCTAAAACCTCGGAAAAGCTTGTGCCGTTCATGGCGATATCGTATCTCGCGGTCTCCATCCTCGTCGTCATTTCAAATCCCGCTTCGGTTCCGGCGGCATTTTCTCAAATATTCAAATTCGCCTTTTCCCCGTGCGCGCCGATCGGGGGTTTTTCGGGGTGCACCGTCTCCGCGGCGATACAAAAAGGGGTCGCGCGCGGGGTCTTTTCAAACGAGGCGGGCCTCGGCTCTGCTCCAATCGCACACTCGGCGTCAAACTGCGAGCACCCTGCGCAGCAGGCCCTGTGGGGGATATTTGAAGTGTTTGTGGACTCTTTTGTCGTTTGCACATGCACTGGCCTTGCCATACTGTGCTCAGGCGCATGGACATCAAACGCACGCGGGATAGACATGACAATCCTCGCTTTTAGGGGCGTTTTTCCCCGTTTTGCGCCTGTCTTCATCTCTTTTTGCGTGTGTCTCTTCGCTTTCACGTCGATAATCGGCTGGGCGTATTACGGCGAGACCTGTCTGCGCTATCTTTTCCCGAAGGCCGATCTGTCGGCACCTTACAGGGTCATGTATGTGCTTTTCACCGGTGCGGGCGCCCTGATAAGCGTCGACAGCGCGTGGGCTTTATCCGAAATATTCAGCGGGCTTATGCTGTTTCCAAACCTTTTTGCATTGATCCTTCTGGCCCCTGTAGTGAAAAAAACCACTTTTGATTATTTAAATCGGCGCAAATTCTGATTTATCGTTGCTAAATCAATTTACAGCGGATATAATATTATAATTATTATATCTATATTCACGCGGGAGTGTGTTTGAAATGACCGATAACCAAAAACTTGCCGAAATGCTCTTTCCGGATATAAAAAAGACCCCTTCGGATTATGAGCTGATATATCCAAAGCGCGATCTTCCTTCAGGCGCGCAGGTGACGCGTTTTGCACCCAGCCCGACAGGGTTTCTGCATATAGGCGGCCTTTTTGCGTCGCTTGTATGCGAAAGGTGCGCCCACAGAAGCGGCGGGGTGTTTTACTTAAGGATCGAGGACACGGATAAAAAGCGCGAGATCGAGGACGGGGTGACGGGCATCCTCGAAGGGCTTTCCGCGTTCGGCATCACACCGGACGAGGGGATGACCGGTCCGGACAGTGAAAAAGGCGATTACGGCCCGTATAAACAAAGCATGCGCCGCGATATATACCACGCGTTTGCCAAATTCCTTACCGAAAAAGGGTATGCATATCCCTGCTTCTGCAGCGAGGGGGACATATCAAAGATCCGCGAGGAACAGGAGAAGACAAAGCTTCTTCCCGGGTACTACGGCAAATTCGCGAAGTGCCGAAGCCTGTCGATAGACGAGGTCGAGCGCAAAATAAAAGCCGGCGAGGAATACACGGTGCGCCTTAAATCCCCCGGGGAAGAGGGGCGCAGGATCGCGTTTGACGATAAAATAAAAGGCCATATCGAAATGCCGGAAAACATCGTCGACATCGTCCTTTTAAAATCCGACGGGATACCGACGTACCACTTTGCTCATGCGGTCGACGATTTTCTCATGCGTACGACAAATGTCATACGCGGCGACGAATGGATATCGTCAGTCCCCGTGCACCTTCAGCTGTTCGAGCTTTTGGGGAATAAAGCGCCGGCATTCTCGCATATATCCCCGATCATGAAAGAGGACAACGGCGCAAAACGCAAGATCTCAAAGCGGAAGGATCCGGAAGCGGCGGTAACATTCTACGAAGAAGAGGGATACCCGAAAGAAGCTGTCACTGAATACCTTCTCAATCTAGCGAACTATAATTTCGAAGACTGGCGCCGCGAAAATCCGAACGCGTCCTATACCGAATTTCCCTTTGACATGAGCAAAATGAGCTCATCCGGGGCACTTTTCGATATGGTCAAGCTTCGCGATGTGTCGCGCGGGATAATATCGAGATTCTCCGCGGAAAAGGTGCTTGACGACGTGCTGTCGTGGTCTGAAAAATATGACCGTGAGCTTTACGATGTTCTGTCGAAAGACAGAGATTTTGCGATAAGACTTTTCGGCATCGACCGCGGCGGCGACAAGCCGAGAAAGGATATCGCGGCCTGGTCGGATGTGAGAGCATACGTTTCATATTTTTATGACAGTCTTTGGGACAGGCAGTATGAGCTGCCCGAAAACATAAGCGCAGACGACGCGGTCGCCGTTCTGGAAGAATATAAAAACATTTTTTCACCTGAAGACGACAAAGACACATGGTTTTCAAAAATGAAAGACGTCGCGGAAAAATGCGGATTCGCAAGGGAAGTAAAGATGTTTAAGAAGAATCCGGATGATTTTAAGGGGCACGTCGGCGACGTCAGCACGATCGTCCGCGTCGCGATAACGGGAAGGCGCAACTCACCCGATCTTCACGCGATCCTCGCGCTTTTGGGGAAAGACCGCGTCATGGCGCGCATTTCCTCTTTGACATCATATCTCAAATCAGATAGGTAGGTATTTATGGACACATCAAATTTCATTCACGATTTTATAGACGAGGATCTGGCTTCCGGTGCGTATTCCCGGGTCCAGACGAGGTTTCCACCTGAGCCGAACGGGTACCTTCATGTGGGGCACGTAAAAGCGATCGCAGTGGATTTCAAGACCGCCGCGAAGTACGGCGGCGTTTGCAATCTGCGCCTTGACGACACAAATCCCACAAAAGAGGAGGAAGAATACGTCGACGCGATAATGGACGATATACGCTGGCTCGGCTTTAACTGGGGCAACGTGTTCTATGCTTCCGATTATTTTGATATATGCCATAAAAGCGCGATCAAGCTGATCGAAAAGGGCAAGGCGTATGTGTGCGACCTTTCAGCGGACGAGATACGCGAATACCGCGGCACCCTGACAGAGCCCGGCCGCGAAAGCCCTTACAGAAACCGCAGCATTGAGGAAAACCTCGCGTTGTTCGCCGATATGACCGCCGGCAAGTTTGAAAACGGCGAAAAGGTGCTCAGGGCGAAGATCGACATGGCGTCGGGGAACATAAACATGCGCGACCCGATAATATACAGGATCATGAAGGTCCCCCATAACAGGACGGGCGACAAATGGTGCGTGTACCCGATGTACGATTTTGCCCATCCGATATCCGACGCGGCGGAGGGGGTCACGCACTCGCTATGCACGCTTGAGTTTGAGGATCACAGGCCGCTTTACGACTGGGTCCTTCGCGAGCTTGAATGGGACATGCCCCCGCGTCAGATCGAATTTGCGCGGCTCAACCTGAACTATACTTTGACGAGCAAGCGCCGCTGTCTCGCCCTTGTAAAAGAGGGTAAAGTCTCCGGATGGGACGACCCGCGCATGGCGACGATCGCCGGGATGAGGCGGCGCGGATACCCGCCGGAAGCGCTTATCGATTTTGTCGAAAAAGCGGGCGTTTCAAAGGCGTTCAGCGTCGTCGATTACGGACTTCTCGAATACTGCGTCAGAGACAACCTCAATGCCAACGCCCCGCGCGCGATGGCGGTGCTGAATCCCTTGAAGCTCACGATTGAAAACTATCCCGAAGGGAAAACCGAGCGCATACGCGTTGAGGTAAACCCGGGCAAGCCCGAAGACGGGGAAAGAGAAATGACGTTTTCGAAGCACCTTTTCATAGAAAAAGAGGATTTTATGGAAGACCCGCCGAAGGGATATTTCCGTCTTTTCCCCGGCGCGCAGGTGCGCCTTAAGGGCGCGTATATAGTCACGTGCACCGGATTTTCGAAGGATGAAAACGGCGAAGTCAGCGAGGTCATATGCAGATACGACGAGGACAGCGCCGGCGGCAACGCGCCGGACGGGCGCAAGATCAAAGGCACGCTGCATTTCGTCGACGCTTCAAACTGCCAGGACGCGACGGTCCGGCTTTACGACAGGCTGTTCAACGTCCCCAACCCTTCCGCGGAGGAGGACGGCAAAACCCTGTTCGACAATCTCAACCCTGACTCGCTGAAGGTTGTAAAGGGCGCCAAGATAGAAAGTTATCTTGCGTCCGCAAAGGTCGGAGACACCTTCCAGTTTATGAGGAACGGCTATTTCTGTCTCGACCCGGATTCAACCCCGGGAGCGCTTGTTTTCAACAGGACCGTATCGCTCAAGGATTCGTTCAAGCCTGGAAAATAAACTGACAACAATAAAAAAGACCGGTTTTATAACCGGTCTTTTTATTTTTTATTCTTACAGTTCCTTTATGTGCCGCCTTATCATATCGAGCGCGTTTGACGCCGCCATTCCGCGCACCCTGTCCCTGGCGTTGCCCCATATCTGGCGGCGGACCTCAGTGCCGCTTTTTGTGTCTATCGCGATATATACAAGTCCGACGGGTTTTTCATCGCTTCCGCCGCCGGGTCCGGCGATACCGGTTATCCCGATCCCTATATCGGTCCTGAAAAGTCTTCTGACGCTTGATGCCATTTCAGACGCGACCTCCGGAGATACCGCGTCCTTCTCTTCTATCAGCTTTTTATCTATTCCGAGAACGTCCGCCTTTATCTCGTTCGAATACGCGCACACGCCGCCTCTAAAACACGCGGACGAGCCCGGTATGTCCGTTATCCTCTTCGATAAAAGCCCGCCCGTGCAGGATTCGGCCGTCGACAGGGTAAGCCCTCTCTCTGTGAGCTCAGATACGACCAGACTTTCAAGGGATTCGACGTCCACCCCGTACACGACGTCGCCCAGTATCCCGCATATCTCGTCGACGACGGGGTCCGTCATCTCGCGCGCCTTTTGTGCGTTCTCCGCCTTTGCGGTGACTCTTAAAAAGCACTCGTTCTCCTTCGCGTACGGCGCGACCGTCGGATTCTGCATGTTCTTTATCATCGATGAAAGCTTGTCTTCCACCGCCGATTCGCCCATCCCGAAAACGCGCACGTTCCGTGAAAAGATGATTTCGCCCGTCATATCCATAAGATACGGCATCGCGTACGTGCGGAACATGCCGGTGCATTCTCTCGGCGGCCCGGGAAGCATTATAACGCGCTTTCCCTCGGCCTCAAAGGCGCACCCGGGCGCCGTGCCCCAGTCGTTTTTAAGGATCGTGCACCCTTCGGGAAGCATGGCCTGTTTTTCATTGTTTTGCGTCATCCGGCGTCCGGTTTTTTCGAAATATCCGTGTATTGTTCTTAGCGACTCGTCGTCCATCAAAAGTTTTTTTCCGAACGCTGCGGCGATCGTCTCTTTAGTCAGGTCGTCCGCCGTCGGGCCGAGGCCCCCTGTCGTTATTATCTCGTCCGCCCTTGATTTCGCAAGCTCTATGACCGATTTAAGCCTGTCCGGGTTGTCCCCGACGACTGTATGATAATACACATTGAACCCGAGCTCAGACAGTCCTTTCGCTATAATTGAAGCGTCAGAATTTATCGTTTCACCTAAAAGTATCTCTGTCCCGACGGCAATGATCTCCGCATTCATAATGCTGTTTCACCCCTTAAGTCAAGCATTAATGTAATGTTTTTTTATTTTTACACCATATCGTTTTGCGATATCTTTTTCCACGTGACGCCCTCAAGCGCCTTAAGGCACATATTTTCTATATCAAGGGCCTTTTCCACCTTTTCAAGCTGATGTTTCTTCGGCTTTGTCTGCGGGTGGCGCGGCGTGAACACCGTGCAGCAGTCTTCATACGGCTCGATCGATACGTCGAACGTGCCTATCTTCCTCGCGACGGCGACGATCTCCTCCTTATCCATACCTATCACAGGGCGCAGGACCGGCATCTCGATAACGCTTTCCGTTACTCCGATCGCCTCCATCGTCTGGCTTGCGACCTGGCCCAGGCTTTCCCCGGTGACAAGCGCGCCGCAGCCGTTGTCCTCGGCGATCTTTTCGGCTATGCGCATCATAAACCGCCGCATGACAAGGGTGAAATAATCCTCCATGCATTTTTCGCGTATCTCCTGCTGTATATCGGTAAACGGCACGAACGCGACGCTCATATCACCGCAGTATCTCGTCATTATCGAAGAGAGCCTTTCGACCTTCATATGCGCAAGTTTCGACGTATAGGGCGGGCTTTCAAAATGGATCCCGATAAGGGATATCCCGCGTTTTGCGATCATATGCCCCGCCACCGGACTGTCTATCCCGCCCGAAAGGAGAAGCGCCGCGCGCCCGTTCGACCCGACCGGCATTCCGCCCGCGCCCGGCACCTTTCCCGCGTGGACAAACGCATATCTTTCGCGGATCTCGACCATGACCACGACGTCAGGCGAGTGCACGTCGACAGATATGTTTTCAAAACAGTCGTCAAGATACCCACCGACCTCCATGCATATCTCAGGGGATTTCATCGGAAATCTCTTGTCGGCGCGCTTTGCCTCGACCTTAAACGTCTTTTTGTTTTTGAAAACCGACGCGAGGTATTCTATCGCCGTTTCCTTTATCTTTTCTATATCTTTTTCGCATACCGCAGCGCGTGATATCGCCGTAACGCCGAAAATATACTGGACCTCGGAAAACGCCCTGTCTATATCCGCGTCTCCGACGGGTTCAATGTACACGGTCGACTGCATCGCTTCTACGTTAAACTCTCCTATACCGGAAAGCCTGTGTCTGACCGTCGATACAAGCTTGTCTTCAAACCTTGACCGGTTCAGGCCCTTGAGCACAAGCTCGCCGCATTTTAAAAGGATCATTTCTTTCATATTGCTACTTCCCGTTCTCAAAAAGTTTCATTGCCGAAAAGAGCGCCGATATCAGCGCGTCGGCGTCATCCCTGGTGTTTTCCGGGCTGAGGCTCACCCTTATCGCCGAATCGATCACCCTTGGCGCTACGCCCATTTTCGTCAGCACCTCGCTTCTTTTGCCCTTGGCGCACGCCGAGCCCGACGATACGAAAACATTCCTTTCGGAGAGGACGTTTAAAAGCACCTCGCTTTTCGCGCGCGGCAGAGAGAAATTCAAGATGTTCGGCGCGGCGGTCTCGGATGAATTCCATATCATATCAGGAAAGCGCTTATTCATCCCGTTCTTTATATATCTCGAAAGCTCTTTGACGCGCTTTATATCGCCTTCCGCGTTTTTCATGCGCACTTCGCACGCCTCTCCAAATGCGGCGATGATCGGAACGGGCTCCGTCCCGGATCTCATGCCGCCTTCCTGCCCGCCGCCCGAGATAAGGCACGGTATCTTTATCCCTTTTTTTATATACAGCGCGCCCGCGCCCTTGACCGCCCCGATCTTGTGCCCGCTTACGGATATGAAATCGGCGCCCGTATATTTCGCAAGCTTCTCCTCAGTCTTCAAAAAAGCCTGTACCGCGTCGACGTGAAGAAGCGCGCCGCTTGCGATGCCGGAAAGCCCGCTTTTTATCTCCTTCACCGGCATTATGGCGCCGGTCTCGTTATTTATCATCATTATCGACAGAAGGAACGTGTCGTCATCCACCTTTGAAAGCACGTCCTGCGCCGAAACGCATCCGTCCTTCCCGACTTTCACCTCTACGATTTTGAACCCGTCATGCGAAAGCCTTTTCAGCGTCTCGTTCGTCGCGGGATGCTCGACGTTCGTCGTTATTATCGTTTTCTTTTTCCTTCCGAACTTTGCCGCAGCGCCCATTATCGCCGTATTGATGGCCTCTGTCCCGCCGGACGTGAAAAACACCTCTCCCTTGTCGGCGCCAAGCGCATTCGCGACCTTCCCTCTCGCTTCATCCACTGACCTTGCCGCGGCGATGCCGGCATCATGAGTCGACGATGGATTGCCGTACGCCTGCTCCATCGTGTATATCGCTTTTTCCTTTGCCTCTTTAAGCACCATTTCGGTTGCGGCATTGTCTAAATAGTGGATCATGCTTTTTTCCCCTTATGATCAAACATTTCTCCTCACATTATATCGCGCCGGCATCAAAGTCACAAGATTTTATTGTTTCTTTCAGCGTTCGATGTTATAATACTTCCGTATTGCGTTAAAACTTAAAGGAGGCCTTGCTATGCCGGGAAAAATCATTCTTGGGGCCCAATGGGGCGACGAAGGGAAAGGTAAATATATCGATATTTATTCTTCTATGGCCGATATGGTCGTGCGCTCCCAGGGGGGTAATAACGCGGGGCATACGGTCGTTGTCGGCGGCGACGTATATAAACTTCAGCTTATCCCGTCCGGGATCCTTTACAAAAACTGCGTCAACATCGTCGGCCCGGGCGTCGTTGTCGATCCAAGATCCATCCTGGAAGAGATGGGCAGGCTGTCCGAACGCGGAGTGGATCTTTCCAATCTGTTTATAGACGCCCGTGCGCACGTCATAATGCCGTGGCACAACAGAATAGACGCCCTTTCGGAAGAGGCGCGCGGCGCCGAGAATATCGGCACGACGAAAAAGGGCATCGGTCCCTGCTATATGGACAAAGCGCAGAGGTCGGGCATAAGGATGCACGACTTTATAATCCCGGACCGTCTTCGTGATTTCATAAAGCGCCAGGGCGAGATCAAAAACCGCTATATGGCCGCGATGTTCGGGGCGGATGCGCTCGACCTTTATGCGATGACCGAAGAGTATCTTGGTTATGCGGAAAAACTTCGCGGATTTGTCCGCGACACATCAGTCATGACGTTTGACGCGCTGAAAGCGGGCAAAACCGTGCTTTTTGAGGGTGCCCAGGGGACCCTTCTCGATCTTGACATGGGCACCTATCCCTATGTCACATCTTCACACCCTGTCGCGGGCGGCGCGTGCATCGGGTCGGGGATCGGCCCCTCTCTCATAAACGAGTGCATCGGAGTCGCGAAGGCATATACGACAAGGGTCGGAAAAGGCCCCTTCCCGACGGAGCTTTTTGACGAAACGGGCGATTATATCAGAAACCGCGGCGGCGAATTCGGCACTGTCACGGGAAGGCCGCGGCGCACCGGCTGGTTCGATGCGGTCGTCGCACGGTATTCGGTCCGTATAAACGGCCTTACCGAACTTATAATAAATAAGATCGACCCCCTCTCCGGACTTGAGAAGCTTCGCCTGTGCACGGCGTACCGTTTAAACGGCGAAATAATTCGCGATTTCCCGCCGGATTTTTCACTTCTCTCGAGTTGTGAGCCGATATATGAGGATTTTGACGGATTTTCCGAGGATATTTCCTCATGCAGAAAATACGCGGATCTTCCGAAAAACGTCAGAGAGTATGTCGAGGCAATTGAAAGCGTCTGCGGATGTCCGGTGCGCTCGATCGGCGTCGGTCCGGACCGCGATCAGGTCGTTTCTAAATAATTGGGTTTAAAAAGGCCGTACCTAAATAGGTACGGCCTTTTTCTTTTTACGTTGCCATTTTCTTTTTTCTTTTTCTTGTCCTTATTGCGGCGATCGCCCATGTCAAAGCCGGCAAAATAACAAATGGCCCCAATATATAGTATTTATAGCACGAAAAAAACACATCTGCCTCGACCATGTTTTCAAACATGACAAGCGACAGCGAAAACGCCAAAAAGCCCACGGGGGCCGCAAGCATCCTGTAATCTTTTTTGCTTCGTATATTGCAAAGCGCCTTGCATGAAAAAAGCATGCACACCGTCGCCCTCAATATATCCGCCGGAAGGAAGTTGACCGACACGAGCACCTCTTCCCTCTGAAGATAGCTTCCGATATTTATAAGGCTTGCGGTCTGAAATGACGGATATTTTATCTCGCTCATTATCGGGAAATTCAAAATGGATATGTTGCTTATATAGATCACTGTCAGAAAGACGGCCGCAGCGGCGAGCCCGGATGTAGCGCTTTTTCTTATGTCCTTTTTTTCTTTCAGCATGTAAAACAGGGAGATGAGAAAAAAAGCCTCTGAAAATGGCGTCGCAAATATCCCCCAAGCGCCCTCAAGCACGGGTCTTGCCCCGTCGAAAAAAAAGGGCTTTATACTGCCAATATCCATATAGGGGGCTGTGAAAATTATGAGGAAAACCATAAGTACCGCAACGACCGGCAAGGCGACCTCGCTCCATCTTGACAGCACCTCGGCGCCGCTTTTCACAAGCATGATGCAGCACGCCGACATAAGGCCGGAGATAATAAATTTGGGCGTGTCGAAAAGAAGGATCGTCGACACAAACTGCGAAAACACGTTTATTATATCGGCGCACATCAATATCGAGGCGGCGGCGTAAAACCATATGATGACCTTTCCCAATGTTTTCCCGTATATCTTCTTAAAAGCGTCGAATATATCCATATCCGGATACATTATAAGCGGCCTTGTATATATATAAAACATGCCCGCGGAAAATGCGCCCGCTATTATCGCCGCGATCCATGAATCGCGGCCCGCCTCCACATTAAGTTCGATGGAAGACATGCTTCCCGTTAAAAACATGAACAGCATGACGCCGGCCTGTCTTGCGGATATATATTCTCTGTTCATTTTGCCCGCGTCACCCCTTGCATAAAAGCAGCAGATATTTATAAAGCGATATCGGGAAAAGCTCGAAAGCCTTTGCGGCGGTCAGTGCTGCAGCCAAAGAAAAAATAACGATATAATACCTGTCTGTTTTTTCACCTGAACGCCTAAATGACCGAACGTCAAAAATCAGAAACGCCGCGAAAGCAAACGGCATTATCAAAAGCGTTTTCAGCATCGTTCTACCTCCGAAGGTCTTCTATACGGTAAGTCCTATGCTCTTTACGTCGATGTCGCTCTCCACATAGACCGGAAGCGACGGGAATATTTGACTGCGCCAGATTTCGGCGTTCTTTTTCCAAAATTGGGGCTGGTCTCTTTTAAAACATGTCCCGAACATCACGCAGTCGGAACCGAATTCCCGCTGAAGTTTCGATATGACCCGTTTTATCTCTCTCTCGATATGTTCTTCTGCGATCTTTTCCGCTCTGTCGACGCCATCCTCAAATAAAATGCTGTCGGCGCCGGTTATCTGACCGATATTGACGCTTAGATGGGTCTTTATATTTATGCTCGGCCTGCCGTCTGTTATCCGTGCGTCAAGCTTTGTATCGTTTTTCCTTATTTCGTAGGTTATAAAAGCCCCCGGGATGTCCGGTATCTTCGCGATAAAGCTGCCCTTGTTCTCCTGTTTT
>Ga0079305_1002549_pt1 | contig 15360 bp, 14 predicted proteins | sample LMS_cellobiose_e_FD_79183 | JGI IMG/M metagenome (GOLD analysis project Ga0079305, IMG submission 79183) | Rumen-fistulated moose microbial communities from Alaska, USA - LMS_cellobiose_enrichment | ecosystem: Host-associated > Mammals > Digestive system > Stomach > Rumen fluid ... | reverse complement strand
TATCCGACAACTATCCGCCGTCTGCACCCCGTTCGGTCTTCTGTTATGCGGATTCACGCTTGGAAAATACGAATTTCGCAAGGTGTTCTCACTTCACTTTTTCCGTATTCCCATCCTGCGTTGCGTGATGATGCCGGCTGTTTTCTTTCTGTTGACAAGACCCCTTCTCCTGCTTGGTCTTGATCCGCTGATCTGTAAAATCGCCGTCATTTATTCCGCATTGCCAATCCCTTCGCTGACGACCGTTTATGTATTAAAATACGATCCTGATCAGAACAATCAACTCGAAGCAGTCGGTGCGTCTGTGTTGTCAGTGCTCCTTTCCGCGATCACTTTGCCTCTGTGGTACTTTGTGATCCGTTAGGCAGATTCTAATTGATGCGGAACTGGAGGAACTCGCTAATCAATTGACGTTGATTTGTAACATTGAGCTTTTTGTAGATGCTTTTGATATGAGCCTTGACAGTCCACTCGCTGATAAACAAATCCTGTGCAATTTGTTTTGCTGTTCTTCCGCTACAGAACCGCGTCATTACTTCGACCTCCCGGTCTGTCAAAAGCGCGATTCGGTTCGTCGCCCGTGCATTTTTCTGTTCAATCATCGACTCGATCGAAGGTACATTATCGGAGAGTTCCTCGATTTGGATACAGCTATATGCATGCTTTCGTTCCTCTGAATTGCTATAATCAGAGCGTTCGTAATACACGCGATATCGACCGATTTCTTTCTCTCCGCGCGCGACGGCAATGAGCAGGTTCGCAATTCCCTTATTTATATCGGACATGTGATACATATCTGTTACTGCTTGGAAAAACAGTGTATTGCATTCCACCATCTTCATATCACCGTCAAATAAACCGATGCCGATTTTATGATTGTTAATCACTCGGTTCTTCATATAGGAAAGCTGTTTTTCCCTCAGGGATTCTTTCCAATAGGAGTATGACAGTTGCAGAATTTTCTGAAGAACAATAAATGTAAATATATCGTCATCATTCCAAGGAGGTAAATCGTTTTTATGGAAAATCGTGATTCTTGAATCCTGATCAAGCGGAAGAACAACGGCATCCTGAATATCATACGGTGCAAAGAAACTGGCATAATTGCGAAACTGCCCCTCAGATAAAACATCCCTTGCACGAATCGGATCACAATCAATGAAAGACGGCGCTTCTGAGATCAGATTCGTAACGTAATGGGCGAGATCGTCGTTTCGAAAATAGCCGACCCGATAGTATTCTCTTCGCATCAGCATTGCCTGTGCAGTCGGTATATTTGTGACATAAGACATTGCGGAAACAAAGCGTCCGTCGTTGTAATGTGTAAACGCCATGTTATGAAAATCAAAATCCTTCTCGAGAATTTCAAGAAGTTCTCGACCCAAAAATGTCTGCGCGGAATGTGTATAGTTCTGAATATCGGCAATAAAAGTATTATGTTTCGGATATGACAGAGCCTGCATAAAGCACCTCCTTATTTGTTGTTTCCCGTTAAACAACAGCTTAAATCAACCAATATACAAGCAATATAATAATAAAAAAACAGATTAAAAAATTCAACAGCAAATATGTTTAAAGGAAGGAGTCCGAACATGGAGAATTCAGAACAAACTCGCATCGTCATTGTCGGCGGAGGACCCGGCGGATATGTTGCAGCCATTCGCGCGGCACAACTCGGCGCCGCCGTTACACTCGTTGAAAAAGATCATGTTGGAGGCACTTGTCTGAACAGAGGCTGTATTCCTTCAAAAGTTCTTCTGCATAGTGCAGATGCTTTCGAAACCGCAAAGAACAGCTCTGGCATCGGTGTCATCAGTGAACGCGTCACGCTCGACTGGAACGCGGTTCAAAAGCGCCGCCGGGACGTTGTTCAACAACTCACGAGCGGTGTTGCAGGTCTCCTTCGTGCGGCGGGAGTCACGATCATCTCCGGAACTGCTCGGTTCGTCGATCCTAAAACAATCCTTGTAAAGAAAGCGGATGGGGAAGAAACCTTAACGGCCGATAAAATCATTCTCGCAACAGGAAGCGAAGCATCCGTACCACCCATTCCCGGAACGAAGAATAATCCCGATTGCATTGATTCCACCGCATGCCTTGCTCTTGACGATATCCCAAAATCGCTCGTCATCATCGGCGGAGGCGTTATCGGACTTGAACTCGGAAGTGCGTATCAACGATTCGGTTCAAAGGTGACTATTATTGAAATGCTTCCTCGCCTTCTTGCTCCGATGGATTATGAACTAACCGCTCTGCTGACGAAAAATCTGAGAGCATCCGGGATGGACATCTATCTTGATTCACCTGCAAAATCCGTTGAAAAAGTGCCCGACGGAAGCATCCTGACGTTTACCGTCAACGGGGAGGATAAAACGATCAGGGCTGACAAAATCCTGATTTGTATCGGCAGGAAACCTGTTACAGAAGGTCTTGGGCTGGAAAAATGTGGCTTCAGCATGAACGGGGGGTTCGTCGCTACAAACGACAAGATGGAAACTTCTGTGACAGGCGTATACGCGATCGGCGACTGTAACGGAAAAATGATGCTCGCTCACACCGCAATGGCAATGGGTGAAATTGCCGCGGAAAATGCGATGGGTGCATCGAAAACTTTTTCTCCGGCAACGGCGCCTTCCGTCGTATATGTCGGCCCGGAATTTGCCTGCGTAGGGATGAACGAGGAACAGGTTCAGGAAGCCGGTATCCCATATATTGTCGGTAAGTTTCCGACTGCAGCCAACGGCAGAAGCTTGATTCTCGGCGCAACACGGGGAATGATGAAGATTCTTTCCGAGAAAGACTCCAAACGCATCCTGGGCGTTCATATTCTCGGCGCAAATGCAGGAGAAATCATTCAGGAAGCCTCTATGGCTCTCCGTTTCAACGCCACCCTTGACGAATTCATATCCACGATTCACGGCCATCCTTCTGTCGCAGAAGGTCTGCGAGAAGCGGCGCTTGCTGCGGAAAATCGTTGCATTCATATGCCAAAAAGATAATATACAGATAATATACCTGAAATCGAAAATGACCCCGTTCGCTCGTTTATTCGTGTAACGCGGGGTCATTTTGTTCTATTTGATTTTATTATGATCGAGGTTATTATTATCGACGGAATTCAATCTGAAACACGCTGTTCCAGCGCGGCGATCCGGAGCGCGAGACAAAAGATTTCCATCGCGGCCCCCAGCTCCGCGACCGGCGGGAGGCTCGGCGCGATCCGGATGTTGGAGTCGTTCGGATCGACCCCGTACGGATACGTCGCGCCTGCGTTCGTCATCACAACGCCCGCTTCCTTACAGAGCGCAAGGGTACGCTTTGCGAGGCCCGGACGCGTATTGACCGAGACGAAGTATCCGCCGGTCGGACGCTGCCAGGTCGCGATCCTGAGAGGCGCGATCTCGCGGTCAAGCGTATCCAGAACCATCCGGAATTTCGGTCCGAGAATCGTAGCATGCTTCTTCATGAGGGCGAGCGTCGACGTCTTGTCCTTCAGATACAGAACGTGGCGGAGCTGGTTGACCTTGTCGTAGGAGATCATCTGGACGTCCAGAAGCTTCGTCAGATATGCGAGGTTCGCTTCGCTCGCGGCCATGACGGAAATTCCCGCGCCGGGGAACGTCACTTTGGAGGTCGACGCGAACTCGAAGACCATATCCGCGTTTCCGTTCGCCGCGGCAAGCGAGAGGATATCCGGGAACGGAACGTATTCACCTTCGAACTCGTGGATGCAGTACGCGTTGTCCCACATCACGGTGAAATCGGGCGCTGCGGGGCGCAGCTTCGCGATGCGTTCGACCGTTTCCGCGGAATAGATGATTCCGTCGGGATTCGAATACTTCGGAACGCACCAGATCCCCTTCACAGAGGGATCCTTCACCGCAGCTTCGACCGCGTCCATATCCGGTCCCTCCGGCGTCATGGCAATCGTAACCAGTTCAAAACCGAACGATTCGGTGATCTTGAAGTGACGGTCGTAGCCGGGCGACGGGCAGAGCCATCTGACCTTTTCCTCGCGCGACCAGGGTCTTTCGGATCGGAGCAGGCCGTGGGTCACCGCTTTCGAGATCGTGTCGTACATCAGCGTCAGCGAAGCCGCTCCGCCGATGAAGCACTGCTCGGGACGGCAGCCGAGGATCTCCGCGAAAAGCCGTTTCGCCGCCGGAAGACCGGAGAGTTCGCCGTAATTCCGCGCGTCGATGCCGTCCGACACGCACTGCCCGGGCGTCTGGAGAACGGTCAGGATACCGCTCACGAGATCGAGCTGTTCCGTTCCGGGCTTTCCGCGGGCCATATTGAGTTTGAGTCCCTTCGCCTTCCACGCTTCGAACGCGGCCCGGACTTCTTCCAGCTCGATCCGCGCTTCTTCTTTCGTAAGGCTGTCGTACGTTCGTTTCATTTCCGTTTCCTCTACGATTCGATGAGCGTTCCGGTCAGCTTCTGGTAGTACAGCGCAAGACCGCTGTGATCGCACTGGCCGTTTCCGTCTTCGTGGAGTTCCTTCATCATCTCGCGGACAAGGGAAGCGAGCGGCGTCGGGCTTCCGTTCGCTTCGGCCGCTTCGATCGCATTGTTGAGATCCTTGATGTGGAGATCGATCTTAAAACCGGGCTTGAAGTCCTGCGCGAGAATCATCGGCATCTTCGCGTTCATTACCGAGGAGCCGGCAAGACCGCCCTTGATCGCCTGGAAGACTTTTTCGGGATCGGTGCCCATCTTCTTTGCGAGAACCATTCCTTCGGACAGCGCGGCGATGTTGACCGCGACGATGATCTGGTTCGTCAGCTTGCAGGTATTGCCGGAGCCGAGCGGTCCAACGAGGAGAGCGGAAGAACCGAGCACGTCAAACAGAGGCTTGGCTTCCTCGAAATCCTTCTCGTCACCGCCGACCATGATCGCAAGCTCGCCGCTGATCGCCTTCGGTTCACCGCCGGAGACGGGAGCGTCGAGCATACGGATGCCCTTCTTCGCGAGTTCCGCACCGATTTCCTTCGACACGACCGGAGAGATTGAGCTCATATCGATCACGAGCGTTCCCGGCGCGGCGTAATCGATCACGTTGTCCGCCGAGCGATCCGCGCTTTCCGCCGTTTCGCTTCCGAGCACGACCTTCCGGACATCCGGACCGTTCGGGAGCATCGTGACGATCACGGGGCATTTCGCCGCTTCCGCGATCGAATCCGCCACGGTCGCGCCGTCCGCCCGGAGTTCTTCCGCCTTCGATCTCGTGCGGTTAAAAACGGTCACACGGTAGCCGGCTTTCAGCAAATTGCGGGCCATGGGCTTTCCCATAATTCCGAGTCCGATGAATCCGATTTCTTTCATGGTTTTTTCCTTCTTTCGTTTTTTTCGTGCATACGGTATCGTTTTGAGTTATAATATATTTAATATATCACTTATTGAATCATTTTGAAACGGTATTCTGAAATGGAAATTCGACAAATCGAGTACATTCAGGCGATTGCAAGTTCCGGAAGCATCTCAAAGGCCGCCAAGCAGCTCAACATCTCCCAGCCGGCTCTCAGCCAGCAGCTCCAGCGTCTCGAGAAACGATACGGCGTTCAGCTCTTCTACCGCGGGAGCCGGACGCTGCGCCTTACGCCTGCGGGAAAGGTTTTTCTCGATAAGGGCGGACGGATTCTCGAGCTTCAGCGTCAGGCCGACCGCGAGATCGCCGAATTCAGCGATTTCTCCCGCGGTTCCTTCTCCGTCGGCGTCAACCCCGGACGCGGGACGACGCTCCTTGCGGACGTCTTTCCGCTCTTCCTCGAACGCTTCCCTCAGTACAACGTCAAGACCGTTGAAGGATCGTTCCACGAGATCAGCGAGATGCTTCTGAGCAATGAATTCGACATCGGCTTCAACGCGTTCCTGGACAACCGCTCCGAAAACCGCTCCGCGTTCGATTACCGCATTCTCGAACGCGAGGAGATCTTTCTCGCGATCTCGAAGAAACACCCGCTCGCCCATCTTGCGGACAATCTTCCGCCCGGAGAATTCCCGACGGCGGATCTCTCGATGTTTGCGGAATACGGCTTTGCCCTGACGCCGAAGCCCTCGAAGCTGCGCGTCATCGCCGACCAGTCTCTCAATGCGGCGAACATCACGCCGAAGGTCGTCTGCGAGATCCGCGATCCGCGGCCATCTTACCGCATCGTCGCGAATACGGACCTCTGTACCTTCATTCCCGAATCGTACATCACTCCCTCGAACCGCCAGATCCATTTCCATCTTTCCCCGAAGCGGTACTGGGATTACGCGATCTGCTGGGCGCCGACCCACTACATCACGCAGGCCGAGGAATACTTCATCCAGCTCTGCTACGACTTCCTCCACAAAGAAGAATGAGGTCTTCCGGCCGGTCACGCCGGCCTCTTCAGCCCAGCTCCTCCAATACCGTTATCATCCCCGAAACGGCGACAAGCGCGTACACGATCTTTTTGAAAAGGTCCGAGTCGATCCTTGTCGCTATTTTTGTTCCGAGCCACTTTCCGATGAAGATCCCGACGAATCCGATCAGCGTCAGGGGAATCAGCCGGACGGTGTAATACCCTTTCGCGACGCGCATCGCCAGAGCGGAGATGGAATTCAGGGCAAAGATGATCTGGAGATCGGCCGTATAATGCTTGTAGTCGTCGGTGATCGAGACGAAGTAAAGCGCCATCAAGGGTCCGCCGATCCCGAAAAGGCCGGAGGTGAATCCCGAGAACGTACAGCAGAACGCACATTCGGTGAGATTGCCCTTCAGATGGATTTTTTTCGAAAACAGGAAGAAAAAGACCGCAAGCGCGATCAGAAACAGACCGAGGAAGATCTTGACCGCCCTGACGTTAATGGAGCCGACCAGAAGGATCCCGACGAGCGCCATTCCGATGTACAGGAGAGCCGGGAGAGCGATCTTTTTCCATTCGATGCTCTTCCGGTACTGCCACGAGAGGATGAAGGTGATCGCCATACTGATCGACGAGTTCAGCGCGGGAGCCTCCGTCATCGAGAAAAAGTACGGCAGGAACATCATCAGAATGACACCCGACCCAAACCCGGAAACGGTCTGCGCGAGTCCGCCCAGGAAAGCAAAAGCAATGATACCGAAATACACCACGGGTCGTTCTCCTTCTCTGAAGTATGATACGGATTCTATTATACTTCCTTCCCGGAAAGGCGCAAGCGATGAAACAAAACGAAACCCCGCTTCTCGCGGGGATTCGCTGAGGAGCATACTCGCAATCGCGTGTGTTTCAACTTCCGCAGGTCGTTTGGGGCGAGACCGGAGGACAGTTTCATTCAACAGCCTTCAATAGTTTTCGCGGATAAAGTTCAAACACCCCTCGCAGACGAGATGTCCTCGGAACAGTCTGCCTTCGTATCGGCCACAGAACAGGCAGCGGGGTACCTGGCGGTACTTACGCAGGATCGCAGACTCTCCCAGTTCTTTCGCATATCCCATTTCCAGACACTCCTTTCAAGACGTATTATAGGAGGTCATTATGGGTTTTTCAAGTATAAATAGAAATAAAATATAAAAAGTTTTATAACTGGAAAATGAAATGATTAATTACCAGTTAATAATTGTCATTTATCGCCGTTCATCACCGCATGGACGATCGAGCGGAACTCTTCCTCAGTAAGAAGACGTTTTTTCTCCGTTCCCGTTTCCTTGACGCGTGTGACCATCTCCGCGATCTCCGTGTTGTTCGCGCGGATTCCCTCCCGCTCGAGGAAATACTCCACGGAGGCCTTTCCGCTCTTCTTTCCGAGCGCGATATCGCCGGTTCGGCCGAAAATCGACGGATTCGTCGCAAACATCGCGAGCGGCTCCTTCATGACCAGATCGACGCCGATCCCGGATTCTCTCGTATAGTTCCGGATCCCCGCGACGGGCTTGTTCGCGGCGAACGGGACCTTCGCAATCTTCGCCGTTTCCGCACAGACCTCCGGCAGTTTGGAAAGATCGTACGGATTGTCGAAACCGTACAGGATCTTCATGCCGACGATCAGCTCCTCCAGCGCCGCATTTCCCGTCCGTTCGCCGAGACCGTTCAGACAGGAATGGACGCAGCTCGCTCCCGCGGCGATTCCGGCCATCTCCGTCGCGACGGCCATGCCGAAATCGTTGTGGGTATGGACTTCGACCGGAAGGCCGTTTGTGAGCTTTTTCATCCATCGAACGAGATATTTGATCGTTTCGGGAGTCGCGCACCCCATTGTGTCGACAACGCCGACGGAGGAAGGAACCGCCTCCTTCATCAGAGCGTTCATCAGGTTCTCAAGGTCCTCGGCGCGCGAACGCGTCGTATCGTACGGAAAGTACACGACATAAAGGCCCTTGCTCTTCGCGTAGCTGATGCAGTCCGCGGACTTCTCGAACACATTCTCCCACGTCCAGTGGAACTGGTATTTGAGCTTCGGATAGCCGATCGGGACCTCGATCACGACGCCGTCCGCGCCGAGATCCGACGCCATATCGATGTCCTCACGCATCGCGCGGGCAAACGTAAAGATTTTGCTGGAAAGCCCCTTCTTCGCGATCCGGTAGATCGCTTCCTGATCCTGGCGGGAGACGGCAGGCATACCGGCCTCGATGCGCTCCACACCGATTTCGTTCAGCATCTCCGCGATGCGGATCTTATCCTCGACGTCGAAGACGATTCCCGGCGTCTGTTCCCCGTCTCGAAGCGTCGCGTCGTGGATCTCGACCTTTTCGGCAAAATCGTATTCCGCGCGCACCTCCGGGCTGTCGTTATACGGGCTGGCCCACCAGTCGTTGTCTTTTCGGTAACTCATATTCGTTTGCTCCTTTATAAACGGTATCGTTGAAAAAGCGGTTTTGAACGGTCGGACGAAGGATCATTTCTCAGAAGAATCCCATCGATTTGAAGAAGAAAATCCACGCAAACAGGGAAAAGACGGAGAGCAGCGTCGTCATCGCGACGGCGTTCGCGGCGAGATCCGCGTCTCCTCCGAGTTCGGCCGCGACGTTGAACGAGCCGACGGCGATCGGTGATGCAAAGACCGGAATCAGGATGGCGAATTCGATCCCGCGGAATCCGAACAGAAGCGACAGCGCAAAGACGATCGCCGGTATCGCGAAAAGCCGCGCCACAACGATGAACGCCATCTGCTTTTTCTGGTCCTTCAGAAGCTTCAGTTCGAACTGGGCGCCGAGGATGATCAGCATCACAGCCGCCGTCGCGTCACCGACCTGACCGACGCACTGCTCGAGGAAATACGGGAGATGGAGACCGAGCGCGCGAATGAGAAACCCGAGCAGCGTTCCGATGATCAGCGGACTCTTGATCACGTTGAGGAGAAAGCGCTTCGTCTCGATCTTTCCGCCGCGCGTCAGTTCAAAGACGAGGATCGACAGGACGTTGAACATCGGCGCAACGATCGCCACGAGCGCGGACACGATCACAAGATCGTCGCCGGGGAACAGCTGGCGCATCAGAGGGATTCCGAGGATGATGTAATTCGAGCGGAAGGCCGCCTGGATCATCACGCCGCGTTTGGAGGGTTCCTTTTCGATCGCGGAAACGACGATCCAGGAGATCACGACCGTGAGGAGAATGGAGCCGATGATGAACGCGCCGTGAACCGGCCGGAGCATATGCTCGAAATCCGCCGAATAGATGTTGGAAAACAGCATCAGCGGGAGCATTGTATAGAAAACGAGACGGTTGAACTGCGAGACGGTCTCCTTCGGAATCTTCAGAAGTCTCCGTCCGAGATAACCGAGCAGGATCATACTGAAAACGACCAGTACGGCGTTCAGCGAAACCAGAAGGTTTGTCATCGGTTCTCCCCCGTTAGCGGACAGGAAGCGATACGCGTCCGAATGGATAAAAACCCGCATCGAAAGGGATGCGGGTCAGAAGCCGGACTCGGTCAGTCCTCCGTCCGGACAACGCTGCTGGAGGCGACGTATTCCGCCTTCAGCTCCTGAAGTTTTCTGACGTGATCCGCCGCTTTGTGAGCGGCGTGAACGTCGCGGTTTTCCCACGCCTCGGCCAGGAAAAGCCGGTCCGGCGATTCGATCGCATTGAAAAACTCATACCGCGCACAGCCGTTTTCCGCCCGGGTCGTCGTATCGATCGCGGCGTTCTGAATGGCTTTGTAGAAGGCTTCGCGCATACCGGGTTTGCAGTCGTACGTTACGTTGATGTAGAACATTCGCTTTCCTCCTTTTCGGTTCGCTGATTGTATTGTACCCTTTTCTCAAACATCTTGCACTTGTTTTTCCTCACGGGACGCTCTTTTTTTCGAACCCGTTCCGGTTCGATTCTCCCGGTCACACCGGTCCGTCCAGAACATCCGCGCGGTCGCTTTATCGCGCGCGATCTGATCCCGCAGCTCGGTCTCATCGCGGAACTTTACCTCTCCGCGGAGAAAGCGGTAGAAGAACACGCGGATGTGACGGCCGTAGAGCGTGCCGTCAGGGGAGTGAGGCGGATCAAAGAGATGCGTCTCCACGCGCCGTTCGACCGGAACGCCCCGGACCGTGCCGTTTTCGTCCGCCCCGCTCACAGTCGGATTGCGTCCGATGTTCGTGACACCCGGATAGAGCGTTCCTTCCATCTCCGCAAGCGTCGCATAGACGCCGTCGGGCGGAAGGAGCAGCATCGGATCGGGGATGAAATTAGCGGTCGGAAACCCGATTGCGCTTCCGATCCGCCTTCCGGGGACGGTTTCCCCCTCGAGGGAGAAGGTATGGCCGAGCAGCCGGTTCGCGGTCTCCATCTCTCCCGCGGAGACGGATTCCCGGACGAGCGTTGAGGAGACGATTCTCCCGTCAACCGTGTAAGGCGGCTGGATGTAAGTCCGGAAGTGCCGGCGGGACGGTTCCCGTTCTTCCGGATCCGCTTCGCATCCTCCGCCTGGAACGGAAACGCCCTCCTCGCCCATGCGCAGGAGGTCCTCCGCCTTTCCGGCCGCTTTATGGCCGAAGCTGTAGTTGAAGCCGCAGTAAGCGGCCGTCATATTGCACGTCCCGATGAGAAGCTCCCGGACGAACGTCTCCGGGCTCATCGGCCGGATCGTTTCGTCGAATGCGGGGGCGACGAGCAGATCGACGCCGAGCGCTTCGAGCGAGTGAACCTTTTCCTCCCATGTCATCAGAGCCTGGGGGATCTGTACTGCGGTCTCCCCGTCACGCTTTTTCAGCGCCATCTTCGGCGAGTTCGAAAACGTGAAGACGCAGGAAAGCGCACCGTTCGCCCGTGCGTCCCAGACGCACCGCTCGATCAGCGCCTGATGGCCTGCGTGGATCCCGTCGAAATAGCCGAGTGCGACGTACGTTCCGGGCAGGTGTTCTATTGTCGTTAAGTCTTTGTAAACGATCATATCAAGTTATTATTTATAAAAGGTTTTCGTCCTGTGGTTTCAATGGTTTCGGCGCTTTCATTCCGTCCGCACAGGCAGCACCTTGTCCGGCACGTAACGCTTCTGTTCGCCGTCGTATACGCAGCTTCCGAGGAAGCGTCCGTCCGCGGAGATGACCTTGTAGTTCGCGGCGTAAAGGACGTCGCGTTCGTGGTTGTGGTGGCGGAGCGCCCGTTCGCGCGGCGTCGCTTCCACAAACGACGTCCAGTCGCTCCGGACGAGATACCCGCCGTGGGAGAACCATTCGTCGCGGCCGGGTTTCAGGTGTATTTCGCCGAAGTGGTCGAGTCCGCTCCCGGGCGGGAGAAGGTGCGCTGCGAGATTCTCCCGGAGCTCCGCGATCGTGGCGCAGTCGTCCAGCGTAAACGATCCTGCGCGTGTCCGGATCAGTCCGCTCATCGCAGCGCCGGTTCCGAGTTCGTTCCCGAGGTCCTCGATGAGCGACCGGACATACGTTCCCTTGGAACACGAAAAATCGACCGTTCCGACGCCTTTTTCCGCGTCATAGGAAACGAGTCCGGCCGAGGTGATTTCGACGCGTCTCGGGGCGATTTCAGGCATTTCACGGCCCTTCCTGGCGAGCTTATAGAGTGCGACGCCGCCGACCTTGATCGCGGAATAGGCCGGAGGGATCTGGTCGCGGATTCCTTCCAGGCTTCGGACGGCCCGTTCGACGGAGGATCGGTCCGGCCATCCCCCTTCGGGAACGATCCGGTCCTCCGGTCGGAAGGCCTTCACCCGGTCCGTATCGAGTCCGTCGATCCTCCCGCCCCAGATATCGCCCGTCTCCGTCACGATGCCGAGCATAAATTCACAGCGATACGCCTTCGTATCGCCTTCCATGTGTTCGATGAAGCGCGTCGCGCTCCCGAGACAGAGCGTCAGAACGCCCGAAGCCTGAGGGTCGAGCGTTCCGGTATGGCCGATGTGCTTCTCACCCGAAAGACGGCGCAGAAAATACACCGCGTCGTGCGATGTCATTCCCGCCGTTTTCAGAAGGTTTACGATTCCGTCCATCAGATCAGTTCCGCGAGAACGCGTTTCATGCGTTCCGTTTCCTCCGGAAGCGTCCGCTCCGAGTTGAAGCCTGCCGCACGGAGATGGCCTCCTCCGCCGTTCGCTTTCGCGACTTCAGCGACGTTTGCCGTCCGTTTCGAGCGGAGGGAAACCTTGACGCCGCCCTCCTTCGATTCGCGGATGAAACAGGCGATCTCAACGCCCTTCATATTCCGGAGCGTCTCCACGACGCCCTCGGTTTCGTCGACGGTCGCACCCGTTTCCGCAAGGTCCCGGTACGCCATCGTCGACACCGCGATCTGTCCGCCGCACAGCAGCTCGACGCGGTTTAAAATGCGTGAATGGAGCGCGACCTTTTCAGGCCGCTCGCTCTGATAGACGTGAACGGTGATGTTCTGCTGGTCGATCCCGCAGTCGTAGAGCGCAGCCGCGATGCGGAGCGTCTCCGCGTTCACGGCGCCGTACTGGAACCGTCCCGTATCGGTCACGATTGCGGTATAAAGCGCCTCCGCTTCCTCCTTCGTCGGCGTTTCGCCGATAGCGCGGAAGAGACGGTAGATGTTCTCGCCGTTCGCGCTCCGGTCGTCGACGTAGTTCATCGACGCAAACCCGTTGTTCGTCGTATGGTGGTCAATCGAAACCGTCGTTCCGCGGAAAAACAGGTCCGAAAACCGGCCGAACCGGCCCGCATCCGAGCAGTCGACCGCAAGGCAGACGTCCGGATTCCGGAAGAGCCCGGGAAGGTCCTTCTCCGGATCGGCGGTACAATAACGCGAAACATTCTCCCCTTCTCCGTCGTCGGTCAGGAAGCGGAGATACGCCGGAAAATCGCTTGAGAGAACGATCCAGGCCGTTTTTCCCTTCCGGCGGAGAAAGCGCGTCATCGCCATCGCGGAACCGATCGTATCGCCGTCGATGTTAACGTGCGTGAAAAGGAGGACGCTCTTGGCCTCGAGGAGCGTCCTTCCGATTATGCGGAGCGGTGTGTGGTTTTTGACACGGATGACAGGCATTGTTACTTCAGGGAATCGAGCACCGCGTCCATATGGCGCGCGTACTCCATCGTTTCATCGATTTTGAAGATCAGCTCGGGTGCTCTCCGGAGCTGGATGTCCTGGGCGATCCGGTGGCGGATCAGTCCCTTCGCGCTTTCAAGCGCCGAAAGGACCTCCGCCTTCCGTTCGGGCGTCGCTTCGTCCGTGATGTTTTCGCCAAGGACCATCATATAGACCGTGGCATACGAAAGGTCACGCGTCACGTCGACTGCCGAAACGCTGACCATCCCGGAGAGACGCGGATCCTTCAGTTCATGGAGCAGCATCTCGCTGACGGTCTTCCGGATTTCTTCGCCGAGGCGGCCGCTGCGGTATTTCATCAGTCTCTCTTGACCTCCTGCATTTCGAATGCCTCGATGATGTCGCCTTCGCGGATGTCGTTGAAGTTTTCGATGCCGATGCCGCATTCGAAGCCCTCGCGGACCTCCTTCGCATCGTCCTTAAAGCGCTTGAGAGACGAGATCTTCGCGTCGTTGAGGAGGATGATGCCCTCGCGGAGGAGGCGCATCTTCGCGTTCCGGGCAACCTTGCCGTCCTGGACGTAGCAGCCCGCGACGATGCCGACATTCGGGATGCGGAACGTCGAACGGACCTCGGCATGGCCGAGAATGACCTCCTTGTAGACCGGCTCGAGCATGCCCTTCATTGCGGCCTCGATGTCCTCGATGATCTCGTAGATGATCTGGTAGGTGCGGATTTCGACGCCGTCGCGGTCGGCGATCGTCTGAACCTGAGCCGAGGGACGGACGTTGAAGCCGATGATGACCGAGCCGGACGTCTTCGCGAGCATGATGTCGGATTCCGTGATCGTTCCGACGCCGGTGTGGACGATGCGGACGCGGACGTTCTCGTTGTGGAGCTTTTCAAGGGACTGGACGAGAGCACCGACGGAGCCGTTGACGTCCGCCTTGATGATGATGTTCAGATCCTTGACCTCGCCCTCCTTCAGGCTGGCGAAGAGCTGGTCGAGCGTCGTCGATGCGTTGCGCGCAAGGACCTCCTCACGCTGTTTTGCGGCTCTCGCCTCGGCGATGGCGCGCGCCTGGCGCTCATCGGTCAGCGCGTTGAAGTCGTCGCCGGCCTGGGGAACCTCGGGAAGGCCGAGAATCTCAACGGCCGTTCCGGGACCCGCCTTTTTGATCGGCTTGCCTCTCCAGTCGGTCATGACGCGGATACGGCCCGCGGTATTCCCGCAGACGACGGACTGACCGGCTTCGAGCGTACCGTTCTTGACGAGCAGCGACGCGACCGCGCCCCTGGACTTGTCAAGACGCGCCTCGATGACGGAGCCTGTGGCAAGACGCTTCGGGTTTGCCTTGAGTTCGAGGACTTCGGCCTGGAGCAGGATCATCTCGAGGAGCTTGTCGATTCCTTCGCCCGTCTTCGCGGACACGGGGACGGCGATCGTCTCCCCGCCGTAGTCCTCGACGAGGATGTTGTGGGCCATCAGGTCCTGTTTGACGCGGTCGATGTTCGCGCCGGGCTTGTCGATTTTGTTGATCGCGACGACGATCGGGACGCCGGCCGCCTTCGCGTGGCTGATGGCTTCGATGGTCTGGGGCTTTACGGAGTCGTCCGCCGCAACGACGAGGACCGCAACGTCTGTCACGAACGCGCCGCGCGCACGCATGGCGGTAAACGCTTCATGGCCCGGGGTGTCGAGGAAGACGATTTTCTGGCCGTTCGACCAGACCTCGGACGCGCCGATGTGCTGGGTGATGCCGCCGGCCTCGCCTGCGGTAACGTTCGTCTTGCGGATTGCGTCGAGAAGAGATGTCTTGCCGTGGTCGACGTGGCCCATCACGGTGACGATCGGCGGACGCGGCTGGAGATCCTCCTCGCTGTCCTCCTCGGTCTCGAGAACGGACTCGGGATCCTCTTCCTGCACCTTGTCGACGACGATGTTCAC
>Ga0079305_1002547_pt1 | contig 15377 bp, 19 predicted proteins | sample LMS_cellobiose_e_FD_79183 | JGI IMG/M metagenome (GOLD analysis project Ga0079305, IMG submission 79183) | Rumen-fistulated moose microbial communities from Alaska, USA - LMS_cellobiose_enrichment | ecosystem: Host-associated > Mammals > Digestive system > Stomach > Rumen fluid ... | reverse complement strand
GAATATTACAACAACGACCGACCAGCCTATGCGCTACAATACAAAACCCCTGTCCAATACAGGATCGAACAGGGGTTTGGTTAATGCCTTTTTTAGTTTGTCTACTTTTACTTGACTAGTTCATATAGCAGTGGCTCTTTTGCATCTCTATCAGATTCAGCACCTTGATCTCGTAACCCTTCGCCTCCAGCAGGTATCCATTATCGCGCAGTATCTCCCCTTTCGGATCCAGCACCACCAGTGACGTGTTCGCCTGCATCACGTTGGGCTTCGCGTAGCTTCGGGTCTTGCCACTGCCGGAGCCACCTACTACAAGGACATTCAGGTTTCGCAAATGCTTTCTGCTGTTAAGGCTGACTGCCGAATTCTGTGTAAGTATCTTGTTCTGGAACAGCTCCTTATCCGCGTACTTCCGTTTGATGCCGTATGCGCTGCCCCAGCGGGCGGAGCCGTGCTCTTCACGCGGCCTGTAATTACGGGCTGAGGACATATATACCGCTATGCCAAGAAGATAGGTCCCAGCCATTACAACGGCTGAAAGAAGACTCTTTTCGGTCCAAATGAGCCTGAAGGGATGCGACATGGCTTCAGAAAAGCCTACGACGATCCCTGAAAGACCGTTTCCAAGGCATGGCGCTATCAGAAGTCCGATCCATGCTGCAGGGAGGGCACCAAGAGCATAGAGCAGCTTGCCCTCGCCCTCTTTACCTTGCCTCATACTCCGCCCTCCAAAGCTTCTTTACAGGAGCATCGATGACACGAAGGATCAGGTCGTTGATGTCTTCCGTGGGCAGGTCCTTTTGGATCAGATTATTCCTGAAATCCATAAGGCCGTTTACCATCAGCCCCTGCTCATCGTCGTTTAAGACAAGCACTTTCTTTTCGACTCGTTCCATATCAGCGGACCTCCTTTACCTTTTTCCCGGGAACCTTTATAGGAGCATCTTTTCCTCCAAGCTCCGGGAAGGCTCCACGATTCTTCTCGTCTGCTGTCTTTCGAAGCTCCTTCAGCGCCTCTTTCACGGACGGTCTGCCTTCAGGAGAACGGTCTGCGCCTGACCCTTTTCTGACTTCTGAGGAAGGCCCGGACAGAGGGTCTTTCATCGCCCGGGCCCTGCTGGGGTTTTCCACCCGCGCCTCCGCAGCCTTTTCCTTTACTTTCAGAAGTTCGCTCCTGATGGACGCCATATCCACGGTGGAGAGGTTGAAGCGTTCGAAGATCCTGTTGACCTTGGAAACGTCATCTGCGCGCACCATAACGTCTGTGATGCCGTCATCAGCATTCCGGTCCCGCAGCACGCAGTACAGCACACCATATTTCTTGGCCTCAGTGCAAAACTTCGTAAGATCCTTGTCTTTAACGGCAAATACCTTTAGCTCCTTGCCGGATTTTAGCATATTCGTAAGGCGCATCTTGCCGCGCGTTTTCTTTTGATCCTTCAGCACGGCATAGAGCAGTACAGCCACCTGCTTGGCTCCTGCCCCGCTGATCCTTGCTGCCACCTCAGCGGCTTCTAGACTCATCCTCACGACCTGTTCGGCCGCGTCCCCTGATGTATTCATCGATTTCATTCTCCTTTCCTGATCTGTATTCTTTTGCGTATTCGAGCCGGAGCCTCATGTCTTCAGCTCGCTCCGTTATTTCATCGCATAGCTTTATTTCCCTGCGAAGCTCCCTAATCTGGTTTGAATGCGTTTTGATCTGAGCTTTTAGTGCAGCAGCTTGGCTCTCGTCTCCCTTGCGTTTCATCGCTTTCAAACTGTTTCTGAGGATCTTCCGCTCGTTATCCAAAGACCTAAGAAGCTCTTCTGCAGCAGCTTTATGTGAAGTGACATCTCCTGTGGTCATCAGCCGGTTCTGCGCCATAAAACGTGTCTGAGCGTCAAGCTTTTCAAGCATTCTGGCATCTTCTCTGAGTTCATAGTGCAGCTTTTTGCACTTTGGCTTTTGCACTATGATATGAAGCTCATAGCAGTAGCGGATGTAGAGAGCATATATGCCATGGAGCTTTTTCTTTGGCCGTTTTGCATATGCTTTTCTGACAGGCACATCTGCCTCCGAAAACGGAAGAGCCGGTCTATCATTAGCGAGTATCCTCTCCCCGATCTGATCCAAACTATATCCGTCGCCGAGCTTATGAAAACGAAAGAAGCCGTTCGCACCGGGAGGCTTCAGCGCAGGGTATTTAAGAAGACTTCCGCTTTCGGCGTAAAGCTTAAGCTCATAGCCCATAGATTCCATAATGCTGACGAATTGTCTGCCTGTTACCGACTGAGCTACCGCAAGGTCAATATCCTTCCGGATACCGCTCCTGATTGTCGGTTTTCCGCCCTGATCAGCCATCCATTCCGCATAGCTCCTGCCTCTACCCTCATGGTCCTTTACAACAGAAAGACCGGCCTCTTTGCAGAGCCGGTCTGATACTTCCTGCATTCTGACATAGTCTGATTTGACCCTGTGAAATTTGATGCCGTCCACAAAGGATACGGTATTGATCACAAAGTGGTTGTGCAGATGAGATTCTTTATCCAGATGGGTTGCAACAAGTATCTGGAAACGATCACCCCAGAGTTCGGTTGCAAGCTTAACCCCTATGGAATGAGCTTGCTGCGGTGTGACCTCACCTTCAGCAAAAGACTGGTACCCGTGATAAGCAATAGTCCCGCCTGTCTTTTCAAAATGCTTTTTGATATCCATCATTTCCCGGCGGGCTGTAGTTATGCCGCAGTTTATTCCCGTGACATATTTCAACTGCTGCGTTGCATCCTCTCTACTCGCATAGGCGATGACATCTTCAAGAGAGTTCCGGTCGGGTGAATGTCTTGTTTCGGATGCTGAATGTACTGTTTTTTCTTCATTGCCTGCATACTTCAGGACTTTCCCGATATCTCCCTTTACGCGCCAGAGTGATGTAGTAGCCATTATCCGAACACCTCATGCATGATCTTCCCGATCACTTCCATCAGAGCTTCACTGTCCTTTCGGTACTGCCCGTGGTCGATGAATCCTATGCTGTTCGCCTTGGCTGCAATCTGATTGATGTTATTGTTGATCTGGCGGAGTTCCTTCAGCAGGTCATAAAACTCCATAGGAGGCAGTTCCTTAGGCGTCTTTTCTGAGATCAGCATCCGAAGATAGGCTTCTCTGGACATGCCGGTCTTCTCTACATTCTTTGCGAGTTCTTCCAGCTCGATTTTTGTAAGATAGATTTCTACCCGCTCATTTCGCTTTCTCATGTAGCCTCCTTTCCGGCGAAGGGTTTCAGGGGTATCCCCTGACAAGTGACTTTGCTTGTGCAAAGGCGATGCTTGCTAGAAAAATGCCGCCCATCCCCCTACCTCTCATGGTCATCACGATTCGGGGTATATGGAATTGCGGCTACACCGTCCGCAGTCCTGTAGAACTGCTCCGGATGGCGGTACATTTCGGCATATTTCTCAAGCTGCTCCGGAGAAAGACTGCAGAAGTCCTCCTCACCAAGACCGCAGATAAAGAACGTCCCAGCAATAGCATCGTAGGGTTTTCCTTCCGGGTCTCTTAAGGCGCGGTTGAGGGGAAGTCCTATCAGCTTCCCCTCGTCGTTGCACACGATCGCCGCAGGATCCTCAAACGGATATATAGCCTGTATCAGTCCTCCGACGACCTGCTGCATGGACTCAAGATCCGTCCCGATCTCAGCCTCTCTTGCCAGCCTCCCCGGTTCGCACAAAATGACCTTCATCGTTTTACCGCTCATAGCCGTGCTCCCGGGCTGCCTTTGCCTCACGCTCCTGCTCTTTTTCAAGATAGCGATTCATAATATCGCAAACCTTTTTGCCTTCCTCCATACTGAAGGTCACACCCCTGGACATGCGGAGATGATCCTCGCTCCATTCCCTAATATCGAACTTCGGGGATCCGCCGTTCCAGGAAACGATGTTGAGTTCCTTCTTCCAACCGGTAGAGTTTTCTCTCAGCACAGCCAGCTGCTCTTTTATCTCCCAACTCACATTGTTTTCGTTTTCTGCCATTGTTGTTACCTTTACCTTTCGTGTTCATCTCTTGATCTTTTGATTCTTGCCATGAGTTCGTCGTTGACGTCCTTGCCTTCTTCGGGCAGATTCACATACATGTCGTACATCCGGTGAAGCTTGCTGCAGAGCCCAATGCATGCTCCGCGTCCCACCTCGTCGTTATCCAAATGCAGGTGGATGCTTCTGATGCTGGCATGCTCTTTCAGAAAGTGATCCAGAGCTTTTGGAAGCGGTGAACTACCGTCCCTGCTTACAAAAACACCGGACAGCGATACCATCGGTTCCGCCAGCCAGTCTTTGCCGGCCATTTTCTGCAGCGTCGCAAAGCTCAGAAGGTCTATCGCGGCTTCAAAAATGTGAACCGTCTCTGCATCCTTCTGCTCTGAAATAGAAAAAGAGAAGCGCTTATCGCTTCCCCCTGCATCACGTTTGAAGTTGCCGTTTGTACCCCGCAAAGCTGCATAGCGCAGCTTACCGTTTTGGTCGTATCCTGCGAAGACTGCATTGGCATATTCCTTTGTCTCCATGATGAGTTTTCTTTCGATGCACCAATCGATGATCTCATGATCGATGCCCCGGCGGATCAGATAGTTTCGTGCATTTTCCGGCGTCTCAGACAACTCCCCGATATTTGGACCCGCCTTCTTTTTCTTTTCGGCTGGCCTTTCCTCCTGCACTGCAGGAGGCTCCCTTCTTGGGATTCTTCCAAGTACTGCTTCCACCGCCATCCTGAAGGAATAACCCCTGACCTTCATCAGATAGTCAAGCGCGGATCTTCCTCCAACACCCTGCGAGAACCAGTACCATTTGCCGTTGCTGATCTTAAGGCTGTCGTGCTCCCTGGTGCAGTATGTACTCCCGCCCACATGCTTAAGCTCAAAGGGCTCATAGCATCTGAGATAGGTAAGAAGGTCTATCTCCTTGGCTTTCTTCACATCTTCTTCAGGTATCAAAGCCATGCCTATCACCTCGATTCACCTCTTATTGCCTGTATCTGCTTGTATGTCTTCCCCAGTTCGCCGTGCTCCATAAAGCTGTAGCGCTTCCCGCGCTCCCTGCCGGACGCGATGATGTGATCCATTACAGGGATATCCAATAGCTTGCCGCAGTCCACTAATTTCTTCGTTACATCGTAGTCAGAGGACGACGGAACAAGATTCCCGCTCGGATGATTATGCATCAGGATCACTGCCGAAGCATTCGATAGAATGGCGCTTTTGAAGACCTCCCTTGGCCCTGCATGTGACGCCGTAAGCGTGCCCATGCTGACCATATTCATATTGATGACCGACTGATCCGCCCTGATGTTGATCACACAGAAGACCTCACGGTCATAATCCGAGAGTTCATCGCAGAGAACGTCGATTGCCGCCTGCGGGCAGTCGATTATGCGGTCCGGCCTTATGGGGTTGTCGTGAACCAGCCGGACCTTGACCACATCAAGCCCGTATTTCACGTCACTCTCCATCGTCTTCACCTTCGATCTCCACGAGAACTGAAGTGCCGTCCGGCATATTCTCAACGAACTCCCGGAGTTCGTCCCAGGTCATTTCCAGTACTTCATCTTGCTGCATCCCTGCTCCTTTCTTCCCTTACGGGAACTTCAAATGCTTTGCCGGACAGAGCTTTGTATTCCGCCTCCGTGATCAGTTCCGCCTTCCAGTCCATATAGTTTGCCGCAGACTGTGCATCCTTCACTGCCTTGACCAGGGCTTCCGGCTTTTCGCGGATCGCATTTACCCAGCTCTGCACATAAGCCTTATGATTTTCGACATGCTTTTCTGTCTGCTCAACGCCGCTGCTTAGACCCATAAAGCAGGAACTGATCTCTGCGACCAGTTCCTCGTAGGCATAGTCAGGCGTTCCAAAGAAGTTTCCCTGTTTGCGGTCAAGCCTTTCGGGGCTTCCTGTGGCGTGCGCCAGCTCATGCAGCGCCGTGCTGCAGAAAGCATAGTCGGTTTCAAAAGACTGAATGCTCGGAAGATGGATGCTGTCCTTAAGAGGCGAGTAGTAGGCCTGATCACCGCCGTCAAAATAGATGGGGACACCCATGTTATATGCGAGCTTGTTTACTATATCGTTGGGCTTTATATTCTTCTCTTCAGCCGGCTCTTCGTATTCGCGCATACCCTCAACGTTCTCTGCGTTGAAGACCGCCGTATATCGGGTAGATAGCCTGAAATCCTCCGGGTTTCTGCCGCTCTTGATCGCATCGCGATATTCGTTCCACTTAAGAGCCTTCTTTGCCTTTGTATCGAACGGATACCAGTACTCCACATAGCTTGCCTTGCTGCCCGCCTTAAGGTGCCACTTCTCTTTCGGATGATACTTGCCGCTTTTGTCCATGATCTGCAGCATCGTTACCCATCTTGGATCCTGATAGCCTTTGGCCATTGAAACGAGCGACAGATAGAAAGCGTTCGTGCCCCTGTAGCAGGCTCTTGTAATGCCGTTCTGAGGCGCATTACCGCCTCTGCCGTGCCACACCTTCTTCCAGTCAAGTCCCTTCTCTTCAAGGACATGGATGAAGGCATCAGCAAGCTCTTTCCTGTAGTCCTCTTTATTCTGTGGTCTGCCCATGGCGATTCACCTCTTCTGCGTATGCTTCAAAGCGCGAAGGAACAGAATCCTTGACCACACTTTCATATCCGCACCCTATTTCTTCTGGAGTGATGGTATCTTCATCGATAAAAACAATTTCGGTCTTCATCTAGCCTGCCCCCTTTCTTTCTGTCGCTCCGGCTGCGGGAGTTCAAAACCATAGACCATGCTGACCGCATCGCCCAGCCTCTCCGTGCAGCGGTCGATGTCAGACTGAAGCGCTACTCCTGCACAGATCGCGTTCTTTAGATAATCCATCTCCGCTTCAGGGACATCATGCTTTAGCACCCTGTAGAGATAGTGGTTGACCCCGTCGTGATGAATGTCATCGCAGCGGAGATCGCCCTTTTCATCCACAAACCAGCGGATGCTTAAAGTGTCCTTTCCCGGCTCAAAGCAGTCCGAAAGCACACCGCTTTCGATCTCCTTGTAGGCCATATGCTTGCCGTTCCAAAGGCCAAGCTCAGCCACAACGAAGATCGGCATGCCGAGCCGCATCGACATCTCTTCTTTTTGAAACTGCAGGCAGTCGATATTGCCCTGCCGGAAGATCGCGATGCGGTCTTCTTCGGAAAGATCCGGCATGTCTTCCTCCAGCGCCGCACGGTATTCCTCGTAGTCCGGCTCGCTGGTCCAGATCGTTATTTCCTTACCCATTTTGTTCTCCTTCCCTCACGCTCACGCTGATCTCAAGCTGCATCTCGCCAAGGTCTATGACAGATGCATAGAGCATACCCGTCCTTGCGTTGGCAATGCGGGTGACCAGCTTGTTCAGCCTTGCGATCGTGTGATTGATCTCCTCCTGCTTTTCCGCATAATAGTACCCGGTGGAATCGCTGCAGATCGGGCAACCATCCTGCCGGAGCTCGCTTATGCACCGGCGAAGGCTCCTTCCGTCCAAAGAAAAAAGCTGCTCCAGTTCCCTGCTGTGAACAGCTCTTCCCGCTCCCGTATGGTACTTTTTCAGAAAAGCACATATACTGTCTTTCTTGTTCATCTCATCGTTCCATTTCCCTTCTGCGGTCCGGATCGGAAGCTATTGTCAGCTCCCTGAAGTCCGCATGATACTTGAATACTCTGTTGCAGAGCCTGTCCTGAGGAGCGACCTCACTTTCATTGATGCTTCTTACCATCTGAGCCAGGTCCGCCGGAGGCATCGCCCCGTTATCCGGCAGGATCAGTACCTCGTGGACTGAACTGGGCAGTACATAGTAGTCGCCTCCTACGACCTCTGCGATCCGCTCCTTCATACCAGGAAGAAACAGCGCGGATGCTCCAAGCAGGCCGCTTTTCGTAGTAAGGACCAGAAGGCCCTGCTGCGGTTCGCATTCTGCCGTCAATAGATTGCCAGACGGTTCGTCCATGGCCATGCCCGCAAGCACGTCCATTATGGAAAATAGCTTTGGGCTTTCTTTTTCCTCAGAGCCCTTAAGAGCATCCTCCATGACTTGGGCTTCATCTATGCCCATGCCCGCTATCAGCCCCTTTGGCACATTCGCGACTCCGCCGCCTGCGATCTCTTCAGGAAGCTTCATATACGCTGCAAGCGCAAGTCCGCAGCCCACCGGCTGATAAACGATATCGCCCAGCAGCTCCGCATTATCTTTCATGTCCATCAGCCGGACGCGAAGGATGCCTCGAATCTCTTCATAGCTTTTTATCTCAAGTGACGAGACCTGAGTCTTAATATTTACATTTTCAATCATCTTGATTGTTCCTCTCTTTTCATATGCAGTTGTATTTCTACCGGTGATGCAGTATGCCCGTTGTGTTCAAGAATCTCGGCATATTCGCATATATGATATGCAAAACCTTCGACCTCAAGGTGATAGTCATCGATGTACCGGCAGGTATAATCTTTATAACCGCCATACGAGAAACTAATCCTGACCTTTTCTCCATCCTTGATCTTAAACAGCAGCCTGTACCCGGAATCGATAAAACGTATTCCTTTCTCGGCCAGCTTCATATGACTGTCTAGCAATGACTTTTGGTAGCACCAGCACCGGAGATTCTCTTCTCCTTTATTCGGATTGAGCCACAACAGATAACTGTATTTCTGTGTATCAAGCCGGAAGCCGTAGTCAAAGCCATCCTTAACTTTTGCATCCATATGATCCATGCAGTATGCCGACAGATCCCACCGGCTCTTAAGGAATGCATCCTGCCAATCTCCATGCCTGAGTTCTTCCAGTACAGCATCAAGCTCGTCTTTGAAATCCTGCGTCTTAAAATACGGGATCACATCCTTCCATGTAGTGAGCAGCGCGTCTCCGTATCCGTCGATGTTTCCGCTAAGGACTCCGATGCACCCGCTCTGTCCTGAGATCTGCATAGACTGCGGAGCTGCATACAGCCTCTCAGCCTCTGTCATAATTTGTATCGTATATCCCATGCCCACTATCACCTTCCTCAAATAAAAAACGCAGCCAGTTATGACTGCGCATAATCAATTTCTATCTTAATGCTAAGATTGTGTCGACCTTCATAAGCCAGTCCGTTTCCCTCCAGTCGTTTCATATAGCAACACTGGCCGGTATCCGATACGCTCCACACAAAAGCATTTGCTCGTCGGTGTATCTGTATACCTTGAGTCGTTATGAATATGGCCATAACAGTTGAAATAACAGGTTGTTTCACTCATGGGAAGCGGAGCATGACTCATAAGATACAGATCGTCATAAAGTATCGGGAAGCGGCTTACAGTATGGAAGCCGATCTGCCGGTATGTATTCTCACTAAGATGGTCATGGTTGCCTAGGATAAGGATCTTTTTCCCATTGAGCTGCGATGCGATCTTTTCAGCATGATCACGTCCACCCAGCGCAAAATCCCCGAGATGAATGACTACATCACTGTTTGAAACAGTCTCATTCCAATTCTTGATCATGACGGCATCCATTTCTGCAGCACTGCGAAATGGCCTGTTGCAATACTTTATGATGTTTTCATGCCCGAAATGGGTGTCTGAAATAACGAAAACCTTCATGAATCATTCCTCGTTCTTCAGCAGATACTTATTGCTGACGACCTTCATGGAAAGAGACGCGCTGATCAGCGGGCAGAACACCGGTTCTGTAGGACGAATGACGATGCCTTCCTTTTTCCCGCCGTTCGGGTACTCGCCGTCTGCTCTTTCAAGCAGCTCTTCAACTGTATGATACTTAGACGGAAGATCCATACCGACCTCTTCTATCGGAACAGTTGTCAGATCAAGCTCCTCGCAAACATCCTGCATTCTCTTAAGCCCGACTCTTTTCCCGTTTTCACGGATAGTAAAGACGTACCATTCCGGTCTTGAAAGCTTCAGCCTGTTCTTCTGGATGCCTGGAGCGCAAAGCTCACCCTGAATAGTAATCGTATCAAGGCATTCCTTTTCAGCAAAGCGCTGAAGTTTTTCCTTCAGGTTCAGCTTTTTCACAAGCTCGTAGAACGAACTGCTGCCGTCATCCTTGTATTCGAAATTATGACCGGTAACATGAAAGCCGTTCTCGTCAATTCCAACAGAATGAGAAGAACCGTCCATCTTGGTGCTGATGTAGTATTCAAGTCCCGCAAATGCGTTGATTAGTTCAGGCTCTGCCTGTACTCTGGTCTCGTCGGTATGCGGAATGTCGTAGGGAAGTTCTCCAATGACAGTGCCACCGGTGGTGGCCTTCTCTTCAATCTCCCATTTGCGCACTCCAAGCATTTCGCTCACATCCTGACCAAGTTCAGCCTCCTCAGGGATCTCTGGGAAAAGGCTAATCGGAAGCAAAAGCCCCTGACTGATCTGTCCTCTGAACTTCATAGTTCTGAGCTTAAAACCCTCTCCCATGATGTCGCTTTTCTTGAAGCTGGAAGAACGCATGAACTCAAACTCAGGGCGAATCGGGAGAAAGCTGTCGACCTCAAAATAGACCGCAAGGTCCATCTCCTTAAACTGTCCTTTGTTTACAACGCACTGCCAGCCCAGAACATGAGCCAGTTCTATCTTATCTGCCGCTTCAATGGGCTCAATTTTCCATATTCTCTGTATACTTGCCAGTTTTCTCATCTTACTGACCTCCTAAAATAGTCTGCATGTTGATTTTATCAACATGCGAAGATTCTGTCATTCAACTTGCGGTTTCATAATCGTTTTCCGCGAAAATGTAATTGCCGCTGCAGAAAGTACCTGCTAAATCAGATCCATGACCTTTACAAGCATGTCATCTATAGGTTCGACCGGATGACCTTCTGAAAGAAGGCGGTTTCTCCAGTTCATGAGTCCTTCAAAGATCAGGCGCACATCACCCGCAGAAAGCTCCAGAACGACTCTGTGTTTTATCTTCAGCATAGCTTTTCCCTCCCATATATCTGAGCCCAGCATATGCTGCCGGGCTCAGTTTTGCAAATGTGCGAATCAGTATCCGGTCTTGGGAAGCGGAGCATTCGGCTTTGGGAAAAGATTCCAGACGATGCTGACCCAGCTCGCGTTTGCACTCTCCCAGGTGCCAAGATACTGGCCTCCTGCGTCAGCCCTGTTTACAAGGCTGTAGCCATTGATGGTCTTGGGGCTGACCGTAACAGTGATCGTGGGTTTTGCCACGTTTCTGAAGCCTGCAGGCACAGTTCCGAAGTCGAAGTAGATATCGGTCACATATTCTCCTTCCTGAAGGCTTAGAGCATTCATGGAGAAGGAATAGTTCTGCGTGCTCAGAAGACTACTTGCCAGTGCCCTGTAACCGTTCATATTGGTGCGATACAGAACGCTGTATGTGAGCCTCTGATTGTAAGTTCCGGTAGTCACGGAATAGGCATTGGAAACGTCATACGGCAGCTTGTCGTGCAGGTAGAAGCGCTCAAGATCCACGTTAGATTCATTTGCCACAGTGAAGCTGTAGGTACTTCTGGTGCCCGCAAGGATCTGTTTGACGCCGATTTTTGTGAGGCCGACCTTAAGCTCTGCTGCCTTGTCAAAGGAGCTGAGCTTTATGATCTGCCCCGGGTATTCCAGCGTAACGTCCTGAACACGGCTGTCGACCTGCCAGAAAGCGGGAGCCTTGACCTCCCTTACAAGGTATCTTCCAAGAGGAAGAGCCTTGGAGGCAGCAACGCCTCTGGCATCGGTGGTAATATAGCCTACTACCTTGCCGCTGCGCTCTCTTACGATCTCGTAGACCGCTCCTGCAAGCGGAGTTCCCGCCTTGGTGCCCGTCACAGAGTTGTCTTCCATGGCGTACTTTACGATCTGGATCTGTCCGGTGACCGGAGTGTTCTTCCATGTGATCTCGGAGGTCTGTCCGTCCTTTACATAGACGGTCTTAAGCTCGTCATCCACATTGTAGCCTTCGGCTTCCAGTTCGCGGATAAAGTACTTTCCGCCGCCGGGAAGATCATCGATCCAGACATAGCCATCCTGATCGGAGGTGTATTCCCCAATCGGATTCCTGCCGGAATCATAGACGAGGAACTTAACCCCATAGATACCTTCGCCGGATACGGAATCGATCTTATGGATGATGATACCGGATACCGGATCGTTATAGAAGGTCAGGATCTGCGTATCGTCAGGATTAATCTGAACTGTCTGAGTCCTGGTCTCTTCATGGATCCTGTAACCATTGATGGACTTGATCTCTGTGACAACAACGGTTCCCGTGATGTCCGAGATGATGATCTGACCGTTTTTATCAGTGTAGTAAAGACCCTTGCTGGAAATCTTTCCGCCCTGTTTGTCGACGCAGCTGCCGTCTGCATAGGTGATCTGGAAGGTGACACCTTCCAGTGGTTTCTTGTCGGAAGAACTCAGCTTGTTGATGATGAGCCCGCCAAGAGGCTTGTTTCTGAACTCAAGCGTAACGACTTCGCCGGATTTAATGGTGATGGTCTGCGCAGTGTCGTCCAGCAGGTAGCCGTTCTTGGCCTTTGTTTCCTTAACAATCAACACGGTTCCGGGCTTGACGTCTGCAACGGTGAATGTGCCCTTGGAATCGGTCACGAACTTGCCTCCCGCGTTCCCCACAACGGTTCCATCCGCTGTAGTGACAAGGAACTCAACATCAGAGAGAGGTTCACCGGTTGAAGCATCAATCTTCTTAACCAGAAGGCTGCCAAGAGGCTGATTCCTGAATTCCAGCGCTGCCTGCTTTCCTGCTTCAATGCTTACGCTCTGGACAGTCTTATCAAGAACGTAGCCGTCCTTGGCCTTTGTTTCCTTCACCATGACGGTAACACAGGGCTTAAGACCGTTTACGACGAAGCTACCGTTTTTATCGGTCTTAAAGGTACCGGTCTCGTTTCCGAGGAAGGATCCCTTTGAATCTGTAACAAGGAACTCAACATCAGACAGTGGTTCGCCGGTCAAGGCATCGACTTTCTTTACCAGAAGGCTTCCGTAAGGCTGGTTCAGGAATTCAAGGCTTACGGTCTCACCGGGCTTTACGGTCACGGTCTGCGCCGCGTCATCCAGAAGATATCCGTCTTTAGCCTTTGTTTCCCTGATTACAACTGATGTACCGGGATCAAGACCAGCGATGGTGAATGTTCCTTTAGAGTCCGTAACGTATTTGCCGTTGGAATTTCCAAGAACGGAGCCGTCAGCTTTGGCCACAAAGAACTCAACTCCGGAAAGTACTTCATGGGTAAGTGCATCGATCTTCTTTACGATGATGCTGCCCTTGGGAGCATTTCCGAAGAATACGCTGACCACATCCTGATCCTTTCCTGAGAGCAGGACTGTCTGGGGAGCGGTATCGATCACATGGCCATCATCGGAAGCAAGCTCTTCAACGATGTAGGTTCCTGCCTTAAGGCCGGTCACGGTAAAGGATCCGTTCACAGAGGTCTTGTAGGTGCCGATGACGGTGCCTCCGGTGCCCGAAGTCCCTGCAAGAAGCTTTACCTGGAACACAGCGCCTTCGATGGCTTCGCCGGTCTTGGAATCGAACTTCCAGACTACCAGGGCGGAAAGCGGCGTGTTTTCAAATACAAGGTGCTTGCTTTCGCCGCCCTTAATGAAGGTTTCCTGAACAGCCGGCTCCTTTATGGCATATCCCGCTGCAGGTTCAAGTTCTGTTACCTTCAGCCAGCCGTCATTGATCTTTTCAAGCTGGATCAAACCGTTTTCATCAGTAAAGTAGGTACCGAGATCGGTCGCCTCACCGGTAGCAGTATTGCTGCTTGCCCAGATGACAGAGAACTTGGCTCCTTTGATTGGATCGCCAGTAATTGAATCAAGCTTTTCGATGGTAAGACCGGGCCTCTTATGGTTTTCAAAGTACACGCTGCTGTTCCTGTCCGGATAGAGTGTAATCAGCTGATCCGGAGCGTCCTTAAGATAGGCAGACGGGACAGACTTTTCAGAGATCTGATAGACACCCGGAAGCAGATTGTAAAGGTATGCCTTGCCGTCTGCATCGGTCTTTACTTCGTCAACGCTGTGGCCGTCAGCAGCCTTTACCTGAAAGACGGTTCCGGGAACCGGCTTACCGGTATCCGCATCAGACTTGTAGATGGTAAGGTTCGGACGCTTGTAGTTTTCAACTACCAACGTGCTGGTCTTGCCCGGGAACAGCTGCACATGGTATTCCTTAGCGTTCAGGATATGATCCTGTACGGTCGCGGTCTCCCTTACGGAATAGACACCCTCTTCAAGGCCGGAAATTACGATCTCACCTTTAGAATTGGTTGTTCTGTCAAGATAGTGGGACCCGTCTTCGATCTTGGCGATCCTGAATGTTACCCCTGCAAGAGGAGATGCATCAGAGCTCAGCTTGATGATCTCAATACTGGGCTTTACAGTATTGGTGAAGATGAACTGAGCATCCTCGTTAGGATCAAGCTGAATGATGCGCTGTGCCTGATCGATGATGTAGCCGTCGCACTGTTTTTCGGTCACAACGTAGGCTCCTGCAGGAAGCGCGGAGAGGTCGATCTCACCGTTTGCGTCGGTCGTATATTCCTTAGGGCCGAAGCTGCCATCCACGGACTTGACTTCAAAGACCGCGCCGGGAATCACCTTGGAAGGATCCTGAGAGTCGATCTTGACGAGCCTCATGCCTGGCTTCACATCGTTGAAGAAGGTCAGGTCTCTGATGCCTTCTCCAGCCTTAAGTTCGACGCTCTGAGGAGTGGTATCAAGAATGTGATTGCCGTCTACATTTACTTCCTTTGCCGTGTAGGTTCCGGGCTGAAGGTCTTTCAGGACGATCTGGCCGAGCATGTCAGTCTTAAAGGTTCCGATGGATACGGTATCCCTGAAGATCTCGAAAGTAACATCAGTCATGACGGTTCCTGCTTTGCGGTCGTACTTGGTAATGCGAAGACCGGATAGCTCCTTGTTGGTAAGAGTAAAGCTTACAGTCTCGCCGCTTACCACATTTGTCGTATAGGTCTGACCGTCCTTCTGGTATCCGGAAGGAGCAGATACTTCTACGATCTCATATGCGCCTGGCTTAAGCTGCTCAAATACGGCTGTCCCGACATCGGAAGTTGTCTTGGTGTAGCTTGCCCCGCTTTCGATATGCTTGATCTTTACGACTGCTCCAGAAAGTCTGTCGCCGGAATCAGAATACTTTTCAACGACCAGATTGCCGTATGGTTCATTATAGAAGCTGACCTTTGCGATTTTACCGTACTCCACTTTTACCTGTGCCATATTGTTTACGGACAGCAGGTGATACTGGGGAGGGTCGGTCTCTACGATGGTGTAGTTGCCGCAAAGGGTAACAGGCAGCGTGATCTTGCCTGCGCTGTCAGTCACGAAGATGCCGACGGTAGCGCCTTCCGGATCGATCACG
>Ga0079305_1002546_pt1 | contig 15380 bp, 10 predicted proteins | sample LMS_cellobiose_e_FD_79183 | JGI IMG/M metagenome (GOLD analysis project Ga0079305, IMG submission 79183) | Rumen-fistulated moose microbial communities from Alaska, USA - LMS_cellobiose_enrichment | ecosystem: Host-associated > Mammals > Digestive system > Stomach > Rumen fluid ... | reverse complement strand
GATCCGCCGGTCACCGATGATCCGCCGGTCACCGACGATTCGCCCGTTACCGACGATCCGCCGGTCACCGATGATCCGCCCGTTACCGATGTTACCGAAGATTCGTCGGCTGCGTATCTGCCGCAGTCGTTTTTCAAAAACGACGTTTTCCGTGACGGCGTCATATATATCAACCACACAGATTACAGGATCTCGACAGATCTTTATTCAAAACTTTACGGCCTTATCGATTCGCCCGACTATACCGTTTCTCTGTACGTATGCGATCTCAAGACCGGAATGACTATGGGATACAACGTAAACGAGATCGTTTTCGCGGCAAGTCTCGTCAAGGCTCCGATGGGACTTTACGTGTGCCGCCTCATTGAATCGGGAGAAGCCTCGCTTGACGACAAGATAACTTACGAGGAAAAGTATTACAGAAAAGGCAGCGGAGAAATCAAATATCAGGATTTCGGCACCGTATACGATACGAGAACGCTGATCCATAAGATGATATCCATCAGCGACAACGTCGCTTATATGATGCTTCACGGCAATTACGGCTATGCGGGGTACAACAGGATGATGTCGCGCCTCGGCTGTGACGTTTGGCTTGACGGATACACCAAGTTCGGCAATTTCAGAGCATGGGAAATGGGCGTCGTCTGGCGCGAAATATACAATTTCTCCTGCGACACCGAGATCGGAAAATGGTATCTTGAAGAACTTAAAATGACGAACAAGAGCTTTTTCCCGGATCAAATGAAGCAAAAGTACGAGATCGCGCACAAGTACGGCAGCGATACGCTTTGTCAGAACGAGGCGGGCATAGTTTTCGCCGAACATCCGTATATAGTCGCGGTGCTTACCGCGAAAAACGGCAACAGATCGAGCGGAGACGATATCAGGGCGATCATCGGATGCGTCGATGAGGTGATGAGCGAGTATTTCGATCATTGCCGCGCGTCGGAAGAAGATAACGCCGGACCGCAAACGTAAGACCTATGGAAATAATACTGACCGGAATGGTGCTCCAGACCTACGACGTGGGTGACTTTGACAAAATGATAGTCATCCTTACCGAGTACGGAAAAATATCCGTCCGGGCGTTCGGGATCAGGTTTTTGAGAAACGAAAACGCGGCGGCGTGTATGGAATTCGCGTATTCGGAATTTCTCGTATCCGTCAGGAACGGGATGTGCCGCCTGAAAAAAGCGCAGCTTATAAAAACAGTCATAAGACCGGGAAAGTCGCTTACTCAGCTCAGCCTCGCCTTTTATATCGCCGAGGTGTGTCTCTACGCCGCGACTGATTTCCCGATAGGAAAGGATGACAGCCGGGTACACGACGAAGGGCTGTTTTCCTGCGCCGCAAACGCGCTTTTTATCCTATCGAAGGACGACAGGAATATCCTTCTCGTCAAATCCGTTTTCGAAATGCGCCTGATGGCGGTGCTCGGAAATTCCCCGGATATGCCTTATTGCAGCGTCTGTCAGGCGGATTGCAGGGAGGTGGGCGGCTTTACGGCGTTCCATCTCATAAACGGCAACCTCAGATGCGCAAACTGCCGTAAAACGTATCTTCCGGAAAGAACGGATTACGCAAGCGAGCGCCGCGACGATGATACCGTACTGCTTTCCGAAAGCGCGCTTTCACTCGCCATGCGCACGGTCAGCGCGCCGGACAATAAGGCGTACGCGGTCAACATTCCTCCCGAGCTTATACGTGAATTTGGGAGCTTTACCGAAAAATACCTTCTTGATCAGTTCGAAAGAAGCTTCAAGAGCTTGACTTATTTCAAAGAGATATACAGCAATGAACCTGAAATTTGAACGCGCGGCAAAGCGGCTGGAGTTTGACAAGGTGCTTGAAAAACTCGCGGAATGCTGCACTGTGGAAGCCGGCGCGGAAAAAATAAAAACACTTCTTCCCGAGGATGATCTTCCGTCGGTGAGAAGAAGTCAGAAATGCACGACCGAAGCGAAAAAACTGCTGTCCGTCAAGGGCGCGCCGTATCTTTCCGCGCATACTTCCGTACCGCAGATAATATCGCGCACTCAAAAAGGCGCTATACTTACGTGTCAGGAGCTTCTCCGAGTCGCTTCACTTCTCAAATCCGCCGCGGCGGTGAAAGCCTTCGGCGAGAACGCCGACGAGCACGGAGCGCTTTATCCTATATTTTCGAGACTTCTTCCGAACAGATCACTTTGCGACGACATAAATCGCGCCGTCATGAACGAGGACATGCTCGCCGACGACGCTTCCGAAAAACTTTTTGCGATACGCAAAAAGATCCGCACGTCAGAAGCCCGCATAAGAGAGACTTTGCAGAAGTATATAAGCGGTACGTATTCGGCGTTTTTGCAGGATAATATCGTTACCATAAGGAACGGCAGATTCGTTATCCCCGTGAAATCGGAATTCAAAAACGAGATAAAAGGGCTCGTCCACGATACGTCGTCGTCTAAAGCGACGGTGTTTATCGAGCCGCTTCCGGTAGTCGAGCTCAACAACGACATAAAGATACTCGAAAACGAGGAAAAGGACGAGATAGAGAGCATCCTCAACAAATTTTCCCGCAGAGTGGAGGAGTTTGCCGACGAGTTGTCGCTCGACTTTTTCAATATAGTTGAAGTTTCGATAATATTCGCCAAGGCGGAATATTCGTTCCGTCTCGACGCAGCCGAGCCCGAAATAAACGAATTCGACTTCGTATCCTTGAAAAAGGCGCGCCATCCGCTGCTTGACAGAGCTAAGGCTGTACCTATAAACATATCCGTAGGCAAAAATTACGATACGCTCGTTATCACGGGTCCGAATACAGGAGGAAAGACAGTTTCAGTCAAGACGCTTTCTCTTCTTTGCATGATGGCGCAGACGGGCATGCACATACCGTGCGACGAGGAGAGCAGCGTTTGCGTGTTTGAAGATATCCTTTGCGATATCGGGGACGAGCAGAGCATAGAGCAGTCGCTTTCCACGTTTTCATCGCACATGGTCAATATAGTGTCGATGCTGAAGGAATCAAGACCGAGAACGCTCATGGTGTTCGACGAGCTCGGAGCCGGAACCGATCCGGTCGAGGGAGCCGCCCTTGCCGTTGCTATCCTTGAAAGTGTAAGAGAGTCCGGCGCCAAATGCCTCGCCACGACTCACTATCCGGAGCTGAAAACCTACGCGCTTTCCACGGACAGAGTGGAAAACGCCTCGTGCGAATTCGACGTCGAGTCCCTCAGACCGACGTACAGGCTTATAATCGGCGTCCCCGGCAGATCGAACGCTTTTCTGATTTCCGAAAGACTCGGCATGCCGAAGGACATCATTGACAGAGCCTCAACGCTCATCGACTCGGAGAGCCTCAGATTTGAGCTTGTAGCTCAGAGACTTGAGGCGGACAGACTCGCGATGGAATCGAGCCTGAAAGCCGCGGAACGCGAAAAGGCGGAGGCCGAGGCGGCGAAAAAAGACGCAATGGCTGAGAGGGAAAGACTTTTAGAGGAGGCCGAAAAAGAGCTTTCGAGAGCGAAAGCCGAGGCGACAAGGCTCGTCAAGACGGCGAAAAGTCAAAGCGACGCCGTGCTTTCGGAGCTTTCGGAGCTTCAAAAGAAGAGCATACGCGAGCTCGAACTCGACGAGCTTGAAAAGAAGAGAGAAGAGTTCAGGACGTCGCTCAGATCAACGTCCGCCGCGATAGACGAAAGCAAGATTAACGACTCGGACGAATACGTCCCGCCAAGACCCTTCGCCGCGGGAGACAAGGTGATAGTCGCCATTGGTACCAAACGCAATAACGAGGGCGTTATCGAAAAGATAAAGTCCGACGAGGCTACCGTGCTTTGCGGAAACATAAGGACGAAGGTGAAGCTTTCCGATCTCAGACTGATAACGAGCCTCGATAAAGCGGAAAGAAGACCAAGAGGCGGTTCGAATATATCGCCGAGATCTCTTGTAAAGGGAGAAATAGACGTCAGGGGCGAATACGTCGACGATGCGTGGTATGCGATCGACAAGTATTTCGACAACGCGATCCTCGGAGGACTCGAGTGCGTTTCGATCATTCACGGAAAAGGCACCGGCGCGCTCAGAAAAGGCATATGCGATCATCTGAAAAAGGATAAGCGCGTAAAGACTTACAGAATGGGTACCTACGGAGAGGGAGACAGCGGAGTCACGATAGTAACGCTGAAAACGTGATGAACGCATATAATAACGAAAGGCGGTAATTTTCCTGTGAAATTCAAGGATTTTATGAATTACGCGACTCCGGGCGCCGGTGTGCCGAAGGTGAGCGAGGATGAGAAGAAGAGATTTTCTTTCACGAAATTCTTTGTTCTTTTCGTGAGGAAATTCTGGAAGCTCGTATCGGCGAATCTGATGTACGTTTTCGTCAATCTTCCGATCTTTGCGGGTATCCTCGCGCTTTCCGGAAATTTCAACGTGCCGTTCGAGACTCCCGCGAGGCAGTTTTATCCGATACTGTACGGCGTAAGCAAATACGGCATGAATCCGGCTCTCGCGGCGCTTTTCGGACTTAACGGTCAGATAGTCACCAGCGGTTATCCGAGCACCGTCACGAAGGTGCTGTACGGCGTGGCGGCGATAACGGTGCTGACTCTCGGGCTTTCAAACGTGGGCATGGCGTATATTACGAGAAACTACGCAAGAGAAGATCCGGCTGACGGAGAAGACTTTTTCCACGCCATCAAAAGAAACTGGAAGCAGGGGCTTATCCTCGGCGTTCTGGACGCGATATGTATTCTCGTGCTCATCTATGACGTGACGTATTTTTACTATCTCGCGTTTTACTATGAGCCTGATGGATTTGTCTGGCAGATGATATTTTTTGCCATGGTAATACTTTCCGTGCTTTACGCGATGATGCGGATGTATATGTATATCCTCGCCGTTACGTTCGATCTTAAAATAACTAAGCTTATCAAAAACTGCTTCATCCTTGCGATCCTCGGGATCAAAAGGAACGTCGTCGCTCTTGCCGGCATAGCTCTCACGGTCTTCATCAATTATCTGTTTTACGTTTTTCTGACGCCCGTGGGGATCGCTCTGCCGTTCATACTGACGTTTTCCATGACCGCCTTCATGAGCGCTTACGCCGCATATCCGAACGTAAAGCGCTATATGATAGATCCGTTCTATACGAGCGAAAAGCCCTCCTACGAGACGGACGAGGAGCCGATTTTCCAGGACCGCGGGTGATAAACAATTTCAGTATATTCAGTATATAAAGAAAAAAGCCGCAAAATACGATATCGTGCGTATTTTGCGGCTTTGATATTAAAGATTGACTATAACGGCGATCGACTCCGCATTGGCAAAGCCGTCGTATTTCATTATCTTTGAAGCTCTTGTGTGAAAATCGGTGTGTTCGATATATCTGAACGCCGCGGCGATAACGTCCGTAAGCTCGTCCTTGTCCGCGTGAATAGCCGTCGTGCCGACGGAAAGAAACCTCATGAGAACGTACACGGCGCAGAGTGACAGGTATGCGTTTTCAAAATTCCGATCAGCGCCGGAAAACGGGAATTCCGTCAGAAACATATGATTCACGAGAAGGTTTTCAAAGCCCTCAGCCCACGAAGGGTAATGGGACGCAAACCCGTTGTTTGCGGAAATATACTTTGAATATGTCTTTTCGTCGTCGCCGAAATATTCGATGATGCATTTCGCATATTCGCGGATGCTCCTGCCGTCTTCCTCAAAGCTTTCCGTCAGCCGTCTCATGGACGCGAGTCCGAGCGCGAGGTGGTCCGATATGTATTTAGCGGAAAACTCAGGCTTTGCTTCGTCGATATGCTGCAAAGTCGGCTTTTCGTCAAATACGCCGCCGTTTTTGACCGCGTTTTCGGTGAACATCATGGCTTTCGCCGTTCTGAAAAGCCTTGCCGGGATCGAAAAGCGCCTGTCCTGCATCAACGAGATGAAAAACATCCGCTGTTTCAGATCCTCTTCATATCCCGAAGGGGGAGCGGAAGCGGAGGCTCTCCTTGCGGAAACGTTCGCGGGCGCTTCCTTTTTTATAAAGCGTACGGGCTCGCTTCTGTAAAGAAGCATTTCCACGACCTTTTCACAGCTTGCGCTGCACGCGCGCTCGAAAGATCCGTCCGCTTTTACGGAACGCGGATAAAGACGGCATATCTCCGGAAGATGCTTTTCTCCCATACGCGCGTGAAGCGTGCATTTGCCGTCCGGCGCCATCAGGCGGCATTTCCCGTCGTATCTGTGCGAGAGCTCCGCGTATCTTTCCTTTGAAGGCGATGAAAAAACGCGGAGCGCACAGTCAAGCTCGGATCTTAGCTCCGCGGGACATTCGAGACTCAGAAGACGGAAGTATTCTTCCATCGGGAGCGAGACCGTCCACCCCTCGCAGCAGGAATGGCGGCAGTCCCCTATCTTGCATGAAAAATCTTCGTAATAATCCGGAGTGAGAAATTCTGTCTTTGCGGTAATACGCGTCACCTCGATGATATTTTTTTCGCACAAAAGTATAATCTATCAGAAAAAGCAAGTCAAGAGCGGAACGAAAAAATTCAGCCGCAATTCACAAAAAACGGCGGCGGGTTTTCGGTGTTGACAATGTCCGTATTAAATGGTATAATTCATAAAGCATATCTGCGTCGGATCCCTTTGCCTTTTTTGACACACCTTTCGCCGCCGCGCATATAATCAAAGAAAAACGGTTTGGAGTACATCATGCTTTACAATGACATCAAGCACGTGATCGGACATTTCCGGTTCGAGGGCGTATACCGGGACGTTGAAGAGATCATATCCGGAAATATCAATTCCACGTATCTTTTGACGTACAAAAAAGAAGACGGCGAGATAAAAAAATACGTATTGCAGAAAATAAACACCGTGGCGTTCAACGACCCGGTGGAGCTGATGAAAAATATCCAGCTCGTGGTGAATCACATCACCGCCGCCATGTCGAGAAAGAAAGTCTCCATCGACAGACATATCCTCGAATTCATTCCCACCGACACCAGTTCTCTTCTTTTCCATGACGAAAAGGGCGAATATTGGAGAGCGTATTATTACATATCCGGAGCGAAGGCTTACGATACGATAGAGGATCCGCGCCATTTTTACGAGGCTGGCAGATGCTTCGGCGAATTTCAGAAATATCTTTTCGATTTCCCGGCTGATAAGCTCGTGGAGACGATACCCGATTTCCACAATACCAAGAAGAGATTCTACAGGTTTGCCGCCGCGGTCGCGGAGGACAGAGCCCACAGAGCGTCCGCTCTCGAAAAGGAGATAGATTTCTTTTTCGACCGCCGTAAGATGATGAGCCAGATCGTCGATCTTACGGCAAAGGGCGTGCTTCCCGTGAGAGTTACCCATAACGACACGAAACTCAACAACGTGCTCATTGACAACGCCACCGGAAAGGGCGTTTGCGTTATCGATCTCGATACCGTTATGCCCGGTTCCGTTCTTTATGATTACGGCGACGCCATAAGATACGGCGCGTCCACCGCCGCCGAGGACGAACCCGATCTTTCCAAGATCGGCATCAACATGGATCTGTTCAAGCTTTTCACAGACGGATTCGTTCCCGAGGTCTCCGAGACTCTTACCAGGGAAGAAGTTCATCATCTTCCGCTCGGCATCAAGGTCATTACCTGCGAGCTCGCCATGCGCTTTCTGACCGACTATCTCGACGGAGACCGTTATTTCAAAGTCAAATATATGGATCACAATCTCGTGCGCGCAAGAGCACAGATGAAACTGCTCGAGGACATAGAAAAACACTATGACGAGATGCAGGAATATGTCGATCTGTTTATAAAATAAAATCAAACGTGCCTGTCCGGGAGTTTTCCTTTCGGATACAGACACGTTTTTTGCGGCGTTTCCCGCGTTTGCCGCGCGGAAAAAAGAATAATAAAAATTCAGGGGTTTTGAAATGTTCGAAAAAAGATACCACGAAAGTCTCGGCATCACGTCCGAAAACGCTCTCCCTCGCAGAGCTTACTTCGTTCCGTTTCCGGAAAACTACAAGATATCGTTTGATTCCGCGGATATTCTGAAGGCGACCGACAGAAGAAAGAGCGATCTTTTCATGTCTCTTTCCGGCAAATGGAGCTTTGCCCATTACGACAGAGCGAGCAGCGTACCTACCGATTTTCTGACCGCGGCGGACGCGGAAAACACGAAGAGCGTTACCGTTCCGTCATGCTGGCAGCTCTCTCTGGAATATCCCGACGACGTCCCGCAGTATACGAACGTGAAGTATCCGTTTCCCGCGTGCCCTCCCGAGATACCGGCGGACAACCCTGTGGGAATATATAAAAGAAACTTTTATCTTGAAAAGAAAAGCGGGAAGACGTATACACTCGTATTCGAGGGCGTTTCCGGCGCGTATTACGTATACGTGAACGGGAAGTATACCGGCTACGGCGAGGCGTCTCACAACACGAGAGAATTCGATATCACGGACGTTCTTTGCGACGGTGACAACGAAATAACAGTAGTCGTTTTCAAATGGTTTACCGGTTCATACCTCGAGGATCAGGATATGTGGAGACTTTCCGGCATATTCAGAGACGTTTATATATTGCAGAGAGCCGAAAAGAGGATAGAGGATTTTTACATCGTTTCCGATCTAATGAAGGATTTCGGAGGCAGGATAGAACTTTCCCTGAAAAAGAACACGGATGAAAAGGCTATGTTTCAGCTCTATTCTCCGACGGGAAATATAATCCTCAACGAGACCGTCGGTGAGTCTTCCGCGTTTTATATCGGAAGCGTGACGCCGTGGAGCGACGAGAATCCCGTATGCTATACGGCGGTGATCGGGCTCGGCGGTGAAAGGATATATCAGCGCGTCGGCTTCAAGCACGTTTGCATCACGGACGGCGTTTTCACGGTCAATTACAAAAAGGTAAAGCTCCGCGGCGTGAACCGCCACGATTCAAACCCGTTTACCGGTTACGCCGTGTCCGAGGACGATATACGCCAGGATCTCTTCATAATGAAGCGCCAGAACGTGAACGCTCTGAGAACGTCGCACTATCCCGGAGATCCGAGAATGTACGAGATGTGCAGCGAATACGGCATTTTCGTTGTGGACGAGGCTGACCTCGAATGCCACGGGATGGGATATACGGCGGATCCGAACGGACTTTCCGACAACCCCGATTGGGAGGGAAAATACGTCGACAGAGCCGAGGGGCTTTTCGAGCGCGACAAAAACCAGCCGTGCATCATAATGTTCTCTCTCGGAAACGAATCCTTCTGCGGCAGGAACCATTACGCGATGCGTGATTATATCCTTTCGAGAAACAAGGACCTCATCATCCATTACGAAAGATCGAACGTCGCCGCCGTCGGTGAAAAGTATTTCGATCTCTCACCGATAGAGAGCCGCATGTATCCGAGCATCGACGCGATAAAGGAATACCTCGCAAACGGGAAATACGCCGCAAAGCCCATGTTTCTCTGCGAATACTCTCACTGTATGGGCAACGGCCCCGGGGATATCGCCGAGTATTGGGATCTTATTTATTCCGAGGACAGATTCATCGGCGGATGTTTGTGGGAGTTCTGCGACCACGCGATAGCCGTGAACGACGGCAGCGGATACCGGTTCAATTACGGCGGAGATTTCGGCGATAATCCCAACGACGGCAACTTCTGCGTCGACGGACTCGTTTATCCCGACAGGCGTCTCCATACAGGCTTTATGGAAGCGAAGAACGTGTATCTTCCTTTCCGTATCGCATACGACGCCGAGAAGAAAGACCTTATCATTACGAGCAAAAAGGCTTTCACTTCTTCCGAAAATGTCTCCGCGAGCGTATTTGTGGAAAGAAACGGCAGATGCATTTTCGAAAAACACATTTCTTTCCTCGACATGGGACCCATGGGCAGCCAGAGAGTGCGCGTCTCCTGCGATATAGATAATTCCGACAACTGCATCTATACGCTCAACGTGCTGTTCAGATCAAACAAATCCACGCCCTGGGCCAAGGAGTTCTTTGAGCTCGGAACGCTCCAACTCATCCTGAAGGACGGAAGTCTTGCAGAGAGGAACGTTCACAATACCTCCGCAAAACGCCGCATTGAAGTCTCTGAGAATAAGGACAGCGGTATTATAAACATAACCGTCGGCACGACCGGATACGTGTACGATATCGGGCACGGCACGATCACCGGGATCTTTGAGAACGGCAAACCTCTTATCGAAAAGCCGGTATCAGTCTGCGTATGGCGCGCTCCTACGGACAACGATATGTATATAAAGAGAAAATGGATGGAGGAGGGGATGGATGAACTTAAGTTCTGCTCCGTCCACAGAGACTTTAAGGTTTCGCCGGAATGCGTCGAGATAACGACCGACTTTTCCATGAGACGCAATTCTTACCCTGCAAAGCTTACGGGAAAGATGCGTCTGCGCATCGATTGCAGCGGAGCTCTTGATATCGCTCTTTGCGACGTAAGATCGTCATTCGCTTCTTATCTCCCGAGATTCGGCATCGTGCTCGTTATGAACGAAGCGTACAGAAAAGCCGAGTATTTCGGATACGGTCCGTATGAAAGCTATGTCGACAAGCACTGCGCGTCACGTCTCGGATTCTTCGGGACGGATGCCTCCATGAATTTCGAGCATTACGTTCGTCCGCAGGAAAACGGATCTCATTACGATACGAGATACGCGGAAGTTACGGATAAGTACGACACCGGCGTCGAGATCATTCCCGCCGGAGACGTTTCTTCCTTCTCCTTCGGTATCCTGCCTTACAGTGCCGAAACACTCACGAACGCGCATAACGACCGCGATCTGCCCGAATCTAAGAACACGTATGTGTATATCGATTACAAGCAGAACGGTATAGGAAGCAATTCCTGCGGCCCCGCTCTCAGCGAGAAGTATGCTTTCTCCGAGAAAGAATTCAGTTTCTCCGTAAGGATAATGCCCAAGGCGTAAGAATAACGCTCCCGTGCGAAAAAATCAAAAATATCCGTGAAAAAATGAATTTTTATCTTTTCAAAACAGGGGAAATATGATATAATATACCGATGTCAGTTGCCTTGACCTCGAATCAAAGACGCCGCTGCCAAAGCGGCGTCCCGGTTTTATTATACGAAAGGATCCTTTTTTTGAGAAATGTCAAAGAAAAAGATACTTATTTCCGTACTCCTCGCTCTTTTTGTCGTGAGCGGATGCTTTTTATCCGGATGCTCGTTTGAGGAGTTTTCTCCCGACAGGGAAAAGATAATCAGCAACTTCAAAGAAAACCGGCTCTCCTTCATATCGGCGGCAAAAAGCGCGTCACAGCTCGGAAACGACATATACATAACCACTTCGGAAAAATTTCCGGTCGGCGAAGATAAGGCGAAGGGTATTTCCGGTCTTTACTGCGTTACGATGAGCGAAGGCAATCCGACGAGATACGAGAATATTTCCGACGAAGCCATAGAGATCCTTCTTACGAGCGGCGGAGTGGATTCGATAGCCGTTTCGGCTGACGGCGACCGTACCATATGCGAATTCAACTGCGGCGGAAGCGGACGCTATTATTTCGGCATCTACTATTCGAGTACGAACGCTCCTGTGTTTCTCGGCAATATGAAGCTTGAGCTTCGGGAAAAAGAAGACGGCTATTATTATAAGAGCAGCGACGTATCGTACTATACAAGTCAGATAGAGGACGGTTATTTCTATTTCGAAGCCGTCTATTGATCTTTTCGTCAAGTTGAAAAAGCCCCCTGCATATATTTTAGCAAACATATATGCAGGGGGTATTTTTATGAACAATATAAACAGGATCATGGGACTTGCGGTATCGTCCTTCGGACTCGGCATCCTTATCGCCTTTTTTCTGCCGGATACCGTTCTCGTGGTGATAGAAGCCGTCGTGATAGTTACCGCGGGCGTGCTCTTTTTGAAGAAATGAGGAAGCTTACCATATATCGTTCGTAAAAAGCGAAAGCCAGTACAGAAAAGCAAGCAAAAGCGCCATAACGGCAAAATAAAGGGCAATACGGGGAATTATCTGTTTTATCAGTGATTCCTTTCTTTTTTCCTGCTTCTCGACGTTTTTCAGAGCTTTAAGCGCCAGCTGTTCCTTTTCGCTCTGCTCGCGCGCGTTCACGATCTCGCGCTTTTTCATGAATTCCTTTTTATAACCGCTCACAAACTGCGGAGAATGCTCGCGCATGTATTCTTCATGCGCTTTTTCAAGATTCTCGCTGTCCATGACGGTGAGCTCCCAGTCGCGTTCTCTCGTGCAATCCTCGCATTTTTCGGCGCTCAAAGGATTCTTGTGACCGCAGCAGCAGATCCAAGAATAATCGTTCACAACGGGCGAAAAACGGGTGGGGAAGCGGTCCTCAAGCTTTTCGTATATGTTCACCGTATCGTAAGCGTTCTTCTCAGCCGCGGTGAATTCCGAGAGGGAGCGGGGAATATACTTTGCCTGAGCGTTGTATACGAATCTTTTTCCGTTGGAAAAAGCCACGTCGCAAACGACCGCTTCGAGCCTTTTGAAATACGAGTCCGGAAGAGGGATCCTGATGCCTCTTCCGAATTCATCGGACGGCTGAACGGGAGCGTAGGAAATTCTGCCGTAAGACGCTTTCATACCGAGCTCCGGCGCGATCCCGTAGGTCACGGGCAGCTTTGCGAAAGGTATGTTGTTTCCGTCGTACAGCATCAGCATGACGTTCACCTCGTCGATCGGCACCTCGGACATGTTCCTGAAAACAAGATCGATGTAATACCGGAAGCTTTCGATGTCGTACATGGTTACGGCTTTGATTATCTCAACGGGGCAGAAATCGAAAAGACAGTCGAATCTGATCTCCTCGATCTCCTTGAAATAACCGCTTGTGTGTTCGCGATGTGTGTTTTCGAAAGATATACTGCTATCCATTTTTGTAAAAAAACGGCACGGACGTTTTGTCCGTGCCGCAGGGTCGTCCCCGTGCCGCCCACGGGGAGGCGTGATTCAAGACGTGAAAAATAAAACCGGGTTAGCTTTATTTACCATTCTTTTCCGACTACCGTCTCTCCGTTTATGACTTTTACAAGGTCGGAATCGAGCTTTTTGACGTAATCGCGGCTTATATAGAAGTATCCTTCGCCGTTTATCGTGAAATAGCTGCGTCTCGTTGCGATATCGTAGAAGACGTAATCTCTTACCTTACCGTCGCGCGACGTCACCTTGACGCTTGCAGAGGCTTCAACACCGGCTGAATTGTCGGCATATCCGGCTATCGACATATAGAGCAGAGCCATATAGAATTGACGGAAGTTGTATGTGTCGATCTTCGTACCGTTGCAAAGCACGGTCAGATCGTCTTTTTTACCTTCGTTGATATAAGAAAGATCGAATTTCGCCTCGGCGGAAGCCGTCTTGACCTCGATGGACGCAACGTCGTTGATGAACAGATCGAAGAGTGCGCTGTCAACATAGTAGATCAGATCTTTGTCTATCCACTGCATCGCCTCTTGAGGCACGGCGGCGACTATATCGAACATTATCGAAAAGACGTAGTAGTATCCGTCCGTAAGCTTGCTGATATACAATACAGGAGTGATACCTTTTTTGTCGTCCGTTTCGTCTTCGTCGAAATAATAACTGAGCTTGTGATAATACTTTCCGTTTTCGTCAAAGAAATTGTACTTTGAGAGGATGGAGGTAAGCTTTTCGGCGTCCTCGCTGCTTCCGGAAGTAACGTATTTGAGAAGATCGTATTCAACGACCTTTTCACCCACGGGGGAAATGAGCGACTGGAGTACCGTGGAGGAATAATTCGTCAGCGAAGCCGCAAATTCTCCCGGATATATCATCTGGTGAGAAGACGAATACGCGCCCGCTTTCTTTTCCTCGTCGGAAAGGTGAATCATCTCCACGAATTTTTCGCCGTTTTTCTCAATGATGAAATTCGTTACGTTGTAATAGAGCGACTGATCGAGGTTCGGAGCGAGCTGAGCGATGAAGAAGGACTTTATATCCGCGAGATACGTCTTTTCAAGCGTCGTATCGAGAACGAATATGGCGTCCTTGCCTTCCACCATTGCGTAATATCCGCCCTCTGTGAGCAGTTTGTTTCCGATGGTGAGAGTGTACGTCTTCTTCTGGTACGTCGTGCTGTCGAGCATCGTGACGCGTACGGTGGCGGAGCAAGTGTCCTTCGTCAGACCGTATACCGAAAGATCCTCGTCGTACTCCATAAAATGCGTTTTCGAAAGCATGTAATAAGTATCGACGGCGAGCTGCGACGTAAGCTCGGGGTTGTACGACAGATATTCCGCGCCGTCGAAATAAAGCTTATTGTCTTCGGCTCTGTAATATCTGAACGTGCCGTACTGATTGTTTATAATTACCTCCTGTATCGCTTCGCGCGTGTACTGAGGTATAACGAAAAGTCTGTTGTTTGGACCTATGGGATCTCCCCACGGGTCAATGGTTTCCTTCGGAGCGAGCAGCTCCTTCAGAACGGTCGCCTGAAGTATCGCGTAAACGCCTCCCAAAACGAGCACCACCGCGAGAGCTATGGCGATGAATTTTCGCTGGCTTTTTATGGAAGTCGTCTTTCCGCTGCCGCGGAGCTTTTTCTGAAGATCGTCATTTCCGTAGGAGAATACGTCGGGGAGTGAAGAGGTCTCGGCTTTTTCGGGAAGCGACGTGTTCTCTATTATGATGTCGTCGCTGCCGGCATGCATTTTCACGCCGTCGTTTTCCCGAAGCTCGTCTTCGGCGCGCTCTTCGTCCAAACCGCCGTTTTCCTTTTCAAAATCGTTTGTCATCTGTATTTCCTCCTGTGGATAGCGACACAGATACCGAGTATGAGAACGATGGAGGGAATGACGGCGGAGAGCACGACCGTGAGGTTCTGAGCGATACCGGTGTCGAGCTTGAGCGTCTTGTCGTCCGTGCGCTTCCACTCGATGTCGATCGTGTTGGCTGTCTGTCCCATCATCTTCATGGCGTTGAAGATTATCTCGTTGTTGCCGTATGATGAAGCGTACGTGAGCTCCGTAAAGTAAGTGGATCCGCATACGAGCACGTGAGTGCGCGTGGCGACATTGTTCACGTATTCCGCTTTTGTAGCGAGAGCCATGACGGTGTATTCGCCTTTGATCTGCTCGCCGTCCACGGTAACGTAAGAAGACGGATAGGTCTTGAGGACCGCTCCGTTTGCTATTATGTCGGTGTCAGCCTGACCGAACAGAAGAGTCAGCGGGACCGCCTCGACTACGATGGTGTTCACCGGGCTGTCCGCGGAAGAAACGGAAGAGTGGAGAGATGAAGCGAAGGAATCAGCGTACTGGCATACGACCGTATTGGCGGCGGAGCGTATCGACTTTTCCTCGTCCATTACCATCTGCTTGTGATTTATGACTATGCCCCATTCGCGCAGCACTT
>Ga0079305_1002545_pt1 | contig 15381 bp, 12 predicted proteins | sample LMS_cellobiose_e_FD_79183 | JGI IMG/M metagenome (GOLD analysis project Ga0079305, IMG submission 79183) | Rumen-fistulated moose microbial communities from Alaska, USA - LMS_cellobiose_enrichment | ecosystem: Host-associated > Mammals > Digestive system > Stomach > Rumen fluid ... | reverse complement strand
GGCATCGCCGAGACGTTGGACGCCGCCATGGAAATTTCCGGAAGGCGAATTGCCTCGGAGACGTCTTCCCCGTTGACATAGATTTTCTGCATGCCGTCAGTATATTGAAGATCAATGTCGATCTCAGGCAGGCACGCGACGACGCCCTCATGGTCGTCGGTAGCGACGCCGTTCTGAAGCGCATAATAGCCGATTGCGCGGTACATTGCGCCCGTATCGACGTAAACGGCGCCGATCTCGGCCGCAATGCGCCTGGCGGCCGTGCTTTTCCCCGCTGCGGCGGGTCCGTCGATGGCGACGGAAATCTGTTTCATCAATTCGATCCTTCCTTATTCCGTATTCTGTGTTTTGGCCCGGGCGCAGGCCCGCGCAACGGCAGAACCCGCGACGTATCCGGTTGAAAATGCAATCTGCAAATTAAAGCCGCCCGTGATCCCATCGAGATCCAAAACCTCCCCGGCAAAATACAAACCCTTCACCAGCCTGGACTCCATCGTTTTGGGATCAACCTCGGAAACCTTGACGCCGCCGCGCGTGACGACCGCTTCCTCCACGGGGCGCAGTCGCGCGGGTGTGATTTGAAAATGCTTGATCGCTTCGACGAGCGCGTGGCGCTGCTCCTTCGTCACGGAATGGACCGGCGTTTCGGGCAGAATGCCGCTCTGCACAATGACGACGGGAATGATGCTGCGCGGCAGCAAGCGATCGAGCGCGTTTTTCAGCGCGCGGTTCTTCGCATCGCCGAAATCGCGCAGAATACGCGCATCGAGCCGGCCGGCGTCAAGCCCGGGTTTGAGATCGATCGCGAGCGTATAACGCGACAAATCCCCATCGAGGTAACTCGAGGCCGACAGAACAAGCGGCCCCGAAATGCCGAAATGCGTGAACATCAGCTCGCCGAGCTCGGCGTAGATTTCTTTTTTCCCCTGACAGACAGTCAGCGTAACATTTTTAAGCGAAAGGCCCATCAGATCGGCGCACCAGGTCTCCTTCAGCACGATCGGCACAAGAGACGGCATCGTCTGCGCCACGGTATGGCCGAACGCACGGGCAAACCCATAGCCGTCTCCCGTCGAGCCGGTCAGCGGGTAGCTGAGTCCTCCCGTTGCGATCAAAACGTTTTTCGCGCCGAACTCCCGCCCGTCGGCCGAAACGACCGAAAAGCCGTCGCCGCTCTGCCGTATCGCCGAAACGCGGCAATGCACAGAGCGAACGCCGGCACGTTTTACAAAATCACAGAGCGCATCCACAACGGTGACGGCCTTGTCGGTCTGCGGGAAGACGCGTTGTCCCCTTTCGACCTTGAGCGCAACGCCGAGCCCTTCAAAAAACGCCATGGTATCCTGCGGCGAAAAAGCGTCGAACGCGCTGTAGAGAAAGCGCGGATTTCTGCGCACGGCCTGCAGCAGGCGGTCGCGGTCGCAATCGTTTGTCACGTTGCAGCGCCCCTTGCCTGTGATCATCAGCTTGCGGCCGGCGCGCGCATTGCGCTCAAACAGCACCACGCCGCATCCGCCCTGCGCAGCCTGCCCCGCCGCCATCAGGCCGGCCGCGCCCGCGCCGATGACGGCAAGGTCGCAGCGCTCAGTCATTCTCATCCGTCTTGGCGTAAATGTCGTAGCGGTCCCAGATCTGCTCGAGATCCTCAAACGTCTTGGCAAGATCCTTCTGGCGGCTGATGCCGACGGCGGCAATCAGCGCATTGACCAGCGACAGCGGCGCCACAAGCGAATCGACAAACGACGTCATATCGCTGCGCGCGTAAAGGTGCAGATCGGCCAGCTCCGCGATCGGTGAAAGCGAAGAATCCGTCAGCGCGACCGTGGTGGTGCCCCGCTCCTTGGCAAAGCGCATCGCGGCAACCGTACGCTTGGAATACCGCGGGAAGCTGATGCCGATAAAGACATCCCCCCGATGCGCGCGGAACATCTGCTCAAACACATCGCTCGTCGATGCAGACGTGATCAGGCGCACATCGGAAAAGACATGATTGAAATAAAACTGCATAAAATTCGCAAGCGAAATAGAGGAACGGATTCCCATAATATAAATGGTTTTAGCCTGATCCAGAGCGCTGACGACCGCCTCAAATTCCTCGCGGCTCGTTTCTTCGATCGTACGGCGGATCTTATCGATGTCCATCGTGAGCACACGCTCGATCAAATCACCCTTGCCGAGCTGCTCGCCGGTCAGCTCCATCCGCTGTACGCTCGTCAGGCGGTTGCGAATCAGCTCCTGCAGCGCACGCTGCAGCTGCGGGTAGCCGGAAAATCCGAGTTCGGTGGCAAAACGGACGATTGTCGATTCACTGACGCCGACCGCCTGTCCCAGCCTCGCGGCGGTCATAAAGGCAGCCTTGTCATAGTGATCGATGATGAAGCGCGCGATCAGCTTTTGTCCCTTGGAAAACTGCGGCATCATGGTTGAAATCATCCCGAGAAGATTGCGATTCATGGTTTTGTTCCCTTTCCCTTTACGACTTACGGCAAACCGCGGGTTCGCCGTCCTTTTACATTTTCTTCCCTTTGCTGCTGCTATAATCATATCGAATTTGCCTTAAAATAGCAAGTGTTTTGCAAGAATTATATGCAATACTTGCATGATTTTTATCCCATTGGCGCAATTTTCCCCTGCAAGACGAGCACGCGGATCCGTCGATACGGTACCGTGGGATCGAAAACCGCGCTGTGACCCTTCTTCGGAACGGCGTCAAGAACAAGGGTTCCCTTTTGAAAGGAACCCTGCAAAGCTGCTTCATCCTCCTCCGAAAGCAAGACGATCAAGTCATAGCATTTGCCGGCAGCGGGAATCCGATCGACCCGGGCAAGCCTTTCCTCCAGCACGGCTGCCAGTGCATCCGCGCAGCCGCCGGACACCGGAACGAGGCAGCGGAGGCTTTCCATGGGCTTTTGTCCCTCCGCGGCGGCAATTTCCGCAATACCGGCGGCGAAAAGGCGATCTTCGATCCGCATGTACACTCCCCCGTCTTCTTTTTCCTCATCCTATGAAAAGCGTGAAATCTCTGCCACAAAATTCATGCGGCGGTCTTCCATTTTGCCGCATTTTGCAGTATAATTCCGATGTATTTTCAATATCGAATGCTTCAGGGTTTATTTTGACGGAAACGATCCCGGCGTATCGGCGTAAAAAGATACGCTGTTAATCGCTTTTTGGGAGGCACAACACATGATGTTCACAGAGGAAATGCTTCAACAATGCCGCAGGATCCATATGATCGGCGTCGGCGGCAGCGGGATGTTCCCCATCGCGCAGATTTTGCTGCGGCAGGGTTTCACGCTCACCGGTTCCGACAACAACCCGGGCGAGACAATCGACCAGGAGCGCCGGATGGGGATTGCGGTCACGATCGGTCACGCCGCGGAAAACGTGCGCGGCGCCGATGCGGTCATCTACTCCGCCGCGATCATGCAGGAAAACGTCGAGCTGGTTGAGGCGCGCCGCCTCGGCATCCCGACGGTCGAGCGCAGCGAAATCCTCGGCCTGCTCACGCGCCGATACGGCAACTGTGTCTGTATCTCCGGCACGCACGGAAAGACGACCACAACTTCCATGACAACGATGATCTTTCTCGAGGCGGGCATGGACCCCTCGACCGTGATCGGCGGAAAGCTCGCCGCGATCGGCGGCAGCGGACGCGCCGGCGAAAGCGATACCATGGTCGTCGAGGCATGCGAGTATTCCAATACGTTTCTGCATCTGGCGCCGGATGTTTCGGTCATCCTTAATATCGACGACGACCATCTTGAATTTTTCAAAACGATGGAAAACCTGCGCGCCTCCTTCCGCAATTTTGCAAAAATCACTTCCCGCACCGTCGTCTACAACGGCGACGACGAGAACACCTGCCTCGCGCTCAACGGCCTTACGGGCAAAGAGCTGATTTCTTACGGATTCGGCGAACAGAATGATTATTACCCCGCCGATATCGTATGGCAGAGCGGTACGCACGCCACGTTTGACCTGATGCGCCGCGGAAAAAAATTGACGGCGCTCGAGCTGTGCGTCCCGGGAGAGCACAACGTGCTCAATGCCCTTGCCGCCGCGGCCGCTTCGATCGCCGCGGGCGCCCCCGTCGAAGCGGTCCGCAAAGGGCTGGCGAACTTCCGCGGTGTGCATCGCCGGCTTGAGATCTTCGGTACGGTCAATGGGATCACGGTTGCGGACGACTACGCGCATCATCCGACCGAGCTGGAAGCGACGCTCAAAACCTGCAGGGGGCTCGGCTACAAGTCCGTCTGGGCGATCTTCCAGCCCTTCACCTTCTCCCGTACGGCAATCCTGCTCGATGACTTTGCCCGCGTACTGCCGATTGCGGATCATGTCGTGCTGACCGCCATCATGGGCGGGCGCGAGGTCAACACCTACGGCATTACGACGCAGGCGCTCGCGGATAAAATCCCCGGCAGCGTCTGGTTTGAAACCTTTGAAGAGGTGCGCGACTATGTGCTCGCGCACGCACAGCCAGGCGATTTTGTTATCACGCTCGGCTGCGGCGACTGTTATAAGTGCGCCAATATGATTCTCGGCAAATAGCTGCGCCCCGCGCTCCTTTCTCAAGCGGGAAAGGAGCGCTTTTTCCGGCGGAGCACACCGGGTTTGCCGCAGCGCATTAATAAGGGAAAATGCTGTGCCTGTGGGGTTGCGCTTTCCCCTCCCTTGTGCGATAATAAAATCAAACAGACCGGCCCCGATCGCCTGTGATCTGTTTTTATGATTTCCTTTCCGTCGCGTCAGCCCGTACGAAGGCGGGCAAAACAGATATCAGAATCCCATGGATGAAAGGAGCAACGACTATGGCTTTATTCAATGATTTGAAGTCGAAGGTGAGCACCGCCGCAAGCGGCGCCGCCGACAAAGCAAAGGTTCTCGCCGAGATTGCAAAGCTCAAAGGCGAAATTGCCTCGCAGGAAGGCGAGGTAAACGCCGCGTTCCTTGAAATCGGCAAACGCATTTACGAGAGTGAGAAAGACAATGCCGAAAGCTCTGTCGCCGATTTGTGCGGCAAGATCACCGGCGCTTCCGCCGTAATCGCGGAGCTCAAGGCCAAGATCGAATCTCTGCGCGCCGCAGAATGATCAAAGCAGTATGCCGAAGGGAGCGAAGTTTCCCTTCCGCATGCGCTTACAAGACAAAAAGTGCCTGCTCAGATTGAGCAGGCACTTTTTTGGTGGAGACGCGCGGGCTCGAACCGTGGACCTCCTGCGTGTGAAGCAGGCGCTCTGACCAGCTGAGCTACGCCTCCGTATCCCGCGGCTTGCGGGATGGTTGTTATTATAGCAAAGAAAACCCTCTTCGTCAAGACAAATAAAGAAAATCCGCCCCCGGTCCGCGCATGCGGACAAAAAACTGCACGGCAACTTTCATTACCGTGCAGAACTGGAGCGGGTTACGAGGCTCGAACTCGCTACCTCCACCTTGGCAAGGTGGCGCTCTACCAAGTGAGCTAAACCCGCAGTTGAACGCTGGCGACCCGGATGGGGCTCGAACCCACGACCTCTAGCGTGACAGGCTAGCGTTCTAACCAACTGAACTACCGGGCCGAATCGGGGATCGGGACACACATTGTCTCGCGTCAGCTTTATCAGTATAGTGAATCGGGGCTCAAATGTCAAGAGCTTTTTGAAAAAAAGTGAGTACCGCGGTGTATGATACACGATTCTTTCCGCACATTTGCCTGCGGCTCCCGCCGGAAGGCTTCTGCGCTCCGGCCGCCTGCGCCGCGGACGGCCGGAGATTACGAAAAAGCAGGGCAAAAGCGAGCTGGCAGCCGCGGCAGCCCTGCTTCTTCTGTGCGGCGACGGCGAGGACGAGGACTGGGCAGACCAGAAGGTCTGGAAAAAGGCAGACCCGTCACTCGGCATCACGGTCGGCATCGACAAGGTGAAAGCTGCCTGCGAATCCGCCCGACAGACTCCCGGCGGAGAAAGGGCCGCAATATTTTCAGTCCTTTCTTCTGTATCGGTTCCGATCCGTCAATCTCTTCCGAACAGATCTCTCGTGTAGACCTTGTCTTTTACATAATCCAAAACCGGGTCGTATCGGTTCGCGATAATCGCATCGCAGTTCTCCAAAAACCGCTCAAAATCATTCACGACGAGAGAACCGAAGAACGTGCTTCCATCCGGAAGCGTCGGTTCGTAAATGATCACCGCAGCGCCCTTTGCCTTGATCCGCTTCATGACTCCCTGTATAGAGGATTGGCGGAAGTTATCGCTATTCGCCTTCATGGTCAATCGATACACTCCAACGGTGATCAGGCGCTCCTTCTCCGCGCTCCACGTGCTGTTTGCCGTGTAATACCCCGCCTTCTCCAATACGCGATCCGCTATGAAGTCTTTTCTCGTTTTGTTGCTCTCTACGATCGCTTGGATCAGATTCTCAGGAACGTCAGCATAATTGGCAAGGAGCTGTTTGGTATCCTTCGGGAGACAGTATCCGCCGTAGCCGAAGGACGGATTGTTGTAGTGAGAACCGATTCGCGGATCGAGGCAGACGCCGTTGATGATGCTCTGTGTGTTCAGCCCCTTCATCTCCGCATAGGTGTCGAGTTCGTTGAAGAAGGACACACGGAGAGCCAGATACGTGTTGGCGAAGAGCTTGACTGCCTCTGCCTCCGTGAAGTCCATGAAAAGAGTACTAACGTCCGGTTTAAGGGCTCCTTCCCGGAGCAGTTGAGCGAATTTCTCCGCCGCTTCCCTGGTCCCGTCATCACAACCGACGATGATACGGTTGGGATAGAGGTTATCGTACAGAGCCTTTGATTCTCTGAGAAATTCCGGGCTGAAGAGAATGTTGTGACTGTTGGTCTTTTCCCGGATATGTCTCGTGTATCCAACCGGGACTGTGGACCTGATGACCATGACAGCGTCGGGATTTACACTCATCACCAGCTCTATAACGGATTCAACTGCAGACGTGTCGAAAAAGTTCCTTTGCGGATCATAATTGGTGGGTGCAGCGATCACGACGAAATCTGCGGCTGCGTAAGCAGCGGCGCCATCTGTGGTTGCCTGTAAAGTGAGATTTCTCTCCTCATGTTCATCCAGATATTTTTCAATGCATTTGTCCTGGATCGGAGAGATCCACGTATTGATCTTCTCCACTTTTTCCGGAACGATATCCACAGCTGTTACGTCATTGTGCTGGGACAGAAGGACCGCCAAAGACAATCCCACATATCCGGTTCCTGCAACTGCGATCTTCACGACCATTTCCCCTCTTTTCTTTCAGGCGAGATCATCTCAATCCGCCGATACTGCAACAGAGTTTCCGATCGTTTCATGATGGATTTCCTCTGTTCTTGTCATGGCAAAAGGACGCTGCATTTGTGGTGCCCGTCCGGTTCCTGACCGTTTTCAAATATTGCCTTTGGGTTCTGTTCTTCCTCTCCGTGGTCTGATATAATGGTAATCAAAGTTGAAAACAAAATAAAATCGATGGAGCATACAATTATGAAAAGCATCAACCTCGCACACAAAACCATCCTTGTAACCGGCTCTGCCGGCTTCATCGGCTCTGCGCTGACAGAACGGCTTCTGTTGCTCGATACCCCTTTGAGACTCATCGGGATCGATGATCTGAATGATTATTACGATCCGGCGCTCAAGGCGTTCCGCATACAGCAGCTCAAAAAAGCTCTGGCATCATCGCCGCAATGCGATTGGACCTTCATCAAGGGCTCCATCGCCGACAAAGAACTGATCGACCGCATCTTCCGGGACTATTCACCGGATCTTGTCGTAAACCTCGCGGCACAGGCGGGCGTTCGCTACAGCATCGACCATCCGGACGCCTATATCCGGTCGAATATCGTGGGCTTTTATAACATTTTGGAAGCCTGCCGGCACAGCTATGACGGCGCCGCCGGGGGTGTGGAGCATCTGGTTTATGCTTCAAGTTCTTCTGTCTACGGAGGCAACAAAAAGGTTCCGTTCAGCACAGATGACAAGGTGGACCATCCTGTTTCGCTGTATGCCGCAACCAAAAAGAGCAATGAGCTTCTGGCACATTCCTACAGCAAGCTTTACAACATTCCGTCTACCGGCCTGCGTTTCTTCACGGTCTACGGTCCTGCCGGGCGGCCGGATATGTTCTACTATTCGGCGACGCAGAAGCTTGCAGAGGGCGGAACGATCCGGCTGTTTAACTACGGGAACATGAAGCGGGATTTTACCTACATCGACGACATCACAGAGGGGATCCTCCGCGTGATGCAGGGCGCGCCGGAGCGTAAAACCGGTGAGGATGGGCTTCCGATCGCGCCGTATGCGGTCTATAACATCGGAGGCGGACAGCCGGAGAATCTGCTCGATTTCATTTCGGTCCTGCAGGAAGAGCTTGTCCGTGCCGGGGTGCTGCCGGAGGATTACGACTTCGAGGCGCACCGAGAGCTCGTCCCCATGCAGCCCGGCGATGTGCCGATCACATACGCGGACAGCTCCGCGCTGGATCGGGATTACGGTTTCACGCCGCGGATCGGAATTCGGGAAGGGCTCCGCAAATTTGCGCAGTGGTATCGGGAGTATTACGGAATTTAAGAGACAAACAGGATGAGAAGGCCGTGATCAGCCAGCGTCATCTGAAGCTCCATACGTCGATCGATAAAAGTACGGCAACCGTGCAGCGTTGCCGGTGACCATTGCAATATCGGAATCAGGCAAATCCTTTGCGGATCATTGTCCGTCATGGCCTTTTCCGGAACAGCAGAAACCCCGCTGCATATGTAATGCTTCACAATAAAAGCGATGATCCCGAAGGAATCTGCGCAAGCGCTACATGGCCCCTTTCCGGGTCAGTACGACCCATACGGTTTTGAACAAAATGTGAATGTCCTGTTTGAGGGACCAGTTTTCGATGTATTCACGATCCAGACGGACCACAGTGTCAAAATCACGGATCGTGCTGCGGCCGCTGACTTGCCAGAGGCCGGTGATTCCCGGCTGTGAAGACATTCTGGACCGATGATAAGGCTCATATCGATACCATTCATCCTCAGTCGGCGGACGGGTGCCAACCAGAGACATATCTCCCTTCAGTACGTTGAAAAACTGAGGAAACTCGTCCAGAGACAGGTCACGGATCCATCCGCCGACTCCTTTTTTCCATCTTCCGTCAGGCAGTTGCTTCTGGCCGATAATACGCGGGTCATGCTCCAGCTTGAACATGAGCTGGTCCTCCTGGCCGCTGTTCTGTGCCAGCTGCTTCTTGCGTGCTTCCGCATCCATATACATACTGCGGAACTTGTACATCTGGAACTTTTTCCCATTTTCACCGATCCGGGTCTGCGTAAAAAAGATAGGACCCGGATCGAACAGCCAGATGGCCAGTCCCACAAACGGAGTAAGGATCACGGTGATCAGAGAACCGACCACACCGCCCGCGATATCCATAAGCCGCTTCAGGAAAACATCACGGCCCGTGATATAGCCCAAGGAGGTTGTGATGGTCAGGTGGCCGCAGATCCATTCCACGTTTTTATGTCTGGATTCGATATCGTCCAGATTTGTGAGGGCGGTATGGATGGTGATACCCATGCGCATAAGGCTGTTGATCAGCTCCACGGGCAGCTCGGCTTTGGGCGACACATCCAGATACACCTCATCCACCCAGTTGTTGGTCAGATATTGCTCCAGCGTATCGGTCGTGGCTACTACGGGGATCGTCTCAACCTCCGGATACTGATTCCGGATCGAACTGAGCGCCTCCCGCGCCTCCTCTACGGAAGGATCGATCCCCATGATCGCAAAGCCGGTGAACCGGTAGGCCCCGTAATTCGAACGGAGAATGCGTGGAATGACAGTGGGGATCTGAGAAGCTTCCAGCGCAATGAGGAGAGAATGCCGGTTAAGGATGTGGTGTTTTTTCTTCAGAAAGCTTTTATATGCCTGGCGCATGATATAGCAGGAAAGAACGTACAGAGGTACGGCATAGCTCGCGATTTTTGACAAATCGGTTTCGGGCGTCTGGCTCAGCAGCCGGAAAACCAGAAGGATGAGGATCACATCCCCCGTCTGGGCGAGAAGCCGGATCATCTCATCCCAGGGCGAATGGTGCAGCACGCTGTGATAGGTATCCAGGATGATCATCACGATCTGATTCACCAAGACGGTTTCCAACACCATCCTCCAAAAAAAACGGGAGACCAGCACCCCTTCTTTTTGAACGAGCAGGAACCCTATCAGTAGGCCGACAAAAGCGCAAAGATCATCCAGAAGCATAAAATCAGTATGTTGAGACCAGCCGCGGACTCTTCGTTTATACATTTTTGCACCGGCTTTCCATTCGTTCGGAAGTTTCTGAGGATGAGCGGGGTTTTTGCAGGCAGAAATTGCAGCTGCCGTCAAACCGGGATCCGTTACCCGAAATGCCGCAGGGAGTCATTTAGGCTGTTTCCCCTGCTTTTTCTGTTGTCTGACCCTGGCGGCGCAGAGAAGCATGGCCGGCAGGTACAGGCGCATCTTGAGCAGGAGGATCACGGCCCCCGCCTTTCCGGGCAAGCCTTTCACAGACACAAGCGACAGCATCTCCGATTCGCGGAGCCCTTCCTTCATATGCCGCGCAGCGTCCCGCAGGGATGGCTCCGTCTCGGCGCGCCACTTTCCCGTACGAATGATCAGCATGGCCGCGTATTCGTTGAGCTGACGGTCTATAGACGGCCCCAAACCGCTCAGATGCTCCCGCAGATACAGGACCAGATAATTGAAACTCTTTGTAAGAAGATTCTCCCGACTTCTGGCACGGATGGAATCTTCGTTTGTTTTATTGTACATATACAAATGCTCATTGCAGATGTATACGTTCCGGCAGTGCAGAAGGCATTCGTAGGTCATGGGAACATCGGTAAACACGCGGATTCGCTCTTCACGGGTAAAATGCTCGACCAGCAATTCCCGTCTGAACGCCTTATCCCAGGTGTGCGCCTGAATCACGCCCGCCTGCAGTCCGTTCCGTGTATCAGTCAGCAGAAATGGGAAGATTTCTTTTTCCAGCCGTTCCCTGTCGTAATATCCTTCCGGAACCTCATTGACGGTTTCTTCCAGATGATCCTCATATACGTTTTGGGCCGCGAAAAGCACCATATCGAGCGGCACGGGCGACGCCGCGACCGTATCGTGGATGAATTGCAGCATGTTTTCGAGGGCCCAGTCATCCCCGTCCAGAATACAGACATAGTTCCCGCTGGCAGCGCGGATCCCTTCGTTCCGGGCCGAAATCAGCCCGCCGTTGGGCTTGTGGATCACCCGCACGCGGGGGTCGCGGGCGGCGTACTCGTCGCAGATCTGCGGGCACCCGTCCGGAGAGCCGTCGTCGATCAGCAGCAGTTCAAAATCAGGATAGGTTTGAGCAAGAATGCTGTCCACACAGTGTCTCAGATATTTTTCCACCTTGTAGACCGGAACGATCACGCTGATCATTCTTTCGTACCCCTTTCGTTTGTCAATCCGGGTCCTGCGCCGTTCTGCGACCGGACAGGAGACTTCGTTTCAGCTGCAAAAGGCTTTCCCGGAACACGGGATTTCGCCCGTAAACGACAAAGTAGCAGACATTCGGCACCAGGAAGCTCACGGCGGCGTTCAGAACGAGCGTGAGCCACACATTCAGCGAATACAGGCCGCAGAGGAACCACGACGCCGCGCAGGAGATGAGAGCCACCGCCGCCAGCCCGCAGAAGAGCCGGATATATTTCTTCAGATACTGTCGGGGGAATACCTCTCGAAACAGGTTGCAAAACAGCCAGGGGATCTGAATGAAGACGATGGAGACGACCGAGGAAATCAAAACCCCGTACAGCCCCAGCCACCGGACGGTCGCCAGATTCAGCCCCAGATTGACCAGCGCCGCCGTCAGGGGCCTCCAGCGATCGATCCGCCAGATGCCCGCCGCGTCCTTGAACATATTGATGAGCTTGTTCGCGCCCATGAAATAGTAGTAGACGACAAAGCAGAGCACCAGCCCGACGGCAAGCAGATTGTCCTCGCCCATCCAGACGCGTATGAACGGCTGATACAGACACAGGAGCATGGCGCTGCTCACGTTCAGGACCCAGAGGAACAGAAGACTGATCTTTTCCAGATCCCGGTAATTCTCTTTTTTACTCTCCATGACCAGCTTATTGCCCACTCCGGCCATGCAGGCGTTGAGAAGCACGACCAGCATCATGCGCAACGCGGTGATGATAAAGTAATAATTCTGATACAGCGCGAGAACGGTCAGCCCCATGAAAGCGGAGATGACCAGCGTATCCGCGGCGTCGAAAACCATGGCGGAGAGCTTGGAGGTGAACAGGTCCCGCACTCTGCGGAAGATATCCTGCGTTTTTTCCTTCGGCAGCTTCCCGCCGGGCACATACCGGGGATACATTTTTGTCGCGCAGACCGCCGTCAGCAGGTTGACCGCGAGCTGGCACACCAGCTGGACGGACAGATAGAGATAATAGTTTTTCGTAAAAACGAGGATCAGGATCTTCAGGGTGTATTCCGTCACCCGCACGGTCAGGCTGACCTTGCTGATCACGTCGCGGCGCTGGTGCGCCTGCAGCAGGCTGCTCTTATACGCGAACAGCCAGTACGTCATCACGGTGTTCCCCAGATTCATCAGGAACAGGACGTACAGGTTCATTCCGGCCGGAAGGTCGCCCTTGATGAGATTCTGCAGAAACGGCATCAGGAGCAGCCCCGCCGCCGCGACCGCCAGGCCGATGATCCGGTAGAGGGTGCGGTACAGACGCAGCAGAGCGCAGATGGTTGGGGGATCGTCCTCGGCGATCGGCTTGTACATGCTGAACACCATGGCGCTGCCCACGCCGAGCTCCGCCAGGTTCAGAAAAGCCAGGAGCGACTTGAACAGGCCGTTCAGCCCCAGATATTCGGTTCCCAGACAGTGCAGCATGACGGAGCGGATGACGAACGGGAAAAGGATGTTGACGATTTCCATCGTTCCGTCAAACACGACGTTCCTTGCCGCGTTCTTGGTGCGCTCAAGCTTCATGGCGGTTGCTGTGATCCTTTCTCGGCTGAATTTCGGGGGATCGGCGGCGCAATGCCCTTTTCTGTACGCCCGGGCTCACCCCTTCAGCAGCTTGTTATATAACTCGCCGGTCTGCGCCGTAATATCCAGCCACGTGTATTTGGATGAGACCACCTTCCGGGCTTCGCTGCGACGTGCCTCTGCCTTGTCGGGATGATCGCACAGCTCCTGCAGCGTTTCCCGCAGGGCCTCCACGTTCCCGCGGGGGAAGGTGAAGCCGCAGCCGTCCAGAACGTCCGCGCATTCTCCGATATCTGAGGTCACGCAGCAGCATCCGTAATTCATGGCCTCCAGAAGAGAAAGCGGCATTCCCTCCAGATCGCTGGGCAGCACGTACAGGTATGCGTTGCTGTAAAATTCCTCCACCATCGGCCCTTCCTGAAAGCCGGTGAAGAGGATCGAGGGGGAGTCGCCGGCTAGGGCATACAGCTGCCGCACATAATCATTCGTATCCGACGTACCGCCGACGATCACCAGTTTTTTTTCTGTTCGGAGCATCTGATAGGCTTTGATGAGATAATGGATCCCCTTCTCCGGCACCAGACGTCCCAGAAACAGGATGTATTCCCGGGAGGCAAGGCCGAACTGTCTGGTGATCTCACAGGCAGGCCGGAGCTCAGCCGGGTCGATGCCGTTGGGGATCAGCACGGTCTCCCGCCCGTATTTCTCAAGAAAATACTTCCGGACGCCCTCACTGAGCACAATGATGCTGTGCGCGTGGTGGACAGCCGATTTTTCTCCCAGCATGATATACGCGGAAGCGAGCTTTCCCCATTTTTGGCGCATATGATCGAGCCCGTGCACCGTGACCACGACCTTTTTGCCGAGCAGCCTCGGCAGCCAGCAAAGGGCGCTCGGTCCCTCCGTATGAAAATGTACCAGATCAAAGCGGCTGAAAGAAGCCATCACCGTTGCGAGGACAGAAGACGTCATCGCCGCCAGCCCGCGGCGATCCACTGTCGGCGTCCAGACCAGATGAACGCCCCGGTATTCCCGCATCAGCGCCCCGTCCTTCCGCAGCTTTTTGAATTGCCCGTTCGTCCGGTTATAGCAGGTCACATCATAGCCAAGCTCCGCAAGATGCGGCGCAAGGTTACTGACGACGACCTCCACCCCGCCGTCTCTGGAAGGGATGAATTTATGTCCGATCATCGCGACCCGTTTCGGTGTTTTTCGCACGTCTTTCTTTCCATCCTTTCACAATAGACGGGCGGCTGGTCCGCCCTGCTCCCGTTCGTCAGGCATGCGGCAGTACTCCGGAATCTGCGCGGGCCGCCATTTCCAGATAGATCTCCTGCAGCTTTTGCGCTTCCGCGTGAATATCATACCCCGCCTGACGGACAATGTCCATTCCCTGCGCCCGATCCGTTTCCGACCGGCCGGCTGCCGTGATCTCTCTGGCCCATTCCGCGTCGTCCGCCCGGAGTGAGATCCTGCGCGTTTCCGGAGAGAGCAGGACTTCGTCGGTGACCCGGTCGGAGAAGAAGCACGGCAATCCCGCTGCCTGCGCCTCGATGCCGACCACGGGAAGCCCCTCAAACAGCGAGGGCAGCACGAAGCAGTCCATCGCCTGATACCATTCGCTGACGTCGGCCATTTGCCCCAGAAAGAGCATTTTGTCCCGGATCCCCATAGCCCGGGATTTTTCTTCCACAGATCGCTCCAGCTCGCCCGTGCCGATCAAGGCAAGGCGGGCTTCGGGAACTGCCTTAATGATCTCCGCGAAAATATCCAGCAGGCGACTGTGATTTTTCTGGACGTTGAATCTCCCGACGTGGCCGACCACAAAGCATTTTTCCAAGCCGTGCAGCTGTCTCAGGCGCTCCCGGGCTTCCTGCTGAAACGCAAATCTCGACACGTCTATCGCGTTGTGCAGGATAAAGCCGGAAGCGTTCCAGCGCTCTTTTCCGTAATAATAGATCCCCGCATCTCTGCCGCAGCTCCAGTAATCCGTTGCAGCGCCGGGAAGGAGACGCTTGCAGATCAGCTTCAGCGGATATTTGTAATTCCGGATGATCTGCGTGTTATGCGCATGCGCGATCCGGACCCGGACTCCGGCGTCTTTGGCGCTTTGGAGGGCATAGTACCCCATGGCCTCATTATGCGCGTGGACGATCCGTATGTCGGGATCGTCGTGCAGCAGCTCCGCCACGAACCGCTTGTATCGGAGAAAATGCAGCGGGTTAAGGCCCGGGCTGACGAATACCCGCCCTCCCATGCTGCGGATCTCCCCGTCATATTCCCCGGGCGCCGGTTTGTTGGCCAGAAAGTCAAACTGAATCTGACTCCGGTCGATCTCCCGGTAATAATTCATCAGCATGGTTTCGATTCCCG
>Ga0079305_1002543_pt1 | contig 15387 bp, 17 predicted proteins | sample LMS_cellobiose_e_FD_79183 | JGI IMG/M metagenome (GOLD analysis project Ga0079305, IMG submission 79183) | Rumen-fistulated moose microbial communities from Alaska, USA - LMS_cellobiose_enrichment | ecosystem: Host-associated > Mammals > Digestive system > Stomach > Rumen fluid ... | reverse complement strand
CAGCAGCTGGTTCCGGCTGCCCGCCGCGGGTATCCTCGTTCAGCTGCTGCTTTTTACGGCGGTCCACCCGTACAACATCATCGGCGTCGTCAACATCGCGGTCGCAGCCCTTATGTATGCGCTGGTCTGCCTTTACTCGAAGGGACTGGAAGCGGGTTCGGCGCTACATATGATCGGCAACATGTCCACGTTTTACATGGCAGGATTCGGATTCGGGACGATTTCTTCGAAGCAAACCGTTCCGGAAATAATTCTTGCAATTTCCATCAAGATCGTATTCTTTCTCTTTATCCTCTTTGCCGGCAAAAAGCTGCACTGGTTTGATAAAGTGAAGTATGATGACGTTGAACGATTCAATTCCAAGGAGAAGGGAAAAAAGAAACCGTATGGAAAAGAAGCCGTATGAATGAAGAATCTATGAAAACCGTATCCGCATCGGATCCCAAGGGACGGAGCGTCTGGGGAAGGCTCTCCGTTTCGCGCGCGAACCGCTTCTTTCTGTGCTATGCGGTGCTCTCGCTGACGCTGGGTTCCGTCAAAGTTCCGGGGCTCCCCACCACCTGGCTCGCCCTGCTCTATTATATCCCGCTGCTGCTCGTCGCCCTGTTGCTCTGCCGAAAGGAAGGTACGTCGCTGAAATCGGCATTCGGCTTTCACGGCGTAAAGCCGCTCGCGCTCCTTCTGACCGTTGTAATCTGCATCGCGATGCATTCGGTCTCCCACCTGGTCTCCTCCCTGACCAATCGCATATTTCCGAGTCTTTTGGAGGTGGCCAAGACGCAGCTTCTGGGCGGAAGCTTTTTTGCCGACCTGATCGGCGTTGCCTTCATTCCGGCATTCTTTGAAGAATTTCTCATCCGCGGCGGGATGCTCAACAGTTATCTCGGCACCGGCCGGATCAGAGCGGCCGTGCTGCTGTCTGCATTTCTGTTCGGCCTGATGCACATGAATGCCACGCAGCTGTTCTATGCGTTCATTATGGGCATCGTAATGGCGCTGCTCTTTGTGCTCACCGGCTCCATCTGGCCCGGCGCTCTGTTCCATTTTCTAAACAACGCCATGGCCCCTGTCGCCGAACTGCTGGAGGAGCGCTATGGGGAGGCGTTCGTCAGCCGCTACATCTTCCCGTTTTCAAGGGGTCTCTCCGATCCGAAAAGCGCGCTTATCACCGTCGCGGCCGCGGCGATCGGACTTGTGATCACGATTTTTTGCCTGCGCGGCATCGCCCGCTGTGAAGGCGGCGGGGATCGACTGGCTCTGTGCGTGCGCAGCGGCGGCGGGACAAAGCGGCTCGTCACGCCGCCGCTGATCGTCGCGATCGTCCTGATGGCAGCCATGACCGCTGTAGTGACGTATGCCATGGTCGTAAAGATTATGCCGTCTTATCAATAAAACGGAGGCGGTGCAGGCGAAAAAAGTCCGGCCGTTTTTGGTTTTCCAGTCTGTCCTGTGCGTCGTCCCCGCCGGAATGCTTGCGGTGGCGGCGATCGGAGGGGACTGGCCACGAAGGCGGCTGATCCCCTCGCCTGGATTTCACCCGCGAAAAAGCGGCAGCGGCGCCGGGCCCTCTCCTTCCCCTATTGGCGCTCAGTCTCGCGACGACCGCCGTCAGGCTCGTGATGGGCTTTCGGGACGAAAATGCCGACAGGCCCGTACGGGGACTCCGCTGTCTGCGGGATCTTGCGGCGAGCCGCGTGGCCGCAGCGAGCGCCGAAACGGAAGCGGAACGCGGCAGGCAAAAAAGCTGTTTTATGGCGGCAGGGCGATTTTTGCGCTCCGCATGGTGCCGGTACTGCTTTATCTTGCGAACGGGGAGCGCTTCCTCAACGGGGATAGCATTAAAGAAAGCGACAGCGGGCGTTTAAGCCTGCCGTTTGCAATATAGCGTCAGATCGCGTTTGTAGCCCTCGTAAACATCGACGCGGGTTATACTGTACCGCGTCCCCCGGCACTTTATTTCAGCGAATCGGTCATCTTCTTCATCCTGGATTATCTGGCATGACGACGGGATACCTCGTGATCCGGGCGCCGGCCAAGGCCGATGAGTTCCGCGAGAAAAAACGGGGACATTGCAGCTGATACACGCCGGATATCTCCGAGCAACGGATGCGCCGCGGGATCTATCTGAGCGACGCCGGAAAGGCTGCTCCGGAAAAGCTGAAAACAGTGATTCGACATCCTGTCGGAAGGGAGGGATCAGCCGTGACAACAAAAGAAATCAGGCAGCGGCTTTTTGCGCTGCAGGATACAAAGTACCGGACTTTCCAGGCGAAGCTTATACCGACGATCGCTCCGGAGACGATAATCGGCGTTCGAACTCCAGAGCTTCGTAAGCTGGCAAAGGAGTTATCCGTACGTCCGGATATAGAAGTATTTCTGCGGGAATTGCCGCACGAGCTTTTTGAGGAAAATCAGCTTCATATCTTTATAATATCCGGGATGAAAAACTTCGAGAATTGTCTTGAGCATACGGAGAAGTTTCTTCCCTTCATTGATAACTGGGCAACATGCGACCAACTGTCGCCGAAGGTATTCAAGAAATATAAGAAAGAGCTTTTGCCGCATATTCAGGACTGGATTCTATCCGGAGAAACCTACAAGGTGCGTTTCGCAATCGGCATGCTGATGCAACATTTCCTGGATGAGGATTTCGATCCGGCGTACCCGGAAACAGTGGCTGCAATTCGGTCGGACGAGTACTATATCAATATGATGATCGCTTGGTATTTTGCCACGGCGCTGGCCAAGCAATATGACGATGCGCTTCCATATATGGAACAGCGTCATCTGGAACGGTGGACGCATAATAAAGCAATCCAGAAATCAATCGAAAGCTATCGTATTACGCCGGAACAAAAGGAATATCTTCGAAGCCTTAAAAAAGCATAGGCGCTTAAGCTTAAATACGTTCAGAATGCGGATACTCCCAGTTTTTCCGCTTTTTCATACCATTGCGCGGAGTGTTTTTAACCGCCGCGCCATTGGTATCGAAGAATTCGGCAATTCCCGTCGTCCTGCCCGATTGATACATCCGAAGGGCTATTGCAATATCCACCTTGCGTTTTGTAACCATGACGCCGTTTCGCTTGAGCACCGCGCCCATCGCAGGACGGCGGCTGAATCCATCCTCTGATTCACAGGCCGCGGTTTCGACTTTCATGGGATACCTCAAGGGGAAAAGCAGTCTCATGATATATGAAAAGCTTCCGGAGCTTCGCTATAAATATCGAAACCGCGAGCTTTGGTGCAGGGGGATACTGCGTCGACACGGTGGGCAAGAACGCCAAAAGGATCGAAGAGTATATCCGTCGCCAACTGGAAGAGGATCAGGCGGGGGTACAGCTTACGATGGGGAACTTCTAAACCCGTTCACGGGTTGCAGGCAGCAATCTTTCGCGGCTGGCGGATCCTACCTGCGCGACATGACGCGCGGGATGGCAAAAAAGGCTTTTACCCGTCTATGAGAACCCCCGGCTTTGCCGGGGGCCTATTCTTTATCGCGATTTTATGCCCCGTCCGCCTCGATTGCCACAGACTCAAACGGCCCTTTTCGGGATGATTTGCCGGCAAATCCGAAGCCGGCGGGGAGGAGTTGTTCGAATTTTGTTGACACCGCTTTTTTTTCCTGTTAGAATAACGTTATCTGAATTGGAATCGAGACGTTTTTGTCTTTCCGAAGCAAGATGACGACCGCCTGAGGCGCAAGCCGAGGGCTGAGGCCACACGGACAGCCGGGTCGAATGCCGAAAGCCGCGAAGGGCGGCGGCAACTTTTGTTGCCTTATTGATTGAGTTAGAAGCTCAAGTTTTATAAGTTGGTTACTTAAAACCAGTGCCGTTCAGGCATGCTGACTTGTGAAATGGTCAATAAGAGTAAAAGGCATCTTTTTTGCCGGACTGACTCTGCGCCGATTCCATTTCGGGGAGGATGGCACTTGTTCATCCGCCTGAAACCGGGATTTCTGCAAGCGACTGCATGAGGACGGCGGTCGCTTGTTTTTTTGTTATTTTCCGAGGGGGACGGCGATTGTGCAAAAGATCATCGAGCTGAAAAATCTGACGAAGTCGTTTGACGGGGAGGTCGTGCTCGACCATATCAATCTGGATATCTACGATCACGAGTTTCTTACGTTGCTCGGGCCGTCAGGCTGCGGCAAAACAACGATTCTCCGCCTGATCGGCGGCTTTGAAACGGCCGATGAGGGCGACGTGATTTTTTTGGGCGAGCGCATCAACGACGTTCCGCCGCATAAGCGGCAGGTTAATACCGTCTTTCAAAAATACGCGCTGTTCCCGCATCTGAATGTATATGAGAACGTCGCATTTCCCCTGCGCGAAAAAAAGGTGCCAAAGAGCGAGATCGATGCACGCGTGAAGGAAATGCTCCAGCTCGTCACGCTCACCGGCTTCGAAAAACGCAATGTTACCCGTCTTTCCGGAGGCCAGCAGCAGCGCGTCGCCATTGCGCGCGCGCTCATCAGTCATCCGCGCGTGCTTTTGCTCGATGAGCCGCTCAGCGCGCTCGATCTCAAGCTGCGCAAGGATATGCAGACCGAGCTCAAGCGGATCCAGCAGGCGACGGGCATCACTTTTGTGTTCGTTACGCACGATCAGGAGGAAGCGCTTTCGATGTCGGATACGATCGTTGTGATCTCCGGCGGGCGTATTCAGCAGATCGGCACCCCGATCGACATTTACAATGAACCCGTCAACGCCTTTGTGGCAGATTTTATCGGAGAGAGCAACATCGTGGACGGCATCATGCTTTCCGACTGCCATGTGCGCATGGCGGGACACACCTTTGATTGCCTCGACGCCGGCTTTGATCAAAACGAACCCGTTGACGTCGTGATCCGTCCGGAGGATGTCGATATCGTTCCGCCCGAGAAGGGCATGCTGCGGGGCGTCGTCACGGGCGTTACCTTCATGGGCGTGCACTATGAGATCATCGTGGATATCGCGGGCTTCAAGTGGATGATTCAGACGACCGATTTTGTCGATGTGGATGAGCACATCGGCATCCGGCTCGAACCGGACGCGATCCATATTATGAAAAAGTCTGAGTTTTCCGGTATGTTCGGCGATTATTCCTCCTTTTCAAACGAGCTCGACGAGCTCTCGAATGCAGAAAGCGAGGGAGAAGAATGAACCGCAAAGCACGCGGGGACAGCATCGCCGCGGTGCAGCGCGCCGCACTGGCTCCCTACACGGTCTGGGCGGTCGTTTTCATCGTCGTCCCGCTGTTCTTCATCGCATATTACGCCTTTACGGACGACAGCTTTCGCTTTACGACCGCGAACATTGTCCGCTTTTTCACCACGACAAGCGAGGTCGTCACCGAAAAGGGCATCCCGCGTGAGGTGCGCACCTACCTGCTCATCTTTGCCCGTTCGCTCAAGCTTGCCGTTATCTCTACGATCCTTTGTCTGCTGTTGGGCTATCCCTTTGCTTATTTGATCTCCCGCGCGGGCGCCCGCGCGCAGAAAACGATGATCACACTGGTCATGGTGCCGATGTGGATGAATTTTCTGATCCGCACCTATGCGTGGATGACGCTGCTGCAGGATACGGGCCTTATCAATTCCTTTCTCGGGATGCTGCACCTGCCGGCGCTGCACATGATCGGCACGGAAGGCGCCGTCGTGGTCGGCATGGTGTACGATTATCTGCCGTATATGATCCTGCCGATCTACTCCGTGATGGCAAAGATGGATGAAAAGCTTATCGAGGCCGCGCACGACCTCGGCTGCAGCAGCTCCGGCGTGCTGCGCCGCGTGGTTGTGCCGCTCAGTATGCCGGGCGTGGTCTCCGGCATCACGATGGTGCTCGTTCCCTCGATCAGCACCTTTTATATTTCGCAGAAGCTCGGCAACGGCAAATTCTATCTGATCGGCGATGCGATTGAGAGCCAGTACACCGCCAATAACCTGCATTTTGCCGCCGCGATCGCGTTCATCTTTATGATCGTTCTGCTTGCCGCCATGGCGCTGATGCGCAAGCTGACCGGCAGACGCGTTTACGAAGGAGGAATGTGAGATGAGGACATCGATGTTTTCCCGCCTTTGGACAGTGATCATTTTTATTTATCTGTTCGCGCCGATCGCGATTCTGATCGTCTTCTCCTTCAACGCGGCCAAAAGCCTCTCTGTGTTTTCGGCGCCGTCGCTCAAGTGGTACCGCGAGCTGTTCCGCGACGACGTGACATTGGCCTCGCTCAAAAACACGCTGCTGCTCGCCGTTTCCGCATCGATCGTCTCTACCGTGATGGGCACGGCCGCGGCTGTCGGCATCAACAAGCTGCGCCGTCGCTGGCTCGCCGCCGCGCTGGATACGGTGACGAATATCCCGATGGTCAATCCCGATATCATCACCGGCATTTCGCTGATGCTGATGTTTGTCTTTGTGGGGCGGCTGTTCGGGCTTGCAACGAGCCTCAGCTTCTGGACGATGCTGCTGGCGCATATCACGTTTTGCCTGCCGTATGTGATTTTGCAGGTTCTGCCCAAGCTCCGGCAGATGGATCCCGCTTTGCCCGAGGCGGCAATGGATCTCGGCTGTACGCCGCTGCGCGCGTTTTTCAAAGCCGAGCTGCCGGAGATCATGCCGGGCGTCATTACGGGGATGATCATGGCGTTTACTCTCTCGCTTGACGATTTCGTTATCAGCTATTTTACGCAGGGCAACGGCTTTCAGACGCTGCCGATCCGCATCTACAACATGACGAAGAAGACCGTCACGCCCAAAATGTATGCGCTCGCGACGATTATCTTCTTCGTGATTCTGACGCTGCTGCTCATCACCAACCTCATCGGCGATGAGGACGGCGCGAAACGCAGACGAAGCAAAAAGCGCGTTTAAAAACCGCGTTTTCATTTTCGAACAGAAAAAGGAGGCCCATACATGAAAAAAATCGTTTCCGTTACGGTCGCTCTCTGCCTGATTTTTTCTCTCGCCGCCTGCGGCGGGAGCAGCGGCGCAGCCGATGCAAAACGCCTGACGCTCAATGTCTATAATTGGGGCGAATATATTTCCGACGGTTCCGAGGACAGCATGAACGTCATCAAAGAATTTGAGGCGTGGTATCAGGAAAACTACGGCACGGCCGTGCATGTCAACTATGACACCTATGCCAGCAACGAGGATATGTATGCCAAGCTCAAGAGCGGCGCCGTCAGCTACGATGTCGTCATTCCCTCCGATTACATGATTGCGCGCATGGTGGACGAAGACATGCTGCTGCCGCTCAACTGGGAGAATATCCCGAACAGCGAATACATCAGCGATGATTTCAGGAGCCTCTACTACGATCCCGATGACGTTTACTCCATTCCGTATACTTATGGCATCGTCGGCATCATTTACGACGCCAACGTCGTCGATGAGGAGGACGCCGTCGGCTGGGATTTGATGTGGAATCCCAAATACGCAGGCAATATCCTGCAGTTCAACAACCCGCGCGACGCCTTCGGCACTGCGATGTACAAGCGCGGGATTGACGTCAATACCACGGATCCCGCCGATTGGCAGGCCGCGCTCGATGAGCTGACCGCGCAGCGCCCGATTATCAAAAGCTGGGTCATGGACGAAATTTACAACCTGATGGAATCCGGAGAGGCGGCGATCGGCGCCTACTATGCGGGCGACTACTTCATCATGCTCGACGCGCAGGCGGATTCTGTCGATCTGCGGTTCTATTATCCCGAGCCCACAAACTATTTTGTCGATGCGATGTGCATCCCTTCCTCCTGCCAGAACAAGGAGCTTGCCGAGGCCTTCATCAACTATATGCTGAGCGAGGAGCCCGCAATCGCAAACGCCGAATATATCTACTATGCCTCCCCGAATCGTCTCGTTTATGAGAGCGAGGACTATATTGAGGAAATGGGCGAGGAGGCCATGGAAATCCTTTATCCGGATCTTGAAAGCTTCCAGGATGCCTATAACACTTACGCCTATCGCAACCTCGACAGGGAGACGCTCGATCTTCTCAGCACCCTGTGGGAAACGCTGAAGGTTTCCTGACGGCGCATCCGTTCTCTTTTGCCTGCCGTGAAGACGGCGGCATCGGCGAAAAAGGAGGCTTTGCCGTGGCAAACTATGTGTATTTGCTCGCCTGTGAAAACGGCAGCCTGTACGCCGGCGTCACAACCGATCCCGCGCGGCGGTTTCTGCAGCACAGCGGCGCGCTTGCAGGCGGCGCAAGATGCACGCGCATGCGCCGTCCTATCCGATTTGCCGCAGTGTGGCAGGCGCCGGACCGCGGGGCCGCTCTCGCGCTGGAGGCGCGCTTAAAGCGCCTCTCCCATGCGCAGAAGCGGACCATAGCGGCAGGCGGCCCTCCGCCCGCCTTCGATCTTACGGGATATCGCCGAATGGCGCTTTCCCACGACGGAAAGGAGCTTGCAATGCTGTTTGTCTGCTATCCGCGCTGTTCAACCTGCAAAAAGGCGCAGGCATGGCTTGAGGCCAACGGGATCCCCTGCACCGTGCGCGATATCAAAACCGATCCCCCTACCGAGGAGGAGCTGCGCGACTGGCGTCGCCGCAGCGGACTGCCGCTTAAGCGTTTTTTTAACACGAGCGGGCAGCGGTACCGTGCGCTCGATCTCTCGAAAACGCTTGACGGCATGTCGGAGGAGGAGCAGTTTGCCCTGCTTGCCTCCGACGGAATGCTTGTACGCCGTCCCATCGCCGTGACGGACGAGGCCGTTTACGTCGGCTTTCGGGAGCCTGAATGGGAACCGCTCAAAGCTTTGAGCAAATGAATCACAGGCCGCTCTGTAAAACGCGAGAAGCCCCGACGAAAAAGGAGTTGCTTCGCCATGCTCGAAAAATGCAGGGCATTTCTTCGCTATCTGTGGAACGAATGCAGAGATGCGGGTACGATCGCGCTGTTTTTCGCCGTGGTAATCGCATTCTATGCCCCTGCGTGGGGCGGCTTCCTGCTCTACGTGCTGACGGGGAACGAGCTCTGGCTTGCCGGCGCAACCTCCTATGCACTGTTTTGGGCGGGCCCGTTTACGCCGTTTTTCCCGGTGTGCCTCACCGTTGCGCTGGCGCTGCGTCGTCTGTGGCGCCGCCGTAAAAAGAAAAAGGAAAAGGGTGATTCGTCCGCAAGGGACTGATTGCTTCCTCTTCCGGAAAGACAGGGGGGCGCGCCTTGCAGCGCAAACCGAAACGGGCGAAAAAGTTCGCCTTGGTTTTTCTGGCCGCGGGGTTCTTGGTCGGCGCGTTCGGCGCGCTCACGGAGTTTTCCGCGGTTTCCCTGATCGGAGCCGTCGGCATCATCGCGGCGACCGGGTGGGATTATTGCTTTTGCCGATGCCCGCACTGCGGCAGACATCTCGACAGAACACGCATCGATAAGTGCCCTTACTGCGGCGGCTCGATTACCCAATAAGCGCAGACTTCGTTTTTCCGGTGTGCCTGCGGCACGCTCCGAATAGAAGCATTCGAAAGGCATAAATTAGCCGATTGGGCCGCGCTGCGGGGAACGCTGACGTAAATTTGATGTGCGACCGCAGGCCACGGCGGCCGCGCGGGCTCGCTTTCGCTCGACCGCGCGCTCTACGACACGCCCATGAGGGCAGAAGACGTACAGCGGGCCGCGTTGGAATACCTCTGCGACTACTACGCCGGTGATGACGCTTTCAATCCTTGGGTGGGATGCTCAGCAACAGACGGATGTGATCCGGCATCATATGCCCTTGCGAAACTTGTGCAAAATGGATATAATATGTTGAGAGATTATCATGATGTGGATGACGGGCTGGCTGATACTCCTTTAATTGCTTTATCTCCTAAAAACACATTACAAAAAACGGGCGAAACCTTTGTGACAAAGCAAATATTGGCTGATGACTTAGCGAGACTCAAAAAATCCGGTATTACGGCTTTGGGCCGACTTGGGCAATATCCGATAGCCCGTGTTCGGAAGTGGCTTAATAACGGGGATTTGGCTATAGGCTTCAAATAATGTATGAAGAATATTAACCGTAATAAACAAGGAGGAAAAATATGCTTACTGTTAGAGAAGCGGCAAAACTGGCATCAAATATTGCGCGACCTTATGATTATATAAAAAGCGCATTTGAGTATCGAGGAAAATATATGTTTGTTATGCAAGTTGGAAGCGACGCGACGCGAAAACGTGCAAGCGCCGAATTAGGAGATATGGGCGCATATGGATATACTTATATAGTTTCCGTTGATAAAGAAACAAAAGAATGCGACTTTTTTTCGATATGGTCGATTGGAACTTATGATGCTGCAGAGCTTGCTATAGCAAGGAAGAATGGCATAGATCCAAAATTGTATTTAAATGGGTAAATGATCGTAAAAAACAGGCTAATGTTGGCCTGTTTTTTTATAGTTTGTGTAACAATAATAAGGAGGTGCAACGGTGCTCTCGAATACAGCAGTACCAAAGTATTACGGCCAGTTTCGAGACGCCGTCCTTCGAGGAGAGATTCCCGTCTGCGAAACCGTCTCGATGGAGATGAACCGGATCGATGATCTGATTCGAGATCCCGGAATATATTACGACGATCAGGCCGTTGAGGGGTTCATTGCATTCTGCGAAAATGAGCTCACGCTAACCGACGGCCGTGATCTTTACCTTCTTGACTCTTTCAAGCTTTGGGCTGAACAGATCTTCGGATGGTATTATTTCATCGAACGAAGCGTATTCGTTCCGAATCCTGATGGATACGGTGGGCATTTCGAATTACGACGGGAAAAGAAGCGACTCATCAATAAACAGTATTTGATCGTCGGGAGAGGCGCTGCGAAGTCTTTATATGACACTTGCATCCACGGATATGGGCTGAATGTCGACACCTCCACCACGCATCAGATTACGACGGCGCCTACAATGAAACTCTCCGAAGAAGTTGTGCAGCCTCTTTCTACAGCAATCGCCAGGGCTCGAGGCCCACTTTTCAAAATGATGACGCAGGGCTCTCTTCAGAATACGACTGGCAATGTTGCCAATCGCAAAATGCTTGCGTCTACGAAGAAGGGTATTCAGAATTTCTTCACGAATTCTCTTCTTGAGATTGACTGACCTTTACGACCAGACTAAGGATGTCAAAATGGCTCAGATGGCCGCAGGTCATACAACGGCGACAATGACACTCAAGCACTACATCAAAGGCCGCGAGAACTGTCTTCGTATGGCGAACGCTATTGACCAGACCTACAGCCATGTTATTGACAAAATCGTTGACAGGGTCGAATCCTGATTTTCAGCATTACTAAGCCGAAAATCAAGCGTGAATTTAGCGAAATGTTGACAAAAAAGTTGCCAAAAACGCTTCTCGAAAAAATGAGGTCAATGAGCGCAAAAAGAAAGACCTCCGGATTTTGGCTTGTTTAAGCCATTTTCCAGAGGCCTTACGTGGAGCTGTTAGGCAGATTTGAACTGCCGACCTCATCCTTACCAAGGATGCGCTCTACCGACTGAGCTATAACAGCGGATCGCTGTGACGTAGATTATTATAGCGAAGCGGCAGAGAATTGTCAAGCAATTTTCGCAAAAAGATACACACGGATCACAAATCCGCAAGATCCCCCGGCAGGCAAACAAAAGCGATCGGAATGCGATCCGCAGCAGTCCAAGATGCGGTCAGACGATCGGGGCAGGCCCAAAAACGCTGGACAAAACCGACATTTACGCTATTGACAAACATCCGCGTTTCAACTAAACTATCAAATAGACAGTTTTCAACAATTGAATACGATTTCCGACACAGGTGCCGCCTTGTTTTAAAGGCGCTGAAAAAGGAAACGAGTGAAAATCTCGTACGGAGCCGCCGCTGTATCTGGAGAGCCGAAGCGATTACGTCACTGGCCTTTCGGGCTGGGAAGACTGCCGAGGCATTGACCCATAAGTCAGAAGACTTGCCTGCGTCGTTTTTCATTTCCCCTGCGGATCCTTGGGGTGAAATGAAGTGATTGGCTTGCAGAAAAACGGACTGCTGCCGCATGTTTGCGGCAGCAGTTTTTATTTATTCTTTTGTCAAATCCCAATGAGGGAAACTATATATCAAACTAAAGGAAGGTATCGACATGAAAAAAACGATCTCGCTTTTACTGTGTGCTGTTCTTCTGCTCTCCCTCGCCGGATGCGGCGGCAGCGCCGCCTCCTCTGCGGCAGCGCCTGCTTCAAACGCCGCTCCCGCTGCGGCGAATGCCTCCGGCGAAAAGACCCTGACCTTCGGCTGCCAGATGTATTCCGACGGCATGATCGCTCCCTGGCTGCAGACGAACTGCGCCTGGAACTGCATGCGCTACGGCATTTCCGAGGCTCTGTTCCAGTTTGATGACAACAGCCAGGCCGTGCCGTGGCTTGCGGAGTCCATTGAGAGCAGCGAGGACCACAAGACCTGGACGATCAAGATCAAGGATGGCATCAAGTTCTCCAACGGCGTCGATATGACCGCCACCAAGGTCAAGGCCGCGCTGGATTTCGTCCGCGAGAAGGGCCCGGAGGGCTCCTCCACACCGGAAAACTTCCTGGAATTCGCCGCTGAGATCACAGCGGACGACGCCGCCAACACCATCGTGATCCAGACCCAGACCCCGTATGTGAACCTGGCCGGCAACCTGGCCGATCCCGCCATGGCGATCGTGGACTACGAGGGCACCGGCGACAACTACGAGAACGGCATGATCGGTACCGGCCCCTACATGGTCAAGGAATTCCACACCCAGGTCGGCTACGACATGGTCAAGAATCCCTACTACCGTGAGGAGGTCCCTTACGACAATGTAAAGATCGTCTTCATGGGCGACGCCACCGCAAAGGCCAACGCGCTGCTCGCCGAGCAGATCGATATTGCCGAGAACGTCATGAGCGTCTCCGATCTGAAGAAACTGCAGGAGGATGACGGCTTTACCGTCGAAACCGCTGCCGGCGTGCGCTGCGGCTTCTCCTGGATGAACTTCAACGGCATCCTCGGAAACGATGATCTGCGCCATGCGATCCTGATGGCGATCGACAACGACACGATCTGCCATTCCAACACCATCGGCGACCTCTATACCCCCGGCTTCTCCGTCCTGCCCAGCGGCATGGGCTACGGCTATGAGACCCTGAACAACCCCTGGGCCTACAACCCCGAGGCTGCCGCCAAGCTGCTCGATGACGCCGGCATCGTCGATACCAACGGCAACGGTATCCGCGAGCTGAACGGCCAGGTTATCTACCTGAACTACGTCTCCTATGAGAACCGTATGCTCAACGACTTCTCCGACGCGCACACCATCTATCTCACCGAGCTCGGAATCGGCATCAACGCCAAGTACGGCTCTTCCGACGATCAGTGGAACGCCCTCGTCGCGGGCGAGTACGACCTCAACAACAACAACTGGAACCACTTGATCGCCGGCGCCCCCACCACCTACCTCGGCAACTGGTGCAGCGTGAACTCCGCCAACTACTGCGGCTACAAGAACGCCGAGTATGACAAGCTCTATGCGCAGCTGACCGACGAGATCGATCCCGCCGTTCGTCTCGACCTGCTCAAGAGAATGCAGCAGATCCTGATCGACGACGGCGTCGCGATCATCGACGGCTATTACAACAGCTGCATGATCTGGAACAACAAGGCGGTCGCGCATGCCCACATCCGTCCAAACGACTACTATTGGATCACCACCGAGATCATTCCCGCCGCCTGATCGGCAGGCACACGCTCATGTGATTTTGCTTTCGCAGAATCTGTTTTTCACGGAAAGGATGCGGCTTCTGCGGCCGTATCCTTTCCGCGCATCCGATGCCGTTTCACAGAAGCGCCGGCGCTGCCTGCTGTGCGTCGGCGCTTCTGTGAAACGATATCCCGATTCCACCTGAGAGGAGAGAGAGGTTTGAGCAAAAAACAGCTTCTGTCCAGACTGCTGCAGATGCTTGTCGTTCTGATCGGCATCAGCATTCTGACATTTCTGCTGACCTATCTGTCGCCAGGCGACCCTGTGAGAAACATGTACCTCGCCCAGGGCCTGATGCCCGATGAGGAGCAGGTCGCCGTCCTGCGGGAGGAGATGGGCCTCAACGACCCGTTTCTGACGCAGTATTTCCGCTGGCTCGGCAACTGCCTGCGCGGCGATTTCGGCAATTCCTTCTCGCTGAATAAGCCGGTCGTAACGCTCTTGAGCGCGCGCCTCTGGCCGACGCTGAAGCTCGCATTCTGCGCGATGGTGATCATGCTGATCGTCGCGGTGCCGCTGGGCGTGCTCTCGGCGGTCTACCACAACAAGCCGATCGACTACATCGTGCGCGCGATTACGTTCTTCGGCGTCTCGGTGCCGAACTTCTGGGTCGGCCTGATGCTGACGCTGCTGTTCGCCGTGCGCCTCAAGCTGGTGCCGGTCGTCTCCTCCGGCGGCTCGTTCAAGGATCTGATCCTGCCCTCCGTCACGCTCGCGATCGCGATGACGGCGAAGTACACCCGCCAGGTGCGAACGGCGGTGCTCGAGGAGCTGCATTCCGACTACGTCATCGGCGCGAGGGCGAGAGGCGTCGCCGAATCGAAGATCCTCTGGGGCAACGTCTTCCCGAATTCGCTCCTGCCGCTCATCACGATGCTCGGCATCTCGATCGGCTCGCTGCTCGGCGGCACGAGCGTCGTCGAGGTCATCTTCTCCTATCCGGGCCTCGGCAATCTGGCGGTCTCGGCGATCACGTCCTACGACTACTATCTGATCCAGGGCTATGTGCTGTGGGTCTCGATCATTTACATGGTCATCAATCTGCTGGTGGATATTTCCTACAACTACGTCGATCCCCGCATGAGACTGAGGAGGTGAGCCGGATGAAAAAGAAGAATTTCTTCCTGAGATACCCCGGCTTCACGATCTTTGCGATCCTCGCGGCCGCGATCGTCCTCGTCGCGATTTTTGCGCCCCAGATCACCCACGGCGTCAGCCCGATCAAGGGCAATCTCGCCGAGGCGATCATGGAGCCGAGCGCGGAGCACCCCTTCGGTACGGACAAGATGGGCCGCGACGTGTTCACGCGCGTCATCTACGGCGCGAGAGCCTCGCTCTCCTCGACGTTCCTTCTCGTCATGGTCATCTTCGTCCTCGGCACGTTCCTCGGCATCATTTCCGGCTACTTCGGCGGCGCCGTCGACGCGGTCATCATGCGCCTCGCGGATATGATGATGGCGTTCCCCGGCCTTGTGCTCGCGATCGCCGTCGCCGGTATCCTCGGCGCGAGCATGCGCAATGCCGTCATCGCCATTTCGCTCGTCAGCTGGCCGAAATACGCCCGTCTGGCGCGCTCGCTCGTCATGAAGATCCGGCATACGGATTTCGTCGCCGCGGCGATCGTCACGGGCTCGAAAACGCCCTACATGCTCTGGAAATACATGCTGCCCAACACGAT
>Ga0079305_1002541_pt1 | contig 15417 bp, 11 predicted proteins | sample LMS_cellobiose_e_FD_79183 | JGI IMG/M metagenome (GOLD analysis project Ga0079305, IMG submission 79183) | Rumen-fistulated moose microbial communities from Alaska, USA - LMS_cellobiose_enrichment | ecosystem: Host-associated > Mammals > Digestive system > Stomach > Rumen fluid ... | reverse complement strand
GCCCTCGAACGCGAATTTTTTAATCCGCGCCAGCTCTTCATCCGAAAGACACCCGGTGCCCGCCAGCACCAGCACCCGGTAGCGCCGGAGATTTTCTTCCGTCAAACTCACTTCGGCAATCATTTCGTAGGGCTGGTGCATCATTTCCAGCGTCTGGGCGGTGCCGAACAGTTCCCCGCGGAAACTGCCCGACGGATTCCAGTCGCGGCTCGACTGCGAAAAATAGAGCGCCGCGGGAGCAATCATGCGCGCCCTGCCCCGAGGCATATTTTCTTCCGACGCGTCGAAAATCATCCAGTCGCGCACCCCTTCGGGGATCGGCACGTCGGAAAGCAGCGCGGTCTGTCCGTGCATATTGCTCACGGCGTACCCGAAATAATTGGACTGCCACGTCGCCGCGTAGATCCAAGTCCAGATCGGCACGCCGTAGCCGAGATTCAGCACATTTTTCATTTTGCGGCACGGAACCAGCGAGCGCGATGTCATCAGCGGGTTGCGGCTCATCACCTCGGTTCCGAAAAAGTTGATCGCGCGGGTCATTTCAAACAGATCGTTGGTCGCGTTGCGCCGCGCCACCGAAGAGGCGAACCCGCCGTGCGTGGTGTATGAGCAAAGCGTAATATGGGGGTTGAACTTTTCGGCTTCGCGCCGGAAATTCACAAACCAGTCGCCGACCTGCTTGCGCCGCCACACATACCACTGCTGCCAGAGTTCGCTTTTGAGGTTGCCGAGTCGCTTGTCGAGTTCGTTGACCGGCAGATACCAGCCGGTTTCCTCGTGAAATTTTTCCCGGCAGTACGCACAGCCGCAGGCATGTTCCCAAAGTTTGACTTCGTCGATCTGAAAGCCGTCGATCCCGGCGCGCACCAGATCCATGGCGTAATCCAGATAACGGCGCGTAAATGCCGGATTGTTGAGGCAGTACTGAAAACTCGGCAGCTGATCCTCCACCGCGTGCCCGATTTCCGGCAGATGCTCCATCAAGACCCGGAAGCCCGCCCCGAGATTCCACGCCAAGGTGGTGCTGTTGTGGTCGAAGAGTTTCAGATTGCGCTTATGGGCGGCGTCGGCAATGCGTTTGACCGCGGCGCTGCCGCGCTTGATGTGGTTGACGTAATTGAGGCGGGTGTGCATTCCGGAGAGCATCGCCGCGTTGTAGTTTTTGTCTTTGAGTTCCTGATCGAGCCACCGCTCCGGCGCGCCGGGCGCGTCGAGTTCCGCCAAGGTCGCGGAGTTGGTCAGGATGCGGAACATCCGCGCCTGATACAGCCATTGCAGCTGCGGGGCGCGGGGATCGGGCAGCGCCGTCTCGTAATGCAGTTTTTTGGGGCGCCCGACCGCCTCTTTGCCGAATTCCGGCAAGGTGAAGCCGGAGACCGAACTTTCGATCCGGTAGGGCCGCCGGGTGTCCTCATTGCGGTAGATCGCTCCGGGCTCATAGCCGTCGGCGACCCAGAAAGCGCGGTCCATGGTGAAATCCTCATCCTTCGCCATCAGGAACTGCACCCCCAGCGTGGAGATCAGAAAATCGCCGTCAAGTTTCACGTCGGCCGTCCCTCCCGCGATGCGCACCGCCCGCGAAACCAGTGTGACCGTGCGCTTTTTGACGGTCACGTCCCGCGCCAGAACCGTACCGTTGACCGAGACCGAGAAACGGTTTTCGAGACCGTCGTAATTGCCGCCCCCCACCGTGAAAATGTACCACCCGTCCGGAAGTCCCGCGACCCGGAACACCCCGTCGCGCCCGGTAACGCAGCCGTAATACGCCCCCTCCGGCGCGCCGACCGTGCTCCGCGCATTGCCCGTTTTGACCCAGCCCGCGCCGCGTGCCGGGTCAAAGGCGCTCATCTGCATCGGAGTATACAGTTTGCCGACCTTTTCCGCGCCGAAGCTGTAGAGTTTCCGCGGTTTCAGGTGGTCGCGGTAGGTGAAGGAGCGCAGGGCGTGAAGTCTGTCGTAATCGGCGAATTTTCCCTCGCGGATCGTCACTTTCAAAGCGATGAAACCGCCGTAGCGGGGCTGGGTCAAGTCGGCGCTCATTTCGAGTTCCTGCCCTTTGCGCCGGAAATTCATCACGCCCCGGACCGCGCCGGTGCGATAGCCCCCGAATGGATTGCCGGGCCCGAGCGGCTTGAAGTCGAAAACCATCGGAACACCGTAAACCGGCACCGCGAGAAAGCAGAGCGGCGACCCGGCGATTTCGCCGTTCTTGAGATTCTCGGAAAACTCTCCCTTGACCGGAACCGCCTTCCGCCAGCCGGAAAGCCCTTCATACGTTTTGCCGCTCACCGCCGCGTAGGGCATCCGAAAGCGGAGCGCCCGGGCGGGATTGTCCGCCATCGCCGGGACATCGGTCACAAAGGTGATCTCCGCGACGCCGTCTTTCCGCAAGGCGATTTCGCGGCGGAAGCGCCGCGCCGGATTTTCGTTCCACAGCTCATGGACGACCGTGCCGTCGGCCAACGTCGCGCGGGAGCGTTTCGTCCCTTCCGGCAGGGCCGTGCTTCCGGCGATCTCGATTTCCAGATCGGAAAAAACCTCCCGGCCGTTGTACCGGAGCGCGACCCGCCCCTGCGCGTCTTCATTCAGAGTGAACTCCGCCCGCAGCGGCAGCACCGCCAGAAACGCCGCGGCGAACAGCCAAAACCTCTTTCCCGTCATGTTTACCGGTTCCTCCTGTTTTCACGATTCCATCCCAAGCCGCGTCGTTTCCGCCCGACCCGGAAATCAAGCGGGCAATCGGGAACATAGATGTTGTGGACAAGCAAAAATTTCCTGCCCGGGAAAATTCCGGAATTTTCCCGGCGCCGGTCCGTCCGTCAGAAGCGCGGCGTCTGTTCACGCGCCGCCCCGGCAGCGGGCGCGGCCGTCGGCGGCACAGGCTTTTCCGGCCTGGCAGCCGCCCCCGGCGCAGCCGGTTTGTCCGGCGCGGCGGGTTTTTCCGGCTTGGCGGCCCCCCCCGGCGCAACCGATTTCCCCGGCGCGGGCGCGGCGGCGGCCGGACGATCCGGAGAATCCCCCATAGAGGGCTCGTCGGGCAGCAGGCGATCCTCCGTGTAATCCACGCCCAGCGTCGCGGCTTCCCCGCCCAGCACTTTCACATCGCCGGTCGCACCGTCCCGGTACAGCAGCGGCACACTGTTGGTGGTTTTGTAAAGTTTGTTCAACTCGCGGCGGCCCTGCCAGTCGAAAATCTGATGCTGGAAAAGCTTCGGCTGCACCGCCAGAAGAACGTGCAGACGGTTGAGCATGTCGATTTCACAGGTCAGCTGACGACGCCCGACCGCCATGCCGATGCGCTTCATCGCATAGATATTCTCTTCATCCTCCACCAGCAAATAGTAATAGACCTCCGCCCCGTCGCGCAGAGTTTTCAGCGTATAGTCGCGCAAAGGCGGCGGCGCGCCGATTTCGTCGTTGCCGGAGATTTTCGGCACTCCGAACCGCCGCTGCCAGAAAGTCCGCCCCGAAGACACCTCGAACTGACAGATATTCCCGGCGTACTCGTGACGCAGCATCGGATGACCGATAATCAGCCGGACGCGGTAAGTCCCGCATTTGGTGATATTGACTTTGTCGGAAAGCCCGACCCGGATGCGGTGATCCACGCCCGAGCGCAGCATCATGCTTTTCAATTCAAAGCGCTTTCCCGACCCCGGCATAGGCCGTCCGGCGGGGTCGGTCAATTCGATTTCCATATACCCCCTGAACTCCGGTTCCGCGCCGAAAATCAGCACCTGCCCCGAAGTATTGCGCAAACTTACCTCCGCCACCACCGGTTCGTAGCACATATAGGTGCGCCGCGGCAGTTTCATATGCATCACCACGTCCGCAACCCCCTCCGCCGCCAGCAGAACCGCCAGAAGCACTCCCAGACATTTCGCCGTGCGCATCATTGTTTCTCCTCCAAAATTTTGCTGCGGATCGCCGTCGCCGCCCGCGCCGGGTCGATCCGATGGCACTCGGTTTCCGTTCTGCGGCAATGTCGCCGGAGACAGCCGATGCACTCCAGATCGGCACGCTGCAAAATGGTGTGAATATCCCCGAACGGCCCCGTGAGTTTCGGATTGGTCGGCCCGTAAAAACAGACCACCGGCACCCCTGCCGCCGCGGCAATATGCACCGGGCCGCTGTCATTGGACAGCAGCACCCTGCTGCGCCGGACGAGTTCGATCAATTCTCCGAGGCCGGTCGCCCCTGCCAGCGACACCACCCGCGCCGAGTCGCAGCAGCTCCGGATCCGATCCGCCTGCGCCCGGTCGGCGGGCGCTCCCGCCAGCACAAAATAGGCCTCCGGCACCATGCGCGCCGCCAGCTGAATCACCTGTCCGAAGAGTTCCGGAGGAAAAACCTTGCTCTCCCAGCGCGCCCCCGGCGATACCGCGACCACCGGAGCTTCCGGCGGCACGCCCAGCCGCGCCAGTTTGCCCTCCAGCGAGGCGGCGTGCGCCTCGACCCGGGGCAGACGGAATTGGAGATTCATCAAACCGGTCTGGAAACAGCGTTCCACCAGCAACTGGTTGCGGCGCACCGCGTGCAGACGCAGATTCACCTTGCAGTAGTGGTGGTAAAACCAGCGCGCCGCCCGTTCCCGCGGCCGGGCGAAGCCGATCACCCGCCCCCGGGCGAGCCGCGCGCAGACGGCGCTCCGCAGCAGTCCCTGAAAATCGAAGATATAGTTGTAGCGCTCCTGGCGCAGTTCGCGCCACAGCTCCAGAAATTCCGGCAGAAACGTGCCGACCCGACCCAGCTCCCGCCGTCGGAAGAAGATCCTGCGGTCGATCGGCACCGGCGCGTAGTCCAGCGCTTCGGCAAAGGCCGGGTGGATCAGCCAGTCGAACCGCGCCTCGGGAAACAGTCCGGCCAGCTGCGCCACCGCCGGAAACACATGGAACACATCCCCGAGACTGCTGGGTTTCACAATCAGAATGCGGCGCACCGGTTCATCGGTGCGGCGCAAGCTTTTTCTCCCCTTCAACGCTCTCATCGAACGCATGGCAACTCCTTCTCGGGATCGCGGCGCGGCTCCGTCACTCTCCCAGCGCGAGCCGAACCGACAGTCTTTCGGGCAGACCGGCCGCCAGCACCTTGCGCTGCTGCGACTCGAAATCATAGGGCAGACAATAGCGGGTCACGGTTCGCGCCGCGTCATCGTAGACCGCGAATGACGAACGCGGGTCACGATTGCGCGGCTGACCGATACTGCCGATGTTGAAGAGGTATTTGCACCCCGGTTCGATCGGCACGGAAAAACTTTCCCGCTGCGTAAAATCAGTCGAGCGCATCCCGTCGCGCCCCACCCAGCCGGGGATCTCCTCGACGCCCCGCAGCGGCCCCGCCGCAAACGGCTTCTTGCAGAACGCCACCGGCACATGGGAGTGACCGCAGAAACAGATCTGGGTCAGCTGATAGGTGAAATTGTCCATCGCATGATAGACGTCAAACACATACCCCCAGGTGTCCGGCGAGTCCAGCGTGGAATGCACCAGCGTCACCGGCATGCCGGGGATGGACGCCCGCAGCGGCTGGGTACCGACCCACTTCCGTTGCTCCTCGGTAAGCTGGCTGCGAGTCCACAGGATCGCCCGGCGGGCATTGGGATTGAAGCCCTCCATCGCCTCGTCGGAAGACGCGGTATAGTCGTCGTGATTGCCGCGCACCAGCGCCAGCGGCGCCAGACCGCGCACGATTTCGACGCACTCCGCCGGATCGGCATTGTAGCCGATGATGTCCCCCAGTGAAACATAGCGGTCAACCCCAAGCTCCGCGCAGTAAGCCAGCACCGTGCGCAATGCGTCGGCATTGGCGTGAATGTCACTTAAAATCGCTAATTTTGTCATTCTGATCCGAAATCGTCCTGAAACCGTTTCCGCCGCGTCCTCCGCACGGCGCTCCCTGTTTTCAACCTCAAAGCAATCAAGCGACAGCGGCAAAATAAGCCGGATTCTGTTCCCGCCGGCGAACCGGCGGGCGGCGGTCATCTGTCTATGCGACCAGAACCCGGAACTCATCACGCTGCGAGCCACAGCTGGTTCCCTATTTGGTCTTGCTGCGGGAGGGGTTTACCTTGCGACGCGGCTCTCGCCGACGCCCGGCGGGCTCTTACCCCGCCATTTCACCCTTGCTCCGTTACGGGAAACCGTATCGGGGCGGTATACTTTCTGTTGCACTGGCCTTCCCGCGGCTTATCGTCCGCGGTATCCTTCCTTGACGAAAGGACTCCCCGCTCTATGCAGTCCGGACTTTCCTCCCCCGAAAAAAATCAGAGGCGATCGCCTATTGCCGCTGTCTTGGATTAAATATACATCCTCCGGCGTGTTATGCAAGGATTTTCCCGCTTTTCCGGCATCTTTTTTTCAAGAAATATTGTCTTGAAAAGTGGCGGAAGCTCAAAGGCACTGTATAGTATATGACAAAAGAATACCTTTCCCCGAGGAACGTTTTTGGGTGATGAAACAATCGGATTTCCAGCGGCTCGTTCCCGCACACCGGGAGCTTTTCCGGGATTTTATGCGCCGTTTCCCAACCGTAAGCTGCGAACGCGCATGGGCCAATCTGCGGCTCTACCGCGACAGTTACGACTGGCATTTCGCCATTCTCGACGACCATCTGGTGATGGTGAGTTTCCGCTCGGGTCATGTGCAATACCCCGTCGGAACGGAGCTTGCCCCGCCCGAACTTGCCGCGCTGCTGCGCCGGGTGGCGGCGGCGGGCGGCTGGGCGCCGGGCTGTTACGATGTGCCCATGGACTACCCGAAGCGCCACGAAAACTGCGCAGCGTTTTTCATGCTGAAAGAAGATCCGGGCGAAGCCGATTATCTGTATGACCTGTCTCATCTGGCCGCGCTCTCCGGCAGTCGGCTGCGCAAGAAGCACAACCAGATCCGGCAGTTCGAACGGGATTTCGCGGGGCGTTTTCAGGTTCTGCCGCTGAGACGGGACAATCTTGCGCCGGTGCTGGAGCTGGCACGCGAGCTGAACCGCCGTCAGGAGGATTCCGGAAGCATCGCCGAGGAAAACCTTGCGCTCGACCGGCTGGAAGCGGAATTCGACGATCCGGATCTGGAATTGCGCGGGATCGTGCTGGAAGTCGATCAAGCCGTCGCCGGATTCTCGATCTACAGTCCGCTCGGAGAAACCGCTGCCGACATTCATTTCGAAAAGGCGTCGCGCGAATTCCGCAACAGCGCGACCATGCTGACCTTTGCGCTGGTCGAAACTCTCTTGAAGCAGGGGTTTACAACGATGAACCGTGAGCAGGATCTCGGCGACGGCGGTCTGCGTCAGGCCAAACACTCGTGGGATCCCTCGGAACTCTATTGCCGCGGCACGCTGGCCGTGCGGCCGGCAACCGTCTGAAGCGGCAGTCCGTGAACCCGGCGCGCCGCGTCCCCCCGCAGCCTTGGCGGATGGGGATGAACCACGCCCGGGGCGCCCCGGGGCGGTGGCCTCATGGGGAGGCCTTTTTTTGGCGCTTCGCGCGTTTATCCTTTTTTCCAATGTTGCCCAGTCAATCTTGCCGAAACCTCGCGGAAAAAATTTGCAAAACCGCACTTCCGGCATTATATTTCCTCCAAAAAGTTGAACACGGTTCAGCAATTTCACCATTCAACCCATTGGAGAAGGTAAAATGGATGTCAAAATTCTGAAAGACAAGACCGCCATGAGTCAGGCGGCCGCCAAATTCGGCGCCGACGTGCTTCGCAAAGTGCTTGCCGAAAAAGGCAAAGCGACCATGATCGCCGCCACCGCCCCGAGCCAGTTCGAAATGATGAGCTTTCTGGTCAAGGAACCCGGCATCGACTGGAGCAAAGTCACGCTTTTCCACCTCGATGAATACATCGGTCTGCCGAAGGGCCACAAAGCGGGCTTCCGTCTGAACCTCCGCGAAAACTTCATCGACAAACTGCCCGCCAAACTGGCGAAAATCTACTTCGTCGACGGCGACACCGACGATCCGAAGAAATTCTGCGCCGACATGAAGAAGATCATGGCGGAAAACCCGGTGGATCTCGCCTTTATCGGCGTCGGCGAAAACGGCCACATCGCGTTCAATGACCCGCCGGCGGATTTCAACACCGACGAAGCCTTCCTCGTGGTCAAACTGGACGACGCCTGCCGCAATCAGCAGTTCGGCGAAGGCTGGTTCCCGAGCTTCGACGCGGTGCCGACCCACGCGTTCAGCATGAGCGTGCCGCAGATTCTGAAGAGCAAGGTCATTGTGAACGTCGTTCCTGACGAACGCAAGGCCAAGGCTGTGAAAGGCATGATCGAAGGGCCGCTCACCAATCTGTGCCCGGCGTCGATCCTCCGCAATCATCCGAATTGCACGACCTTCCTTGATGAAGCGGCGGCCTCGCTGCTCAAGAAGTAACGCGCGAAGCGCTGAAAAAAAAGAGGTCTCCTGCAGGAGACCTCTTTTTTTTGGCCCTTCGCTCGTTTTTTTCCGCGCCCGCGTCAGCGGGTCAGACGCATCACCAATTCCGCAGGCATGGGTCTGCCGTCCAATTGACTCCGCCCGTAATCCCGCTGATGATCCGCGATCAGCACCGCCTCGGCGGTATTGACCGTAATCGCGATCTCCACCGCGTTCCCAATCGGCGGCGCCGGGAAGGAGAGTTTGCACTGGCGGTACTCCGGCCCCGCGAAGTCGATCCGCCGGGGCGCGCCGTTAATCTCCATACGCAATACGCCGCGCCGCGCCGCCTGCACCGGCATTTCCAACTCCCACTGCGCCTGTTCCCGAGCCGGAGTTTGTCCGTTCTCCGCGATCCGCGGAAATTCCACCCGGAAGCGCCGGAATGCCGGCGCCTCCACCGCCTCCCAGCCGCCGAAGGTCATCGGGCCGTGATAAAAACAGGTCGTTTTGCCGTTGTTCAACCGGAGGATCGTGCCTTCCGGACGAGCCAGCCGCAGCGCCCGCGCTTCCAGTTTCTGCCGGTAAAATTCATATGAGCCGAACACCGCAAACACCGCGACCGTCAGCGCCGCCAGCGCCGCCAACCGCTTCCAGCTGTTCCGGCGTCCGCGCCAGACCCGCACTGCGAAAACGCCCGCAAAGACCGCCAGCACCGGCAGGATCGGCGCGCGAAAGCGTTCCAGATTGTAAAACGCCGCCGTGCCGCCCCAGTAAAAAATCACCAGCAAATAGAGAGTCGCCATACTCCATGAGTGTTTGCGGAACATCGCGCCGAGGCCGAACAGCATTCCGGCCAGCCCCAACGCCAACACCGCCCCCGTCGGAATGGTATAGCGCAGAAGCCGGCTGCTTGTCCCCTCGCCCGCCAGTGCGACGTTGTTCGGGATCTCCCGGTGATCCCAGAACAGCAGAAGTTTGCGGAACGTCAACTCCAGAAATGCCGCGGGCTCCCGCACCAGCCATTCCCCGATGCGCCGGATCACCGGTTTTTCCTTGACGGTCGCCATCCATTCGTGATAACTCTGCGGATACTCCATCGGCCCCGCGGGCAGTCCGGGATCGCGTCCGCCCGGCGGTGCTTCCGGAGTGTTGCCCAAAGCCAGCACCGCGTCCGCCGCCGTGCTCGGCCCGGCCAAGCGCCCCAGCGCACGGGAGTTGTAAAGGATAAACGGCGCTTCCACCGCCAGCATTGTGCCCGCCATCAGCAGGAGTGCCGCCGCCGCCCGGAAGCAGGAAATCCGCCGCCCGACCTGCGCCGCAAGCAGCAGAAAAAGCGGCACGGCGACCAGCAGCACATTGCCCCGGGTCAGCACCGCCATCCCGGCGACCGCCCCCAGCGCGAGGTAACGGAACCAGCCGCCCCGCTTCGCCGCGGCGACCGCGCAGAATGCGAGCAGCGCCAAATGAAAAGTCTGAACATTGGCGATCTGATGAAACGGCGTGTAAAACACCAACGGCGTCAGCAGCGCCGTCAGCAATGCCGCCAGCCCCCCCGCCCTGCGTCCGGCCAGACGCGCCGCCGTGACTCCGGTCAGCGCGACCGCCAGCGCCCCCAGTACGGCCTGCGCGGCGATCACGATCCAGACCGAACTTCCGAAGAAGCGGCAGAAAGGCAGAAAGACCGCGTAATAAAAGGGTTGGTAGTAAAACGGCCCGGTAAATTTCCCCTCCGCCACGAGCCGCCCCAACTCCATGTATGTGGCAAGATCGGTGGCCCTGGAGGGATGAAACACGCTTCCGGCAAAAGCTCCGTCGGCAATCTCACGGGCGACGGCAAGCCGCCACAGCAGCGCCAGAAGCGCACACCCGGCCAGCACCGCCGCGAAGCGGATTCTGGCCGACACGCGCCGGAACTTGTTTTTCTGTCGGGACGGAACGCCGCGGCCGGACACTGCGCACCGCCTCAGATGGTCATGAGTTCGCGTTCTTTGTCGGCAGTCAGTTTATCCAGAAGTTCGATGTGTTTGTCGGTCTTTTTCTGGATGTCGTCGAGTGCTTTCTTAAGCTCGTCCTCGGTGATTTCACCGGCTTTCTGGGCTTTCTTGACCGCGTCGTTGCCGTCGCGGCGGGCGTTGCGGACGGCGACTTTGGCGTCTTCGCAGCGGGCCTTGACCTGCTTGACCAGCGTCTTGCGGCGGTCTTCGCTCAGTTCGGGGATCGGCAGCCGGATGATCCGGCCGTCGCTGGTGGGCATAATGCCGAGATTGGAGGACTGGATCGCTTTTTCGATCGCCTTCACCGCCGACGCGTCCCACGGCTGAATGGTCAGGAGGCGCGGTTCGGGAGCGCCGATCTGCGCCATGTCGCGCAACCGGGTCATCGTGCCGTAATATTCGACCATCAGACCTTCCACCAGCGAGGGGGAGGCCTTGCCGGTGCGGATTGCGGCGAGGTCGCCGCGCATGGAGCTTTCCGACTTTGCCATGCTTTCTTCCAATTCCATCATCACCATGTCAACAACGTCCGACATACCAACCTCCTGACTGTACTGAAACGCCCGAAATACGGCCGATTTTGAAAAAACCTTCCAAAATGTAACCGCAATTTTGTCAAAATGCAAATAACTCCGCCTCTTTGCGCTTGAAAAAAAGCATTTTCGGCGCTATTTTAATAGATATACAGAAACGCAACCCCAAAAACGAGGTAGTTTATGTCCGGACACAGCAAATGGGCCAATATCAAACACAAGAAGGCCGCCGTCGACCGCGTGCGCGGTCGTATGTTCTCGCGGCTCGCCAAGGAAATCATGGTCGCCGCCAAGATGGGCGGCGGCGACGTTGACGCCAATCCGCGTCTGCGCTCAAGCATCACCGCCGCCAAAGCGGTCAATATGCCCAACGCCAACATCGACCGCGCCATCAAAAAAGGCATCGGCGAACTCGGCGACGTCACCTTCGAAGAAATCCAGTACGAAGGTTACGGCCCGGGCGGCGTGGCCCTTCTGATCGACTGCCTCACCGACAACCGCAACCGCTCCGCGAGCGAAGTCCGCACCACCCTCGACCGCAACAACGGCAACCTTGCCAGTTCCGGGTCGGTCGCGTGGATGTTCAAGCGGATGTGCCACTTCGTGATCGAAGGCGAAAACGCCGATGAGGAAAAGCTCATGGATCTCGTGCTCGAAGCCGGCGCCGAAGACCTCACGGTCGAAGACGGCGTGGCGGAAATCTGGGGTCCGCCGGACGCCTTTGAAGCGATCTCCAAGGCACTGGAAGGCGCCGGCATCGCCACCACCGAAGCCGCGGTCACCCGCAAGCCCGACAACGTGGTCGAAGTCAAGGACGTCAAAGTTGCCGAACAGATCCTGCGCCTGGTCGATCGTCTTGAAGACCTCGACGACGTTCAGGAGGTCACCGCCAACTTCGAAATTGACGACGAAATCGCCGATCAGGTCGAAACCGACTGATTACCGGCAATCAAACCGCAAACGTTCAAACCAAAAAGGAGTCATGAACATGTCTGCGATCTATGATATTCATGCCCGCGAAATCCTCGATTCCCGCGGCAACCCCACCCTCGAAGTCGAAGTCGTCCTCGAAAGCGGCGTCAAAGGCACCGCGGCCGTTCCCTCCGGGGCCTCCACCGGCGAAAACGAAGCGCTGGAACTGCGTGACGGCGACAAAAGCCGTTACCTCGGCAAAGGCGTCCTGACCGCGGTCAAGAACGTCAACGAAAAGATCTTCCCGGAACTCGAAGGCATGGACGTGCTTGATCAGGTCGAAATCGACAAGTCCATGATCGAACTCGACGGCACCAAGACCAAGAGCAACCTCGGCGCCAACGCCATTCTCGGCGTCTCCCTCGCCTGCGCCCACGCCGCGGCCAACTACCTTGACCTGCCGCTTTTCCGCTACATCGGCGGCGTCAACGGCAAAGTCCTGCCCGTGCCGATGATGAACATCATCAACGGCGGTTCGCACTCCGACGCGCCGATCGCCTTCCAGGAATTCATGATCCGTCCGGTCGGCGCCTGCTGCTTCCGCGAAGGGCTCCGCATGGGCGCGGAAGTCTTCCATGCGCTCAAGAAGATCATCAAGGGCAAGGGTCTCTCCACCGCGGTCGGCGACGAAGGCGGTTTCGCGCCGAATTTCGCGGGCGGCATCGAAGAAGCGCTGTCGAGCATCATCGAAGCGATCAAGGCCGCCGGTTATGTGCCGGGCAAAGACGTGATGATCGGCCTTGACTGCGCCTCCAGCGAATTCTACAGCAACGGCGTCTACGACTACACCAAGTTCGAAGGCCCCGGCGCCGCCCAGCGCGACGCCGCCGCGCAGGCCGCCTACCTCGAAGAACTCATCACCAAATATCCGATCGACTCCATCGAAGACGGCATGGCCGAAAACGATTGGGACGGCTGGAAGATGCTGACCGACAAGATCGGCGACCGCTGCCAGCTGGTCGGCGACGACCTCTTCGTGACCAACGTCGAATACCTCAGCAAGGGGATCGCGATGGGCGCGGGCAACTCGATCCTCATCAAGGTCAACCAGATCGGCACTCTGACCGAAACCCTTGACGCCATCGAAATGGCGCACAAGGCCGGTTACACCGCCGTGGTGAGCCATCGCTCCGGCGAAACCGAAGACACCACCATCGCGGACATCGCGGTGGCGACCAACGCCGGTCAGATCAAAACCGGGTCGCTCTCGCGTACCGACCGCATTGCCAAGTACAACCAGCTGCTCCGCATTGAAGAAATGCTCGGCGACGTGGCGCGCTACGGCAAATAATCGGCACGTTCCGCCGATACGGAAAAATCCGTCTGAACGGAAGTTCAGGCGGATTTTTTTTAGCGTCGGATCCGGCGACAGCGGTCACGCACGCCAACAGCCATCGCGCTTCGCACTATGGTGTCGCGGCGGTGCCGCGACAACTCCAGCCCGCCCCTTGGCCGGGCTGTTTGCTTCGGTCGCGTGGAGCGCGACCGACCAGCGTTTCGCCGCTGGATCACGCCCGGGTACGACCCGGGGCCGGTCGGCGGCAGACTGCAGCAAGCAAACTCCGGCGGCAAGATACAGTGTGCCCGGCTGGCTCAACGGCCGCACGGCTCCGCCTTGCGGCCATCGCTTCGCCGGGTATGGTGTCGCGGCGGTGCCGCGACGATTCCAGCCCTCCCTTTGGTCGGGCTGTTTACTTCGGTCGCGTGGAGCGCGACCGACCAGCGTTTCGCCGCTGGATCACGCCCGGGTACGACCCGGGGCGATGGCCTCCTGCGGAGGCCTCTTTCGCCGCCGTTGGCGGCTTTTTGGCGCTTCGCGCGTGATTTTAAAACCCCGCCGGCAACGCCAGCATCTGATACATCAGCGTCCGCGCAATCCGCTCATGCCCCGCCGCCGACGGATGCAGCCGATCCGTCGCCGCATCATGAAAATACCCTGCGTGAACATCCAGATTCGGATTCAGCCCGGCCAGCGCATTGAGGTCGATCACCGGCACCGACCAGACATTGCCCGCCTCCTTGACGACCTTGACGTACTCCTCGACATACAGTCCGATGTCGTTGGGAAACGATTCGTCCGGCTGGACATTGGTGCCGCCGAACTCCGCAAAACCCCGGTGAAGCATGGTAAGCAGAATGATCTGCCGGCGCGGGAAATGCTCCTTCAAATACTTCATGCCGATATTGATGCAGCCGCGCAGCGTGCTTTCGTCCATACGGAAACTCCGCCGGGGTCTGGTCACGATTTGCCCGTGCGAATTGACCGATTCGTCCCGGACGTCATACCATTCCCCCAGCGGCGTACCGCTGTTGTAATCGTTCGTCCCCATGAAAACCACAATGGCGTCCGCCGCGTCGCCGTGTTCGGCGAAAAGTTTTTCCGCCTGCGTTTTCACGCCGTTCCAGCGCCAGCCGTTCAAGCCGTAAACCAGCGGCTCCAGACCCAGGAAATCCGCCAGATACTGCCAGTAGTTCCGGGTCGTACCGATGTGCGCGGCATCGGTTACGGAATCGCCCAGAAATGCGACTTTTTTACCGCGCCACTGATTGTCCATCATGAGCAAGCCCGTTCTTTATCTTCATGGAAAGCTGCCGGGATTTTCTTTATCGAACCCCCGTCCCCCCGCCCCGGCGGCAGAGATCGACGATCAATTTTTCCAGAATCAGCCGACAATCCCCCCCCGACACCATCTGCCGCTGTGCCTCCACGATCAGATCAAGCGCGCGGGCGCACTCCCACGGCCGCCAGCGGGCGGCGCTTTCGCACACCTTGTAGGCGCGGTAGGGATGATAGGTCAGCAGGCGGTTCTTCGGGAAACGCTCCTTCAGCGCCGGGTCGAGATTGCTGAAATCGTTGGGTCCGAAACGCGCCGGGATGCGCAGTTCCGCCATCGCCTGATGCGCCTGCACGATGTCGGTAAAGGCATTGGCCGCGCTCCGCAGCAGCGCCAGTTCCCAACTTCCGCCCGCGCGTTCCTGCTTCATCTGCCGCATCAGGGGCGCCACCAGTCCCAAGGCCGCCGCCGCGTTGCGTTCGGTCAGCGCCGAACCGAGTTCCCAGCTCATCGCTTCGGCGTCGGCGGTCACCACGGCGTGACAATCCTCCAGCGTAATGGTTTCTCCGGAAGGGACATAGCAGAAAAGTTTCTCCAGTTCATTGCTCCGGCGCATACTGTCCGTCCCGGTCGCCGCGGCGAGATATTCGGCGGCATCGGGCGCGATCCGGCGTTTCGCCTTTTTGACCTCCTCGGCCACGGTCGCCGCCTGCCGCCGGGCGAAATCACGCGACCGGGTGTCGGGCGGATTGAGGATTTCCAGCTCCACATCGGCGGCGGCTTTCAGCGTCTTGGCGAGCGTTTTGCGCAAGTCCAGCCCCGCGCCGTCGATCAGCAGCCGGACGCCCTCCACCGGAGACGCCTTGACGACCTCGTTCAAAAACCGTTCCCCCAGCGCTTCGACCGCCTTGCCCCCCCTCGCTTCCGAAAGCAGTTTGAAAAGATTCCAGTGGCGCAGCCAGACGGTTTTGCCGCCGCCGAAAAAGGGCGGTGTCCGGGCGGCG
>Ga0079305_1002540_pt1 | contig 15427 bp, 11 predicted proteins | sample LMS_cellobiose_e_FD_79183 | JGI IMG/M metagenome (GOLD analysis project Ga0079305, IMG submission 79183) | Rumen-fistulated moose microbial communities from Alaska, USA - LMS_cellobiose_enrichment | ecosystem: Host-associated > Mammals > Digestive system > Stomach > Rumen fluid ... | reverse complement strand
GATTGTATTCCCGATCCTTCAAACACAGCGCGCGAGCTTCTATGGAAGGCGTTTAAAGACGAGCCATACCATGTATGGTGATATATATCCTGACCCTCAGCTGGAAAAAATAATATATTTTATAAAATATATTGCTGTCTCTATTTATTTTTGTATTATTATATGATAATTTTTATAATTGGAGGCAAAATTATTCCAATCGATATGACAAAAATTACAAAGGAAATGGCTGCTAAAGCACTGAAGTGCGAAACTGCCGACGAACTGATTGCCTTGGCCAAAGTCAGCGGTGTCACACTGACAAAGGAAGAAGCCGAGGCCTACTTGGCTGACCTTGAGGATGTTGAACTTGACGAGAAAGCACTTGATAAAGTAGCAGGAGGATCCTGTTACACTCAAACGTCTTGCAATGATAATGAATGTAATCCCGCCCACCCCAAGTGCTTTACAGGCGATTCAGAGGTGGCTGTGCCTGGCGGTGTAAAGTGTATCAAGGATCTTAAGGTAGGCGACAAGGTTATTACTCTGGATGCATCTGGAAAGGAGATTGTAGGCGTGGTGACCGAAGTGGTTCCGCCGACAGAAGAGGAAATTGTGGAGGTCACTTTCTCCAATGGCACACTTTGGCGGACAACCGAAAGCCAGACCTTATATCTGGGTCATGAACAGAATTACTTGGTAAAGGATGCAAAAGGAAAGAAAGCCCTTTTACGTGATGGCGGAACTGCCACTGTGACATATGTCAAGTTCACAGGAAAGCGGGAGACTGTTTATGACGTCCTGATTGGCGAGGAGGAGGATGAGGATGTCATCTTCGTCTCTGGAATTGCTGCCGAAGGATATTTTACCAAGGGTGAGCGCGGACTGTAATAAAAAAGAGGAGGAAAAAATGCCTATCGATAAGAAAAAGTTAACAAAAGAGATGCTTGCGAAAGCAGCTATGTGCGAGACTGCCGATGAACTGGTAGCACTTGCAAGGACAGAAGGAATGGAGCTCACAAATGCCGAGGCCGAGGCTTATCTTGATGAATTGCAGAATATTGAACTGAAAGACGGTGAACTCAAGCATATTGCGGGGGGAAAGGCACCGGGTGGTGGGGATAAAAGTATCCCTACAGAGTCCCGCTATTGATGTAATAAAGGAGGCTAAAATGCCTATCGATAAGACAAAAATTTCAAAGGCAATACTTGATAAAGCAAAGGAGTGCGAAACTGCTGATGACCTGATGGCTATGGCTAAGGCTGAGGGGTATGAAATCACCAAGGACGAGGCAGAGGCATACATGGCCGAGATGGACAACATGGAACTGGACAATGCTGCTCTGGATAAAGTGGCTGGTGGCTATAATCTATGCGAGAATTATGGTCAGGCATGCCCGGGTTATATAAATGTAGGATGATTATATGCCGATCGATAAGTCAAAAATTACAGCGGTATTGATTATTTCAATGGCCGCACCAGTGGTGCACCGCTTCCCAACAACCGATAATAAGTAGAAAGGGGTATGGCAAAGAAAAAGCTCTCGGAACGGGACATAATAACCAAATATATTATTCCTGCATTGGCTAAATCTGGTTGGGATACCCAAAGACAAGTACGTGAAGAAGTTTCATTCACTGATGGCCGTATTATTGTAAAAGGTAAGAGTGCAAAGCGTGGAGAACGCAAAAGAGCTGATATCATCCTCTATTATCATAATAATATTCCTGTTGCAGTTATTGAGGCAAAGGATAATACTCACACGCCAGGAAGCGGCATACAGCAGGCTCTTGATTATGCAGATATCCTGGATATACCCGTAGCAATAAGCAGCAACGGAGACAGTTTTATTGTACAGTACCGAAAGAACTGTGGCAGGCTGGAACAAGACGGAAACCCAGTTGTCACCGAAGAACTGGGTTTAAATGTCTTTCCTTCGCCAGATGAACTTTGGGCTTGTTATAAAAGGTTCAACAAAATCGAAGATAGCAATATAGAACAGACAGCACTATCTGATTACTTTTTTGATAAAGAAGGAAGAAATCATCGGTATTATCAGCGTATTGCCATAAACAGAACTGTTGAGGCTGTTGCAAAAGGACAGAACCGAATTCTTCTTGTAATGGCCACTGGAACGGGAAAAACGTATACAGCATTCCAGATTATATGGCGGCTTTGGAAAAGTAGAGCCAAAAAACGCATTCTATACCTTGCGGACCGTAATAACCTTATCATCCAGACTAAAAAAGGTGATTTCAAGCACTTTGGTGACAAGATGACATTTGTCAAGAACAAGAAGATTGACAAGTCCTATGAAATCTACCTTGCTCTGTACCAAGGACTTACCAACTATGATGACGAAGCAGATGCCTATAAGGAATTCAGCCCTACATTCTTTGATTTAATCATTGTAGACGAATGTCATAGGGGTTCTGTTGATGCAGACAAGGCATGGCATAAGATTCTGACTTATTTTGATAGTGCCACACAGATAGGTATGACTGCGACTCCTAAAGAGACTGAAACTCTGTCAAACATAGAATATTTTGGAGACCCGATTTACACCTATTCTCTCAGGCAGGGAATTGAAGATGGTTTCCTTGCCCCATACAAAGTGCTTAAAGTCGGATTGAATGTAGATCTTGAAGGATACCGCCCCGAGTCTGGGAAGAAAGATATTTATGGAGAACTTGTCGAAGACAGAAACTATAATTCCAGGGATTTTGACCGTAACATCATTATAGATGAGCGTACTGATATGGTGGCCAGAAAAACTATGGAATACCTGTTGAACACCGATCCAATGGCTAAAACGATTGTATTCTGCATAGATATTGAACATGCTGAGCGGATGCGGCAGGCACTTCTGAAGCATGCACCAAAAGAAATGACAGCTAAATCTGACCAGTATGTTGTCAGAATTACCGGTGACAGTCCTGTTGCCCGTGGATATCTTGAATACTTCATCAATCCTGAGGAACCATATCCTGTCATAGCTACAACCTCGAAACTCCTGACTACAGGTACAGATGCCCAGACTTGCAAAGTTATTGTCCTTGATACCAATATAGGTTCAAAAACTGAATTCAAGCAGATAATCGGCCGTGGAACACGTATAAAAGAGGAATATGGGAAACAGTATTTCACCATCATCGATTTCAGGAATGTTACCAATCTATTTGCAGAAAAAGACTTTGACGGAGACCCGGTCAAAGTAAAGCAGATAGGGCAGGATGACCCCTTGGGAGAGATTGATAGTGATGACACTATGCCCGAGGAATCAGAAGAATACCCAGATACCAGTAATAGCGGTATTCAACCAGCTTTGCAGCCAGAACCTATATATAATGGACCAAAGGAAAAAGTCAGAATAGCAGGAGTTGATGTCCATGTTCTTAGTGAGCGTGTCCAATTCCTTGATACTCAAGGAAAACTTATCACCACCAGTGTCAAAGATTATATTAAGAAAGGTGTCATAAGTACATATAGGACTTTAGACAGTTTCCTCCAGTCATGGAAAGAGGCAGACAAAAAACAGGCCATTATTGCTGAGCTGGAGAAACAGGGTATTATCTTTGATAATCTTAAGGAAGAAGTTAAAACTGATCTGGATATCTTTGACCTGATATGTCATATTGCATGGGATGCTCCGGCACTTACCAGAAAAGAGCGGGCTAATAATGTCAGAAAGCGGAACTACTGGACAAAGTATGGAGAAAAAGCCCGAAAGGTACTTGATGCGCTGTTGACTCAATATGCAGAGAATGGGATTGCTGATATAGAAGATATGAAAACGCTTACTATAGAAAGATTTAAGAGTTTTGGAACACCTCAGGAGATTGTTAATATATTTGGTGGCAGACCTGCTTATTTGGCAGCTGTGCGTGAACTTGAGGCAGAGATTTACAGCGTAGCGTAAAGTGGTCGAATTCGACCACTTTGAATGATATAATAGGTTTAATAATGAGCGAATGGAAAAAAGTAAAGATAGGAGACATCTGCCGCATTGTAAAAGGTACGACAGGAATTGCAAACGCAGAGCCGGGTAAATATCCTCTTGTAGTTACTGCCGAAGAAAGAAAAACTTGTTCAACATATCAGTTTGATTGCGAAGCCGTATGCATTCCGCTTGTAAGTTCCAGCGGACACGGCAAAAAGTCACTCAAAAATGTTCATTATCAAAGCGGAAAGTTTGCGCTCGGAACAATTCTCTGTGCCGTAATTCCAAACAATCCGCAGGAACTCGATGCCCACTATCTCCATCAGTATCTTCAATTTTACAAAGACATAATTCTCGTCCCCCTGATGAAAGGCGCTGCAAATGTTTCTCTTTCAATGAAAGATATCGCAACCGTAGAATTTCCCCTGCCACCGATTGAACGCCAGAGAGAACTTTCAAATCTTTTTGTCTCGCTCCAGGAAAAACAAAAAGAACTCTCAGCCGAATATGAAAAGCAGACCGAATACGCAAAGCAACTTCGCCAAAACATTCTGCAAGATGCCATAGAAGGAAAACTTACCGCCGACTGGCTCAAACAGAATCCAGTACAAAAAGGCAATCCCGACTACGATGCAGAAGCGTTGTTTGAGAAGATTCAGAAAGAACGAAGCAACGAAAAGAAACAGAAAGAATTATCTCTAATTCCAGATGAAGAAAAATCCTTTGAAATTCCAAAGGGATGGAAATGGGTAAGATTGGGCGAAATTTGTGATGACTTCATGTATGGAACAAGCCATAAATCTTTGCCTTCTGGAAAATGTCCTGTTTTAAGAATGGGAAATATTCAAGATGGAAAGATTGATTGGGAGAAACTGGTTTATACGAATGATTCTGAAGAAATAGAAAAATATAAGCTTAGAAAATTTGACCTTTTATTCAATCGAACAAATAGCAGAGAAATGGTTGGAAAAACTGCGATTTTTGATTCAGAAGAAACTGCAATTTATGCAGGTTATCTTGTTAGATTTCATCCTATAATTTCTAATTCATATTTTATTAATATTATCTTAAATTCTAAAACTCATAGAGAATGGTGCAACTCTGTAAAAACAGATGCTTTAGGACAATCAAATATCAATGCAGAAAAATTAAAAAATTTTGTAGTTCCTCTTCCCCCATTAAAAGAACAAGAAGAAATAGTAAACAAAGTAGAAACTCTACTCGCAAAAGTAACAACCCTAGAAAATCAAATCCAAACTCGTAAATCACTGTCTGATAAACTTATCTTTGGTATAATAAAAGAAAATCTGGAGGGGTAAGAAATGGCAAAATTGCAATATACTGATTGGCTAATAAAACTCCCTGATAATCTTATTACTAAAGATGGAAAAGAAATAGAACAATGGGAATTTAATTACCTAAAAAATGAAACTATCATGTCTGAGTGGGCTACCCATTTTAGAAACATGTATTGCAATGACAATGAAATAGATAGTTTAAAAACTCCTACACAATCAAGAAAAGATTTTTTGTTAAATATAAAATTTCCTGATTCTGGACAGGATGGTGGTAAAATTCGTGCTGGAGATTTTGCTGAACTTTTAGTTGCTGATTTATTAGAATATCTTGAAAACTATTGGGTGCCGAGAACTAGATATGACAGAAAAATAAGAAGAAATACATCAACATTTGGCTGTGATGTTATAGCCTTTAAGCAGAAAGATTTATCAACACCTTCTTCTGAAGATGAAATATTGGTTGTTGAAGTAAAAGCTCAACTTAATCAGAGATCAAATGTTGAAATACTTCCACGTTTACAAGACGCAATAGAGGATTCGAAAGAAGATCCAATTAGAAGAGCAGAATCTTTACAAGGGATGAAAACTCGCCTGAAAGACATGGGACAAGATAACCTTGCAAAGAGAATCGAACGATTTCAATTAATTCCAAATATACCTTGCAAAGAATTTTATGGTGCTGCAGCATGTTTTACAGATAACAAATATGATATTAATAAAATTTCCGAAACTGATTGTACATCATATGAAAACAAAGATATTTTACGTTTATTAGTAATAAAGGGAAAAGATATGATGGATTTAGTAAATTCTTTATATGAGAGGGCAGCAAATGAAGCCTGAATATCCATCTTTCCAAGCATTACATTTTACTCAATCTATTGCAAAGATGATAGAATTTGATGTCCCCGAACAAGATAGAAAAATAAACATCAAAAATGAACCAGAACGATTGTTTCCGCTTACAATAGGCCTTCTAGGTGATTATTGTTATGAATTATTATCGGAAAACCCAAACGAGACAATCTTATTGGAAATTGGTGAAAATTTAAGATTTTGTGCAACATTTTTTGATTCCTATAAAAATTCAAATCGAATAAAAGAAGCAGAAGCGTATTTATTATTAATAGGTGCCATTACATTTTTTTTGGCTGATTTACCTGGTAGTTGTAATGTATTAATTAATAAACTCAATAATGATTTTTTAGATTTGGATGCTTCAGGGTTAGAAATATTATTATTACATATTTTGAAAGAAAAGAACTCTTTTGAAAATATTCGAGAAGATTCTATTTATTATTCAAAAATAAAAGAAATAATATGTTTGTATTTTAACTATCGTGCAGAAGGAATAAATGAAAGTACACTTTTACAGTGTATAAAAGAACTCGTAAGAGATAGTAAAGAAAATGGAAATGATAGGGAATTATTATTCGCAAGTTTAATATATGCAATATGTAAAAAGAAGATTGAATATTCATGTTGGAAGAATTTACCATTATTTACTAACATAAAAATAAATAAATGGAAAAATATAATTCAAAAAAAATCTTTTATAAAGGAATTATGGCCATCACAACTATTATTGGGACAAAATGAAGTATTTAATGGGAGTTCCGCCGTTATACAAATGCCGACAAGTGCTGGAAAAACTAAATCGACAGAAATAATAATTCGAAGCGCATTCATGCAAGGCAGAACAAATATTGCGGTAATAGTAGCACCTTTTAGAGCTTTATGTAATGAAATAAAATTGGATTATTTAAGGGCATTTTATGGTGAAAATGAAATAGAAATCAATTCCATAAACGACGCTTTTGATGAAGAAGATATAGATTCTTTTCAAGATACAAAAATAAAACATATTATTATTCTTACTCCAGAAAAATTGTATTATTTATTTGCGCATAATAAAGAAATATCTGAGCAAGTAAAACTAATAATATATGATGAAGGACATCAATTTGATACGGGAACTAGAGGAGTAACATATGAATTATTGCTTACAGAATTAAATAATTTTTTACCTCCAGATTGCCAGAAAGTTTTAATATCTGCTGTAATCCATAATGCTATTGATATTTCAAACTGGTTATTATCTGAGAACAAAGTAGTTAGTGGTATGAATATGTCACCAACGTTAAGAAATATAGGATTTGTCACAGATTCATATAAAATTGATTTTGTTAATAACATTAATCCTGAAAATATAGAGTTTTTTGTTCCAAGAACAATAATACCAATTAGAAATCAAGATGGTTCTGTTTTCCCTTTAATTAATAAACCAAATGAGGTAGCGAGTTATTATGCTCTTAAATTATGTCATAAAAATATGGTTGCAATTTATATACATAGGAAAGATTGGATTACAAGTTTATTAAATACAATAATACAACACATTGATGCGATATCTACTTTTTCAAAACCAGCTATTAATTGTAATCAAGAAGAATTATCTAAAATACTAATGCTTGTGGAAAAGAATGAAGGAAATACATCAATTTTATATAAAGCTGTTAGCTATGGTCTTTTTCCACATCATACAAATATCCCTGAAGGTATAAGAAATAGTATAGAATATGCTGCTCACGAATCGTTAATTAATTTCTTGATATGTACATCAACTTTAGCTCAAGGTGTAAATCTGCCAATAAGGTATCTGTTTATAACAACAAGTAAGCAGGGGGAAAGTTATTTTAAAATTCGTGATTTTCAGAATTTTATAGGAAGAGTTGGACGAGCTGGTATTCTAACTGAAGGAAGTATTGTTTTTACTGATACAAAACTAAGAAAAGATGACAACGTATGGTATCATATAAAAAGATTATTAAACTCTGATAATTCCGAAAACTGTCAAAGTTCTTTAGCAGAAATATTCGAACCATTCAAAAATGAAAACAATAAGTTTTCTAAATGGAATTTTAAGGATATCAAAGTATTAGTTGATTTTTATTATGATGAAAAATATACGGCTAGAGATTTTGCACATTATTTTGTTCAGAAAAACGAAGGATTTGATGAGGAATTATTAACAGCTCAAATAGAAAAGAAATTTAGATATATTGAACAAGTTGAAAACTTTTTGATGATATTAAACGAGGAGCTTTCACAAGAAGTAATTACAAAATTAGCAGAATCTACTTTTGCTTACTATTTGGCAAATAATAATGAACAAAAGGAACAAATAAAGCAACTGTTCATTCTTATAGGAAATAAATTTCTTGAAAGAGAGATAGAAACTTCTAAATTGAATAAATATTCTAAAACAATGCATGGATTAGATTACTCTATAGAGTTGGAATCAAGAATAAATGAAAAAAATAATGAAATAAAGAAATGTGAAACTACAGATGAATTATTTAATGTTTTTTGGGATATTTTTGATAAAAACATCGATAACAAATATTACTTATTTATTTCTAATCGAGAAAAAATTCGAAATACTGTATATAAATGGATAAGCGGGAAGTCATATATAGAAATCTTAGATGAATTAAAGAATGAAAAAGTAAGTTCAAATCGAAAAATAAATATGGAATACTGTGTAGACATTTTTGAAAATGGGTTATCATATAGTGGTTCTATATTGATCAGTGCTATAAAAGAATTATTGCCAGATGAAATTCTGACAATAGATTTAGATTCATTATTACTATTATTCCAAAAGCAAATCAAATATGGTTTACCAAATATAACATCAATAAATCTATATGAGATGGGATTCTGTGACCGTTTCCTCTCACAAGAAATTGCAAGATTTTGTAATAATGAAAAAGACAAAGAGGTAATAGAGCAACAATTATGTTTGCATGAAACAGAAATTTCAAATTTACTAAGGATTTATCCAAGTTATTTTACAATTGTATTTCAAAGATTAGTAAATAAACATAGATAATCCGGGGCGTTGCGGGGTGTCCCCGCAGAAGGGGTAGCGGAAAACGCCGCAGGTGGTTGGAGCGAGGGGAAGGCTTTCCCCTCCTCAATATAAAAACAAAAGGAGCGTACAATGTCAGAGAGTCAGAACATCGAATACAAGGAATCCTGGCGGGATGAGTATCTCAAGTGGATCTGCGGATTTGCTAATGCGCAGGGCGGGACTATTTTTATTGGCATTGATGACTCTGGAAAAGTTGTGGGCGTAAAGGATTGCAAAAAGCTGATGGAAGATATTCCGAACAAGATTCAGGCAGGGCTTGGGATTGTTGCGGATGTTAATAAGAAATCTAAGGGCGGATTGGATTATATTGAGATTGTTGTTCAGCCGAGTAATTTTCCTGTGAGCTATCATGGGGAGTTTCATTACAGGAGCGGTTCTACTAAGCAGCAGCTTACGGGGATTGCGCTTACGGAATTTCTTACTCGGAAAACTGGCCTGCGCTGGGAAGATGTTACGGTTGATAATATTGGCGTTGATGACCTGGATGCTGAAAGTTTTAAGATTTTCCGTCGTGAGGCTTTGCGCAGTAACAGGATGAGGCCGGAAGATCTGGATATTTCCAACGAAGAGCTTTTGAAGAAGCTTCATCTGATGTCGGACGGCAAATTAAAGCGTTCTGCGATTCTGCTTTTTTATAATGACCCGAGTATTCTTCAGAACGGCAGTTATGTTAAAATCGGTAAGTTTGGTGTTGGCGCGGACTTGCAGTATCAGGATACTATTGAGCAGTCTCTTATTCAGATTGCGGACAAGGTGATTGATTTGATTTACCTTAAGTATCTTAAAGCTAAGATTACTTATGTGCATGACAGGCGTGTGGAAACATATCCTTTTGCGCGCGATGCGATTCGTGAGGCTGTGTATAATGCGCTTGTTCATAATGTTTATATGCTTGGTGTTCCGATTCAGATTCGCATTGAGGATGATGCGATTATTATAACAAATCAGTGTGTTTTACCGGAAGGCTGGACGGCTGAAACTTTCTTGAAGACGCATGAATCTAATCCATACAATCCTGATATTGCGAATGTATTTTATCGTGCCGGTTATATTGAAAACTGGGGCCGTGGCATTGAAAAAATATGTGATGCCTGTAAGGAGCTTGGTTCTGAGCTCCCAGCTTATGAAGTTCGGGGAAATACGATTCGCGTGCATTTTAAGGCATTGAAAGAGGCTCTGGTGGATTCCAATGCGACAAATAATCAGTATGAGGGATTGAATGTCGGTGTAAATGTCGGTGTAAATGTCGGTGTAAATGTCGGTGTAAATGTCTCAAAGAATGCAAAAAAGCTGCTTAAGTTGATTTCGGAAAATCCAAATATTTCTGCGGTAATTGCAGGTGAAAAGCTGCTTGTTAGTAAACGTCAGGCAGAAAGACTTTTTGCCCAATTAAAAGAGAATAATATGATTAAACGAGTAGGAACAGATAAAAATGGTTATTGGGAAATTATAAAATCAACAAAATCAGAAAAATAAGGAGCACAATATGTCAAATATATCAGGAATCATAAAGACAATACAGAATATAATGCGGAAAGACAAAGGTGTTTCTGGCGATGCTCAGCGTATAGAGCAGCTGGGATGGATGATAACACTCAAGATTCTTGATGACAAAGATGCTGAATTGGAGCTGCTTACTGATAATTATGTTTCTGTGATTCCAAAGGAACTTCAGTGGCGTTCCTGGGCTGCCGACAGCGAGGGACTGACTGGAGATGCTCTTAAGGATTTTGTGGATAACAGCCTTTTTCCGGGCTTGCAGAATCTTGATGTCTCTGGTCTGGATGGTGGTGTGAATACCCGGGCTGTGCTTATCAGGGATATCTTTTCCGGCACCAACAACTATATGAAGAACGGCACAACCATCCGGCAAGTGGTGAATAAACTGAATGAGATTGACTTCAATGCCAGCGAGGACAGACACCTGTTCGGCGATATTTATGAAAATCTTCTGCGTAATCTCCAAAGTGCAGGAAACTATGGTGAGTTCTATACCCCTCGGGCAATAACCGAGATCATGACCGAGATTGTTAATCCGCGTCTAGGAGAGAAAGTTCTGGATCCAGCCTGTGGTACTGGAGGGTTCTTGACCAGTGCTATCGAGAATATACGTAAGCAGGATGTCCATTCTGTGGATGATCTGAAAGTCCTTGAGTCTTCCATCCAAGGCCAGGAACTTAAGCCGCTTCCGTTAATGCTCTGTGTTACAAACCTAATCCTGCATGATATTGAAGTACCTAATATTCTCTATACAGACAGTCTGAACCGCGAGTATACAAGTATTGGAGCTAAGGACAGAGTAGATATCATATTAGCCAATCCACCCTTTGGGGCAAGTGTATCTGATGGGGTGGAGACCAATTATCCGGCCCAGTTCCGTACTACTGAGAGTGCAGACCTGTTCCTGCTTCTGATGATCCGGTACTTGAAAAATGGGGGAAGGGCAGCAATAGTTCTCCCAGATGGCTCTTTGACAGGCGATGGTGTAAAACAGCGTATCCGCCAGGAATTCCTTGAGAAGTGCAATATCTCTACAATTGTCCGTCTGCCTAATTCAGTCTTCCAGCCGTATGCTTCTGTGGCCACAAACCTTCTGTTCTTTACAAAAGGTGAGCCGACTAAGGAAATATGGTACTGGGAACATAAGCTTCCAGACGGACAGAAAGCTTATTCCAAAACAAAACCGATTCAGAAAAGTGAGTTTGATTCCTTGAAAACTTGGTGGAATAATAGAAAAGAGAACAACCAGGCATGGAAAGTGTCAATCGATACATTAAAATCCAATGGATATAATCTTGATATCAAGAATCCGTTTGTCAAAGAGGAAGAAAAAACTTATTCAACTGCTGAACTGCTTTTGTTACTGCATGAATCATTCAAGAAAAGTGATGAACTTATAACAGAATTAAATAAGAGTTTATAGTAAAAAGTTATTTACATTTCTCTTATATATATTATAGAATCGATAAGGAGGAAAATATGCCAATTGACAAGACAAAAATTTCAAAAGCAATGATTGATAAAGCTTTGAAGTGCGAATCTGCTGAGGAGCTGATGGCTATTGCTAAGGCTGAGGGTCTTGAAATCACCAAAGATGAGGCAGATGCATACATGGCCGAGATGGACAACATGGAACTGGACAATGCTGCTCTGGATAATGTGGCTGCTGGTTATTGTCATCGTACCACCCCATGCACGGAAGTATTTCATTGATCGGCATTCACTGCATAATAATCAGTGAACCACGAGTAGTATTAGGAGACAATGAATACGGCAACAATGTAAATTGCGATAGATCTTTATTTTAGAGTACGTTCCAGCAACTGGTAAAGCTTATCCTTGGTCAGCTGGTAATAGAGGGGCCTACCGTGAGGACAGCGCGGCATAGGCATGGCAAATACCTTCTTGATAAGGTCTATTGCCTTGTCGTAGTCTATGGCGTCCCCAGCTTTCAGCGCTTTTTTACAGGCAGCCCTGGCATAAAGCTCTGTCTTTATGTTCTCAAAGTCGCCAGTCTGGGTCACCAGCAGGTTAAGCACATCATTTTTAAGCTCAAAGAATGATGATGGCATGGCATCGATATATAGCTGGCCTGTCTCATCTTTTTTAATTATTACCCCAATCTCTGCATACTTTGGAATCTCTTTCTCGATAAGCTCTGCCACCTGGCTTTCACACTCGATATTATAAGGGATAAGAAGCTGATGCACCTCTGGCTTCTGGCTTAAGAACAGGTCAAAGTAGAACCGCTCCTGACTTGCGTGCTGATCTATGATGTACAGGGAGTCATCCCGCTCGCACAGAAGGAAGCTGTCAAAAATCTGCCCCAGGTAGCGGAAATCTCCATGGTACTCTGGGCTTGGCTGGAAGTTGACCACATCGGGCTTGTCCTTGAGCAGGTTTGAGAAACTGCGGCCTGCCGGTGCTGAGGATTGGGAAGAAGGGGCAGAGGCAGGGGAGAAGGTCATCTGGGTCTTCTCGGGGCCGAACAGGGTTCTGCTCACCGGCTCTGGCCGATATGATGGTATGGTTTCTGCCGGTTTCTTTATGCCGGTGTTTATCTCCTCGTCCTTAGGATAGAGGGCATCGGAGCTGCCTGCCGGCTTCTGGAGCTCTCCCATGTGCTGCTTCAGAGCCTCCACCACAGTGCGGTGTATCATGGGCAGGTTGTTAATCTTGACCTCACGCTTGGCAGGATGGATATTGAAGTCCACCAGTGAGGGATCTATCTGTATGAACAGAAAGGCTGCGGGATAGGTTCCACCGGGGAAATAGGCAGAAAGTCCATAGCATACAGCCTGCACCAATGCGAACTCCTGTATAGGCCTATTATTCACATATATTTTTATATCCCGCCTGTCCCGGCGCACTACCTCCACTCCTGGGAACAGGATTGTGACAGAATAACCGTCGCACTTGGCCTCCACCTGATGGTAGAGCTTTTCGGGGGCAATAGATGGATATGCATCAGAAACCCTTTTCTTAAGGGGGGATGAGGGGAGGAATACAGAGAGCTTTCCCTCAAGAAACAGCTTGAATGTTATCTCTGGGAAAGCCAGAGCCTTCTCGTAGAACACAGTGCGGCAGCTGGAAGTCTCGGCCGCAGGGCTTTTAAGGAACTTACGCCGGGCAGGGAGGTAGCAGAACAGTTCCCTTACACTTACAACAGTCCCTTTATTTGCCTTCACAGAGCCTAAATCGCGGACTGCACCGCCATCTATAGAGATTCCGTACCCTTTGTTTCCATCAACAGAAGTGACAATCTCAAGCTTTGCAGAGGCTGCAATACTGGAAAGAGCCTCTCCGCGGAAACCCATAGTCTTGATGTCAAAAAGATCATCTGCAGATGAAAGCTTTGAAGTAGAGTGGGGAAGAAAACAGATATCCAGGTCTTCTTTGGACATTCCGCATCCGTTGTCTATAACCCGTATCTCCTTGATTCCTCCGCCAGTCAGATACACAGAAATCTCTGAAGCCCCTGAATCTATGGCATTGTCCAGAAGTTCCCGTACTACGCTTGATGTTCGGTCTATAACCTCGCCAGCTGCTATCTTTGATGCAGTAACCTTGTCTAAAATATGGATCCGTCTTTCTCCGCTCATACTTACAGTTTAACCGATACTGGACAAATTTCAACCCTTTAATATAATTAAGGGAGTAAAAGGAGAAAAGTATGGGACTTAACGAGACTCCATCTGGAGAAAGGCTTCATATTGCACTGTTCGGACGGCGTAACGCTGGAAAATCAAGCCTTGTCAACGCAATCACAGGTCAGGATCTGGCTGTTGTCTCTGAAATAAAGGGAACTACCACAGACCCGGTATCCAAGGCTATGGAGCTGCTTCCATTAGGTCCTGTTGTCATTATTGACACCCCGGGGCTGGATGATGAGGGCTCTTTAGGAAATCTGCGTATCAAGAAGGCATATCAGGTCCTGAACAAGGCAGATATAGCTCTTCTGGCAGTAGATGCGGCAGAAGGTTTCTCCCCGGAAGATGAACTTATCCTGGATCGTATCAAGTCCAAGTCTATTCCCTATATTGTGGTGATGAACAAAAGCGATCTGATTCCAGAACCTGGAAAAGAGGATGAGCATACCATCTGGGTAAGTGCCACAACAAAAGTCAACATTCAGGAGCTCAAGGAAAAGATAGCCCATACTATAAAGCCGGAGGACCAAGGCAAGAGGGTAGTCGGCGACCTTATAAAGCAGGATGATATAATTGTGCTGGTGGTTCCGGTGGACAAGGCTGCACCCAAGGGACGCCTTATTCTTCCGCAGCAGCAGACTATCCGGGATATTCTGGATTCCCAGGCCACCGCAGTAGTGTGCCAGAATACCACATTGGAGTCCACTTTAAAAAATCTTGGCAAAAAGCCTGTTATGGTCATAACCGACAGCCAGGTATTCAAACAGGTCTCAAAGATTGTTCCAGAAGATATTCCCTTGACCTCTTTCTCCATCCTCTTTGCCCGCTATAAAGGGAATCTGGCTCTGGCTGTCCAAGGTGTCGCAGCCTTGAAAAATCTTAAGGATGGCGATACAGTGCTTATTTCCGAAGGCTGTACCCATCATCGGCAGTGCGGAGACATAGGCTCTGTAAAGATACCCAACTGGATTGCTGAAAATACTGGGAAAAAAATAAATATAGAGCTTTCAAGCGGCACCGAGTTTCCTTTGGACCTCTCAAAGTACAAGCTTGTAGTACATTGCGGTGGCTGCATGCTTAACGAAAGGGAGATGCAGTACAGGCTCAGGTGTGCTCAGGATG
>Ga0079305_1002538_pt1 | contig 15466 bp, 17 predicted proteins | sample LMS_cellobiose_e_FD_79183 | JGI IMG/M metagenome (GOLD analysis project Ga0079305, IMG submission 79183) | Rumen-fistulated moose microbial communities from Alaska, USA - LMS_cellobiose_enrichment | ecosystem: Host-associated > Mammals > Digestive system > Stomach > Rumen fluid ... | reverse complement strand
CGAAGGAGAGCCGCCAGCGGATCATGGATACGACCGTGAAAAACGTCCGGGCATTCCTCGCGGGAGCGCCGGTCAACGTCGTAAACAGATAACAGGCAGAACGAACAACCCCCGTGCCTTTCGCGCACGGGGGTTTTGCTTTTGAAAAAAGGAAAACAGAGGGACGGCTCCGCTCCCTGCAGAGGAAATCTCTTCGCAACAGGAAAAACGCCTTAAAACCCGGGCGTCCGTTCCCGCACGATCCGAAGCTCTTCTTTCGTATCGATGTCGAAAAGCTCCCGGAGCGATCCCGCCTCAACGGTCCGGACGAGGTCTGGATGGCGGCGGACAACGGCTTTCCCGCTTTCACCCTCGCGGAGATCCTTCAGCTCCGCGAACAGGGCCTTCGGGAAGATGCAGGGATTTCCCGGTGTTCCTTCAAAGGAAAGTACGGTGATCCGCGTCGGATCCTCCAGAAATGCGTCACAGAGGCGCCGGATCGAGGCTTCGGTGATCAGCGGCTGATCGCCGACCGCAAAAAGCGCGCCGGAAAGATCATCCGGAAGGGCGCGGATGCCGCAGCGGATCGTGACCGAGGGACTGAAGAAATCCTCCGAACGGTTCCAGACGATGCAGAAGGGCGTTCCGTCGAGCGCACGTTCCGTTTCGTGTTCGCGCAGAACGGCAATATAAGAACGGAACCCGACCCGTGACAGCGTGTCCGCGGCGTGGCGGATCAGAGGTTTTCCGTTGAAATCGGCGACGAGTTTGTTGAAAGGCTCCTCCGCGCGCCCGCATTCCGGCTCGCGCGGGAGAACCGGTGCGCCGGGATCGGGAGCCTGAAAGCGTTTTGAGACTCCGGCACCCATCAGAATGCAGCCGATCGGATAGCGATCGACCCCGTCTCCGTTTGCTATTCGGGTTTCCGGTTTGGTTTCCGGATCAATGGGGGATGTATCACGCATAGAAATACTCCGTTCCACAGGGAAGATGTATGACGCCGTATACCAGTTTAACGCCTTTCGATGGCTGCAACAAGCCTTTTTCCGGCACGGAAGAAAAAGATCAATACACAATGAATACTATAACATTATCTTATAAAAACTGTGAAATAATAAACGATTGTGTTAATCTTTTAATTTAATGCGGAACACTTGTATTTCTTTTTTCCGTTGCTATAATTGCTTTGGTTACGAAGGGGAACAGCCCCTCAAAAACACGGCGGATTGAGCCAAGGAGGAATTTGAAACCATGAATGCTTATGTCGAGAGTGTACTGGCGAATGTGCGCGAAAAATACGCGAACGAACCGGAATTCGTTCAGACCGTAGAGGAAGTCTTCTCCTCGATCGAACCGGTTGTCAACAAACACCCCGAATACGAAAAAGCGGATCTTCTGAACCGGATGGTAGAACCGGAAAGAATGTTCAGCTTCCGTGTCGTCTGGACCGATGACAACGGCGTCGTCCACACGAACCGCGGCTGGAGATGCCAGTTCAACGGCGCGATCGGACCCTATAAGGGCGGTCTCCGCTTCCAGAAGAACGTCTATCCCGGAATCATCAAATTCCTCGGCTTTGAACAGATCTTCAAGAACTCCCTGACCGGTCTTCCGATCGGTGGCGGCAAGGGCGGTTCCGACTTCGATCCGGCCGGCAAGTCCGACGCCGAAGTCATGCGCTTCTGCCAGTCCTTCATGCAGGCTCTCTATCGCTACATCGGACCGGACATCGACGTTCCGGCGGGCGATATGGGCGTCGGCGGCCGTGAGATCGGCTACCTCTACGGTGAATACCGCCGCCTCAAGGGCACGTTCGAAAACGGCGTCCTGACCGGAAAGGGCTTCTCCTACGGCGGCTCCCGCATCCGTCCCGAAGCGACAGGCTACGGCGCGGTCTATTATCTCCAGGAGGTCCTGAAGCACGAAAACGATTCGATCGAAGGAAAGCGCCTTGCGATCTCCGGCTACGGCAACGTCGCCTGGGGTATTATGAAGAAGGCTGCCGAACTCGGCGCGAAGGTCACCTACTTCTCCGGCCCGGACGGGTACATCCACGATCCGGACGGCGTGACCGGCGAAAAGATCGATTACATCCTCGAAATGCGCGCGAAGGATCCGATGCACTGCAAACCGTACGCGGATAAGTACGGTGTGGAGTTCGTTCCGAACGCGAAGGCGTGGGGCGTCAAGGACGTCGACGTCTATATGCCGTCCGCGATGCAGAACGACGTCAAGATGGAATCTGCCCTCAAGATCGCGGAATCCGGCGTCAAGTACTACATCGAAGTCGCGAACATGCCGACGACGAACGACGCGCTCAACTATCTCCGCGCCCAGAAGCACATCATCGTTGCGCCGTCCAAGGCGGTCAACGCAGGCGGCGTCGGCGTCTCCGCGCTTGAAATGTCCCAGAACTCCGAACGTCTCGTCTGGACGGCTGAAGAAGTCGACAAACAGCTCCACCAGATGATGATCAACATCCACAGGGTCTCCGCCGAAGCGGCCGCCGAATACGGCCTCGGCTACGATCTCGTCGCGGGCGCCAACATCGCCGGCTTCCAGAAGGTCGCCACCGCGATGATGGAACAGGGAATCTTCTAGAATTCCTGTCTTCTCACGAAACACAAAAAGCCTCCCGCACGGGAGGCTTTTTCCTGCCTGGAAGTGCTATTTTTCGTTCATTCCGTTCGCCTCACGCAGGAGCGCGCGGCAGAGGATCATCTCCGATGCGATGGAAACGGCAATCTCCTCCGGTGTGATGGCCTTGATCGCAAGTCCGATCGGAGAATGGACGCGTTCGATCACGGAATCCGAAATACCTGCCTCGCGGAGTTTTTCGTTCACGACGGCGCGTTTCGATGCGGAACCGATCACGCCGCAGTAAGCGAACGGACCGCGGAGAATCTGGCTCTGAACGATGAAATCGTATGTATGAGCATGGGTCATCACGACGAGATAGTCTTCGGCCGTGACGGCGAGAGAATCGGAGAGGCGTGCAAGGTCTCCGCAGATCACGCGCTCGGCCGACGGGAATGCCTCCGGTACGGCGAGCTCCGGCCGCCCGTCGATGACGGTAACGCGGAATCCGACGGAGCTGAGAAGAGGCGTCAGAGCACGCGCAATGTGGCCGGCCCCGAACAGGATCGCGCGTTCCCCGGGAGAAACCGCGATTCCGAAACACGTTTCGTTTTCGAAAAACCCGGAAGGCGCTTCGGCGGAATACGAGTCCGGTACGCCTTCCGCGAAGGAAAGAACGACCGTTCCTGCTTTCTTCTCCGAGAACCGTTCGAGCGCCTGTTTGGCGATCGCGGTCCAGACGACGTCGCCGTTGGAAATGAAGCGGAAAAACACGTCCACGTCGCCGCCGCAGACCATTCCGATGTCGCCGGAGGAGGTCGGATGAAGCTCGAAGCGACGCTCGGCGGAGCGGTGTTCGCGAAGGAGTTCCAGCGCGAACAGCTCGGAATTCCGTTCCACCGCACCGCCTCCGACGGAGCCGGCGAGGCGGCCTTTTTCACCGACGAGCATCGATGCGCCGATCCCGCGCGGGGCGGAACCGCGCTCGCGGATGACCGTGACAAGGACGGCGTCGCGGCCGGAATCCTGTTCATAGAGAAGCTTCTGGAGAATGGTCTGCATGGAACGGTTACCTCCTGCGTCTTTTCCGTATCGCGTTTTCCCGCAGACAGCAGCGAATTCACACGATGCTGCTGAAAAGGAGGGGAATACGAAACGTTATACTTGTAATAATATAACGTTAATGATATACTCATGTCAAGGCCGCAGCCGGATGAATTCGGTTCGGCCTGAAACGGACGGATTTCGATCCGTTACAACTTGCCTTAGACCGGACACCCTTCTTACCGATGAGACGTAAAGCCCCGGAAAACTCCATCATTGTCACGTTTCACACGACCGCGGACGCGATCGAAACGGAACGCATTCTGAAGTCGAACGGAATCCCCGGACGGCTGATCCCGGCACCGCGCCGGATGACGGCCGACTGCGGGATTGCGTGGGTAAGTCCGGCGACCGAACGCGAAGCGGTCAGGCGTCTTCTTTCGGATGCGTCGATCGAGGTCGATGCGTATATCGAAATGGAGTATTGAGCCGTGAAGTGGATCGAACCGTTTGAACTGAAGCCGGGTGTGACGGCCGTGATCGGAAGCGGCGGAAAGACGTCGCTGATCGAAGCGCTCGCGGAGGAACTCGGACGGGAAAACCGCGTGATCGTGACGACGACGACGAAGATCCGTCCGCCGTTCTATTGCCCCGTATTGACCGGCGCGACGCGCGAAGACGTCCGGCGGGCGCTGGAACGGAGTTCTGTCGTCTGCGTCGGAGAGCCCGTTCCCGCCCGGAACGGGAAGGGCGAAACGGAAACGAAACTCGAGGCCCCGCGTCTCGCGCTCCGTGAGCTCGCGGAACTCGCTCCGTACGTTCTCATCGAGTCGGACGGTGCGAAACACCTTCCGCTGAAAGCCCATAAACCCCATGAACCGGTGATCCCCGAAGAAGCGCGTCTCGTGATCCAGATCGTCGGCGCTTCCGGGATCGGTCGATCGATCGGATCGGCCGTTCACCGGCCGGAGACGTTTCTCGAACGGCTCGGATCGCCCGGTTTGACCGTTCAGACGATCGCGACGCCCGAACGTGTCGCTGCCGTCCTCGCCGCCGAACGGCGCGGCGATATCCTGTTCATCAACCAGACCGATACGGAGGAAGACCGAAGGAACGCGGAGCGGCTCGCGCAATGCGCGGAGACGCTCGGTTACCGGAGGATCGTTGCCGGAAGCATCCGGAAAAGGAGAATGGAATGCTTGTACTGATTCGGGGAGCCGGAGATCTCGCGAGCGGGATCGCGCTCCGTCTCCGCCATGCGAAGTTCGACGTCGTGATGACCGAGATCGCCGAACCGACGACGATCCGCCGTACGGTGGCGTTTTCGGACGCTGTATCGAACGGAGAAGCGACCGTCGAGGACGTGAGGGCCATCCTTGCGGAAACGGAAGAAGACGTCCGGAAGGCGGTTTCGAACGGGCTGATCCCGGTCCTCGTCGATCCCGCAGCGTCCTGTAAGGAATGGCTCCGGCCCGATGTGCTCGTCGACGCGATCCTTGCGAAGCGGAACCTCGGAACGGCGATCACCGACGCGCCGGTCGTCATCGGCGTCGGACCGGGCTTTACCGCGAACGTCGACTGCCACGCGTGCGTCGAAACGATGCGCGGTCATACGCTCGGACGCGTGATCCGCGAAGGGTCGCCGCTTCCGAATACGAACATCCCCGGCCTCATCGGCGGATATGCGGGGGAACGCGTGATGCGTGCGCCTGCGGACGGCCCGTTTGAATCCGTTCGGAAGATCGGCGACTTCGTGAAGGAAGGCGATATCGTCGGATACGTGAACGGCGAACCGATGAAGGCGACGCTGAGCGGCGTGATCCGCGGTCTCATCCGGGACGGCGTCACGGTCCGGAAGGGGATGAAATCGGGTGACGTCGATCCGCGAAGCGAGGTCTCGTACTGCGATCTCGTCTCCGATAAGGCGCTTGCGATCGGCGGCGGCGTTCTCGAGGCGATCCTGAGCCTCCGGAAACAGTGAGGTCCGGAGAAACAGACGAAAGAAGGAATCATCCGATGGAAAACGAAGTCAAACTGACGAAGCTGGCGAACTGCGCCGGATGCGGCGCGAAGGTCGGTGCGGGCGTTCTTGCCCGGCTGCTCGAGGGAATCCACGTCCGGACGGACGAAAATCTGCTCGTCGGGTTCGATACGAGCGACGACGCGAGCGTCTACAAAGTCACCGATGATCTTGCGCTCGTCCAGACCGTCGATTTCTTTCCGCCGATCGCGGACGACCCTTATACGTTCGGTGCGATCGCGGCGACGAACGCGCTTTCGGACGTGTATGCGATGGGTGGAGAACCGAAACTCGCCCTGAACATCATGGCCGTTCCCGAGGATATGCCGAAGGAAACGGTCCATCAGATCCTGCGCGGCGGCTACGACAAGGTCTACGAAGCCGGCGCGATGATCACCGGCGGTCATTCCATTTACGACGCGGAGCCGAAATACGGCCTTGCGGTCACGGGTTTCGTTCATCCGGAGAAGCTTCTGCGCAATTCCGATGCGGAACCGGGAGATGTTCTCTTCCTCACGAAGCCGCTCGGCATCGGCGTTCTGACGAGCGCCGCGAAGGTCGATATGGTCTCGGAAGGGACGCAGGAGCGGATGAACGCCCAGATGATGCGCCTGAACAAAGACGCGCGCGATGTGATGGTGAAATACCGCGTCCACGGCTGTACCGACGTTACGGGCTTCTCTCTGATGGGTCACGGGCTCGAGATGGCACAGGGCTCCGACACCGAACTCCACATTGATTGCTCGGCGATCGAATTCATTCCCGAGGCCGTCGAATGCGCGAGGATGGGCCTTTTTGCCGCCGGCATGTACCGGAACCGTACATTCGCGGAGGCCTGGGTTTCGTTCGACGCGTCGGTCGACCGCGCCCATCAGGACCTTCTCTTCGATCCCCAGACGTCGGGCGGTCTTCTGATCGCCGTCGATCCCCGGGATGCGGACGAGATGTTCCGGAATCTGAACAATACTGTTCTTTCCGCACAGCGCATCGGAACCGTCGAGGCGTACCGCGGCGGAAAACGGATCTTTGTAAAGTAATATCTTGCGTCCTTATCAAACACAACAGGAGGATTCCATTATGGCACGCAAAATCAATCCCTGGGTCATCGCGGCCGGCGCTGTCGTCGGCATCGCGGCGGTCCTCCTTACGGCGTTCGGCAATCCGGCGAATATGGGCTTCTGCATCGCATGCTTCCTGCGCGATATCGCAGGCGCGACGAAGCTCCACACTGCGGCCGTCGTTCAGTACGTCCGTCCCGAGATCATCGGTCTCGTGCTCGGATCCTGCATCATGTCGCTTGCCACGAAGGAGTGGAAGGCGCGCGCGGGCTCTTCGCCTGCCGTTCGCTTTTTGCTCGGTATGATCGTCATGATCGGCGCGCTCGTTTTCCTCGGCTGCCCGCTCCGTATGGTCATCCGCATGGGCGGCGGCGATCTCAACGCGTTCGTCGGACTCGCCGGCTTCTTCGTCGGAATCCTCATCGGCATCTTCTTCCTCAGGAAGGGCTTCTCGCTCAAACGTACATATGAAGCGACGAAATCCGAAGGGTTCGCGCTCTCCGGCGTGATGATCGCGCTTCTCGTTCTCCTGATCGCGGTCCCATCGATATTCGTCTTCTCCGAAAGCGGCCCGGGATCGAAACACGCTCCTTTGATCCTCTCGCTCGCTGTTGCGCTCGCTGTCGGCGCGCTTGCCCAGAAATCCCGCCTCTGCATGGTCGGCGGTATGCGCGACGCCGTGATGTTCCGGGACTTCAATCTGCTGCTCGGCTTCGTCACGATCTTCGTGTTCGTCCTTCTCGGCAACGTCATCCTCGGCAGGTTCACCGGCTTTTCGACCTATCTCCAGCCGATCGCCCATGCGTCTCAGCTCTGGAATCTCCTCGGCATGGTTCTCGTCGGATGGGGAAGCGTTCTCCTCGGAGGCTGCCCGCTTCGCCAGCTCATCCTTGCCGGCGAAGGCAACGGCGATTCCGCCGTCACCGTTCTCGGTATGATCGTCGGCGCGGCGTTCGCCCATAACTGGGGGCTTGCCGGCAGTGCCGCAAGCCTTGCGGACGGCGTCTACAAAGCCGGCGGGATCGGCACAAACGGCAAGGTCGCCGTATTCGTCGGCCTGGCGGTTCTTCTGATCGTTTCCGTCTGGAATATTGCAAAGAAAAAAGAATCTAAGGTAAAATAGGAGGTAGAAAGAATGGCGGACGTTCTCGATGCAAGAGGCTACAGCTGCCCCATTCCCGTCGTCATGGTCCAGAAGGAAGTGGCGGCGAATTCCCCTGCAACGCTCGACGTTCTCGTCGACGCGCGCGTTGCGGTGGAGAACATCACCCGTTTTGCGGAATCCCGCGGCTATAAGGTTTCCTTCAAGGAAGAGGGACCGGATTATCGGGTAACGCTGAACAGATAACCCGAAGGAGGCGGACGGTATGAAAGACGGATTCAAACGGGAAATCACCTATCTGCGTCTCTCCGTGACCGACCGCTGCAATCTCCGCTGCAGGTACTGCATGCCGGCCGAGGGCGTATGCCTTCGGCCGCATGCGGATTTTTTATCGGAGGAGGAGATGGTCCGGGCCGTTGAAGTCGCATCCGAGCTCGGCATCCGGAAGGTCCGCCTGACGGGCGGTGAACCGCTCGTAAAGAAAAACATCCTCTCGATCGCGAAACGGATCGCCTCCGTTCCGGGGATCCGCGATGTCAGCATGACGACGAACGGAATTCTTCTCCCGGAGCTCGGAAAGGATCTTCTCGCGGCCGGCGTAAAGCGCGTCAACATCAGCCTCGATACGCTCGATCCTGCAAAATATGCCGCGATTACCCGCATCGGACGGTTTGAGAACGCCTGGAAGGGGATCGAATCGGCGATCGAAACGGGCTTTGAAAAGATCAAGCTCAACTGTGTGCTGATCGGCGGCTTCAACGACGGAGAGATCCGCGATTTCGCCGAGCTGACGCTCCGTTATCCGATCGACGTCCGTTTCATCGAACTCATGCCGATGGGGACGGGCGAATTCGGATCCGGGGCGTATCTCCCCGTCGATGCCGTACGGAAGGCGCTTCCCGAGGCGGAGGAGTCGACCGTCGACGGCGTTGCGAGGCGCCTGAAGCTTCCCGGAGCGCTCGGTTACGTCGGGATCATCAGCCCGCTGAGCGACCTCTTCTGCGACCGCTGCAACCGTATGCGCCTCACCGCGGACGGAAAACTGAAGCCGTGTCTCCATTTCGGAACGGAGTTCCCGATCAGGGGACTCTCCCGTGAAGAGGTAAAAGCCCGGTTCATCCAGGCGATCGAAGCAAAACCGGCCCGCCACGGCGCACTCTCCTGTGCGGAGATGAGCCGCGCCGGAAGAACGATGAACGCGATCGGAGGTTAAGGAGTCACCCATATGAAAAAAGTAAATGTACAGGATGCCGTCGGAATGGAACTCTGTCACGATCTGACGGAGATGAAGGACTGCTTTAAAGGCGCCGCGTTCCGCCGCGGTCATATCATCCGCGAAGAGGACATCCCCCGGCTTCTCGAAATGGGAAAGGAACACATCTTCGTCTGGGAGGAGAACGCCGGAGAGGTCCACGAAGAGGACGCCGCGAAGCGGTTTGCCGCGTCCTGCCCCGTTCCGAACGGCCGTTACGAGGGCCCGTCGGAGGGGAAGGTTCTTCTCTTTGCGGAATGTCCCGGTCTCTTCCGCGTCGATACGGATCTTCTGCGGAAGATCAATGCGGTCGGCGACATCACCGTGAGCTCGATCCCCGACCACTACCCGCTTTCCGGCGGTGAAAAACTCGCGTCGATGCGGATCGTTCCGCTCGTCACGAAAGAAGAGCAGATCCGGACGATGGAAAACCTCCTTTCGGAGAAGCCGCTGTTCCGCATCCTGCCGTACCGGCCGCTCAAAGCCGCGGTCATCGTGACCGGCTCCGAGATCTATCACGGACGGCGCGAGGACAGATTCATTCCCGTCGCGAAGGCGAAGCTCGGGCGGTTCCCCGCGGAGCTGATCGGCGCTTCGATCGTCGACGACCGCGAGGAGATGATCGTCGAAACCGCGGAGCGCTATCTGGCGGACGGCGCGGAGCTGATCCTCATCTCCGGCGGGATGTCCGTCGACCCCGATGACGTGACGCCTTCCGCGATCCGCAAACTCGGATGCGAGATCGTGACGTACGGCCTTCCGTCCCAGCCCGGGAATATGAGCCTCGTTTCGTACCGCGGGTCCGCCGCGGTCCTCGGCGTTCCGGGAGCCGCCGTTGCGCTGCCGACGACCGTGTTTGACGTTCTGCTTCCGCAGATCTTCGCGGGAGAGCGCTTTACGAAGACGGAACTCTACAATCTTGCGGAGGGCGGTCTCTGCCAGTCCTGCAGGGTCTGTCACTGGCCGAACTGCACGTTCGGACGGTACTGAAACAAAAGTGCCGCCGAACCGTTTTTCGGCCCGTTTCCGCAAAAAAAACGGGCCGGACGGCCCGAATGCCAAAAAGCATTTAAAACAGGCGCAGAGCGGCGAATAAGGCCGTTCTGCGCCGCCGTTTTACCGGGGTTCCCGTTCGGAGTCCGTCCGGTAGAGAAGAAGCACGTTCGCGGGAGCGATCCCGAGTTCCTCCGGAAAGACGGAGGGCTTTTTTTCTTTGGAGAGACGCCACCAGACGGGCGGCGTTTCGGAAGACTGGCCGACGTAACGGAACTGAAGGATCGTTTCGAACGGCTCCTCCATTTCTTCGACGAAGCGGACGGGATAACGGTTCTTTCCGGCACCCGCGTTGAAGTAATGGGCGCGGAGCCCGACCGCCTCCAGCCCGTCTCCGACGGGCTCGGCCGTTTCGAGGCGGATCCCCCATTCGGGGACCTCGACCTCGTATTCGCCGGTTCGAATGGCAGAAGCGATGTTTTTACAGCCGGTCAGGATCGCGGCGGAGACGCTGCCGGGGTTCCGGAAGAGCGCCTTCGTTTCGTTCATCGCGAGGATGCGGCCTGCGTCCATCACGGCGATCATGCGGCTCAGATTGTACGCCTCGTCGCGGCTGTGGGTGACCATCAGAACGGTCTTTCCGTAGTCGACGAGACGGTCGCGAAGCTCGATCTTCAGGGAATCGCGGAGATGCGCGTCGAGCGCGGAGAAGGGCTCATCGAGCATGAGAAGGGCGGGCTCGGTCGCGAGAATCCGCGCGAGGGCGACGCGCTGCTGCTGGCCGCCGGAGAGCTCGTCCGGCTTCCGGTCTTCAAGGCCGCCGAGCTGCATGACCGCGATCATTTCCTGAAGCTTCCGCTCGCGTTCCACACGGTTTTTCTCCGAACGGAGACCGCAGAGGATGTTCTCACGGACCGTCATATTCGGGAAGAGGGCATAGTTCTGGAAGAGATAGCCGACGCGGCGTTTCTGGGGAGGGAGATTCACGCGGATTTCGGAATCGAAGAGCGTCCTTCCGTCGAGAACGATCCGTCCGCGGTCGGGCGTTTCGATTCCGGCGATGCATTTCAGCGTCAGGCTCTTTCCGCACCCGGAGGCCCCGAGAAGACAGGTGATCCCGCTTTCTGCCTCGAACGCAACGTCGAGCGAGAACGCACCGTAGGATTTGTGGATGTCAACGAACAGGCTCATGGCTTCACCGCCTTTTTCCGACGCGATTCCAGCAGATTGACGATCAGAAGCACGACCGTGCTGATGGCGAGATTGACGAGGACCCAGAAGAGGGCGCCCCGCTCGTCGTCCGTCCGCCAGAGCTGGTAGACCGTCGTCGAGATCGTCGCGGTCCTGCCGGGCGTATAGCCGATCAGCATGCTTGTCGCGCCGTATTCGCCGAGCGCGCGCGCAAACGCGAGGACCGTCCCGGCGAGGATCCCCTGGCGGCACGCGGGCATCCGGATCCGCCAGAAAATGAACGCGTTTGAGAGGCCGAGCGTCTTGCCGGAATAGGCAAGCGTCTCGTCGAAGGCTTCGAACGCGCCGCGGGCCGTGCGGTACATCAGAGGAAACGCCACGACCGTCGCGGCAAGAACACCGCCGTACCACGTCATCACGAAGCGGATCCCGTACGTTGCGAGCCACAGGCCGATCGGACGACGGAGGCCGAAAACGAGAAGAAGAAAGTAGCCGCAGACCGTCGGCGGAAGGACCATCGGGAGCGTCAGGATGACGTCGAGGATGCCCTTGACGATGCGGGGAAGGCGCGCGGCATAGTACGCAAAGAAGATGCCGAGGAAGAACACGACGGCACAGCTGATTGCGGCGATGCGGAGCGAATTCCATAAAGGATACCAGTCTGTCATAGCGGATACCTGCACGAAAGAGAAAAGAGAGACAAAGATAGGTCTCCCGTTCGGATGCGGTTTAATTCGTCATCGGGGAGAAGCCGACGCTTTCGAAGACGGCCGTCGCTTCGGAGCCCTTGAGATAATCGAGAAACGCCCGGGCGGCATCGGCGTGTTCACTCGTCTTAAGGACGGCGGCGGGATAGATGACCTGGCCGCACATCTCCTTCGTCGCGGTGTCGACGACGGTAAGGCCGGCACTCTTGGCGTCCGTTCCGTAGACGACGCCGCAGTCGACGCTCGAAAGCGAGACCTGGGTCGTGACCTCCTTGACGTTCGAGCCGTACGTCAGGACGCCGCTCGCCGCAAGGGCGGATTCATCAAGATTATAGTACGAAAAGATCTTCTGTGTATACTGACCGACCGGAACGTCGCTGTTTCCCATTGCCATCAGGATATCTCCGGATTTCAGAAGGTCGACAAGCTGATCGAACGAGGTGACGTTTTTCGGGTTGCCGGAGGGGACGACGAGCGCGACTTTGTTTTCCAGAAGGTTCACGCGGCTGGAGGAGAGGACTAAATCAAGTCCTTCGGTGTTGACTTCCTTCGAGGCTTCGATGTCAAGCTGGTTCATCTGCTTCGGCGAGGCGGAGATGAAGAGGTCGCACGCGGCGCCTTCCTGGATCTGCGTTTTGAGCGTCCCGGACGAATCGAAGTTGTACGTGATCGTCACGCCTTCGTTCGCCGCTTCGTAGAGACCTTTGATCGTGTTCAGGGTCTCCGTCATCGAGGCTGCCGCAAAAACGATGAGTTCAACGGGCTCGGGTGTTTCGCTCCCGGTCCGGTCCGGCGTTTCCTGCTTCGTACATGCCGCAAGGGAAACGAGCAGCACGAAAGCCAGCAGGAGCGCAAGTGGCTTTTTCTGTTTCATTTGTTGTTCTCCTTCTCCCGTTTTTCAGGGAATGAAACAAGATCAAACGGTTTATATACTCGCGATTTACGCGGATATACCAAATGAAATCATACGGTATACGGCTTTTTCAAAAGGGAAGGAAAAAGAAAAAGCAATCAGAAGATAAAGTCGCCGCTCTTACCGCCGTGTTTCTCGGTGAGATGGATGTCGCGGATGACCATGCGTTTGTCGATGGCCTTGCACATATCGTAGACCGTCAGGAGCGCGACCGAGACGCCGGTCAGAGCCTCCATTTCAACGCCGGTTTTTCCGTCGGCCTTCACGGTACAGACCGCCCGGATCTCGTTCGACTCGGGGAGCAGTTCAAACCGGAGAGCGGCGTTCGTGAGACGCAGCGTATGGCACATCGGGATGAGATCCGCGGTATGTTTCAGCCCCATGATCCCGCCGACCTGGGCAACGGTGAGGACGTCGCCCTTTGCGACGGTCTTATCCGCGACAGCGCGGAACGCTTCGGGGGAGAGCGTGATCACGCCTTCCGCGACAGCCGTCCGTTCCGTGATCTCCTTTTCGGAAACGTCCACCATCCGGGCGTTTCCGTCCTTGTCGAAATGAGTGAATTCCATCGGTATTCCTTTCACTATCGTACTGCGGGTGATCCGCATTCGCCCTCCGTCCCGCGCAGGATCCCGAGACCGTGGGCAAGAGAGGGGAGAATGAAATCGAGATCCTCCTTACAGGCCTTCGGGCTTCCGGGAAGATTGACGATGAGCGTCTTCTTCCGGATCACGGAGGTCTGGCGGCTCAGCATCGCGCGCGGCGTGATCTGAAGCGAATACCAGCGCATCGCTTCGGCAATCCCGGTCGCCATCCGGTCTGCGACGGCGACCGTCGCTTCCGGCGTGACGTCGCGTTCGGAGAAGCCGGTTCCGCCCGTCGTGAAGATGACGCTGATCTGCCGCTGGTCGGCGAGGCGTTTGAGATTCCGTTCGAGAAGGGAGCGGGAATCGGGAAGAAGAAGCATCTCCTCGACGATATAGCCGTTTTCGGAGAGAATTTCCGCGATCAGCGGACCGCTTTTGTCCTCGCGTTCGCCGGCGGCACCCTTGTCGCTCAGCGTGATCACGGCCGCGGTAAAGGGGCGTTCCGGATCGAGCGGAAGACGCTCGACTGCATCGCCGGGCTTCACGGTCCCGCCGCGGAGCACGCGCGCAAAGACGCCTTCGCGCGGCATGATGCAGTCGCCCGTCGCGTGGAAGATCGCACAGTGGCTGTGGCATTCCTTCCCGATCTGGGTGAGTTCGAGAAGCGCATCTCCGATCCGGAAGCGCGTTCCGACGGGAACCGTCCGGAGATCGAAGCCGCTTACGACGATGTTTTCACCGAATGCGCCGAACGCGACATCCGCACCCTTCGCGCGGAAGTCTTCGATCTTTTCGAACGGGAGAAGACTGACCTGGCGGTGCCAGTTCCCGGCATGGGCGTCGCCCTCGACCCCGTGATCGGCGATCAGACGGATTGCGGGGACGGGCGTTTTCTGTGTTCCTTTTTCCGCACTCGTACAGACGGCGAGGACGGTTCCGCGGGAGTTCGTCTCATGTTGCTCGTTCATTGGAATAAGCCTTTCTGTTCGCATCATAGGAAGCGGTTCCGACAGGGAAAAGATGATTCATATTATATATCATCAACGCTATTCTGTCAAAAGAATAACGGTGAGAGAAGCGCGCGGGGAGGCTGCCGCCTTCCGGACGGCGCGGAAGAAAGAAGGGACTTCTTCCGGGAAATCTCTCGTAAAAGTGCGAGGGCTGTGCTATAATGACTCATAATAATGCCTACGTATGCCCTGAACGGGGATTGCGGGAAAGGAGGAGACAATGGAAGAGAGAACGCGCATTCTTCTGCACAGCTGCTGCGGACCGTGCTCGACGGCCTGCATCGAACGGCTGGCGGACTCGTATGACGTGACGCTCTTCTACTCCAACTCCAACATCACCGACCGGGACGAGTACGAAAAGCGAAAAGAAAACCAGCTAATCGTCGTCCGGGAGATGAACGGACGCCTTCCGGCGGACCGTCGTCCGATCGACTTCGTCGAGGGCGCGTACCGGCCGGAAGAGTTTCTCCGGAGGACGGAAGGACTGGAGAGCGAGCCGGAAGGAGGCCTGCGCTGTCCGGTCTGCTTCCGGATGCGGCTTGAGGATGCCGCAAAAACGGCTCTGCTCCTCGGAATTCCGGTTTTCACAACGACTCTTCCTGTAAGTCCCCATAAAAACTTTGCCCAAATCTCCGCGATCGGCGCGGAGGTCGCCGAACAGTACGGCGTGCGGTTCCTGCCGTTCGACTTCAAAAAGAAGGACGGCTTCAAGCGTTCCATCGAGCTGTCGAAGGAGTTCGGACTGTACCGCCAGGATTACTGCGGATGTGTTTTTTCAAAGCGAAAGGACTGAAGATATGCAACTGATTCTGCCGAAGGATTACGATCCGAAGATGGATCTTTTCGAGACCCAGCGGGCGATCAAGAAAGTCAAGGATTTCTTTCAGAGCGAGCTCTCGCGCGGTCTCTCGCTCCAGCGCGTGACGGCGCCGCTCCTCGTCGATCCGGCGACGGGCCTCAACGACAACCTGAACGGATATGAGCGGACCGTCGCGTTTACGGTGCTCGATCTGAACGAAAAGGACGCCGAGGT
>Ga0079305_1002537_pt1 | contig 15472 bp, 21 predicted proteins | sample LMS_cellobiose_e_FD_79183 | JGI IMG/M metagenome (GOLD analysis project Ga0079305, IMG submission 79183) | Rumen-fistulated moose microbial communities from Alaska, USA - LMS_cellobiose_enrichment | ecosystem: Host-associated > Mammals > Digestive system > Stomach > Rumen fluid ... | reverse complement strand
CGGTTTCGGGAGAAATACGACCAGATTCCGGAAGACACCAAGGATCCAAAACTTCGGGAGGCTAAAAAGAAACTGAAAAAAAAGATGCCAACCCGGAATCCGAACGATCAGTACTGGACCGAGGCTCAATTCAATAAACTGCGGAATGCGTCGCCGGGAAGTCTGTCGAGTCGCGGTCCGTTACCCTGGCGGCTGCTTGCGCACATGATTGAATCCAATCCGGATATTCAACCGATTCGTACTCTGGTGGCACATCGCCTGATGGGGGTCAAACGTCTGGCGGCAATTCAGAAATCACTGGATAAAATGCTGCTGACTCTTTGGCGGGGTGGCTTTGTCCGGCTGGAACCGGACCCAACCGCTTTCGGAATTCCGGCGACGGCTGCGGTTGAGGCCGTGGAGCAGGAACAGGAACGAAGAAAAAAAGAGGAGGAGCGAAAAAACCAACCATTTGGAGCCGGGATTTTTGACGATGCCATTCTGAACGACCTTGATTTTGATGATCCCTGGGACGAAAACGCGGAAATAACGTCCGACAAGGCCGCAAAAGCGGATAATTCATCTCCGGCGGCCAAACGCCTGGATAGCGGTGAATCCGCCGCCAAATCCGCACGGGAATCGTTGTTGAAAGATTCTGTACAGACAAACCCGACAGGGAATGAAGATTTACGGGCAAGTTATCGGGCGGAAAAAGCGTATCCAACCGAATCAATCAAACTGCTGACCCATTTGCGGGGAGTTAATCCGATTTATGGTGTTTTTCTGATGAATTATCTTGGAACAGCGGATCGTGCGGAGCGAATTCAGGCGTTTGAGAGCCTGTTGGAAATTCCGAATTCCGTTGCGCATCATGTCCGGGTTCCCCATCAGGACGAATTGCCGCCGGGACCGCTTGCGCAAACGTTTCTGGATAAACGGCTCCTGGAATTGGGGATTGCGTCGATTGCCGAATTAGTACCGCCGACAGAAGAAGAACGGCAGGCGGCCAGGGAACGTCGACGATTCAATCGGGACGAGGAGGAGCCTGTCTTTGTTCTGGCGTTTGCGGAAAAACTCAAGCGGCTGTTTGATTACGAATATCCCGGTGTCGACGTTCGGGTCAACGCGGTTTGGGCGGCGGGTGAAATTCTGCTGGAGTTCAATGGGGATTTCAACAAGTTCATTACATCCAATCGGCTTCAAAAGCAGGAAGGGATTATTTTTCGGCATTTACTCCGGCTTATTCTGCTTATCGATGAATTTCATGATATGATTCCGGCGAATACAACGCCCCGGGAATGGAGAAATGATCTTGAGGAGATCAGACGGATGCTTGTTGACTGTTGCCGCCAGGTGGACCCGACCAGTACGGATGAGACTCTTTGCCAGTCGAATCAGAAAGATCTGCCGGATACCGTTGATGGCGACGGACAGAATTTTGTGCCGCGGTCATAATACGGTCCTTATGATGGGCGTCACCGCGGATAAAATCGCTTTCGGCGGCGGAACCGTGGCCGTTAATCGTTCAATAAACTTCAGAAAATCAGGCGTTTCGGAGTCCGTGGCGGGAGGTTTTGTAAAATTGCTCTTGCTTTTTTTCGCGGAAATTGTCACAATCCGATATGATACTGGCAGCGGCAATACCGGCAAACGGCATGTCAGCAAAACGGAGTGATTGAAAACAAATCGGAAACATTTTGATAGATCGTGACAGTTGTTCTTCATGCTTTTCCGATGAGTTAAAGACAGCGAAAAGGATTTCTTATGTCTTGCCCAATTTACAAAAGACGATATTTTCAGTTAATTTACATAACGTTTATTCTCTTTTTTCTTATGTCGGCCGGATGTGCGATTCAACGGGGAAAAGTCGTGGATCCGGATACCAAAGATCGGGTGGGAAGTCATAAGGCCGGTTCGGAAATTTATGACCCCGCGGCAGAAATGGCGGTTGCCGGACTTCTGGATCAGGCGGCACTGACGCCGATTGAAATTCAAAATAATCCCGATGTTCTCATGCAGTATTCTGATACCGGGATCCGTAAAATCTGTTTTATGGGGGTTGAAAATGCGGGCGGCGAGGAAATGGGGGATGTTCGTGCCTATTTGACGGAAGTGATTCGGACGAAAATTACCCAGGCGGATCAGTTTGAGGTCATTGACTCCCGGCTTGTAACCGCCGGACTTCGGGAAACCGGCTTGCGGGTTGATGATCTGCTCCTGCCGGACAAACGGGCAAAATTTGCCGCCGCCCTGGGTGATATGGACACACCCTTCGATTACATCCTCTTCGCCAAAATTACAACGGCGACCACTCGTGACAATAAGGATTCCCAGGTTAAATACGGCCTGACGCTGGAACTGGTCGACGTTCACTCCGGGAAGTCGATTCGTAATACCGCTGAACTGAAAAAACACTATAATAAGTCGGTAAAAGCGAAATTTACAGGAATGTTTTAGTTTATTGGGGATCCGTCAATACATCACGGCCTGTCATATGAAAAAAATCCGGTTTTTCTGTGTTGGATTCTGGTTGACTTTGATATTGTGGGGCGGTTGCGCATCACAGTATAGTGAACATTTGCAACCTGTCCGGAACAGCTTTTATGAGGGCGAGGTGACCGCCGCCAGAGAAAAGCTGAATCAACGGGTAAAAAAGGCGCCGGAAAAAGAAAAAGATGTGCTGATGCTCAACGACGCCATTCTGGAAATGACCGACGGCAATATACAGAAAGCTCAGTCGAATCTCCTGACAGTTCGGGACCATTTCGAGGAACTGGAAGCCGCGGCACTGAAAAAATCAACGGAAAATGTCCTGCAATACTGGACGGATGACAATATGACATCCTATCCCGGCGAAGATTATGAAAAAGTCATGTTACTTTCGATGCTGGCGATTTCAGAACTGTTGATGGATGGGACGGACGCACAGGCTTACGCTTATCAAATCAGTGCCAAACAGGATGAAATTGTCAAACGGGGGGAAATAACGGATCCCAACGATTCAAACAGGAAAATCAATCCGAAACTGAACTATCCCCGGATCCCGCTTGGCCCCTATTTACAGGGAATTCTCTGGGAGGAAACTTATACCAATCAGGAGGAGGCGGCCCGCTGTTATGAAAAAGTCGTTCAGTGGCTGCCGGGATTCAAACAGGGAAAAATCGATCTCGAACGGGCTGAAAAGGGGGTTCATTCCCAACCCGGACACGGTGTTATTTATGTTTTTGCCTTTGTCGGACGCGGCCCATGCAAGGAACAGGTTGATTCTCCCGCAACTCAGTTTTCCCTGCTGATTGCCGATCAGATTTTCTCCGCGTGCAGTAAATATTCTGTTCCGCCAACCTTGGCTCCCGTCCCGATTCCGGCGATTGTTACCGAAGAGACCGGTATTCATGCCGTTTGCGTGGACGTCGACGGCTGCAATGAAGCCAAAACGGAAACGATTGCCGACATCAATAAAATGGCTCGCGATCAGTTTGAAATTATCAAAGATCAGATTATTGCCCGGGCGGTAATGCGGCGGATCGTAAAAAAAGGAACGATTTATATGGCTAAGGAAATCGGGCAGGTCAATAACTGGATCAGTCTGGCGGCGGACGTTGGCGGAGTGGTCTACGAGGCTTCCGAAACGGCGGATACCCGTTGTTGGGGACTGCTTCCCGCCCGGATTCAGGTTGCCCGAATTGAGCTCCCGATTGGTCAGCATGAGCTTTCCCTTTATGCCTGCAACGCGACAGACCGGCGGTTGGGCATGAAATCCAAAGTGAAAGTCAATGTTCTGAACAATCGTAATACCTATGTTTTGGCAAATTTCCCGTCAAACAATATTATCGGAAAGATCGTCGCCAGCAGCGACTGAATCGGTTTCTCTTGAAAGCGGCAGGCGGATTGTCCGAAGGGAATTTCAAATGACAAAACCGCGAAAACCTCTCCCGGCAGCCCTTTGCCGTCCCGGAAAACAGAAAATCCTCCGGAATCTTGGAATCCGGAGGATTTTAAGAAACGAAGGTATCGTGATTTCGCGGGCCGGTCCCGTTAAGAACCGTCTCCGTCGGATTCAATCGTCTTATTTGGGTTCAGACGCCCCACTGCCTGGAACGACAATATCAAATTTCATGGAACCTTTGACCTCGCAGCGCAACGGAGACGTTTGAGCGGATGTGTACTCCTCAGCGACAACGGATTCAAGCAGGGACAAGGTCATGGTTGACTCTTCACCGGTTTCAGTATCGATACCGGCATAAGCTTCGATGGTATCCCCGGTTGCTTTGGTCGCGCTTGTGATGTAGACGATATATTTTCCCGGAGGAACTCCATCATCTTCAGTTTTGGTTCCCATGGTGTACTGACCATTTTCAATCGCGCCAACAGAGGATGACGATCCGTCTTCGGTTTCAAAAACAACCCGACCATTGGCAACGGAAGATCCGTCTTCAAGCTTAACTGTTCCGGTTACTTTGGCGTTTCCGCAACCAACCGCAAGAAAAACCATCATGGCCAGTCCGAACAGTGAACATAAACTGATTAACTTCTTTTTCATAAATACAACTTTCTTTGAAAAATAAAATTTAACGTTACGGCAGGGAAACCGGTACGCCGTCAGAAACATTGGACAGGGCCGCAAGCATACTGTGCGGAATTGTCGCGGAAACGAAACAGGAACCGTCACTCCTCAGGAAGTTACACCCGGTCGGATGCCAGATTCCGAAGGAATAATGGTACGTCGGAACATAATTGTTCTGTCTATAGTCGGTCGAACCACAGGCAATCGTGTTATTTCCACCCCGAGCCTTCACTGCACGGCCAATGAAGTTGACCTTCCAGGTTCCGGCACAAAGGCAGGAACAGTCAGCAGAGTAAACTTCAATGGAATCGAAACCGCTGTCACCCGTGTCACACTTGCCGATCCGGTTACGCGGAATATGTTTTTCGCCAACGAAGAACTGATTGGAAAGACCGATTAAAATACCGATGATCGCGATAACGACCAACAACTTTACCAAAGTAAAGCCTTTACGCTTTCCTTATTTTGAAAATAACGTTTTCATGGGACACCTTTGTCGTAAAATATAAATAAAATATAACAGCGACCAAAATGGAACAACTGTCAGACGCTCTTTTTACCAGCAGAAAAGAGCAATTGTCTATATATTTTATACATCAACGGTGATAAATATTCAAAATCCCAGTCATATGACAAATCAAGGAAGGAAAATTTGCAGGCAAATCTACTCAGGTATGTAAAATATCAGGTGAGGAAATATATTGGACCTCAATATATTTCAACAAGATGAACCGAAAGCCGGAACGAATACAGATCGAATTGGTACTTTTAGGTATAAAAATGAACGTTTTTCTGTCCGTAATTGACAAACGGTTAATCCATTATAACACAAATTCTACACTGCCTAAAAAACTCTGTCAATCATTTTCAGGAGATTTTTTGAAAAAGACCGGTATTTTTTTCTTTTTTGTAAAAACATTCCGGGTTTTATGGATATTGCCGGGGAAGTGGTCCGGCGGCGAATCGAATTTTAGGTTGCCCCCCTAGACGGGAGGGAGAAAGCGATTAAGATATAAGGACGTTTGTTTTTGAAACGAACGGTTTATTTTGTACGGGGCGTAGCGCAGTCTGGCTAGCGCACCTGCTTTGGGAGCAGGGGGTCGCACGTTCAAATCGTGTCGCCCCGACTTGGAAAGTAAAGAAGCCCGAACTGCTGAAGTTTTTCAGAAGACAGATCAATCAGGGACGTGTTTGCCCGGGCTGACAGAGACTGAGACGGAAAATGGAAAGCTCAGTCTTTTTTTGTGGGGGCGGTTCGTGTTAAAACAGGGAGTTTTGCGGTTTTGGGAAGGATATGCCTGAAAAAATAAAGAAAAGTTTCAGAAAAAGAACGTCCCCCCCTTGTCGGCTTCGGTTTTACGGTTATACTAGGGTGAAAATATTGCAAATTACTGTCGATAGATAATAGTTGATGCGGCTGCGAAATATCTGAAATTTTCGCGGTTTGCCAGACAATCCGGTTCGAGTGGCGTTGATAAAATGCAACAGGATTTTGTTGAACTCGCTATTATTTAGTTTTTTTGTTCTTCACTCAATGAACAGAGTTCAGACAGCGACTGCAATGAGTATTTTTCTTTAAAAAGTCGTCGAAAAGGCACGAAGTCTGATATTCGGTGGTTTTTGGTTGAAAAAATGACTCCGATCTGTTTTAGAATGGTTCGATTGATGCGTTGAGTGTTGTGTCGCGTGTAGAGCGGCCCAAAGATGGACATATTAAAAGATATTTGGCAACTGGTGCTTGAAAATTAACGGAGATAAAAAAAGTGTCAACTTCCGGTAGTGAAATTATTCGAATCAGAATGGAAGCCTATGATCACTCGGTACTTGATCAAAGTGCGTCTGAAATCGTTGATACCGCAAAACGGACAGGATCCGTCGTTCGAGGTCCGATTCCGCTTCCGACCCGTGTGGAACATTACACAGTTCTTTCAAGCCCCCATGTTGACAAGAAGGCGCGTCAGCAGTACGAAATCCGGACCCATAAACGGGTTATTGACATTGTCCAGGCGACTCCCAAAACCATTGACGCATTGAACAAGTTTGTGTTGCCGGCAGGCGTCGATATAAAAATCAAAATGACGGGTTCCCGTTGAATAAAGCAGATTTTCAAGAGATAAAAGGATTCGTTTTGAGGAATTGGTTCCGGAACGATCAGTATGAAAGACCTCATTGATAAACTGTAACGACCTTCACCTAATATATCGCGGACGCGACAGGTCGCAAGGCAGTTATGAGGAAGATAAACAGATAAAAGGTTAAGAAATGAGTATTGGAATACTTGGGCAGAAGGTTGGCATGACCCAGCTTTACACGGAACAGGGAGAAGTGATTCCTGTAACCGTTATTACCGCGGGTCCGTGTTGTGTTCTTCAGGTCAAAACGGAAGAAAGGGACGGTTACAGCGCCGTTCAGGTTGGTTATAAGGACAAGCCCCGTCGTCTTGCCAGTCGCAGTGAGCGGGGGCATGTTGCGAAGCTTGAAAGCAAACGTCAGAAGCGAAACGCGGCGGCAGGTATTGAAGCTGTTCCGAAGGCAAATTGTGAGCCGAAGCGCTTTATCCGGGAATTCCGTATTGACGCGACCGATTACGAAGTTGGTCAGAATTATGATGTTGAAGTTTTCAAGGATGTTATCGCGGTTGATGTTTGCGGGACAAGCAAGGGCCGTGGATACGCCGGCGCGATGAAGCGTCATAATTTCAGTGGTCAGCGAGCCAGTCATGGTGTTAAGAAATGTCATCGTCATCTTGGAAGCACGGGTTGCAGTGCCTATCCGAGCCGAACTCCCAAAGGGAAACGGATGCCGGGGCAGTATGGTAACAAACGTTGTACTATTCGTAATCAGAAGGTTGTGATTGTGGATAAGGAAAACAATCTTCTGGTAATCCGTGGTGCGGTTCCCGGTCCGAATGGCGGGTACCTTGTTATAAATCCGACGAACAAACGTCCGGCTCCGAACGAAAATAAATGGCGGCTTGCCTGATTCGTGTCCGCGGTGTTTGGGAATTGTGTCCAGATAAACAAATAATCTATAAATAGTTGGCAATATCATGACAAATCTTCCGATTTTTGACAAGACAGGCGCCCAGGTTGGAACTTATGAAGTTGATACCGATCTGATTGCACCGAAAATCAGTAAGCAGCTTCTGCACGACGCGGTTGTAATGTATCAGTCCAATCTCCGTCAGGGGTCATCCAAAACCAAATCGAGAGCGGAAGTTTCCGGTTCCAAGAAAAAGATGTATCGTCAGAAGGGGACAGGAAATGCCCGTGCCGGTCATAAACGAAGCGGTGTTCGGCGTGGTGGTGGTCACATTTTTGCGAAGCGCCCCCAGGATTGGACATACCGGCTTCCCCGTAAAGCTTTACAGGTGGCAACACGAATGGCGCTGGTTACAAAGATTAACGCGGAACTCGTTAAGCTGATAGACGTTCTTCAGATGGATGCGCCCAGGACAAAAGAGGTTGCCGGAATTCTGAATCAACTTTCTCTGACCGATACCTCGCTTCTTATTGTTGTTGATCAGTACGATCTGAATGTCTATAAGAGCGCGAGGAACATTTCCCGGGTTAGAATTCTGCCGGTTGCTGAATTGAACGCCTATGAAATTCTTCGTCCGAAACAGCTTCTGTTGACCCGATCGGCAATGGATCGGTTTATGGAGACGAAGGTTAAAAAGGCGGAAGTTGCTTCGGCTAACTGATCTCCCTGGATTTTGCAGGAAACGGACAATGATAATTTTACCTCTGAAGAGGGAGAACAATAATGCAAAGCAGAGACTATACAGAAACAAATTTAAAGTTGGAACCGTATCAGATAATTCTTCGCCCTATTGTTACTGAAAAAGGCTTTTACAATTCCAATACGAAAAACACATACACATTTGAAGTTCACAAGCTGGCGTCCAAGGCGGATATCAAAGCGGCTATTGAAGCTATTTATGACGTTAAAGTCGTGAATGTGACGACACAGAATCACAGCGGTAAAAAACGTCGGACACGTCGTATTGAAGGCCGGACCAAGTCCTGGAAAAAAGCGATGATCACACTGGACGACGAACACCGGCTTGACTTTTTCTAATGGTCTGATTTTTGTTTAATGCAAAATCAGAGGCATTTGCAGCTGGTCGGGCATTGTGCAACAGGTAACTGGTTTGTAACTGATAATGCCCGAAGGACAGGTGAGGCGGAAGGCTCACATAAAGAATAACTGTCATTTAGAGTTACGAGTAAAAAATGGGAATTCGACAATACAAATCGAACAATGCCGCGCGGCGAAACATGAGTGTCAGCGATTTTGCTGAACTGACGCCCGGGGCAAAACCGGAAAAGAGCCTGTTGCGTCCGAAGCGCAGAACCAACGGCCGTAATAACAAGGGGATCATCACGGTTCGTCATCGGGGAGGTGGTCATAAGCGATTTTATCGTCTTGTTGACAATCGTCGTAACAAGGATGGAATCCCGGCTGTCGTTCATTCCATTCAGTATGATCCAAACCGGACCGCGAGAATTGCTCTTTTGAATTATGTTGACGGGGAAAAGCGATACATGATCGCTCCGGAAGGATTAAAAGAGGGAATGACCGTGATGAGCGGTGTCAATGCGGAACCGACCGTTGGTAACTGTCTTCCGTTGTCGCAGATTCCCCTTGGTTCCGAGATTCACAATATTGAGCTTCGGCCTGGTCGCGGCGGCATGATGTGTCGTTCGGCAGGGAGCAAGGCGGTTCTCGTCGCGAGAGAGGAAACCTGGGCTCAGATTACTCTTCCGAGTGGTGAAATTCGCCGTATTCCGGCCGCCTGCCGTGCTGTTATTGGCGTTGTTGGTAATGGCGACCATATGAATATTGTTTTGGGGAAAGCGGGTCGTGTTCGCTGGATGGGACGCCGTCCGTCAGTCCGTGGTAGTGCGATGAACCCGATTGATCACCCGCACGGTGGTGGTGAAGGCCGAACCAAGGGTGGACGTCATCCGGTCAGCCCGACAGGTAAACCGACCAAGGGAACCTCAACCCGTAAGCATAAGAAATCATCGAACAGTGCGATCATTCGCCGCCGTCGTAGCAGACGATATGGCGTGTTGAAGCTTTCCTGATCCGCGTCGAAGAAGTTGAATGATTGTAATTCAATTTAGGTGTTGCCTGTCTGAGAGATTGACAGGCGTTCAAGAATGACAATTACAGAACACGTATAAAATTTTTTAATTTTCAACTGGGTAATTATGAGCAGATCAGTAAAAAAAGGTCCCTATGTTGACGAAAAACTTTTCGCGAAAGTTGAAAAGCTGGATCAGCAAAACAAGAAAGAACCTATAAAAACCTGGGCACGCGCCTGTACAATAGTTCCGGAATTTGTTGGTCATACGTTTATGGTCCATAATGGCAAGGCGTTTCTGAAGGTTTTCGTGACAGAGGAAATGGTTGGTCATAAACTTGGCGAATTTGCGTTGACTCGGATTTTCCGCGGACATGGCGGTAAAGGTAAACGTTAATCGAACGGCAGGATTGATACAATGGAAAAAGAAACAGAAAGATTATTCTATACCGCGAAACACAGGTTTGCGACTATCAGTCCTCAAAAGGTCCGTCCTTTTGCTGACTTGATCCGCGGTAAGGATGCCAATGTAGCCATGGAAATACTGAGGTGCTATCCGAACCGTGGCGCGCGTTTTCTCGAAAAAGTATTGAAAAGCGCGATTCATAACGCGGAGGATCTCAGCAGCACTGGTACCGATGGTTTGACAGTGCTTGAAGTCCGGGTGGACAATGGTCCCATGTTTAAACGTTGGAAGGCCGGTTCTCGTGGTGTGTCGACGATTGTCAAAAAGCGGTTGAGCCATATTATGGTGTCTGTTGGCTGATTGTCGGCAGTGGTATCACGGAACATTTAAATGAAGGCAAACCTTTGAGTTAAACCGATTCAGGGTAATTTGCAGAGAAATAAACAAAATAAGGACAACAAGAAGTCATGGGCCAAAAAGTTAATCCAGTAGCGTTTCGAACCGGCATTATGGAAAATTGGAAGAGCCGGTGGTATGCTTCTAAAAAAGAATTTTCGACTCTTCTTGTTGAAGACAAGAAAATTCGCGACTACATAAAGAAACAGAAAGACGGCAGTGATCGCCCTCTGTATCCCGGGATTTCCAAGATCGAAATCGAACGGACCAGAGACGAGGTACGTGTCATCCTTATGTCCTCGAAACCAACCCTTTTGATTGGACACAAGGGAGAAAAAGTGGAGGAGCTTCAGAACAATCTCCAGAATTTGACAGGGCGTCGAATCAATCTGAAGATTGAAGAGCTTCAGAATCGGGACATGGTCGCGCAGCTTATTGCCGAGGATATCGGGGATCAGCTGGTGCGGCGTGCAAGTTTCCGCCGAACGATGAAACGGGCGATGGAACAGACGATGAACGCTGGAGCGAAGGGCATAAAAATTCAGTTGTCCGGGCGGCTTGGCGGAGCGGAAATGGCTCGTTGCGAGAAGCAGGCGGTTGGATCAATTCCGTTGTCCACCTTACAGGCTAAGATCGATTACGGTTTTACGGAAGCGAAAATTGCCCAGGGGCATATTGGAATTCAAGTTTGGGTAAATCAAGGCGAATATAGCGAGGACGATAACAATGGCCAGAATGCCGAAAAGAGTCAAACATCGAAAAATCCAAAGAGGGCGTATAAGAGGTAATGCGACACGCGGACAGAGTGTCGTCTTTGGAGAGTATGGTCTTCAGACTCTTGAAGGGGGCTGGATCAGTGCTCAGACGATTGAAGCGGGCCGTATCGCGGCTCAGCAGTACCTTCGGACGGAAGGTAAGCTTTATATCAGGATTTTTCCGCACAAGTCAATTACATCGATTCCATTGGAAACCCGAATGGGAAAAGGTAAAGGGGAGCCGGAATATTGGGCTGCCGTCGTTCATCCGGGAACAGTCATGTATGAGATTGGCGGTGTTCCGGAAGAAACAGCCAAACTGTGTTTGAATCGTTTGGCTCACAAGATGCCGGTGAAATGTCGATTAGTCCGTCGTCGGGTTTTCTGAGTAAAGAGAACAGATCGCTGAAGGCAAGACGAAAACAACCTTTGTGAGTGAGGGCGAGAAAATGCAGATGAAGGCTAAGGAAATCAGGGAAATGAGTGAAGAGCAGCGAATAAGCCTGCTCAATGAAACGACGGAAAAGCTCTTTAAACTTCGCGTCCAGGCGAGAATGGAACGATTGGATTCTCCGAGCGAAGTGGTTAAGGCAAAGAAAATTATTGCTCAGATAAAAACGATTCAAAACGCTTTGAATAAATAAAAAGAATTTTGAGCAGACGGAGTTTCTCAGGGAGCTTCCGGAATAATCATCAGAATTCTTTACAGTGAGGATAACATGCCGAAAATGAAGGTAGTGGGTGTCGTTAAGACAGACAAAATGAAGAAAACTCGCCGGGTCGAAATTCCGCGGATGATGATGTATCCGAAGTACGGGAAAGTTGTCCGGATGCGGACCGTTTGTTATGTCCATGACGAGAACGAAGAGTCGTCCGTTGGTGACACCGTTGAAATAGAAGAGTGTCGTCCATTGTCCAAGATGAAACGTTGGAGACTGGTCAACATTATTAAGAAGGCGGAAAAAATCTGAGATTTGCCGTCTGGTTGTAAGAACAGGAAAAGTCAACAGTAAGAATATTAGTGGAAGCGAGTGACATACAATGATCCAGATGCAAACTCGTTTGGACTCAGCCGATAATACCGGTGCCCGTGAATTACAGTGCATTAAGGTACTGGGGGGGACTCATCGTCGATGTGCCGGTTTAGGCGATATTATAGTTTGCTCCGTCAAGTCAGTCATCCCGGGCAGCAGCATACAGAAGGGGCAGGTTGTAAAGGCGGTTATTGTCCGAACCAAACAGCCGACCCGCCGGGAAGACGGGAGTTACATTCGATTCGATTCAAACGCTGTCGTATTGATTGACAACGATAAGAATCCTCGTGGCACCCGTATTTTCGGGGCTGTGGGCCGGGAACTCCGGGATTTGGGCTTTATGAAAATCGTAAGTCTTGCGAGTGAGGTGGTCTGATGAAAATCAAGAAGGATGATACCGTTGTTGTTCTGTCAGGTAAATATGCGGGGCAGAAGGGACGGGTACTCAAAGTCAACAAGGAAAAAGAGCTTGTGACTGTAGAGGGAGTGAATGAAGTTCTCCGTCATGTTCGCCGTTCGCAGCGGAATATGCAGGGTGGCCGGTTATCGAAGTTGATGCCGGTTCCGGCAGGCAAAGTGATGTTTGTTTGTCAGAAGTGTCAAAAGCCGACTCGCGTTGGTATTAAATTTGACGAAAAGGGGAACAAGGTTCGTTTCTGTAAGAAATGTCAGGCAGTAATAGAATAATTCCCAGGAATCACATATTCATATAAGCAGGTAGAAACTTATGTTGCCCAGACTTTTAGAAAAATATAACGAGTCCATTATTTCGTCACTGACGAAAAAGTTGGGAAAGACCAATATTCATTCGGTTCCCAAACTTGAGAAGATTGTGGTGAATATGGGCGTTGGAAGTGCGATTCAGGATAAAAAGTATCTTGATGAGGCTCTTGATGTTCTGACGCAGATCACCGGTCAGAAGCCGGTGATTACGCAGGCCCGGCGGTCAATTGCGGGATTCCGTTTACGTGAGGGAATGAACATTGGTTGTAAAGTGACACTTCGCGGTAAGCGAATGTATGAGTTCATGGATCGGCTGATTTCGATCGTTCTTCCGCGTGTCCGCGACTTTCGTGGTTTGAATCCGAAGAGTTTTGACAGTCGTGGAAATTATAATCTTGGATTGTCAGAACAACTGGTTTTCCCCGAGTTGAATCCGGACAAATATACCAAAAGTCAAGGTATGAACATTACTTTTGTTACAAACGTTGACAGTGATGATGAGGCGCGTGAGCTTCTTCGTGAATTTGGTATGCCGTTCAAATCGGAAAAGACTCCCAACTGATTGCGACAAAAGGTTAATTTAAGATGGCAAGTAAAGCAAAAATCAATAAAGCCAACAGTGAACCGAAGTTCAGCACCCGGCGCGAAAACCGTTGTAAGATTTGCGGGCGACCGAGAGCGGTCTATCGAAAGTTCGGTATCTGCCGGATTTGTTTTCGTGAATTGGCAAACCAGGGACTTATCCCCGGCGTGAAGAAATCGAGCTGGTAATAAGGAGAACTAAAAGATGATGACAGATCCCGTTGCTGATATGCTGACTCGTATTCGCAATGCTCTGAAGGTTGAGCATGAGACATTGGACATTCCTCATTCCCGTCTGAAGGAGGGAATTATTGATGTTCTGAAACGTGAGGGGTATGTTTGGGGTTACGAAATTATTGAGGGGACGCCCTACAACATAATCCGTGTACAGTTGAAGTACAGCCCGAATGGCGAGCGGGTCATTCAGCGTATTCGTAAGATCAGTAAACCTGGCCGTCGATGTTATATCAGTCCGAAAGAGCTTCGTCCGGTTTTGAACGGTTTGGGAATCAGTATTCTCAGTACCAATAAAGGTATTATCAGTGACCGTGAAGCCCGAACGCAAAATGTCGGTGGTGAAGTTCTGTGCGAAGTCTGGTAATGATGAAAAGTTGGGGCGGGGCCGTTCGGTTCTGTTCTGATGAAGTCAAGAAGTAATCAGCCCGCAATAGAAGAAACAACTAACCCATTAACATACAAGGTTATACAATGTCGAGAATTGGAAAAAAGCCGGTGAATCTGCCCGCAGGTGTTCAGGCTGAAGTTGCCGGTAAGCAGATTACGGTTAAAGGTCCAAAAGGTGAATTGAAGCTTGACGTTCGCCCGGAAGTTACAGTAACGTTTGATGCGGAGAATAACGCGGTTTGTGTTTCCCGTAATGACGAAACGCGAACATCGAACGCGATGCACGGTTTGTTTCGCGCTTTGATTCAGAACATGGTGGATGGTGTAACGAAGGGATACGAAAAGAAACTTGAAATTTTTGGAACAGGTTATCTTGCGGCCGTTGCCGGTGATGTTCTTCAGGTTCGTGTTGGTTTTGCGAATGAAGTTCATAAAAAAATTCCGGCGGGTCTGACAGTAAAGTGTCCTGATCAGCAACATATTCAGATTACCGGCTGTGACAAACAACTGGTAGGTCAGTTTGCGGCTGAGGTTCGGGCGATCCGTAAGGCGGAACCTTATCTTGGTAAAGGTATCAAGTATGAGGGGGAAGTGATTCGTCGTAAGGAGAGTAAAGCGGCCGGTAAGAAGTAGTAGTTGCTCAGGCAGATATTCCGTTCATCCATGCTGTGAGCTGATTATTTGGCCGGGGAAAAGAGGGAAACCGGTTTGGTTCTTTATTTTTGGTACCGATGAATTTTCGCGGACTCCATTGTAATAATAATCAGCTTCAGTATAATAGCTTTGTCGGGATTTATTGTGATCATATACAGACGATATATATGAGATAACAGGGTGGACCGGACAGAGCGAAATTTAACCGATAAGACAAGTCATTTGGTGAAAACGTGGACAAGAAACAAAAATTAAATAAGCAGCGGACAACGCGCAAATTCCGGGTTACAAATGCTGTGAAGAGATATTCGTCACGTGCGAGGCTTTCCGTTTTTCGCAGTGCGAAACACATTTATGCCCAAGTTATTGATGACACGGCCCGTAAGACATTGGCATCGGCAAGCACGATGGGTAAGGCCTTTAAAGAGATGGGGCTTTATGGAGGTAATTGTCAGGCGGCGGCGGTTATTGGCAAGATGATTGCGGAAAGGGCGCTTGCGGCCGGAGTTGATCGGGTTGCATATGATCGTGGCAGTCATAAGTACCATGGTCGGTTGAAGGCTCTGGCAGATGCCGCGCGGGATGCCGGGTTGAACATCGGGGCCAAGGGCGATGATGCGGAGTGATTGCAAGTGGCTTGTATGATTAGTAAAAGAATAACCT